>PVBE012076809.1_pt1 | contig 13421 bp, 8 predicted proteins | sample 1631181 | NCBI WGS metagenome assembly PVBE01 (sample SAMN08397723, study PRJNA350692) | Marine metagenome, whole genome shotgun sequencing project. | isolation source: water | place: Pacific Ocean | collected 2012-04 | reverse complement strand
CCGGCTTGGCATCCGGATCGACCGTGCGGGAGATCGTTCTCCCTGGCAGATTCATGTCCGCGGCATGGGAGGGTTCCAGGTGGAAGCCACTTTCGACGCCGAATCCGCCGGACCGACTCTCGGAGCAATCGCTCCAATCGAGGGGGGCGTTGCCAACTGCACCCACAAAACCCTCTGCCTTCCCGTCTCGGGATTCGCGAAGGTGGGGGAAACCCGATATAACCTGGAGGGGGGAACCGCATCCCTCGATCACACATGCGGGCTGCTTGCGCGGGAAACGGAATGGAAATGGGCTTCCGTCAGCGCCCCTGGAATCGGGGTGAACCTCGTTGAAGGGTTCAACGGTTCCCGGGAAAACGGAATCTGGCTCGATGGGAAAGTTTCCCTGGCCGGAGCCGCATCCATCGAAGTTGAAGATGATACCCGGGAGTGGCGGGCCCGGACGGAAGATGGTCGTGTACAACTTCATTTCCAGCCCCGGGCATGGCGGAGGGAAAACCTCAACCTCGGTTTCGCCCGGAGCCGTTTTGTCCAGGCAGTCGGAAACTGGTCCGGATCGATCGGAAACCGTACCATAGACAGTCTCCCCGGCGTGGCAGAAAAGCATTATTCCATCTGGTAGGGGCCTTCGGCCTCCTGCTATAATAGGCCCACAGGGCATTTCAAACGGAGCGGGATTGGATGAGAAAAGTCGGGAATATAGACGTACTTTTGCAGGAAGACGGGCTGGTTCGCGCCATCAAACTGGCCGGCCGCGCTCTCTACCTTACCTCGGACAAGACTCTTCTCCACAAACAGTTCCAGGGGGAGTCGCTCGAGGCTGCGCCCCCGGTTGAAGATCTCTACGGACACGTCTCCACCGATGCGATCATCAAGGCGAATCCGGATTGTTACTATTACGATGACCGTATCGGAACCCTCGTTCTCCGGTCACTCGGATCGGGAGAACATGTCCGCCCCGGCGACATCCGGAAAGGGGGATTCGGAATGATCCTCGCCGGCGATGGATGGGGAGAGGGATCCTCGCGTGAAATCGCCGCCCTCGCCCTGCTCTATGCCGGAATCGGGGCGGTCTTTGCTCCCAGTATCGCCCCGATCCACCGCCAGAACCTGATCAACAACGGAATGTTTCCGGTCACGAAGGAATCACTCGCCCGCAGGCTTGCTGCCGGGGAGGAAGTGACCATCGAGGAACTCACCGAAAACTTTGATGACCTCACCATCGCCGTCATGAAACGGGGCGGAATCTTCCCCTACTTTGAGGCGCGCGCCCGCGGAGAAGAGACCGAGGCTCCGGTGAACACTCCGAACCGGCCCATGACCATCGCTGAAAAAATCATGGCGAATCATATGAAAACGGTCGACGGATCGGTCCAACCCGGGGATGCCGGTTTCCTCCAGGTCGACGCAGCCTTCTCCCACGATTACACGACCGCCCCCGCCGCGGCCATGGTCCAGGCACAGTTGGGCCGCCCCCCCCGTGTAAAAAATCCGGAATCGATCCACACTTTTCCGGACCACCTGACACTCGCACCCCAGCTTTCCGGGATCACCGAAGAGGCTCTCGAGGGAATCCGGGACCTCCGTTCCGGCCAGCGCAACCTGGCAGAGCAATCGGGAATCCAGTTTCATGCCCAGGAAGGGGGAGGCGCAACCGGGATCTGCCACACCGTGATTCGGGAACAAGTTGCCCGTCCCGGTTATATCGTGCTCGGAACCGACTCGCATACCTGTTCCGCCGGGGCGTTGAACTGCTTCGCCTATGGCATCGGCAACAGTGAGATCGCCTCCATCTGGGAACATAACGAAGTCATCTCGAAAGTCCCCCGCAGCGTTCGGATCAACCTCTCCGGGAGCCTTTCGAAGGCATGCACGGCAAAAGATGCCATCCTCCATCTCGCCCGGATCGGAAAGGAAACCGCCTGTTTTACCGGCCGTGTAATGGAATTTGGAGGACCCGGCCTCTCCACCATGCCCCTCGAAGAACAGGCGGTTCTCGCAAACATGGCGGTCGAGTGCAATGCCCTCACCGCTGTCATGGAACCCTCCGATCCCATGCGGAAATATCTTGAGGAACGGCGTGGATTACCTGCACAGGAAATCAGGGAAACCGAGATCTTCCCGGATGAGGGTGCCGCCTATGAAACCACGGTCGATCTCGACCTGTCCACGGTCGAACCTCTTGTCGCGAAACCGGGCCACCCCGGAAATGGAGTTCCCCTGTCGGAAGTCCGGGGAACACCCGTACAAATCGCGTACGCCGGTTCCTGCACCGCTGGAGACCTCACCAGCATCGGGATGTACGCCGAAGTGCTGAAGGGAAAGAAGGTTTCCATCCCGACCTATATCCAGTATGGCTCCATCCGCGTCCGCGAGGAAGCCATCCGGATTGGATACCACGACACACTGGTGGCTGCAGGGGTGGATATGATCACGGAACCGGGCTGCGGTGCCTGCATCAATGCCGGTCCGGGGGGCCCCCAGAAGGGGCAAGTCGCGATTTCCGCCACGAACCGGAACATGCCGGGAAGAATGGGGGACGGTGACGCGTACCTTGCCAATCCGTGTATCGTGGCCGCCTCGGCGGTAAAGGGACAAATCGCCTCACCCGCGGACCTCTGATTCTTCTTAAAGAAATCCCCCATCCCGGACCGATCAATTGTTGGATCGAGACTTTAGAACGGGGGATCAGCATGAACGGACCGATCGGCAATTCCATTCCTGAACTTCTGGAAAAGATCAATCATCTCCGCCATCGGGCAGGCAGCGATGAGAAAGCCCGGCAGAAACTGATCTTCCTCCGCCGCGTACTCTCCTGCACGATGATGGGCACCCTTCCAGGCCCGACTCCGCGCGGAGACCGCTAACCCGCTCTCTCCTGGCCCGCCCGCCTTTTTCCTGTCGACGAATCAACACCCCTCCCCTATAATCCCAGTCCTCGTTCGATTATGGGGAGGTTTCATGTCCGAATTCATCGATCATTTCTCGTTTCGTTGCTCCCAGTATCCCGAGGAGATGTTCCGGGTCACCTCGTTCAGGGGAATAGAGGAACTTTCCCGCCCCTACCGGTTTGAAATTGAACTGGTTTCCCCCCGGCCGGATGCGGAATTCGATGTTCTTCTGGAAAACCGGGTCGCGTTCAGAATGAAGAAGAAAATCACCCTCACGGACGGGTCGGGGGCAACCCGAAAATCCTGGTGCCATGGGGTGCTCTCTTCCTTCGAATTGCAGGGAAGGATTCAGGGAAAGTACTACGGCTACAGGGCGGTTCTCGTCCCTTACCTGCACAGGCTCTCCGTTCAATTCCAATCGGTCATTTACGTCGAAAAGACCGTGCCGGACATCATCGAGGAAATCCTGAAGCGAAACAATTTCAGCACGGATGACTATGAACTGAGCGTGGAAGGATCCTTTCCGAAACGGGAATACACGGTCCAGTACCAGGAATCAGACCTGGACTTTCTCCACCGGCTTTGCGAACACGAGGGGATCTCTTACTTCTTCCGCCAGGAAGAAGAAAAAGAGAGGGTCATCTTCGAGGATTCCGCCGACAACTACCCCTCGATTCCCGATACCGAGGAGATCCCTTACCGGGAAGAGATAACGGAATCGGCATCCGTTGCAGACAGCCTGGAAAGACAACAGGTCTCCCGGTTCTTCAGCCGCAAAATCACCCTTCCGGGAAAGGTCCAGGTAAAGGAATTCAACTGGCGAAAACCGAGCCTGAACCTCGCTGCCGAACATACCGTGGCCGAAAACTCGGTCTATGGATCCTGGTATGACTACGGAAACCATTACAAATCCACCCAGGAAGGTGCCTATTATGCAAAAATCCGGGCCCAAGAATTTGCCTGCAGACAGCTTCGTTTTACGGGAACCTCGACGGCCTCCGGATTCCAGGCGGGATTCGTATTTTCGTTAAGCGATCATTTTCGCGACCAACTCAACACCCGCTACCTCCTGACCTCGATCGAGCACAAGGGGGGGAATTCCCTGGATATCGGCGAGGGAACCGCCGGCAACTCGTTCTACGGGAACGAATTTGAAGCCATGCCCGCAGAAATCCCTTTCCGCCCAGAAAGAACCACCCCGAAACCGCGAATTCACGGCACCTTGAACGCGAAAATCGACGCGTCCGGAAGCGGAGAATACGCCGAGATTGATGATCTGGGTCGCTACAAGGTGATTCTCCCGTTCGACCTGTCTGGCAAGGACAAGGGAAAGGCTTCCCGCTTCATCCGCATGGCGCAACCGTACGCAGGCGAAGGAATGGGCATGCACTTCCCCCTCCACAAGGGTACGGAGGTGATGCTGGTGCATACGAACGGGGACCCCGACCGCCCCATCATCGCGGCGGCCGTTCCCAACACCGAGACAACCAGTCCGGTCACCTCCGGGAACCAGACCCAGAGCCAGGTCCAGACCGGAGGGGGAAACAAAATCCAGATCGAGGACAACCAGGGGAACCAGAAGATCCATCTCTCTTCCCCGACCTCGAAAACGACATTCACCATTGGAAAGTTCTAGGAGGTTGAACCATGACCCGTATACAAACCGACCCTGATTCACCTCTCCGGTACCTGGGCGTCCCCGTCCGGGCGCTCCGTTTCGAATCGGAAAGTGCCGACAGTTCCAGTGCGGGCTCCTCCACTTCCGGCACGACCGCCTCTTCCGGAAGCTCCTCCACTTCCGGCACGACCGCCTCTTCAGGGAGCTCCTCCACTTCCGGAACGACCGCCTCTTCCGGGAGTTCCTCCACTTCAGGAACGACCGCCTCTTCCGGGAGTTCCTCCTCTTCCGGCACGACCGAATCCTCCGGGAGTTCATCCTCTTCGGAGACCTCCTCCGAAACGTCAGAGGGCGCCAAGCTGGAGACGGAGGGAAAGTTCTTTTCGAAAGTCGGCGAGTGGGAAACAAACGTCGCGGGAGAAAACACCTTAAAAGTCGAAGGCAACTACATGGGAATTGTCATGCTCGGCAAGCAGGAAATCGTCGGCATAGAAGAGTTCCATATGGTGGGAGGCGTGGAACTGGCGGTGACCGTCGGGGCAAAAGTGGATACGCTCCTCGGCCCCAGCCTTGAAATGCACTACGGACCGACATTCGAATGGACCAGCAGCCATGTGGTCGAATTGCACGAGATCGGCCCGACAAGGGTCGAAACGGAACTCAGGGAACTGATCACCGAATCGAAAGATGAGGTCATCGCCCAATTGCGACAGGAAGTCGTAACTCTCAACACAAAAATCATGACGGCAAAACAAGATATCCTGAACCTCGATTCGAAAATCGGAGAGAGCAATGTCGAAATCCTGAAGGCCAACCACAGAATCGGACAACTCAAGACGAAGGTCGCCAGGTTCAACGGAGAACTGGGATCCGTCAACGCAAAAGTGGCCGAGTTAAAACTCAAATCGGCCACCCTGGTCGAACTGGACGCCATAATGGGCGTCCTACTAAGGACGACAGGCGACCTGACCATATCCGTCGTCGAAAACCAAGTAAAAATAAACGCGATATCCACCTCGATCGGGGGCGGCCTCGAAGTTGTGGTGTAACAAAACCGAATGAAGCTCATTAACGACACGAAAATGAAAATCGGATGGTTCGTAAACAAGATCCATCCCTACCCGCTGTCGTCCACGTTCCTCGTAAAAGGGACCTTCGACCTCCATCCCGGCGGAGAGGCGACCCTTTCCGCCAAACAGGAAAATCTGAACGGGGACGTTCCCGGTCCGGATGGAGACCTGGCCTACCCATCCGACTTCGCCTGGTTCAAGCCGAGAACCGACGTGCTCCTTTCCGGGACCTGTTATTCCCGGGGAGGAAAACCGACCCCCGTGAGCCGCGTCACCTTCCAGGTCGGTCAATGGTCGAAGCAGCTCGTCGTCATCGGGAATCGAACCCGGCAAAGAAAATTGAAGATCTTCTCCACCGCGAGCGAACCGGAACCCTTCGAAAAAATGAAGCTCTCCTACGCCCGCAGTTACGGGGGGGAGAAATACAGGCTCAACCCCATTGGCCGGGGACATCGCGACGGGGACAACCCCTTTCCCAACCTGGTGGAGCCGGACCAGGTCGTCACCACCCACACGAGCCGGCCCCAACCGGCCGGGTTCGGAGCAATCCCCCCTGCATGGCTCCAGCGGACCCACGGACAGGGAACCTACGGAAACCGGTGGGAGAAGGAACGATGGCCCGGCTTTCCCGCCGACTACGACTGGAGCATGCAGAACGCCGCACCGTATGACCAGCAGCTGCTCTCCCGCCTCAAGGGGGATGAAAAGCTCTTCTTTGAAAACATGCATCCGGAACACGCGATCTATGAAACCCGCCTGCCCGGGATACGGACACGTTGGTTCCTCAAGGAGGAGCTTCCCAAGGGCCCGCGATTCCGCGAAATAAAGCTCGAACCCGACACCCTTTGGGTCGACATGGATGCGGAAAAACTCGTCCTTCTCTGGAGAGGAGTGGCCGACATCCGCAACAAGAGAATGCCGGAGATCCTCGAGCAGTTTATCCTGACGGAACCCCACGACGCACCTCGAAGATCCCTCGACGATTTTGCCCAACGGCTCGAGAAACGAAAGGCGGAAGAAGCCGAGGCCCGGGAAGTGCCGGCGCCCGAAATCCCCGAGGTCGTTCTCCCCGCCGTAAAAGCGCCCGACATGTCGTGGAGAAAGTCCTTCGACGAGAAAATCGCGAAAATGAAAGCGGAAATGGCCGACCTCCGAGAGTTCGGAAAATCGAAAGCCGAAAAATTCAAACAAAACATCTCCGCAAAAGGAGGGGCCGCCGCCATCGTCGATTCCCCCCAGAAATCCGACCTGCAAGGGGCGTACAAGAAAGCGACCGATACCTTTGAAAAGATGAAAAAATTGATGCCCCAGCACAAAAACCGGAACCTGCCGAGCTGGGAGAAAGTCCAAGAGCTCATGAAACCAAAAAAATTAACCCCACCTCAAACACCCGCCCCTCCTGAAGTCGATATGGAACCGGAACCCTGGACCCGGGAACGGTGCGCCGCGCACGCAAAAGCGGGGGGAAGTTTTGACGGCGAAGATCTCCGAGGACTCGATCTCTCCGAAATGGGGTTCGAAGGATTGTCGTTTCAGAACGCCCTTCTAACGAAAGCGAATCTCGCCCGAAGCCGTTTTACGGAAGCCGACCTCTCCCGAGCGGACCTATCCGAAGCCGACCTTTCCGAAGCCGACCTTTCCGGCGCGAACCTGCAAAACGCCCACCTGGAGAAAACAAAACTTCCCAAAGCGCGACTGAGCGACGCCCGTCTCGAAGGGGCGGACTTTTCGAAGTCGGTCATGCCCGGAGCACAGCTGCTTCGGACGAGGGGAAAAAGAACCTCGTTCTTCGAAGCGAACCTGGAAGGGGCAAACTTTTCCAGGGCGATACTCCCCTCCGCGGACTTCGGGAGCGCGAACCTGGCGAGAGCCGTCTGCGTCGAAGCGAATTTCGAAGGATCCCGCGCCGGCGGAGCGACCGCCACGGAAATTAATCTTGAAGACGCGAACCTCACCGGATTTCGGGCGAACTCGGGGGCCGACTTCTCGAAAGCGAACCTCAAGAAAATCATGGCGCCCCGCTCCATCTGGGAAGACGCCGTCCTGCACGAAGCGGATCTCCGAGAAGCCACCCTTTCCTCCGCGAACTTCTTTCGAACCTCCTTCGATCGGACGAATATGTCCCTCTGCAAAATGGGAAAAGCGCGCCTCAACGAAGCGAAAATCGTCCGATCCACTTTCCTGAAAACGAACCTCCTCCAAAGCGATCTCGGGGGGGCGACGTTGACCCAATCCGATTTCGGCGGGGCGAACCTTTTCCGCGCGGAACTTTTCAACGCGGAAATACGCGGCTCCTCCTTCCAAAACGCGAACCTCGGGGGAACGAAACTTGCCTGAACAGATCAAATTTGAGCGGGAAGAATTTGTCCGGAGAGCGCGCGCCGGGACCCTGCCGAAGAACGCTCTTCTGCAAAACGAAGACCTTTCCGGGGAAGATCTTTCCGGGGCGACCCTTCCCGGAACGATCCTGGTGAAGATTCAACTTCGGGGAACAAACCTGTCCGGCGCCGATCTCTCCGGAAGCGTTTTGAATAACGTCGATCTTCATCGCGCGAACCTGGCAAACGCGGACCTGTCGGAGACGGCCTTGATCCAGGTCGATTTCCGCGACACGAACCTGTCAGGAACCAACCTGGAAAACACCCGGATGCATGAGGTGAAAGCCGCGAACGTTTCCCTGCGAAACGCGAAACTAAAGACCCTGCGAGGCGCTCTTTGCGATTTTTCGGAAAGTGACTGGACCGGACTCCGCCTGGAACAACTCGTCCTCGCCAACGGCACCCTGAAGGGGGCGAAGTTCGACCGGACCATCCTGGAAAATGCGACCCTGCTCGAGAACAAAATGGAAGGATTCCGGGCCTCCGAAGCCCGATGGAACGACAGCTCTCTTTCCGGATGCGAACTCGAGGGCGCTTTGTTCTCCGTAGCGATCTTCAAAACCGTTCGATTCCTCAACTGTAAAATGAACCGAGCGGATTTTTCGAAAAACAGGTGGGAGTCGGTTTCCGTTCGCGATTCCGCCCTCCCCGACACCCTTTTCCGCTCCGCCTTCCTCAAGAACAGCTCGATCACACAGTGCGACCTCGCCCGATCTCTCTTCGAAAGCTGTAACGTCGACAACCTCGATTTCCAAGCGTCTACATTTTCCGGCGCGAACCTCGAAGGACTCGCGGGTACCACAATATCCTTCCGTCAGTCCGACCTCCGGGAATCGATATCCCTCCCCCGCGATACAAACGACCTCAACTTCTTCCAAGCGGACCTGTCCGGACTCGATCTCGCCGGAAAATCCTTCCTAAAGACGTGGTTCGAGGGGGCCAATCTTCGCGGAACCACCTTCCATCGCGCCATCCTGAAGGGAGCCGACCTTTCCGACACCGACCTTCAGGAGGCAAAGCTCGACGAGGCCGACCTTCGGAACGCCGATTTCATGAACGCGAATCTCACAGGGGCGTCCCTCGAGGAAGCCGACGCCGAGCGGGCCGACTTCCGGAATGCCATCCTGGAAGAGACCCAACTCAATAAAACAAAATTTTATCGGACTGACCTTCGGGAAGCGAAAGTGCAGAACGCAAATCTGCTCACGGCTGACCTCAAATCACCCCTTCTCCGCGGAGCGGATTTCACCGGCGTCGATTTCTCGGGGCGGGATTTGACCGGGACCGATTTTTCCGGCTGCACGCTCGCCCGGGCAAGATTGGGAGGAACCATTCTCGACCAGGTCGTCTTCCAAAAGGCCAACCTCCGGGGGGCGGACCTGACGGACGCAAAAATGAAACAGGCCGAATTCAACAAAGCCGACCTGACCAAGGCGGACCTCTCCCGTGCGACCGCCACAAGCTGTATCTTCGACGAATGCGTCCTCGACGAGACGATATTGTCCGAAACGCGTATGGAGGGAGGGTCCTTCTACAAAACCAACCTCGCGAAGGCGAAGATCGATCGAACCGCCTTCGTTCGACTCTCCGTCCCAAAGGCGAAAATGCCGGGAATCGATCTCTCCGACTGTGAACTGACCGATACCGACCTGAAGGATGCCGATCTTTCCGGAGGACGCTTCCAAAACGTTTCCGCGAAGGGAACCTGTTTTGTCGGAGCGAACCTGGAAGGGGCGGACTTTTCGGGGGCAAACATCCCTTTCGCCGACTTTACGGGCGCAAACCTGAAGAAAGCGGTTCTCCGGAAGGCGGTCGCGGAACAGGCCAGTTTTGAGGGCGCCGACCTGACGAAAGCGGATCTTTCCCTCGCAAACCTCTCCCGGATTCGGGGGGGTGAAGCCGTCGCGGAAGCGACCCTCTTCCTTCGCAGCAGACTCGACTACGCGGAGTTCCCCCATGCGAAGCTCAACCTGGCCGATTTCGGCGAGGCGAACCTGGAAGGGGCCAACCTTCACGCGATCTCCGAAGTGGGAACGAAATGGAACGGTGCCGTATTGAAAAAAGTACGTAAAACGGATAAAAAGCTTCTCGAAGCGGAAACATGGCAACCTGAATAGGAGACCTTTCCGATGTTGACAAAAAATGAGACCGGCCTCGGTCCGGCAACCGTTCTGGAACTCGTCGGAGACCGCCTAAAACTCAAGCGGGGAGAGGCCGAAGTCTGGGCCCGCCTCGCGCTCGCCTATCCCTACCAACCCGAATCGGGGGACCTCGTTCTCACCATCGGCGAGGAAGAAGTCTACGTCATCGGCGTTCTTCTCGGACGAGGAAAAACCGTTTTCGACACGCCCGGAGACCTCCACCTCCGTTCCCGTGGACGAATTGAAATCGAAGGTCTCAAAGGCGTCGAAATCCGCAGTGAACAGGTGCTGATCAAGGCGGACAAAGTCGAAACGATCGCCCGAACCGCATTCGAAAAATTGGTGAGCTCCTACCGGTGGGTTAAAGAGATCATCCAGACCGAGGCGGGCCGCGAAAGAAAGATCATCGACGGACATTACACGGTGAAGGCCGAGAGGATCGTCGAGACGGCCGACAAGGACGTGAAGATCGACGGCGAACAGATTCATCTCGGATAAAGGACGAAACGATGCCCCCGATCTTCCCGATTACGACGAACGACCCCGCCGGCCAATGCATGGCCATCCTGAATGTCTGCAAGACCCCTGCCCCGCCGGCGGGACCGATTCCCATCCCCTATCCCAGCATCGCAATGACCAGTGACGCCTCGGCGTCCAGCTGTTCGATGAAGGTGAAGGTGATGAACAAAAAAGTCATTACGACCATGACCGAGATCAGCCGAACCTCCGCTGACGAGGCCGGCACCGCCGGAGGCGTCGTGTCGGGCCAGAACATGGGCCCGGCCAAGTTTGAACTGGGAAGCATGAAGGTAAAGGTCGAAGGGAATCCCGCGGCCTATCTGACGGGAATGGTGGGCCAGAACGGCAGCAGCGCCAACGCCCCCACGGGAACCCAGAGCACCCCCACCCAGGGGAAGGTCATCGTTAGTCCGTGATCGATCCGGACCCGGATCACCGTCTTTTCCCTTTCGGCAACCTGCGGGCAGATTTCATCCGGAATATTTGATCCAACTTCAATTGGCGGGGACTCCCTATTTGGATAAAATTCCGGATATGGTGGACGCGGAGGAACTTTTCGGTCAATTCGTTGTCGAACTCGGGCTGGTCAATCCGGATCGTGTAAAAGAATGCCTCGCCCAGCTTCGGAAACACGGATCGTCCCGGGACAACGGACCCCGCCTTGCCCATCTCCTGATCGAAAAGGGCTACCTCGACATGGCGAAGGTGGACCGGACGGTCACCCTTACCCAGGTGGACCAGACCGTGCTCGACAAGACGGTCCAGGAGAATCCGGACGGTCCCACTTCCCCACAGCCGCCCCCGAAGAAGGTGAAGGGGGAAGTCTTCGGAAAGTACATCAAGAATCGAATCCTCGGAACCGGTGGAATGGGAGAAGTCTGGAAAGCGTGGGATACGGAACTTCATCGATGGGTCGCGATCAAGTTTCTCCTTAGGGGGGAGGAAAGCGACCTCGCGCGCCTCCGCCGGGAGGCACAGACCGCCGCGAAACTGGATCATCCCGGAATAACCTCGGTCTACGAAGCGGGCGAGAATTACATCGTCATGCAGTTGATCAACGGCGAATCGCTCTCCACCCTTCCTCAGGGGGATTTCCGGCTGGTTGCCGCCGTGATGAAAAAGGCGGCCGAAGCGGTTCATTTTGCCCATCAGCACGGAATCATGCACCGGGATATCAAGCCGGCCAACATCCTTTTCCAGGAGGCTAATGCGGACGAATCCTCCACTGAGCCCTTCCAGGTTTTCCTCACCGACTTCGGACTTGCCAAACCGATGAATATTGACAGTTCCCTTTCCGTGACCGGAGCGATCATGGGAACGCCCAGCTACATGAGTCCCGAACAGGCCGAGGGACGCCGCAACCTCGATAACCGGACCGACATTTACTCGCTGGGAGCCACGCTTTACTACCTCCTGGCGGGACACCCCCCCTTCTTCGATGAAAACGCGTACAAGGTGGCCCGGAAGGTGATCGAGGATGCCCCGGTCGCAATCCGAAAAATCAAACCCGAAGTCCCCGCCAACATGGAAACCATCACGTTGAAGTGCATGGAAAAGGACCCGGCGGCACGGTACGGAAATGCCCTGGAAGTGGCCGAAGAACTGGACCGGTTCCTGAACAACGAGCCGATCCACGCCAGTCCCATCTCCAGGGCGGAATCGGCATGGCGGTATGTAAAACGATACCGGGTGGTTCTGATGCCCTCGGCCGCCGCAGTTCTTCTTGCCCTTGGCATCCTTGGATGGATCGGGAGTTCCACCTATCTCCGGACGCGCGAGGTTCGCAGGGAAATCGCACATACCCGCAGCTACATGGGCCAGGCTACCGGGGCGCCCCACGAACGGCTCAAGCTATACCGCCTGGCCGGCCGGACAATCGACGGAGCGCTCACACTTTCCCCGGACAACCCGGAGGCCAGGGGCCTCCGTACGCAAATCAATACCGCCCTTGAAAAAATCGAAAGCGAAGCCGAAAAGGAGCGAAAAGCCCTGGAAGACAGGCTCCTCCAGAAAAAGAAACTGACCCGGATGGCACGCGTCCTCGGAAGATGGGAACGGCTTCACGAAACGCTCGAGGAACTCGAAGAAATTCACTTCGACTCCCGCCTCTCGGAGGAGGAGAAGAAAAACGCACAAAAGCCTTCCTGGAAGAAGGTCGCGGCATTCAAGGACCGGCTTCCCAACGACCCGGCGTCCCAATCGATCGGAATGGCCTTCGCCGGGTGGTCCCGGGTCGTCGCAGGCCATGAAAAAGAGGGCATCGACTGGTTGAACCAGGCACGGAGTCTCGATCCTGGTATTCCATATGCGGCCTTCCTCAAGGCACTCCTCCGCTTTGAAGAAATCCTGAACGAAAAGCCCCTCGTGGATGCGGGATCGATCGCGGGCGTACAGTGGTGGACCTCCCCGGAACCGGTGGAGAAAGCCGCCCAAATCCGTTCCCTGCTCAAGAGCATCCCCCCCACGGAACTCTGGGTAGAAGCCAGCCTGGAAGATTATGAATATGCGATCGAGGGAATGCTCGCCTTCGTGGATGGAAGATATGCGGAAGCAGAATCCGCGTTCAACGAGGCCATCGCGGCACCCGAAATGGTCGTCTTCCTGGCGGATTTCCGCCTGGCACGGGCCCAGGCACGAATGCACCAGAAAGATTACAGGGGTGCCCTTGAAGACCTGGAAGAGATCCAGGACGCCCGCCCGTACCAGGGACTGATTCCTTTCCTCATCGGTCTGGCCAACTGCGGCCTCTCGGAACAACGCCCTTCCGAGGCCAGTCAGATCCGCCAACAGCGTACCCGGGCAAT
>PVBE011423428.1_pt1 | contig 13421 bp, 10 predicted proteins | sample 1631181 | NCBI WGS metagenome assembly PVBE01 (sample SAMN08397723, study PRJNA350692) | Marine metagenome, whole genome shotgun sequencing project. | isolation source: water | place: Pacific Ocean | collected 2012-04 | reverse complement strand
GATGCCGTCGTTGAGCTGAACAGTCCCGGGTGCCTAAATGCAGAGTATTGCCATGCGAGTCAGCGAGAACTTGAACCTCTATATGCCTAGGCTCTGTTAAGTAGCGTTCCATGTATAGCTCGCCTCTGCCAAAGTACGCGATAGCTTCACGTTGGGCAGAATCAATAGCTCCTTGGACTTCTTCTTCGCTATGGACCACTTTCATTCCCCGACCACCGCCACCATATGCGGCTTTAATCGCGATGGGGTATCCGTACTCTTTGCCAAATTCAGCTACTTCAGAACTATTTTCAATAAATTCTGTAGTTCCTGGAACTCCATCAACGCCCACCTTCTCGGCAGCTTTTCTTGCACTAATTTTGTCTCCCATAATACGTATTGCATCTGGGGGAGGGCCGATGAATGCGACACCTATTTCGGTAACCTTTTCGGCAAATTCAGCATTCTCAGAGAAGAATCCATAACCTGGGTGTACTGCATCTGCTCCTGATTTTTCAATTACTTGAAGGATTTTAGGGATGTCTAAATAGCTCTCAGCAGCTGTATTTCCACCCAGTGCGTAAGACTCATCTGCTAGTCGAGTATGGAGAGAGCCTCTATCGAGGTCAGAGTATATAGCGACTGACTCGAGTCCGAGTTCGCGACACGCTCGAATTACTCGAACGGCAATTTCTCCACGGTTTGCAACGAGCACTTTTCTAAACACTCGTCTAACGTTACAGAGTATGAGATCGAATGAAACGGATATCCCGAAAGCCACAGAAAAAGATCAAGCGGACCGGCGAGGTGAGTATCTAGCTAAATCCTTAAAAAGTAAGGGTTTTGGACCTATTTTGTGGGTCGAAGAGACTGGTTCCACAAATGCGGATCTTCTAAAAATATCTTCATCAAGCGATATTGAGGGAATGGTCATTATCGCTGATTTTCAAAATTCAGGAAAAGGGCGCAGAGACCGAAGGTGGGAGTCGGAACCTAATTCAGCTCTCCTAATGTCGGTTGGATTCCAAGCTGATACCAAATTGATAAATCTAGGAGTGTTCGCATCGGGGGTTGCAGTTGCAGCCTGCGTAGCCTTGCGTTCTTTTGGGTATGAACAGGTTCGGATCAAATGGCCTAATGACATAGTTGTCGCAGATTCTGAAGGAGATGAACAGTCCAAGCTGGCAGGGGTTTTGGCGCAAACTCAGCTGATAGGTACCCGAGCCTCTGTAGTAGTAGGAATAGGTATTAATGTTAATCCCAGTAATCTTAGAGAGATTGTACCTGAACGGAGCGTGGTCTCTCTTTCGGACTTAAGAAGTCCTCCTGATCGGGTAGATCTTGCGAAATCTATTCTTTTAAATCTTGCTGCTATCGATCTTGAGAGTTCGAAATTTTGGGATTTGTATCGTTCTCTATCAGCGACGATTGGGCAGAGCATTAGGGTTGTAACTGATAACGAAGTTCTAGAAGGCACTGCTCAGAATGTGACTATTTCAGGGTCACTTATAGTTCTTGACGAAAATGGGGTATCACGTGAAGTGACCTCGGGGGACTTAGTTTCGATCCGACCCCTATAGACTTGCGAAGGTCTGTTAATAGGCGGATAGAAGAGGTTATCTTTACGTAATGGCTACAGAGCGTCGTTCACGTCCACGAAGGTCTTGGATCCAAAGGATCTGCATACTTTTTCTTGTAATAACCTGTATTGCATCTACTTTGTCAGCTGCTCTTTTGGCATATGCGAAAGATACTGTAAGTAGCATTCCGAGAACAGCATATGGGAATATCCTCACGCAGGAGGATGGAGATGTTGAATTTGCACAAAACTCTGAAGAGGAGGAGGATGCCCCTTTAGGCGATGTCAACTATGAACGGGAAGTAGTTAACTTCTTCATTATTGGTACCGATTCTGTCGCTTCTCTTCCAGATGATCACCGTTTGCGAGGTATACGCTCATCATCTCAACTTTTAACTGACACGTTGATTCTCCTCCGTCTAGATACAGGTTCGCAAGCAGATGAAACAGCTGCTTCTGTTGTCTCTATCCCCAGGGATCTATGGGTCCCCATCTCGGGGTATGGAGGAGAGCATCAAAAAATAAACAGTCTTCTTGCTTTTACTGGCCCACAAACATTGGTACAGACAGTTAGTGACTATTTCGCGATTCCAATCAACTATGTGATTCAAGTAGATTTCAATGGTTTTCTTGAACTCTTTAAAATTATTGGCGGATTAGACCTGTATATCGAATTCCCACTCAAGGACAAAAAGGCGCATCTGCTTATAGAAGAAACGGGTTGTGTCGCCCTCACACCTGAGCAGGGGTTGGGGATAGTCAGAAGTCGAACGATGCAAGCATTTGTCCAAGGTGAATGGAGAGAAGTAGATTCCTTGAGTGATCTTGACAGGATGGAACGCCAGCAAGATTTTCTTGTTCTCGCTTTACAGCATGCATTTGATTCAGGTTTCAGAGATCTGGGGCAAATAAGGAGCGTTGTCGAAGATGTCTTCCGAGGTGGGTATCTTACATTGGACGACCGTATGACGCCCGACGATATGATCAACTTGGCGAATAGGTTCCGGGGGTTTGATGCCAACTCTCTAAACCAATTCACATTACCTACCTTCTTTGACTGGGATGGCCCATATTCAATTCTGCGCCTTATTGAGTCTGAAGCACAGATCATCCTTGATGTTTTTCGAGGTGACCAAACAGAGAAAAGTTTTGGGATAACCCTCCTTAATGGTACTGGGATCACTGGGGAGGCAAGCCGAATTGCAAATGAGCTAGTAGCTGCTGGTTTCCGCATTGCCGGAACCGGGAATGCCCCATCGTTTGATTTCGATAGAACAACTATTTACTATGATGCTGTTCAAGAAGATTCAGCGATACTTCTTAGGTCTTATCTACTCTCAGGAGCTGATCTCGTTCAGCGTGAAGAGGAGACTGGTAATGGGATAGAGATGATCTTCGGAAGAGACTATTCCGGAGTATCTGATGAACAAATAGATCCAGAGTCTCAAGAAGGAACCGCATGGGGCCTATCGGGTCAAACTAGTGAAGCAAGCCCTATAGGGTTTACAGAGGTAGGTGTTGCCGGAGATCCAGTTTGGTTTACTGATTCCGTAAATCTTTCTAGCAATATTTCAGATGAACAAAGCTCTGTTGTGTTTTCCACTACTGATGAGAACGAGGAACAAGAGCTTCAAGAAGCAGTCCAAAGAGCCGGACAGATACGCGGTTGTTAGCTCGAATTGGGTAAAAAGTAACGAAAATACTCCTTTTTTGTCCTTTTTTTAAAAGAACCCTTCGTTGGTGTGCCATATTTCCGTCTTGGTCCACTACCGTATTTGGACATGGGAAAGGCATCATCCGCAAAGAAGATTGCGCGAGCTGAGCGGGCAGGAGCAACTTCTGGCCCGAGTGAGCGTCGCGCTCTAGGGTTTCCGTCTGCGGTAGCACTTGTTATTGTTCTGGGCTTAGGGCTCGTTATATTTGCTAGGGCGACCCGTGATGCTGAAGTAACGCCAACGCTTCAAGATCATTGGCATGCTGCATACGGGGTATATGACTGTGTTTCTGATTCATTCCTTCCTGTGTTCCAAAGTGAATATGACCCTGAGGGAATCCATTCTCATCAGGATGGATTAATACATATTCATCCATTTACATCTTCTGTCACTGGAAAGCAAGCGACGCTAAGCGTGTTCTTAAAAGCTATGGGTGCAGAGATAGGTAAAGAAGAATTAGTTTTGCCAGGAAATCAGTCCTTGGAAGCTGGGGTGGATTGCGGTGGAGAAGCATCAGTTATTCAGGTAGTCAGATGGGCCAATGCTTTAGAAGGTGGGGAACCAGAGAAAATTTATACTGATAATTTGGGAGATGTTCGATTTTTGGCTGACCTAGAAGCGTTTACGATCGCGAGAGCACCCTTGGGGGCAGATATTCCGATTCCTGACAGGGTGGAAATTCTTGAAGGAGTTACAGGACAGTCCCGCGATGTTATTACACGACCAAATACATCAGATATCCCCGGCCCACAAGACTTTGGAGCCGAAGAAGAGTAACTTCTCTATGGACTTTCGACTGGCTCTTTTCTATCACATCCGGGAGCACTAAATGGAAAACCAGACGCTTGTTATCCTAAGCGGATATTTCAGCCCGCTACATTGCGGCCATCTAGATTACCTGGAAGCTGGAGCGAAGTTAGGGGACCGTCTTGTAGTTATCGTGAATAATGATTCGCAGCAAAGACAGAAAAAAGGGAAGATAATCCTTTCAGAGGAAGATAGATTAAGGATCGTGAAAGCGCTATCAATTGTTGATGATGCTTGCATAGCTATCGATGATGATGCGTCAGTGAAGAAAACTATTGCATCTATTGCCCTTGCAAACCAAGACTACGGCTTGATATTTGGCAATGGTGGAGATCGTAATCAGCCTTCAGATATACCTGAAACAGATGTATGTAAAGAGAATAACGTCGAGATGGTTTTTGGGGTTGGGGGCGCTACAAAGAGAGACTCAAGTACCAGAATCAACAAGGAATTGGGAATCGAATAGCTAGTTTCACCTGAATAGGTCATCGTTCGGGTCTCTAAGAAGATTTTCTCTCACATTTCCAGAACCAAACCATTCAGAGTCACCTCCTCGGATGATTGCAACAGGTATTCCAGACGACTTCCCCATCACAAGCTCTGCAGCACTAGCGAGTTCATCAACTAAAGCAACTTCAGTTACTTGCATCTCTCTGCCTAAAGCATCTTGTTCTCCGCGGAGATCAAGAATTGGAGAGATCCCAGCTGATCCTATAGCCACGTCGGTTAATCCTCGTCTCCATGGCCTCCCGAATGTATCCGAAATGATAATAGCCACATCGAGGTTGTATCTTCCTTTAAGGCCATCTCTTAATCGAAGAGCTGAGCGGTCGCTATCTTCTGGGAGAAGGGCAGCTTGCCCTCTTTCTACATTAGATAGGTCAATGCCTGCATTAGCGCACACAAATCCATGTTTGGTCTCGCTGATAATTAGGTCACCTCTTCTGCGGAGAATTCGAACAGATTCCTTTTCGACAAGAGGTTTATGGCTAAGCGGATCGTTGGGATCAATGTCAACCAGCTGATTTTCAGCTTTGGAAATGATCTTCTGTGTGACAACAAGAATATCTGAAGATTGGATCTGATCACATTCTCCTAACAAGGCGATCAGGTCATCTCCTGGTTTTATTTGTGGGAGTCCTTCTATTGGAAGAATTTCAAGATGCATTACTTTATAACCTCCGGGAAAAAAGTGGAAAGTATAGTCGAGCACAATGTCTCAGACTTTTTCTCATTTGTCATCACAGTATCAGTCGCTAAACATCGGAATCCAAGGTTTTCTAGTTCATCGATATATTGAGCATCAGAAGTATCAATCACAATTTTCGATGCTACCTTTTTGTAAATTTTTGCAATGCCGAGTGGAGATACATCATGCCCTAGGTCGAAGAGCATTCTATCTGCGGGCCCTTTTAGTGCTTTCCCGTTGATAATCCCAGACACAGCTACGCAGAGCTCTCTTCTCTTGTCTAACGCTTCAGAGATGCCCGGAACGGCAAGTACTGGCCCTATGGAGACGATTGGGTTAGATGGAGCAATGATTATTGCTGATGCAGTCATTATTGCATCGATTACTTTCGGAGCAGGTTGTGCGTTTTTGATTCCTTTAAAGTTAACGTTTGAAATTTCGAGGTTGTGTTGATAGCGAACAAAGTATTCTTGGAATTCTATCTCTCCTGCTTTTGGTGTTGTAATGATTGTATTTATTGGGTCATCGCTTGCTGGCAGGAGATTTACCTTAACATTCAGACCTGTAGCTATTTCTTCTGCGATGGTTGAGAGGGAAGCTCCTTGGTGGATCCGGTGGGTTCTGTACATGTGGGTCCCAAGGTCTCTATCGCCCAGCTGGAACCAGTCAACACCGCCATAGCGGGAAAGCATCTCCATTGCATTCCAGCTTTCATTTTGTAGCCCCCATCCCTTTTGGGTATCTATTTCGCCTGCAAGGGTGTAGGTAATTGTGTCGAGGTCAGGAGAGATATGTAATCCATGAAGTTGCGTATCATCAGCAACATTTACTATTGCAGTTATGTCAGTTGGGTCAATTACTCTAGTAAGCCCCTTCAAAAGTTTTGCAGCTCCGACCCCTCCAGACAAGACGACCACTTTTTTGTTTTTGGCTGAGTTCACGCTAGCCCTTTGAGTCTTCCCTCGAGTAGGGCCATGTCGGCATCAACCATCATCGTAACGAGTTCCTCGAAAGTGGTTCTTGGCGTCCAGCGGAGTTTCGTGGAGGCTTTTGAATAGTCGCCTACAAGAAGGTCAACCTCCGCAGGTCGAAAGAATTTCTCATTGACTTCTACATGGTCTTCATAAGACAGTCCTAGATGGCCGAAAGCTACTTGGCAGAATTCTCTAACGCTGTGGGTCTCTCCAGTGCAGATCACGTAATCATCAGGAGAATCTTCCTGGAGCATCAACCACATGGCTTCAACATAATCTCCAGCAAAACCCCAGTCTCTCTTTGCATCAAGATTGCCGAGAGCAAGTTTTTTCTCAAGCCCTAATTTAATGGAAGCAGCTCCGTAGCTTATTTTTCGTGTTACGAACTCTAACCCGCGCCTCGGGCTTTCGTGGTTGAATAGGATGCCGCTAGAAGCATGGAGGTTGTAGCTTTCGCGGTAATTCACAGTGATCCAATGTCCATAAACTTTCGCAACCCCATAGGGGCTTCTTGGGTAAAAAGGAGTGTCTTCGTTTTGCGGGACCTCTGCTACTTTTCCAAACATCTCGCTGGAACTTGCTTGGTAAAAACGTGTAGTTGGATCTACATTCCGGATAGCGTCAAGTATTCGCGTAACACTTAATGCAGTGGTTTCGCCGGTAAGGACTGGTTGGCCGAAAGATGTTTGGACAAAGGATTGCGCTGCAAGATTATAAACTTCATCGGGGTTGTGTTCCTTAACAGCGTCAATTAAGGACATCTGATCCAGTAGATCTCCATTCACAAATTGAATGGCTCTCTGGATATGGGCTATTCGCTCATAGTTTACTGTGCTGCTTCTGCGCACCATTCCTATGACATCGTACCCCTTATCTAGTAGCGACTCAGCAAGGTAGGATCCATCCTGTCCTGTAATTCCTGTTATAAGTGCGGAGGGCATTTTTTCCTAACTGTTCTTATCGATGAAAGCTTGCGTTGAACTAATAATATCTTTGATTGTTTCCGTGAATTCTATATTTGGTGTCCATCCGGTATGGGACTTAATCTTACTATGGTCACCTCGAAGGACTGGAATGTCTGATGGGCGCTGTAGCGAAATGTCTGGTACTAGCTCTACTGTGCTTTCCGAAGCTTCTAGGAGCGCTTCAGCTAACTCTTCTATCGATCGATCTACACCCGAGCAGACATTGTAGGCCTCTCCTGAGATCCCTTTGCAGATAATAGAGCGGTAGGCCCGAACGACATCGCGAACATCAGTAAAGTCTCGTTTTGTATCCAATCTTCCTACGGGGATACTCTTTTCCCCTGCTTTCTTAGCTTCCAAGATTCTTAGTGCTAGAGCCGATGCAACAAAATTTGTGCTTTGGCCAGGCCCGAAATGATTAAATGACCTAGAACACATTACATCTAACTCTCGCGAAGCCTCGTAGGCACTGATCATCTCTGCGGCAGCTTTACTTACAGCGTATGGTGAAGCTGGTGCAAGAGGCAAAGACTCATTTATCGGTAACTCTTTATCATTTACCTTTCCATATACCTCAGCACTTGAAACGGTTAAAACTCTCTTTACGCCTGCTAGTCGGCAAGCTATTAAAACATTAAGAGTTCCTTCGGCATTTATTCTGAAAGTTCTCGGAGCATCACTCCAAGGAGCACCAACATCAGCTTGACCCGCAAGGTGGTATACGACCTCAGGCTTTACAGAAAGAAAGAGGTTATTTAGCGCTATATCATCGAGCAGGTCTGGGCCTCCCTCTGCAATATCAGTGGTTACAACCTCATCGCCGCAAGTAGAAAGAAAATCTGACAAGTGTTTCCCAACGAAACCTGCGCTACCTGTAATTAGCGCCAACATTTTTTTCCTGATGAATAGAGCACATATAAATTGTACTCCATCTAAATTCGAGATTTAAATCGAAAAAATCTACTTTTTTGGTGAAATCGTATTCAATTCCGTCATTTTCTATAAGAAATTTCATATGAGAGTGGAAGGGTACATGCTGAACTTCATTTTGGCGGTTAACCTTCGCCACTGTGGAGCATTCTCTTTCAACAGAAGATAAATCAGCTGAAAATGCTGTCGCCTATCCATCAGTTAGCATTTTTATAGTTGCTCATAATCCTGATGAGTGGTTTGGAGACGCACTTACTTCGTTAGCAATACAAGATTATCCCGATTTTGATGTAACCGTTCTTACTACTGGCGACGAAAGTGAAATGCAGGTCTATGTCTCAGAATTTTTACCAGAAGCGCAAATAATATCCGTTGACTCTGATCACGGCTATGGAAGGAATCTGAATTCAGTATTAGAACTAAAAACGGCGGCGGCTTTCTTTTTGTTTTGCCACCATGATATCGCACTTGCTCCAGATGCCCTTCGACTTATGGTCGAAGAATCGTTAAGATCAAATGCGGGTATAGCAGGGCCGAAAATAGTTAATTGGGACCGCCCGGACGAGTTGCTCGAAATAGGTTCTTCTGTCGACAAGCTTGGCTACTTGACCTCCCAAGTCGAGCCTGGAGAGTTGGACCAAGAACAGCATGACTCCGTTTCGGACGTATTTATGGTTTCATCTACCGTTGTTCTTGTCCGTACTGATTTGTTCAAGGCTATATCTGGTTTCGATGAACAAATGGGCATGGTTGGAGAGGATCTAGATTTGTGTTGGAAGGCACATTTGGCCGGAGCGCGGGTTATCACGGTTCCTCTGGCCTTAGCACGCCATCGCGAAGAACAAGGGCAATATAGAAAGGGCGGAGACGGAGAGAAATATAGGGAGCGCCATCGCCTCAGGGTGATTTTGAGCAATTACGGCTTCTGGCATTCCATGCGGATTCTTCCTCAAGCGTTTCTAATATCTCTTTTCCGGTCTCTCGGTTCACTCCTAATTGGGGACTTGAGTCGAGTTCGTATGTTGCTAGGAGCGTGGGTTTGGAACCTTTCAAGACCTCTGAGTCTTATAAATCGAAGGAAGAAGTTGAAATCCGTTCGACGTCTTCCTGATCGAGAAATCCGATTCTTACAGTCACCTGGCTATGCCTTGTTCAAGTCCTTTTTTAAGGATCAAGCTAATGAACAAGCGGATTCTTCTGGAACGATAACCGCCCGAGCGAGGCGATATATAGAATCTATGCGCGCAGGTCCCTCTAGGGTTTCGGCAGTCTTCGTTGGCCTAGCAACCCTTGTCTTCTTATTTGGCAGTCGTCATTTGATTACACGAAAAGTCCCTGTCGTAGGCGAACTCGTCCCATTTGACCTAAGTATCCAAGGGTGTTTTTCACTTTGGTTCTCGAACTGGTGGACAACTGGAATTGGGCACGAAGCTGCAACGCCAACTGCTCTAGGGATAACTGGAATCCTAGGAATTTTCTCGTTCGGTTCTATGGGCTTACTCAGACTCATTCTTACCCTCGGCATGCTCCCTATAGGAGCTTTCGGGGTTTGGTCTTTTCTTAAGCCTTTTAATTCTCCGTGGGTCAGTGTCGCTGGAGCTTCAATATACTTCGCTTCTCCCATGCCTTACGATGCCTTAAGTTCAGGGTCATGGAGTGGCCTTATCTTACACGGAACGCTTCCGTGGCTGCTCGTATTTTTGGCTAAAGCAGGAAAGATTTCGCCATTTGGTTCAGTGGGGGGAGCTAGAGGAAAGAATGTCTTACCATCCAATTGGTTCCGAGAAGCTTCGGGGTTGGGGATATTGATAGGTTTCATGATTGCATTCGTTCCATTTGCCGGAATTGAAGTCCTAGCTGTTGTTGCTGCTATTTTTATTGGCTCACTATTAGCAGGTTGGCCATCTGGAACTATCCGGCTCATTGGAGTGCTTAGTTTGGGAGGCCTTATAGCGCTTGCATTGAACCTTCCATGGCTTCTAGACATTGCCGTAGATGACGTGTCATGGCAATGGTTCGTCGGTACTCGTCCCTCGTCAGACTTCTCTGGTGGCCTCTCTACCTTTCTTCAATTAGGAACTGATAGTTCAGACGTTTCATTTTTCCGATGGGGATTTCTAGCAATGGCTATCGTCCCCCTTCTCCTAGCAAAAGGAGAACGGTGGGCATGGGCAATCCGCGGTTGGGTAATGTACCTAGGGAGCGTTTCTGTTCTTTGGCTTCAAAGTAACCAGTATTTGAATATTCCGATGCCTAGACCAGAAGTTCTTCTAGCCCCAGGGTGTTTGGGGTTAGCAGTTTCCGCTGCTATGGGGGTAGGGGCACTCCAGCGAGATCTTCAAACATACCGTTTTGGGTGGCGGCAACTAGTTCCTGTAAGCGCGCTAGTGGCGTTCTCATTAGCTGTACTACCTGTTTTTGGTAATTCATTTTCAGGAGATTGGGGGATGCCCAATGATGAACTTAATCAAGTTTTAGGCCTTCAGGAAAGCGAGAATGACCAGAGGGGGCGTGTGCTGTGGGTTGGGCATGATGACTTGCTCGCTGCCGCTGGAAACTCGTTCGGTGGCAACTTAACGATTTCTGTCTCTGCCGGACTTGAGTCATCATTTCTAGACCGTTGGGGTGGGGGAGAAAGCCCTGGTGATTATTTACTTCAAGAGGCTTTATATCTAGGTATGAACGGTGGAACCACGAATCTAGGGAGACTCCTAGCTCCTTTAGGGATCAGCGATATCGTTCTTGTTGACCGTTCTTCCCCTTTGCCTTCTAACGGCCAGTTGGAACCAATACCCTCTTCAGTTGTATCAGCGTTGGAGCGCCAGCTTGACCTCATCAAAATTGAAGCTTCTCCAGGAATAGTTCGGTATCAAAACGTCTCAGCTTTGCCGCTGGCTGCGATTATGCCCGCAGAGGAAGCAGTGGGAAGAACACTGCGTTCTTTCGCTTCCGAACCACTGTCGGAGGATGTTGTGGCGCTTCTTTCTGATGGTTCCTATACCTCCTCGTATTCGGGATTTGTAGGTGCTGGCACAGAGGTATTTGTAGCGGTTCCTTCAGATAGTTCGTGGGTGCTCCGAGTTGATGGAGTGAAGGTTGAAAAAGATGTTGCTCTAGACTGGGGCCTTGGATTTAATCCGAGCGAAACTGGGTTAATTGAGTTAGATCATCAGACACCCTCTAGCCATCGGCTTGTGATTCTCCTTCAACTCCTGCTATGGGTCTTCGTACTTATAGGTTTTCTGAGATCCAGTGTTGGATCCGAAAGGTCGCTACTGTGAAAGTAACTCGATGGCCAGCGCTAATTGTTTTTATTGCACTTATCTTTGGGGGAGTTTTTGCGAACAGTACGCGGGGCGCTAATGAAGAGGCGGCAAGTCTTGAGCGAGTTATCACTTCGGCCGTAGGCTCAGAATCTGACCTGGTATCTATTTGGTATTGCGTTTCTGGGACAGTGGGAGGGGCAGGTATAGCAGATCATCAGGTTATTCTCGGAAATAAATCAGACAATAATGCTGATGTGGTAATAACTGTCGTACCAGTGCTGGCACCTCTAATAAATGCACCTAGAGATGGCGAAGAGAGGAAGAAGGTTGCTCCTGAAACTATCCAAATAGAGACAGTCAAAACTAGTGTTGAGGTTCCGCCAAGATCAGTGAAGACGATTACAGTCGCTGACCTTCCGAAAGTGGCCGGAGAGTTTGCGGCTGTAATAATCGAATCAAACGTAGGTGACCTCGTAGTCGAGCATCGTGTAATGGGTAATACTGGGAGCTCCCAATCAAACTGCCAGTCAGATGCTTCTGAAGATTGGTACTTTGCTTCAGGAACAACTCGTGAACAAGCTCGTGAAATAATCTCTATTTATAACCCTTTTGCAGACAGCGCTGTTGTCGATATGACTTTTGTGGCTGATGGCCGTGTACGTCGACCTGATGCGTTTAATGGTCTTGTAATCCCACCAAAATCACTATTGCCGGTGGATATTACAGGAGCAGTGACGTTGTCAGAAGTCGTAAGCGCGGAAATCCATACCAGGAGCGGACGGGTTGTAGCTGAACGACTATTAATTTTAGGTGATGAATTTTCACCAAACGGTCTCAGCATAGAAGCCGGTTCGCCAAGTTTGGCACCAATATGGGTATTCCCTGGCGGAGTGGACGGCTCAGTGCAGTCATCGATTCAAGTTTTTAATCCCTCAGAAACAGAAGAAGTAAGTATTGATATAGAGATATATCCTGATTTTGAAAGCGCATCTTTCATAGAGCCAATAAGTATCAAGGTGAGCCCTGGAAATACGGAAACAGTAGTTCTTGGGGGTGGGGATGCCACAAATATTTCGCAAAATGCATATGACTTAACTTCTCGCATACCGCAAGGGATTCCCCATTGGATTGTACTTCGTGTAATTTCTGGACCCCCTATCGTTTCAGAACGCTTCGTTCTTTCTGATCCCTCCCTACCGCAGATGACAGGAGCAGGATTTGGAGTTGATGTGGTGTCGAATTCGTATAACTTTATTTCTACAGAAGGTAATGAATTAATCGCTATATCCCATACTTCCAATGACCGGCTGACTCAAGTCAACTTGTTCGCTTATAGCGAAGGTGAGGTCTATGCTTCCCTTCCTTTCGAAATATCTGCTGTATCTCGCAAAGTGGTTAATCTCGAACAGTTCGGAATCCCGAAGAACTCTATAGTCCGGATAGTGTCATCAGAGCCTGTGATCATGGAGAGATATATCAGGTCAGATCAAGGTGGGTACTGGACAAAAGCGACTCCAGATATTTCTTCAGTAAACGAATCAGACATTCCACTACAGGAAGTGCATGAGAAAGAGATCCACAGACATTAATAGTTGTCAAGAAAGATCAAAGACTGGTGTTTCTAAAGAGAAGAAACCACATCAGTTATCAAGTCAGAGGGTGGAACTCCTGCGAATGACCATATGACGACGCCCTCCTCGTTAGCGATAAGGACAATGGGCACGGAGTTAATTCCGTATCTCTGATGAAGGTCCTTCCTTTTCGGGAACTCTATTTCTTGGATGTGGAAGGAGTCAACGGTTAGGTCGTTGATGAGAGGTCGAACATTATTGCAAGAGTTGCATGTATCGGAGGAGAAAAAAACAAGTAACCACTTTCCGCGAGGTTCTTCGAAATCTCCACGGTCTATTTGAACTGGTAAAGAGCTCTTAGGAACTGAAGGAGAGTCGGCTCTACGGTTATTGACTAGATACGCAACAAGAGTTGCGAAACTTCCGAGAGATAGGACCAGTAAGAT
>PVBE012326521.1_pt1 | contig 13422 bp, 9 predicted proteins | sample 1631181 | NCBI WGS metagenome assembly PVBE01 (sample SAMN08397723, study PRJNA350692) | Marine metagenome, whole genome shotgun sequencing project. | isolation source: water | place: Pacific Ocean | collected 2012-04 | reverse complement strand
CACATCGTAGTATCGTTTATTGATCGCCATGTACGTCGACGTCAATCCCACCGTGAGCGCGCGCGCGGGATTCACGCCTCGCGCCGTGATCGACTCCCCCGTGGCGAGGAACGATTGCACCCCACCTTCACCACCACCGTCTTCGCCCCGCATCGCCGTCATCGTCGCCGTCGTCGTCGTCGTCGTTGTCTCCATTCGTCCCTCTCAGGCGCCTATTTGACTCGACCGGATGGGAAGAATGAATGAATGAATGATCGATCGATCGACCGAGACGTGTCGAATCGACGTTCGCTCGACCCCTCGCGTCGTCACCACCCGCGCGCGTTCCTCTCGACCTCTCTCACCCTTTCACCGCGCTCGACGCTCGCGAGGGACCGAATCGACGACCGAGGGACCGAATCGACGACCGAGGGGGACCGAATCGACGATTGCGCGCGCGAATCACACGGAATGCGATGATTTCGACGCGGGATGCGTCGATCGTCCCTTCGAAACGTTCGTGTAACTCGAAACGTTCGTTCGTTCACGTCATCGCGCGTTCGTCGCGTTCGTCGCGTTCGTCGCGTTCGTCGCGTTCGTCGCGTTCTCCCGCGCGCGTCGATTCATTCATTCGATTCATTCGTGCGTGCCCGCGCGCGTGGGCGTGACAAACGACGAGTCACGACTCATCACACCACTTTTCGTTTCTTTTTCCTCCCCAAACGGGCAAAAAAAATCAACACCCGCGCGCACACAAAAAAAGCAAAAGCGACCCGCGTGGGGGGGGGTACACACGAGTCATGACCCAACATATAGGGACACCTCCCACGATCGCGCGCGCGGGAAATCGCGATCTCGCGGGAAAAAAAATGACCGTGTGTGGTGTGTGGGGGGACTCGATGACGGGTCATGAGTCGTCAACACCCACCCACCCACCCACACATACCCACGCGCGCGGACGTCTGAGTCCGCACTCGACGAGTCCGCACTCGTCGACAGGTCCCTTCACGCCACGCACGCGTCCGTCCGTCTCGCGTCCTCGTCCTTTGTCTCTCTGTGTCACATGACGACGCCCGTCGCGTTCGCGCGAGGCGTCCACGTCGTCGTCGTCGGACGACGACGACGACGACGACGCGCGATGGTGAACGCATCGTTCTCGTCCTCCGCCGCACCGCCGCCGACGCCGAGCGAGAGGGACGAGCGGTCGTCGCGTGAGAACACAATGTCGAGAAAGTGGGATCGATTCGGCGCGACAACCATCCCGCTGTGGGTGGCGGACATGGACTTCTCGGCGCCCGAACGCGTGGTGGATGCCGTGCGCGAGGTGGTGGAGAGCGGACACTACGGGTACGCGGATCCGTGCGAACGAACGGTGAGGTGCGCGAGAGAGAGGTTGGCGAACGCGCACGGGTTCGGGGAGGAGGCGCGCGACAGGGCGGATTGCGTGCGGTGGTTGCCGGGATTGAATCCGGGGTTAAATCACGCGGTGCGCGCGGTGAGACGAATGCGGGGGGGGTGTGAGAAGATGACGACGGTGTGCTGCACGCCGATTTATCCGCCTTTTTTGTACGCGTCGAGGAATAACGAGACGCCGAAGATTGAGGTGCCGTTGACGCGCGCGCCGGCGGCGGCGGACGGAGCGAACGTCGTGCGATACGAGGTGGATTGGGACGCCTTGGAGACGGCGTTGGCGAAACCCGAGGTCGGATTGTTGTTGTGGTGTAATCCGCACAATCCGGTCGGACGGGTGTGGACGCGAGACGAGATGGTTCGCGTGGCGAAGACGTGCGTGAAACACGACGTCGTCCTCGTGAGCGACGAGGTGTGGCGCGAGTTGATTTTAGACGAAGATAAAACCCCGTTCACGGGCGCCGGGTCGCTCTTGAAAGAGGTGGACGGTTTGCGCGAGCGACTCGTGGTGATGACGTCGCCGTCGAAGACGTACAACGTCGCCGGGTGCGACGTCGCCGTGGCGTGCATTCCGGATAAAGCCTTGCGTCTGCACTTCGCGCGTTCGGGTTCGGATAAGGCTGAGATCACCCCTTTCGGGTACGCCGCGCTCTTGGCGGCGTACACGGATCCGTCGTGCGAGGAGTGGCGTCAACGTCTCCTCGCCTACCTTCGCGCGAACAGGGACCACATCCACGAGACGCTCTCGAACGACGTCAACGCGCGCGAGCTCATGACGTGGACCCTTCCCGAGGCGTCGTATCTCATGTGGCTCAACTGCGAACGTCTCGTCGACGGTGTCGAGCGCTCGCCGTTTGAACATTTTCTCGAGCACGGCGTCGCCCTCTCGGACGGGGCGCCGTTCTCCGCGCCGCTCTCCGCTCGCGTCAATTACGCGACGAGACGCGACATTCTCGACGTCGGATTGACGCGCATGGGTACCGCGCTGGACGTCGCCGCGATGAGCGCGCGTGATCGAAGCAGGGGTTGATGAATTGATTACATGTATAAAATATTCGTCGAGGCGCGTCCATCGTGTAATTTACGTAGTATCACGTCGGTTCTCGCACGCGATTCGGCTGCGCCATGGGCGCGACCCGTCCCTTCATCTTCTTCTTCGACGCCTCGACGCGAAGTCTCTCCAATTTCTGTCTCGGCGTCTCTGGTTTCTTCGTCAGAGGCGACGACTTGGGATTATCCACCGTGTATCGCACCGGTCGCTCCTCCTCTCGTCCCGAGGCGGTGATGACGCGCTCCGTCTCCACCTGAAGCTTTTTCTTTCCGTACCTCTCCACATTCATCTTGCCGGGGTACGGTCTCGGTAATCCACTCCTCGTCATCCACTTATACGTCTGTCCCAACGCCTCCATGCGTCTTCTCGCCGCCGCCGTCTGATGCCACGCGTTCCACGCGTAAAACGCCCCCGCCGCCGTCCCGAGCACCAACAACACGAATAGCAGCATCCGCCGTTTCCTCTTTCGCTTCATCTTCACCCGTCGACTTCGAAACCACGCGTTCACCGCCTGTTCGGTCGCACCGATCTGTTTCGCCAGCCTCCGTCGCGTCGCCGCGTCCGGGCGTCGCTCGAGCTCGAAGACGCCTCGAAGGATGGCGGCGCCGTCCTCGTCCACGCCCGTCTGTCTCGCTCGAGCGTCGTCCAGCATGCGCGCCATCGATCGACGTCTGACGGTTCGCACCGTCCCGGATGACGACGTCATCGACGCGCTCGCGGACGAGGACGTCCCGCGCCCGCGTCGCGCGTCCACGACGGTCGACATGATTCAATTCAATTCAATTCGACTCGCGCCCACTCGCGCGACGTTCCCGAGACGACGCCGACCGGTTCGCGAGAGCGACGACGCGCGCGCGGAAACCTTTCCCCGTCCTCTCGCCCCCCGTTCGCGCGCGACGGCGGACGAACGCGCGATCGACGTCTCGACGCGCGCGCCGAGCTCTCGCGCCACTGCGACGCGCGCGCGAGCTCGAACGTCGCGAACCGCGACCGAGTCGCGCGCTCTTCGCCCGCGATCGACGCTAGAGGAACGATGACGACGACCGTCGCGCGCGCGCGCGGGCGCGGTGACGACGGCGCCGCGACCGGGCGTCCGTCGCGCGCGAAGAGGGCGACCGCGCAGATCGTTCGCGCGTTCGCGTTCGCCCTCGCCCTCGTCTCCGCGCGCGTGGGCGGCGCGCGAGCGGTGAATTACGATCCGTGCGTCCCGAGCGCCGAGCGCGACGTCGAGCGCGGGGGCGGGATCGCCGTTGGCATCGCGTACTGGGCGGGGGCGACGGCAGAGGCGTGGGACGGTTTGCACCCGTGCGCCGACGCGGCGACGCTGGCGGCCAAGGGAGTGGGTACGACGACGTTTTTGATGAATTCGAACGAGATGAACGCGCTTCGAGGGACTCGAGCGGACGAGGACGGGCTGTACGCGTCGAACTCGAGCGCGAAGATCATGACGGTGGTGGCGTACACGGCGACCAAGGCGACGACGCCGCGCGTGGCGAGAATCGAGGCGAGCGAACCGTCGAACGCGAGCGGAAGGAGCGGACGGGTGAGCGGATTGACGATGTTGGTGACGCTAGAGAAAGGGAACGTCAAGTATCTGCGTTGGCACGATCGAGGGTGCGGCGAGTGCGGGGGCGCGGCGAGCGAGCGGTGCGTCGACGTCGGCGAGGGGCAGCGCTCGTGCGCCGCGTCGATGGAAGGGTGCGATGGGACGTGCACGGGGACGACGTGCGACGTTGAGTTGGGCACGGTGGACGCGTTGCGATGTCAACTCACGGTGACGGTGGTGACGAGCGGGACGGATAAGAACGTCGAGACGTTTCCTCTGGGATCGCAGCTCGAACGTTTGTCCATGTACTCGGGGGCGGGGGCGTACTCGAGCGCGGCGGCGAGGACGACGGCGACTGTGACTGGAGTACAAAATTGGATCACCGGGTAACGAGAGGAGGACCGCATCGTCGCGTCGCGTCGCGCGTAATAGTTTTGTGATCACAAATCAGACTCTAAGGATTCCGCGAGTAAATCCGCCAAGTGTTCCAATCTCTGTTCGCTCTTCATGGAGAGTTGTTTATCGTACAGTTTCGCAATCTTATCGTGCAATCGCTCGTGACCCGATGGAGAATCCGAACTCTCGTCCTCGCCGAGCAATTCGCTCGCGACGGCGATCGAACGCACGTCCGCCGCCGCGTCTCTCGCGCCTCGTCCCGGCGACGCGCTCGTCGCCTCGTCGTCACCGCCGCGCATCTCTCGTCCCAAATCGCTCGATCGTCCCAGTTCCTTGAGATCCAAATCCCCCCACACGATCGATTTCATCGCCTCGATCGTTCGTCGAACGCCGTGCGAATCCTCCTCCCCGCCCGCGTCTCGCGACATCGCCTCGTCCGCCTCGGCGTCGTTCAGACGTACGCGCACCACCTCGAACATCTCATCCAACGCCCACGCGCGCACGCGTTCCGGCACACCCCCCATCGACGCATCACCACAATCGTACGCCACGATGCGCGCCTCACATTCATCCATCGCGTCCCCCATCGTCACCATCATCGACGCTCTCGCGCGCTCGAACTCGAGCTCGGACGCGCACGCCAGCACCGCCGCGCCCGCGCACTCGGCGTCTCGCATCGATCGCCTCGCGCGCGCCGGTCGCGACGGATCGACGCCGACATCACCATTCAACGCGTCGGCCTCGCCCTCGAGCGCGTCCTCGACGACGACGGGCGTCACGCGAGCGACGTAATACTTGGTGTCGAGTAACCACCGATCGGTTGAGAATTCTTTCGCGCCCATCGCTCTGAGCGCGTCGCTCGTCGCGTTCACGTACGCGCGCGCGCGCGCCCCGAACACGCGACACGAGTTCCATCGTCTCCCATCGTTTGATGCCCGTTCGCGGACGTCCGAGTCCTCGCTCGAGGACATGAGGAGACGAGCGCGCGAGTGACGCGTCGACACTCATCCGCGCGCGGATGTTGAAACGGGTCGCCCGGGCGAGCATACCCGGCCGCGCGCGCGCGAGAACGTCGAAAACGTCGTCGTCGTCCTCGACGTCGTCGTCCGCGCTCGCGCGCGCGCGATCGTCCGTCGCGGCGTCGGCGAGCGAGGCGACCGGGGCCATGGGGACGTCGAGCTCGAACGCGTTGTACGACTCCTTCGACGCCGCGCTCGCGGACGCGCGCGCGCACGCGCAGACGTGGTGTCGAGATCTCGACGCTGATCCGGAGCAAAAGAAACACGGTGCGAATCGCGCGTCGAGGGAGGTGCGCTCGGGACATTACGTGGACGTCGTCCCGGAGGCGTTGGCCAACCCTCGGGCGAGGGCGACGTCTCGCGCGTGCGCGGAGACGATCGGATTCAGGATTGAGGACGGGAGCGAGCCGAGCGAGTCGTTCGTGAGATATTTCAGCGGTGATTGCGAGTGGGCGCTCGAGGAGGGTGGATTGAGGACGTGGGCGACGCCGTACGCGCTGAGCATCATGGGTAGTCGCATGACGAGCAACTGTCCGTTCGGAAACGGGAACGGATACGGCGATGGACGAGCGATCTCGGTGGGTGAGATGGTGAATCCGGTGACCGGACAGAGGCACGAGATGCAGTTGAAAGGGGGCGGGCGAACGCCGTTTTGTCGCGGAGCGGATGGGCGCGCGGTGTTGCGAAGCTCGATTCGAGAATTTTTAGCGAGTGAAGCCGTGCACGCGTTGGGGGTGGAGACGACTCGAGCGCTGTGTTTGATCGAGAGTGTGAACGCGACGACGGCGAGACGACCGTGGTACAGTCCGTCGAGCGACGAAGAGCACGCCAAACGCTTGCCGACGGTGGATGATCCGAGATTGCGAGAGTACTCGCCGGAGCAACGCGTCGAAATCGTCGAAATGTTAAAGCAACAAAAGCGAGATCCGGACGTGATGATCGTGGAGCCGTGCGCGATCACAACGCGCGTGTCGCCGAGTTTCATGCGAATCGGACACATCGATCTGTTCTCCAGACGCGCGACCGCACCGGGAGCGACGGATCTTCAGAAGGAGCAGCTCGCGAAGATCGTCAGGCATGCCGCCTTCCGAGAGTTTCCGGACACGATCGAAGAACACGGCGAGGACACGGCCAAGGTGACGCGAGCGATGTTGGAAAAGTCTGGAGTTAAAATCGCTCGCATGGTGGCCGGTTGGCTTCGCGTCGGGTTCTGTCAAGGCAATTTTAACGCCGACAATTGTTTAGTGGGAGGTCGAACGATGGATTACGGTCCGTTTGGATTCATGGACAGGTACGATCCCGCTTTCGCCAAGTGGACGGGAAGCGGCGATCACTTCGCGTTCATGGCGCAACCGAAAGCCGGTTTGACCAACTTTGCCGTGTTGGCCATCTCTTGCGCGCCTCTACTGAGGGGAGGTTCGGACGAGGCGACGGAGATCATTCGCGGCATGGAATCAGTGTTCGAGGACGAAGTCGACGATGCGTTCCGCGCCAAGCTCGGATTCGCAACGAGCGCGTCCTCGTCTGTCGCGCGCGACTTGTTCCGCGGAGAGCGAGGCTTGGAGGCGCTCATGTACGAGGACCAGGCGGATTGGACGCTCGCGTGGAGACAGTTGGCGGAGTGCGCAGAAGTTTCTGATTCCGCCAACGATGACGCTCTTCTCGCGCCATTGCTCGACAATTGCTTCTACGGTTGTAAACCCATGAGCACCGAGCGTCGCACGAAGTGGAGCGATTTCATTCGGCGCTGGCGAGACGCTCTCGAAGCTTCGGGAACGTCGCTCTCGGACGCCGCCGAGCGCATGCGAGGCGTCAATCCGAAATACATCTTACGCGAACATTTGCTCGTCGACGCATACACCAAAGCGGCGACGGGCGACTTTTCCATGGTTCACGAACTACAAAATCTCACGCAAAGCCCTTACGGTGGTGACGGCGACACCCCAGAGTTTGACGCAAAGTATTACGTCAAGGCGCCCGAGAAATCTCTCAGTTCCGGAGGCGTCGCGTTCATGTCTTGATCCTCGTAAGCGAGTTCGCTGTTCTCACGAACGGACTCGCGCACAAGACATATGAATGTTCGACATCGATGACTCGCTCTCACTTGCGCGCCGCGGGCGCGCGAGTACACGTGACGCGACGGTTTAAAACGCTCAACGCGCCGACCGTCGCCGATTTTTGAACGAGCGACGTGTTTTCTAGACGGAATTAATTGAATTCAAGCTACGTAGTTTTACATAATCCTAATCTATAACGACGCCATCTCCGCGCTCACCACGCGCGAGTACTCCACCGTGGGACGAGGTCCGAAAGTTCCTCCGTCGCGCCACCACAGGTAAGCGGTGACGCCGAGCACCACCGTCAGGAGAATCAAAAACATCGTGAGCCACAGAGCGCCACCGACCGCGGTGCCGTGACGTCTGAGCGCCTCCTTACGATGCTCGGCCGCATCCTGCGTGTTCGTACCCGGAGGCGAAGGCGACGGAGGCGGAGGCGACGGTGTGAGCGGCTCGTTCTCTCCAACCTTTTCAGCGAGCGCGCGCGTGCAAAACGGAACGGCGGCTCGGAGATCGATGTCCCGTCTCGTCTTCTCTTCATCCACCGACGCGACGCACAGCCTCTTGAAGCTATCTTCGGCGATAAGATCGCATCTCTCCCGGCTCTTGACGTCGTCGTACTGATACATCGCCATGAAGACGGATCCCAGCGTCCTCGCGCACTCGTCGGAGACGCGCGCGTCCGCCGGCGACCCCGCGAGATCGCTCGATCGACACATCTTTCCCGGATCCCCTCCGCTCATCTCCTTCAAACGCTCCTCCACGTACGCCTCCACGACGCCGAATCGACAGGACCGCGCGCCGCTCGTCCCATTCGCCGCCGCGCACGCCTCCCGCGCGTCTCGCGTCTCGCGCGCGTCTCGCGCCCTCGTCGCCGCCCACCCGCTCGCCCTCGCGCACGCGTCGTACGCCGACGACCCACGCTCGCACCCATCCTCCAGCAACTTTTTCACCAAATCACCCGCGCTCCCTCGCGTCTCCCTCGCGTCCTCGCGCTCGACGGCGCTCTCCGCGACCCCCTTGACGCACCCGCCGTCGCAAATCGCGTCCGCCCACTCTCCGCACGCGCGCGTCTCCGAACAATTCCGTCCAATCTCGCGCGCCACGCTCGCGCACGTCACGAGGAGCGTCTCCGGGACCCCCGACGCGCCCTCGTTCGGCGTCGTCATCGCGCGTCGCGTCGCCTCTCTCGCCGCGCACGTCGCGCCCGGCGCGTCCCGCGGCGCGTCCTCCATCCTCTCCCTCAACGCCCTCGTCAGGCACCTCGCGCGATCTTCCGACGACGCGCACGCGCGCGACGCATCGTCCACCGCGTCGCTCCACGTCTCCCTCGTCGTCTCCGTCATCTCACGACGACGCGCGCGCCGTTCGGAGGATCGAACGACGATCGATGATGATTCACGGTCGAACGTCTCCGCGCGCGCGACGTCCATCCCGCGCGCGACGAGGACGAACGCGAGCGTCGCGAGACATCGCGCGCGCGATGCGCGGCGCGCGCGACGTCTCTCGACCATGTCTTCGGCGCGCAGTGAGGTCGATTCGATTCGATTCGATTCGATTCGATTCGATTCGATTCGATTCCGCACACGTCGTCGAGCGGACGGGCGATGCCGCGAGACGCGCGAGCGTGAGCGCGCGAGGACGCGTCCATCGGCGTCGAGCGCGTCGCGGTGCGTCCGCGAATCGATCGCGATGGACGAACGCGAGACCGATGACGACGACGCGCTCGATTCTTTCCCGAATCGACGACGACGACGACGACGAGTGGACGTCGGCGAGGAGGCGGAGACGAGGAGAACGAACGGGGAGGACGCGCGCGAGCAAGTGATGCCGTCCTCCGACGACGCGCTTCGATCGTTGATGTCGTACGAGGACGAGGAGGAGGAGGCGCTTCCCGCGGGGTGGAGACGCGCGAGAGACGCGAAGAGCGGACGAGGGTATTACTACAATAAACGCACGAAACAGAGCTCGTGGACGCGACCGGTGGAGACGAGAGCGGAAGGGGGAGAGACGCGGGACGCGACGGTGGGTGGGGGCGGCGTGTCGACGGTGAAGGATGAGAGGGCGGAGGCGGAGGACGACGGCGCGAACGCGGCGGCGGCGGCGGCGGCGGAGGAGGAGGATGAGGAGGAGGAGAAGGAGGAGGAGGACGCGCGCTCGCTCGCTCGACGCGTCGTGTTCGAACTCGAGGCTCGGTGTGAGAACGTCGCGGCGAGAGCGTTGGCGACGCCGAGGGCGGTGTTGCGGTACCGAGAGGCGATGGACGTCCTCGCGAGACGGCGCGGGACGGACGGCGAGAGCGTCGACGCGAAGGCGGACGTCGAGCGAATGCGCGAGATCGAACGAGGATTAGACGAGGACGCGAGAGAGTACGAGGAATGGATCAGAGAGGCGGAGACGGAGACGAAGGCTGTCGAGGCGGAGACGAAGGCTGTCGAGGCGGAGACGAAGGCTGAGGCTCAAATCGAGGACGCGCTCGTCGTCGCGCAGGCGTTGGACGAGGCATCCACGGAGGTAGACGCTCGAGCGCAGCGAACGATCGCGAGACCTCCCGCGCCGCCGTTGCCGAAAAACGAGCGAGCGCCCGCGCCGCCCGCCCCGTCCGCGCCCGTGGTTAAGCGAAAGCGTCTCGCGGTGAGCAACGCTCGTCGACACAAGGGAGACATGGAGAAATGGGCCAAGGTGCGGGAGTCAGAGAAAATCGTGGGTGAGGGCGCGAGCGCGATCAAAGCGAAGCAGGCAAAAGAGGCTGAGGAATGGCGCGTGCAACAACTCGTCGACGGCCTTGATGGTTCGACGAATCCAAACTTTGTACCTGTGGGAGACTGGCGAGCCAGAGTGCGAGCGGCTTCGGAAAACACCAAACTCGAACAGTACCGCGCGCGTCGAGAGGAAAAAGTGAAAGAGTCGTCCAAGCAGAAATGCGAAGGTGTGACGACTCAAAAAGAGACTCCACTTCCTCCGGATTGGCGCGAATTCGTGGACGAGGCGTCGGGCGATAGGTATTATGGGAACGTCAAGACGCAAGAGACGACGTGGGAACGTCCGACTTAGAAGCACCGACGAATGACGTCGTTTATAGAGATAGCGTGATGATGTGTGTAGAAACGTATTCGTTTGAAAAAGTGTGTCGACTATGTTACAAACTCTTGTTTTCGTCCGGAAGATGAGGGCGATTCTATTCTTCATCCTTCTTCACGTCTTTGCTCTTTTTCTCCTTCTCCTTGTCGTCCTCCGCGTCCGCGAAAGGTTTTGTGACGACGGCGTTCCCCTGACACTCGGACTTGGCAATTTTCCGTTCTTCTTCCGACATGGCCACCATTCTAAGGTTATACTTGCACAATTTCTCATAATCGGGAACGACGGACAGGCACGCCACGCCCTTGACGATTTCCACCATGATCGTCAAGTCTGGATCGCTCAGATTCACCTTATTCGGCGGTTGATCGATCATTCCCGCGATCGCTTCGATGACCTCCGTCCGTCTCACTGAATCGTTCGCTCGTCTCTCGAACGAGATGGCAAACGTTTGTTCCTTTCCACTCGTAAAGTGACGCTCGAGCAGAGGTTTCACGGCTTCCTTGATTTCATCGACACCCGCGAAGCAAACCACCTCGACGGGAATCATCCGCATGCAATGCCTCGAAAACGTTACGTTTGTGCTCTTCGCTCGCCCTAGATCCGCCTTGACGAGCTCGACGATGTCGCATGCGTTCGCCAACTCGTCTGACGCCCTGACAAAGGTGCACGCGCGCAGGTCCAGACTCACCTCCTTCAGCGCCGGTTTCTTCTTCTCCTCGCGCAATCCCTCCAACTCCGAACGAAGCGCGTCCGCGACGACGTCTCCGGTCGACTCTTTCCCCTCACCCGCGTCCCCGCTCGCCGTCCCCACCGCCTCGTACCCGAACGCCTGCTCGGCGCGCTCCATCAGGTTTCTCACCACGTCTCGGACCGCCGCGCGCTCCTTACCGCCGTCGCACGTCACGATGACGCCGCGCGAACCGTACGGAATGGTTCCCCCGGAATCGTTCGGGCGAAACCATCGCGCCTTCTTCGCGCGTCGGTGTCCACCGCCGCCGCCGCCGCCTCGCTTATTGTCCCGCATGATTCGTTCGTCGTCGCGTCGTCGTCGCGTCGTCGTCGCGTCTCAGCGCAGCGACGCGAGGATTCGAAATGGGTTCGTTCGCGCGCGGGCGTCTCTCGACGCGTTCGCGCTCGCGCTCGTCGTCGCGGTGTGACGCCCCCGCGCGGGTCGCGTGCACTTTTTCTCAATCGCTCAAAAGCGCGCGCGCGACGACGACGACGACGAGGACGACGGCGCGAGAAGACGTCTTCGAGCCGACGAAGACGTAGACTCGCGCGCGCGTGAACTCGGCGCGCGCTCGAGAGAGGACGGGGACGCGCGCGCGAGCGGTGAGGACGATGGGCGCGTCGACGAAACGAAACCGACGCGTCGAGTCCGAGGAGTGGGCGAGCGAGAGCGAGAGCGAGAGCGGGAGCGAGAGCGAAGAGGGCGAGAGCGAATGCGACACCGGATCCGAATCCGAGTCTGGATCTGAATCCGAGTTGGATCTCGCCGTGGATGAGCGAGGACGGGTGGCTTGCGAATTGAACCCGGAGTTGGAGTACGACGCGACGTCGACGCCGGACGCGGTGGCGCGCGCGCGATTTGATTCGGAGGAGGAGATCGAGGTGTTGTTGGAAGATTGCGTGGCGGCGCATACGGCGAAGAGCGCGAGAAGAAAACAAGGGAAGAGCGGGTACTCGAGTGGGAGAACTTTTTGGGTGAGCGCGGATGGCGCGCCGAGGTGCGCGCTCGAGGCGTTGGCGCTCGAGACGTTTCGACGAGCGACGAGGACGGCCGAGGCGAAGATCTCGGTGTCAGGCGCAAAAGGAAAAGAATGTATCACCGCGGCGACGTATGATCCGTCGAATTCTGGCGCGGAGTGGTGGACGCAAGTTATCGATGACGAGGATGAGATCGGTTGGCACTGGGATAAGGACTACGCGTTGGAGGGCTCGGGCGTCAACGTACACCCGCAATTAGGCACTGTGACGTACTTTTGCGATAACGGCGCGCCCACAGTGGTGGTCAACAGACCGACGAATGTGCAGTGTGATTTCGGCTGCGGCGACATCGGGGTGTGCGGTGCGGTCACGGAGTGCGTGGTTTCTTGGCCAGAGTGGGGAAAACAAATCACCTTTGATGGCAAGTTCTTGCACGGTGCGCCCGCCGAACTCGCTCGAGGTTCGGCTCGAAGGGAGAAAAGAGTGACATTTTTGGTGAACGTTTGGCTCAACCATAAGCCCGTCACAGCAGAACCTCTGAGCGCGGATGAGCTCAGTGCAATGAAGCTACAAAACGTGGACCAAGCGACAAGTTGGATGGGGGCTTCGATCGAACCTCGAGCAGAGCCGGTGCGCGCGCTGGAAGACGACGCGATGTACTCATCGAGATCGTTCGATTTCAATTTCAGGTATGCCGGTCGAAAGAGAACGCTCGAATTGAGGCTTCCCTCATTCTTGATAAGACAAAACGACGCATCTTCAGCGGGCACCGCAGTGTTCAATGCGCCGCAACTCGGTGAACTTCGATGACGTTTCCAAGGAAGCGTTCGGATGAGAAAGGCTCAGAAGAGTCGATGTGTAAGTATTATGTAAGTAAATCTCATTGAAAAAAATTCGATTCCTAACGACGTGGCGCTTAAATCGTCTGCATGAGTATGATGTCGCAAGACTCAAAAGAAAAAAATTGCAAAAGAATTTGCAAATTTAACCTTGGAGTTGACGCTTGTCAACGGCGCACGCCGAGTTATCAGACGGCGGGCGGTGGGCCAAGAAAGACGCGCATTGGACTTGCTTGATGTTGTCGAAGCCAGCGACGCGGACAAAGCAATCCGGGAACACCTTGGTGCACATCTTGATCTCAGCGATGACCTCTTCCGGGTTGGTGCAGCCGTACAT
>PVBE010529528.1_pt1 | contig 13422 bp, 8 predicted proteins | sample 1631181 | NCBI WGS metagenome assembly PVBE01 (sample SAMN08397723, study PRJNA350692) | Marine metagenome, whole genome shotgun sequencing project. | isolation source: water | place: Pacific Ocean | collected 2012-04 | reverse complement strand
TTCTTCTTCTTCTTCTTCTTCTTCTTCTTCTTCTTCTTCTTCTTCTTCTTCTTCTTCTTCTTCTTCTTCTTCTGCGCCTTGTTCTGCTCGTGGGCGCGCGTCGCGAGGTCGCGGGTGAGCTGCTCGAACTCCTCGAGCAGCCGCGTCCGGGTCTGCGGCGTGGCGCCGGGGGAGCGTGCCCGCCGCAGCGCCGCCTCGGCCATCGCGCGCACGTCCGCGGCCACCCGGCGGAAGTCGCGCGTCTTTCGGAGCGAGGCGTGCAGGAGCCGGGCGTCGTCCAGTCGTTCCGGGCCGTCGGGGGCGAGCGCCAAGAGCTCCCGGGCGACGGCCGCCGCACCCTCCGCCTGCTCGAGGACGGAGTAGCGGTCCGCCAGCCGTTGCAGCGCCGCCACGTACGCGCCGCGGTCGTAGGCGTGCGCCCGCAGCCAGGCCACCGCGGTGTGCGGCGGCCGCTCGCGGCTGTAGCAGTACGTCAAGTCGACCAGCGCCTCGCGGCGTACGTCGAGGTCGGCGTAGGTGCCGCCCGCCGCGCCGCGCAGGAGTCCACCCCGCTCGACGAACGCCTGGACGGTGGCGATCGCGCTCTCGAACTGCGCGAGCGCCTTCTTGCAACTCCCCTGGTTCACGTGGACCCAGGCGAGCTTGTAATGCGCCAGCCCGCGCACCCGGCTCGGCCGTCGCGCGCGCAGAATCTGGCGGTAATGCTTCGCGGCTTCGGCCAGCTGGTTGCGGTCGAATCGGTCGTCACCCAGGACGAGCAGCGCGCTGGCGGTGAGCGGGCTGTTGGGCCGGACCTTCACCAGGCGGCCGAGCGCCTCGCGCATCTCGTCGTAGTTGCCGAGCTCGCGATGCTCCTGCCCCATGTTGAACAGAGCGCGGGCGACGTGCGGGCTGCGCGGGTAGCGACGCACGACGAGCTTGTAGAGCCCGATGGCGTGCTCCTTGAGGAAGCGCACCTGCGGCACGTGCAGCGCCTTGTCGGAGCGCTGCTCCCGCTCGTAGGCGACCTGGTAGTGGTAGCGCGCCTCCTCGCTGGTGAGCTCGGCGAGGCGGACGTAGAGCTCGGGCAGGTACGGCGCGCCTCGGGCGCGGGCGATGGCCCCGCGGGTCTCCTCGATCGCGTTTCGCGCCTTGGTGATCTGCGTGCGCAGGCGCTCGACGCGGGGCGTGTCGCGCACCTCCACGTGGGTGGGGCCACACGCGAAGAGCACGCACGCGGTGAGGGCCGTCAGTCGAGACATCGGTCTTCCGCGACGACGACCAGGTCGTCGAGCTCGTCGGTCCAGAACTCGCCCTCGAAGCGGAAGTAGACCTTGTCGCCGCCGGCCTCGATCTCGGGCGCCGGGGCTTCCGGGGGGCCCTTGGGGCGCCTGCGCCCACGGAGCAACGCCACGCCGAGCTCGTGCAGGATCAGGCGCACGCCCTCCTCGGCGCCGAGGAGCTCCTCGGCGAGCCGGTCGAGCTCGCCACCGAGCTGGGCGTCGAGGCGACGCTCGCCCTCCGTGACGCCGCGGTCGTAGAGCGCCGCGAGCCAGGAGCCCAGCTCGGGGCCGAGGGCGCCGGCGAGGCCGCGGGCGGCGGCGCGCTCGGTGGTGACCTGGTCGACGAAGGCGGAGAGCGCCCTCAGGTCCGGCCGGCGGCGGGCGGCGCCGCGCAGCGCAGCGGACTCGATGAGCGGGACGCCGGCATAGAGGTCGTCGAGGGCGTCTCCATGTCTCGCGCGCAGCCGTACGGCCGCACGCCGCGCGGGCCCGAACTGGCAGAGGCGGCGGAGCGAGAGGGCCTCGAGCAGGAAGCGGTCGGGCGCGATGAGGTCGTGGTAGACGGGCGCGTCGAGAGCCAGCAGCAGCCCCAGCGCGCGCCGCGTGTCGCCGCTGTGGTAGTGGGCCCAGGCCATCTCGAGGAGCAGCTCAGGATCGTTCGGCGCGAGCTCCCGCAGCGCTTCGTACATCGGCAGCGCCTCGGCCCACGCTCGGCGCTCCATCGCGAGGCGCGCCAGACTCCGCCGGACGTCGAGGGCGAGGTCTGTGGGCAGCGCGGCGGGGGGCGTGGTCTCGGCTTCGAGCAGGGCCTCGAGGGCTTTGCGGGCCGCGCCGAGATCGCGGGCGGCGACCTTGCGTACGGCCTGCACATACGCGGCGCGCGCACGATAGGGGCTGGTCTCGGGGAGGGCCGCGAAGCGGGCGTTCGTCCAGGGCAGACGCTCCCGAGCGTTCTGCAGGCCACGGTGGTAGTCGACGAAGGCCTGTACGTCCGCCGGCAAACCGGACAGCTCGGCGGCGGCAAGGAAGCCTCGGACGATGCTGTCGTCGTCGTGCGCGCCGCCCTCCACGATGCGACGCAGGGCGCGCACGGCCTCGGGGACCAGCGCAGGCGCGCGGTGTGCCTGGGCGATCTCGAGGTACCAGAGCGAGGCGGCCCACGAGAGGCCCAGGCCGTCGGCGCTCCGGGCAAGCAGCCGGATGGCGCGGTCGTAGCGTGGGTCGTCCGGGCTCGCGCCGCGCAAGTAGCGCCAGGCTGCAGCGGCGGCGGCGGCGTCGTCTCCGGCCTGCTGCCGGTCGACGGCGTACACGAACGCGGCCTCCCGGTCCTCCGGCAGCGTCGGGGCTCCGCCGCAGCCGCAGAGCGTCGCGACGAGCAGCGTTACAACGAGGCGCCGAATCCGATCCACAGCTCATTCTGGAGGTCGTCGGTGTTGAAGAAGGGCACGTAACGGACGTCGAGTCGCAGGGACACCCACTCCGATGCGTAGAGGCGGACAGCGGCTCCGAGGTCGGCGACGGGGCGGCTCGTGCGGGTGAGCCAGCCGTAGCCACCGCCGACGAGGAGCAGCAGCTCACCGCGGTTGACCGAGTCGTTGAGCCAGGCGCCCTTCCAGTACAGCGGTTTGAAGACGAAATTCGAGGTCACGTAATACTGGACGCGCTCGAAGGGGGTCGGCTGCAGGTCGAAGGCGCGCAGGTCGGCGGCGAGGTCGGTCTCGAACGGGAAGCTGTAGAAGAACTGCGCGACCTCCCAGGCGTAGAGGTCGTCGAAGTGCAGCGTGTAGGCGCCGCTGACGGTGACGCCCTTCTCGAACGCGTCGAGGGGGAGGACGCCGACGGCCGCGGTGAACTCGTGAGTCTGGGTGTGAAGCCGGTTCTGGATCGCGAGGCTTGGCAACGGCGCGTCTTCGGCCGCGGCAGGGCACGGCGTGACCACACCAACCACGAGCAGCGGCAAGAGACCGCCAACCAGCCTTGTTACGAGGCGACGCACCGGAGGGGGAGTATACTCCGCGGGCCACGATGCGCCATCGCCTCGCCCTGATTCTGCTCTCGACACTCGCGTGCGACGACAGCGGCCCCCAAGTCGACGCTGCGCCGCCCGACGCGGGGGACGCCGGCCTGCCCGACGGAGGGGGCGCGTGCGCGTCGGACGAGGAGTGCGACGACCGTGACCCCTGCACGACCGAGGTCTGCGAGGCTGAGCTGTGCGTGCGCGGGCGGGTCGAGCCCACGCTGACCGTGTCGCGCCCCATCTCCATCGAAGGTGAGATCAGCGACGTGCTCCTGCGTGGCGACCGGCTCGTCGTGGCGCGGGGCGAGCTCGGCCTGGAGGTCTGGGACGTCGGCGGCGAGCACGCGCGGCTCGAGTTCGAGCGCAACCCGGAGGCCGACGAGGGGCCCGCGCGGCACGTGCTGCACAGCGAAGGCCGGCTGTACCTGCTCGGAGACGGGCGCAACGTGGTCGCGCTCGACGCGGAGTCGACGGCACCGATCAGCACCTACGCGTCCGCTGGAGACGTCCACGACCTCGCTTTCTTCGAGCACTTCGTGGTGGTCGCGACCGGGGCGAAGGGGCTGGAGGTCGTGGACTACGAGGACCCCGCCAACCCGCGACGGCGCGCACGATTGGACACGTCCGGGCGCGCCACCGCCCTCGCCCGGCGGGGCGACCTGCTGCTCGTCGCCGACGGCCTCGGCGGGGTCGTCCATGTGAACATGGCGGAGCGGACCGCGCCCGTGCGCGTCGGGGAGCCGCTCCCCACCGAAGGGCGGGTGCTCGACGTGGCGTCCCGCGGGCAGCTGGCGGTGCTGGCGGAGGGGGCGGCGGGCTTCGGCGTCGTCGACCTGAGCACCTTCACGCGGACGGCGACCCTCGACCTCGGCAGCGACGCGCTCGCCGTCGCCCTCCCGTCGCCGAACACCGCGGTCGTGGCGGCCGGAGACGCGGGGCTGCTCTTCCTCGACGTGCTCGCCCCGGACTCGCCCGTGGTTTGGGCCCGCGTCGAGTTGGACGGGCGCGCGCACGCGCTCAGCCGAGACGGCGCTCGCTACGCTGTCGCCGTCGGCACCGGTCACGCCGTCGTCGTCGAGCTCGGCTGCGAGAGCGACGCGCCCTGAGCGCTCAAGTCACTCGGCGCGCAGGTCCTGGAGTGTCGTGTCGAAGCTGCCGACCAGGGTGAGCTCGTTGTCGCCCGCCACCAGTACGGAGTCGAAGTCGCCGGCCACCCGGGCGCCGTCGGTGGCCGCGTAGGCCGTCAGCCGCAGGGTGCCCGAGCGCATCTCGGGGAGGGCCGTCCCGTCACGGCGCCCGAGCACGTCACCGTCCATCGCCAGGTCGACGGCCGCGGGGCCGGCCAGCGCAGGCACCCGAACGACGGCCTGCGCGACGACCTGACCGCCGTCGACGTATTGGATCGCCAGCTCGGTCTCGGACAGGCGGGCGCGCACCGCGTCGTAGCTGAGGTCGTAGACGCGAGCCACGCTGCCGCGCAGGGCGACCTCGTCCTCTTCGACGCCGCACGACAGCGTCAGCAGCGCTAGAGCACCAATCAGAGCCAACCTCACCGCAGCGCCGTGCGCGTGGCGAAGTCGAGTTCGAAGTCGAAGCGCTCACCGCGCAGCCGGCTGCAGCGATAGACCAGCACGGGGCGGCCGTCGGGGCCGGCCACAAGGTCGGGCGCCTGGCCGCACGCGCCGTCCTCGCCGCGGTCGACGACCTCGATCTCCCAGGCGTCATCGACGAACCAGGCGAAGACGACGGCGTCGCTCTGCGGGTCACACTCTTCACCGACCCGGCCGCAGCGGTGCCACGCGAGCGCGGGGTGCCCGTCGATGACCGCCACGCTCGGCGTGCGGCCTTCGTCGAAGCGGTCATCGCCGAGCGCCTCGAATCGGAGCTGCTCGGGGTCTGCACCGCGGGCGAACATCGGGCGGCCGGCGGCTGGGTCGTAGAACACCACGAGCAGGTCGCCGGTCTCGGGATCCGTGGCGAGGTCGGGGTGGGCGCCGACCGCGCCCTCGTGCAGGCGGTGCGTGGTCCAGGCGTCGCCCTCCGAGCGCGCCAGCCAGAGGCCCTGGCGGCTGTCGCTCGGCGAGTCGACCGGGTTGATGTAGAGCACCAACGCGCGCCCGCCCGCGTCGAAGGCCACGACGTTGTGGGCGCCCGCCCCGCGGCCGGCGTCGATGACGCTGTGCTGCCAGCCGCCGCGGCGCCAGGCGAAGGCGAGGTCGGCTCGGGTCAGGTCGTCCCCCTGGATGGCGCCCGAGTGCACGTCCTGGTAGGCGATGGCGGGCTGCCCCTCGGCGTCGAAGGCGAGCGCGGACCAGTAGCCGACCACGGCGCCGAAGTCGCTGGCAGGCTCGCCGGTCGGGGCGGTGTCGGCGTCGGTCGCGACCGCCTCCAGCGACCAGCCGGCGTCGTCCTGCGTCAGCAGCCCGGCGTCGTTGGCGCCGCAGTAGTAGGGGATCATGTCGATCGGCTCACCGGTCAGCGTGGCGATCGCCGGTCCAGCCGGCCCGAAGGCGAGGTCGAGGCCGACCGGGACGCCGACGAGGAGCGGCTCGTGGACCGTCGATGGCGTCCACGAGCCCGCGCCGCCCGAGCCGGGCGCGTACGTCGCGTGGCGGATGGTCCAGCGCATCTGGTCGGGGCGCGGGTCGGCGGCGATCTCGCACGGCCCGTCGTTGCGCGCGGTCGCTCCGAAGTACGCGACCGCGACGGTGCCCGCGCCGGCGGCGAGGCTCGGCAAAAGCCCGACGCCGCCGCCTTCGACGCGGCCAGTCGTCCAGGGCGAAGCCGGTCGGCCACGGTCGGGCAGCGGGACCATCGCGTCGACGACCTCGGCCTCGCCCCCGTCGTCGCACGCGAGCAGGGCGACCACGAGGCACAGGGCGCTACTCGCTCGGCAGACCACAGCCATCCTCGTGCAGCTCACACGGCGCCTCGCAGCCGTCGGCGACCTTCTCGATGCAGAACCGGTAGCGCTGGTCCGGATCCCAATCGCGTCCCGGGAGCAGGTCGCGGATGCCGATCGCGTAGTAGAACGGCTCGCCCTCGTGACCGTGGAACGCGTAGAAGCACTGGTCATCCGGCCCGAGACCGCCGAAGGCACCGCTGCGCGGCGGCTGGTCGGGGCCTTCGGCGATGGGGACGATGCCGTCGTACCAGAGCGCGTCGCCCCGGAAGACCTGCCACAGCGGATCGACGCCCCCGCCATCGACCTCGAAGAGGATGCGCACCATGCAGTCCTCGCCCGGACACGGGTGCGCGTACGCGAAGAAGTCCTGGTCGGCCTCGTAGGAGATCGCGCCTTCGACCCAGTCGTCGGGGCCGCAGCAGCCGGGCACGGGGCCGGGCACGACAGCGGCGTCCGGCGCGGCGTCGGACACCGTCGCGTCTGGCTCAGGCACCCTCCCATCTGGCTCGGGCGCCGCTGCGTCGGGATCCTGCTGGGCGGCGTCGGGCTCGGGCGGCTCTGCGTCGGGCTCGGGCGCTGCCGCGTCGGGCTCGGGGGGCGCTGCGTCGGGCTCGAACGGCGCAGCGTCCGGCTCGAGCGGAGCCGCGTCGGGCTCGGGCGGCGCCGCGTCCACGGCTGCGTCCAGGTCGACCGCGGCGTCCGGGCCCGCGTCCTGCCCGCCCTTCGTCGCCCCCTCGCAGGCGTGCACCGGGACCACGTGCATCTCCCGAGCGAGGTTCAGGTGCACCCCGACCGGGTCGGAGCGGCGAATCGTGGGTGTGTAGATGTTGTTGGGCTCGTTGGTGTCGGGGTCGGCGCGCACCCGCACCCGCACCGTGTACAGCCGGTCGGGCGCGAGCGCGTCCCCGCCGAAGTCACCCACCCGCAGATAGATGTCCCTCGGGACCGCCGGCGCCGACAGCACCACCGCGTTCGGCGGCGGCGCGCCCTCCCCGACCTCGAGCCGCTCGTAATGCCGCTCGACGCGGAACGCCCCGCACTCGCCGCCCGGCAGGCAGGTCGTCGCGCCGGCGCACGTCCCCTCGGGCAGGCACGTGTTGAACAGCCCTCTGCAATCCCAGCTGTTCGCGCACGGGCGGTTCAGCAGCCGACACTCGGTGTCCTGCTCGCACGGTGAGTCCGGATGCGAGAAGACGAACGCCACCGACATCTGCAGCTCGCGCTGCAGTGCCCACGCCTCCGCGTCGCTCAGGCCCGCCCCGTCGAGCGTCACCTCGACCTCCACGAGCCCGAGTCGGCACGCTTCGGTCGGGAGTCGGAACCAATCCGGATCCCCGAGCGTCCCGACCGTCCCCTGGCGCTCGATCCACCCCGTCCACTCGTCGCCGCAACGCACGGCCGCCAGCTCCGTGGCGTCCGCCGGCACGTCGTTCGGCTCGTTGGGGTCGATCTCCTCGGCCACGTCGACGGTGAGCGTGTAGGTCACGGCCGGGTCGGCCTCGCTCCCGTCGTCGTCCGAGACGACCACGTTGTAGACCCCGGCCGCCCGCGTACCGACGACGCGCTGCAGGTCCGTCGCCTCGCGCACGCCCGCAGGGTTCCGCTGGTCGTCGAGCAGCACCCCGTCGGGCGACAACACCCGCACCCGCGGATGGAACCCGGCGACCGGAACCTCGAGACGCCAGCTCAGCACCTCGCGCTCACCGATCTCCACCGCGTACCAGTCCTCGTCACCGCGGCAGCCCACCGCGCCAACCACCGGCGTCGCCGCCGCGAGCGCTGTCGCCTCTGCCCGGTCGTCGTTCGGCTCGCTCGGATCCGGGTCCGGCCGCCCGCGCACCGTCAGCGAGTACGGGTGGCGCCGGTCCTCGTTGGCTTCGCCCAGGTCGCGCACCGCCAGGAGCAGCTCCGCCTCGGGTACGCAGTGGCTCACCGTCACCCGCTCCCCGCCGACCTCGTCCGGCCGCGGCGAAGCCACGAGCTCGCCGGTGGTGTCACCGTCCCGGATCCACACGCCGTAGGTCGGCGCCACGGGCGACAGGGGGCTGCCCTTGCCGAGCTCGATCTCGAGGATCCGCGCCTCCGGCCCCGCCCTCAGCGAATACCAGTCGACGTCTCCGACCGGGCAGAGGAAGCCCTCGACCTCTTCGCCCAGACTCAGCCGAGCCGCCGACGCCGGATCCGTGGAGTCGTCGAACGCGCAGACCGCCCCACCGGGCGGGGCCGCGTCGACCTCGACGGCGGTCGTGTCGTCGTCACAGGCGACGAGCGCGAGCAGAGGGAGCAGGCGTCTCACGGTCGGCAATGCGTGTCCGGCGCGAACTCGCGCGGATCGACAAAGTCGGCGTCTTCCAGGCGCACGATGCCGGAGGGCGGCGTCTTCAGGTCGGTCCCGGGGCCGTCGTTGAGGATGTAGCGCGCGTCGACGCACGCGACACGCCACCGCGCGAAGGTGCCCGGCTCGTCGAAGGAGGCCTCGCCCGCGAACAGCAGCACGCGGTTGTGCCCCGCCTCCTCGCCCTCGGGCGCCGCCGTCGGGAGCAGCGTCAGCCCATCGAAGTCGAAGCCGTAGCACGTCACGTCTCCGACGAGCCCCTCCTCGCGGACCACGGCGTCGAGCGCCGTCCGAGAGCGTCCGGCCGCGTCGTTGCAGCCGGGGTCACCGCCGCTCCTCACCTCGGTCCCGTTCGTGGTGCGGTCCCAGTCGAGGTCGTCGAGCGCGTCGCCCTGGACGGCGCTCGTCGCGAACCGCGCCTCGACCGGGTCTGGCAGGCCGTCCGCGTCGGAGTCCACGGCCGTGGCGCTGCTGCCCAGGTAGATCTCCTCGCAATCGAGCAGCCCGTCGCCGTCCGCGTCCTCGCGGTCGCCGCAGCCCGCGTCGTCGGGGTCGATCGGATCGAGGCCGGAGGTCCGCAATGACCATTCGATGCGGTCACCGACGCCATCCCCGTCGCTGTCGGGCGCGTAGGGGTCGCTCCCCACCCGCGCCTCGACCAGGTCCGCGAGCCCGTCCCCGTCGCTGTCGATGAGCAGATCCCCGCAGGAGGGCGCCCCGTCGTAGTCGACGTCTTTGTAGCGCCCGTCGTCGAGGCGCGGGATGCGGCTCGGCGGCACCTGCGCGAAGTCCTGCAGCGCGTTGATGTTCACCGCGACGAGCGCCTCCAGCGTGAACACCCGCTGCAGGCTCACGAGATCGATGTGCAGGAAGTCGACCGCCTCGCCGTTGGGCACGCTGCGGTACGTCCCGCCGCCCCCCTCCGCCATCCGGCTCAGCAGCGCCTGGGCGGGCTGGTCGAGCAGCACGCCGCGATCGGTCGACAGGTAGACCGTGTGCAGCTCGAAGTGGCCCACGCCGAAGAGGTCCGCCAGCTCCGCCAGCCCGCGCACCTGCTCGACGATGCGATCCGAGCCGTTGGCCTGGCCGTCGCCAGGCGAGCTGTCCGCCTCGTCCGGCAGCCCGTCGCTCACGAAGACCACCACGTAGCGGCTCCGCCCGAGCGACTCCTGGTCGGCGGCGAGCATCTCCGTGCGCAGCTCGAAGTACGCCTCGTCGAGGGCGTTGACGAAGTTCGTCGTGCGGTCCGTCTCGCGCAGCGCCCGCGTCGCCGCTTCGAGCTGGTCGGTGTCGGCGGTGAAGTACGTGTCGGGCAGGTCGTCGCCGTCGAGGTCGACCGCGGTGCGCGAGCGCGCCTGCGCGGAGAACCGGATGACGCCGATCCGCGCCTCGGGCTCGGTTTCGCTCGGCGTCTCTCCCAGGATCCGCTGCCACGCCCCGCGCACCGCGCGCTCGCGGCTCGTCTCCCCCGTCTCCGGGTCAGGCGGGTCGGTCACCTCCATCGACTCCGAGGCGTCGACCACGAACAGCACGCGCAGCGGGAAGCGCCGGCTCCCGGGCGGGCTCGTGCACAGCCGCCCCTCCACGGCGAGCCGGTCGTCCCGCGGCGGCGGCGGCTCGGGCGGGACGGGTTCGAGCTCCGTGCGCGAGCACGCGCTCAGCAGCAGAATCGGCAACAACCACCTCATCGAGCGTCGACGCCCCCGTCGGTGGCGCCGAAGCCCTCGCAGGTCTGGCAGGCCTCAGCTAGCACCTCCAGCAGCCGCAGCACGCGGTCGAGCTCCCAGGGCTGGAAGCAATGCGCCTCGGGCTCGAAGATCTCGATGGGCCAGAACACGTCGGACGGCTCGGCGGGCAGCTTCGCGGCGAGGGTGCGGCCCACCCAACGCGTGAGCAGCGAACGCAGCTCCTCGCGTTCGAAGAGGATGCGGTCGAGCTCCACGCGCTTCGGCAAGCACCCGTCGAGCAGATCCAGGAGGTGGCGACGGTCGAGCCAGACCGGCTCGATCTCGAGGCATTGTGCGATGTCGGCGTAGCCGCGCTCGAGGTCGGCGCGCACGCGGTCCCACGTGGCCGCCGACAGGTCGACTTCCCCGCTCGCCGGCACCTTGCGTCCCTCCCCGGGGAAGAGCGCCTCCACGCACGCCCGGCGCACGACCGCGCGGGTCCCCGCGACGCCGTGGGGCTCGCCGAAGACGTCCAGGTAGATCCTGTTGCGCCCGCGGTCGCGTAGCTGGTGGCTGACGACGAGGCGCAGGTCGCGCACCTCGAAGTCGTAGCAATGGCGCAGCACCGCGTCGCCCGTCTCGCGGTCGACCACCGGTCGCTCGCCCCGATCGCGCAGGGCGTAGCGGGCGACCGATCGCTCGCGGTCGTCGAGCAGGGGATCGGTCCCGGCCCGCAGCTCGTCCGCGCTCGTGCGGCCGTCGAAGTCCGGATCCTCACGCGCGTCCGCTCGCGAAGGATCGGTGCCGGCGCGGACCTCGTCGCCGTCGAGGAGCCGGTCGCCGTCGGTGTCCGGGAGTCGCGGTTCCGTACCCAGGAACGCCTCCTCGCAATCACGCAGCCCGTCGCCGTCCGTGTCGGCCGCGCTCTCACAGGGCCGCGCCGGGACGGTCGGCTCGGTTGCGTCGAAGCCGGAGCGGGCGAAGCGCACCTCGAAGTGGTCCCCGTAGCCGTCCTCGTCGGTGTCGGGCGACAGCCGGCTCAGCCCCATCTCCGACTCGATGGCGTCGGCGAGCCCGTCGCGGTCGGTGTCGGTCGCGGCTCCGGGGCGCGCGTTGGTGTTGCGCGCCGAGAACGCGGTCACGAAGTACGCCGCTCGCAGCGAGGTGAAGTCGAAGTCGAGGAACGAGCCGTCGTCGGCGTCGATGTTGACGTCGCGGAAGGTGCCTCCGCCGCGCGCGGCCATCGCCTGCAGCAGGTCGCGGGCCTGCTCAGCGTTGTAGCCGAACGCCGCCGAGGCGTTGGGGCAGATGCTGTCGATGACCTCCTGCGGCGAGGTGAGCAGCACCGTGTGCAGCTGGACGTCGCCGGCCGAGTACACCGTCTCGAGCGCCCGCAAGTCGTCGATGCGCTGCAGGATCTGGCGCGGCATGTTGTATTCTGGGCAGCGCCCCGTCATGTCGACGTACGCGTCCTCCGGGATCTCGAGGTCGGTGTTGCAGACCGGGTACAGATTGTCCGGGCGCAGGCTGTTGTCGCCGAGGTCCTCGCAGTCGGGGTCGGCGCCGTCGCGCAGGCCGTCCCCGTCGTTATCCGCCCCGTCTGCGCAGGCCCGCTCGTCGTCCTCGCACCCCGGCCGGCACCGCGGCTCCGGCGCTCCATCGCTGACGAAGACCACCACATACCGAGATCGCGTGCGTACCGCGGGCCCCGACTCGACCATGTCGCGCTCGAGGATCTGCACCGCGCTCGCGAGCGCGCCCTGGTAATCCGTGGCCGGGCCCAGCCCCTGCCCGGGGTCGAGGAACGGGCGGATCGCGTCGCGGTCGCGGGTGAAGGACAGCTTGCGCGACCACGACGCGAAGCCGACGAAGCCGAACGACACATTCGGCAGCGGTGACAGCGCCCCTACCACCTGGTTGAGCGCCTCGAAGCGCCGATTGCGGCTGTCGGTGCATTGCAGCGAGGCGGACTGGTCGACGAGGAAGAGCAGCTTGACGGGGAACGGGGTCACATCCGCCGGCTCGGTGCAGACCTCACCGCGGATCGCGAGCCGGTCGTCGAGCACCTCCGGCGGCGCCGGCGGGACCGGCTGCAGCCCTGTGTCGGTGCACGAGACGAGCAGGAGGAGCGCGAGCGAGCGACGCATCATCCGGGAGTCAACTCCGCGGCCGTACCGCCGGTCAAGCAGAGGGCGCGAGCCGGTTCAGCGACGACGGCGGAGCAGACCCAGCCCGAGCACCAGCGCGAGCAGCGGAAGGGCAGGCGTCGACGGGTTGCCCGGCCTGACCGCGCAACCGCCGGCCGAGGGGGCGTCGCCTTCGGCCACGAGCTTCGCGCGCCAGGTCGCCACGGCGTTGACCTCGCGGCTCATCTCATCCTCGAAGACCGTCTCGACGTGCAGCTCGAGCTCATACTCCCCGGGCTGGTCGGGCTCGAAGAACGCCTCGGCGCCAGCGCGGTAGACGTACTCGTACGGGACCGATTCGGAGACCGCGCCCTTGGCGTGGTCGATCGTCGCGCTGGAGCCTCCGGGCGCGCTCACGACGCGCCATGTGTAGCGCATCGCCTGGTCGACGCGGTTGGCGAACAGGCGCAGGCGGACCGGGCCGCTCGTCGCCGCGATGAGGCCTGGCGAGTAGACCTGCAGCGGCCCCTCGGGATCGAGGCAGTTCCGCTTGTCTCCGAAGACGGTGTAGCAGAATCGGTAGTCGCAGCCGTCGCCCAGCCCGTCCCGGTCTACGTCGGCCTGCTCGGGGTTCGCGAGCGCCGGGCAGTTGTCGCGCAGATTCGGCACGCCGTCATCGTCCGCGTCGGGGTCGCAGAGGTCGCCCTTGCCGTCGCCATCCGCGTCGGCCTGGTCGGGGTTGTGCACGTTGACGCAGTTGTCGGCGCCGGTGGGGTCGAGGTCCCCGACGCCATCACCGTCCACGTCGGGGAAGCACAACGCGCGCTGGGCACCCTCGGGGGCCTCGACGTCCGCCTTCAGCGGGCACGGGTCTTCGAGGTTCGGGCGGCCGTCGCCGTCGATGTCGGGGTCGCAGGCGTCGCCCACGCCATCGCCGTCCGCGTCGGGCTGGGCCGCCGCTTCGAGCCCCGGGTTGGGCACCTCGGCGCAGTTGTCCGCGCCGTTGGGCACGTCGTCGCCGTCCCGGTCACCGTCGCACGCGTCTCCGGCATGGTCGGCGTCGAGGTCGAGCTGCTCGGGGTTGCCCATCGCCAGGCAGTTGTCGCAGAG
>PVBE012014974.1_pt1 | contig 13423 bp, 13 predicted proteins | sample 1631181 | NCBI WGS metagenome assembly PVBE01 (sample SAMN08397723, study PRJNA350692) | Marine metagenome, whole genome shotgun sequencing project. | isolation source: water | place: Pacific Ocean | collected 2012-04 | reverse complement strand
TCTTCGGTGTCGAGCGTCGACATCCGGCTCACCTTTGCAGGGCTGATGGCGTTCGTCGCAAACGTCACAACGTCGTCGGACCACTGGATGATGTCGATTTTCTCACCGCGCAGTTCGCGAATGATGGACTGGACCCGGCTTCCCTTCATACCGACGCACGCGCCCACCGGATCGACGTCACGCTCCCGGGATTCAACAGCGATCTTGGTTCGTTCGCCCGCTTCCCGGGCGATGCACCGGATCTGGACCGTACCGTCGTAAATTTCCGGAACTTCAGTCTGGAACAGATGCTGAACGAGCAGTGGGTCTCCGCGAGACACGACAACCTGAGGTCCCCTGGATGTCTTTTCTACTCGAACGATCACGACACGAATCCGTTCACCCATGGTGAAGCTTTCCAGCTTCGACTGGTCGCGCCTCGGAATACGACCTTCGGTTTTTCCAAGTTCGACGATAATATCTCCGCCTTCGAACCGCTTTACGGCGCAGTTGACGATTTCGCCGACGTGCTCGTGGTATTCGGCGTAGACGCTTTCCCTTTCAGCTTCCCGAACTTTCTGGAAGATGACCTGCTTGGCCATCTGTGCCGCTATGCGTCCCAGGCCTGCGGTGGGCTTCTGAAACTCGATTTCGTCTTCGATCTCAACGTCGTTCCGGATAGCCTTCGCATCTACCAGCGACAGTTCCGTCAAGTCGTCCTCAACGGTGTCGACGACCTTCTTGACGGCGAAGACTTCGATTTCGCCGCTGTCCGAGTTGATCCTCGCTCGCAGGTCCTCTTCCGATTTGAAGTACTTGCGCGATGCGACTACGATTGCGTCCTCGATGGCGTCAACCACGATTTGTGGATCGATGCCTTTCTCCCGGCTGATCTGATCGATCGACTGAAAAAGCAGGTTCGACATCCGTTAGTGACTCCTCGCAAACGTAGCAACGTTAGGTATTATTACGGCGCCCGACGCGTTCCCGAGCCCGAGTTTTCTCAAGCGGCCAGTCGACCTCGAGCCGTGCTTCTTTGATGACGTCCAATGGAAGCTCCAAAAGCTCACCACCCTCGAGTTCGACCTGGACCTTGTCTCCGTGAAGGCCTCTGAGTCTCCCTTTGAAAACCTTCTGATTGTTCAGCGGGAACTTAGTCTGGACTTTCGCCAAGCTACCCTCAAACCGCTCGTAGTCACTGTCTTTGACTAGCTTGCGATCCAGACCCGGTGAGGAAACTTCCAGCGTGTATGAAGATGGAATTATGTTTTCGACTTCGAGAACTGTTCCAACCTGCTCGCTGATCAGTCCACAATCGCTGTGCGAGATCCCTTCTGTCCTGTCGATGAAAATCCTCAGGATCCGGGTCTGGCCGACACCTTTCAGCTCGACGTCAACCAGTTCATACCCTTCGCTCTGGACAATTTCCTCGACCACCTGACGGATTCGATCCAGTTCAACTCCCATGTCAGACAACAAAATCCCATGTCAGACAACAAAAAAGTGGGCTGAGTCGCCCACTTCGGTCCACGACAAGAGTATATGTGCCGAAGTCATTGAAATCAAGCCGTTATTTGAAGGCCGAGATTGGCCCCGGGGGCTCGAAAAAAACGGAATCCGGGTCCCGGCCACACTGATTTTGCCTCAGGGGTTTCAGTCAGACCAGGAAGAGTTTCAGAAACAGGACCAGCGTCGCTCCGGCAAATCCTAGTGCGGCGTTGTACTCGTGGTTGGCCAGATACTGGCTGGTCGAAAAGGATTTCACCATGTGCGTGTTCAGTCGGTGGGGGAAGAAGGCTGGAACCCGCGCCTTGAAGTCGCTGAATTCCTGGCCGAACAGTTTCAGCAGGTGTCTTTCTTCCCCCCGGATCACGTTGGGATAGATGACAGCCGACGGCACTATCAGAATCAGCGCCGAGGCCAGGTTGGCACTCATCACACCGAACCCCACGGCAAGCATAAAGCTACCAAAATAAAGCGGGTTGCGAGTCAACAGGTAGGGGCCATCCTGGGCCAGGACCGCATCCTTGCGAATAACTCCCGCCGCCGCCGCCCTGAAAAATAGCCCGATCATTGCTGCCGGGATACCTGAGGCCAGCGAAACGAATGTCGGGGTCGAAAAATAGAACACGAGAGCCGCAGCGAAGAAACCAAGTGGGACGCGGAATCGGGCGAGCGTTCCGACACCCGGGGTCGACATCAGTCCAGAGGACCGGCTGCGCGTGGTGCCTCGAAAGCAAGTCGTCTCAGGCAGGCGTCGTAGACGTGATCGACCGTGATCTTCTTCAGGCAATCGAGGTGTTTGAGGGGGCACTCATCTCTCTGGTAGCAGGGGCGGCATTCCATACGTTGCTCTACAACAACGTCTTCGCGTCGGAATGGACCGTTGCGGTCGCTGCTGGTCGGTCCGAATATCGCCACGACGGGAACGCCGACGGCCGCGGCAAAATGCATCGGGCCTGTGTCTCCACCCACGAACAGCCGCGCCGACTCCGAGAGCGCCACGAGTTCCTGAAGGTTGGCCGGAACCATCCGGACGGTCTCGCCGCCGAGTTCCTGAATCCTTTCGGCGATCTTCTCCTCTCCCGGACCCCAGGTCACGGCAACCTCGAGGCCGCTTTCGATCAGGCGCCTTGCCAGCGTTCCGTAGTTTTCGGTGCCCCAACGTTTCGTCTTCCACGCGCCTCCGGGATTGATCAATACAAAATCGGAGTAGCCGTCAAGTCTTCGCTCGATCGAATTCCGGGCGGTGGCCGGCGGTTGGAGCGGAGTCGTCGTGTTCCACTTGGGCGAGATTCCCAACGGTTTCAGCAACTCCATCTGCTGGTCGATGATGTGGATACGCCGAGGTGTGACAACCTCGGTGTAGAAGAACCGGCTCGTCGATTCTTTCAGGAAGTCGCGCTCCCATCCGATCCGGATCGGAGCTGCGGACAAGTAGCCGAAGAAAGCAGACTTCAGGAGTCCCTGAAAGTCAATCGTGCAGTCATAACCATCAGTTCGAAGAGACCAGACGAACTCGAGAATCTCCTTGGCGCTTCCGATGCCAGGGCTATTGCGCCACTGGTATGTGTCGATCGGTACTATCCTCACGCCGAGTCCGCTCATCTCGACCACTGTCTGGTTCTTTCTTTCGATCAGCCAGTCGATTTCCGCATTCGGGAAGTGTTCGAGAAGCTGTTGTACCGAAGGCAGGCAATGAACCACATCGCCAAGCGAGCCGAATTTGACGACGAGTATGCGTTTCGGATCGTCGATGGGTCCTTGACTTGGGGGTGTCCAGCTCATTTTCAGTCGTCGAATCTATCATACATAAGATTCGACCGTAAGAAGGGGGCTCACCCCGAAGTCGCGAAGACCCACGTTCAAGGGAAACGGGGTGGCGACAGGTACGTGTCTGTCATTCTTGTCCCTAACTGACCACTGACAACTGGCCACTGCTTCTAAGAATACCGGTCCGCGATTGTACCGAGGATGTCTCTGGTCGAATGGTCCTTCGGATCTCCAGCGATCCGGACCTGGCCGCCGTAAGCGAGGACTTGCTCTCGTTCGGGGACGGTTTCTTCGGTGTAATCGGTTCCTTTGGCGTGAACATCGGGTTGGAGGATGCTAATGACTTCCGACACGTCGGTTTCTTCGAAGACCACGACGTAGTCCACGCACTCCAGTGCCGAGACAAGTGCGACTCGGTCCTTGAGAGCCAGGATGGGGCGGCCTGGACCTTTCAGTTTTCGGACCGAGGTATCGCTGTTGATCGCTACGACGAGGACTTCCCCGAGGTCACGTGCCGCCTCCAGGTAGCGGACGTGCCCGACGTGCAGCATGTCGAAGCATCCGTTCGCCAGGACGACCTGCCGCCCCCTGATCAGCGGCCGCAACTCCCCCACGTTCTTTAGTTTCATGGCCCCTCTGCGATCGCCGCACGTAGCTCTTCGCTCGTGATGGCTCTCGTCCCGTGCTTCATGACCACGACCCCTCCGGCACAGTTGGCAAGTCGCGCGGCATCCCTCGAAGTACCGCCGGCAGCCAATGCCAGTGTGAACGTCGCGATGACCGTATCGCCGGCTCCCGTGACGTCGGCGATCTCGTCGGTTCCATGAATGGGGATGTGCAGAGTCTTCTGCCCTCGTTCAAACAGAGCCATACCGTCCTTGCCCCGGGTGATAAGAACGGCTTTGTGCTTCAAGCGTCTCAGCAGCGTTCTGCCGGCCCATTCGAGTTTCTCCAGGTCGTTCCCGATTCGAATTCCCAGGGCGGCCTCTACCTCCGGTTCGTTCGGTGTGGCTGCCGTCATACCGGTGTAGTCGCCGATGACGAAACGGGAATCCAGGGTCGCGGGCAGCCCGCCCCCACGCACCACAGCCGCCAGTTCGGGTGTCACCAGGCCGTATCCGTAATCGGATATCAATACGGCATCCGCTTTCCTGAGTCGCGTTTCGAGACGCCGCCTCATTGTCTTCATCGTCCCCGTGGGCTGAATGGGCGAGCCCGCATCGAGTCTCAGGACCTGCTGGCGATGAGAGTGGACGGTCCCGGCCAGGATTCGCGTCTTTGTCGGGGTCCGGTAGGAGGCAACTTTCCGAATGCCACTCGTATCGATGCCGAGGGAGGAGAAATCCCCCACGAGTTGCCTGCCTTCCGCATCGTCGCCCACGATTCCAACCGGCAGGGGTTTTGCTCCCAGCGCCCAGAGGTTGTGAACGGCATTCGCGGCGCCGCCAGGTACCAACTGCGTCTCACGGTGGGACAGGACCAGGACGGGGGCTTCGCGTGAAATTCGCGAGATCTCTCCGTATACGAAGACATCGGCGATCAGGTCGCCCAGGACAACGATCCGCCGTCCTTCAAATTTCCCGAGCAGCGCGTTGAGATTCATCGTTTCAGTATAAGGTCCACAGCCTCGGCCAGGTCTTCGGCGATCAGGTCTGGTTGGACTTCTTCACTCTTGTACCGTTCGTGCTCTTCTCTCCCGTTGCCGGTCAGAACCAGGACAGTCGTAGCACCGGCAGCGTTACCGGCGCGGACGTCTCCGTACCTGTCGCCCACCATATACGAGCACTTCAGGTCGACATCGAGTTCCGCCTGTCCGCGTAACAACATGCCCGGCCGGGGCTTGCGGCAGGAACACCCGCTGTTGGGATGATGAGGGCAGAAATATGCGGCGTCCAGTCTCGCCCCTGATTGTCCGAGTTTGGCTCGGAGGTGATCGTGGACCCTGTGAACCATTTCCTCACGAAAGTATCCACGCTCGATACCCGACTGGTTGGTCGCCAGAGCGACCTTCATGCCGCTGTCGTTGAGCCGTCGGATGGCGTCAGCGGTCCATGGGAAGATCCTGTAGCGAGACACGTCAAACATGTAACCGACTTCTTCCGAGACGGTTCCATCCCGGTCCAGGAAGACAGCCGCTCCGGTGTTTGCTTCCTCTTTCATGTGATTCGTGGAGATGCTGATGTTGTCTGGAGCGACATAGCTGCTTCGAAGACTTCGTCCACGGTAACCCGATCCATGCACCGATGATCGGTCGGGCATTCCCGTAACAGGCACGGGCTGCATTGTACCGCGTGTCGGACAACCCGAGTTCGTGGCCCCAGGGGGTACGTGGCTTCGGCGTCGGTCGGCCCGAAAACCGCAACCGTCGGGATGCCCAGAGCCGACGCGATGTGCATCGGCCCCGAATCGTTTGTAATCATCAAGGAAGCCTGGGCGAGCAATCCGACCAGGGTCTCAAGGCTCGTCAGCCCGGACAACACCGCGGCTGGGTTCCGCATTCCATCTCGGACCTTTTCACCGATCAGACGTTCCGACTCCGACCCGACCACAACGATGGCGAGTCCCAATTCACTGACCAACCGGTCCGCAACCTCCGCGAAGCGTGTCTCGTACCACCGTTTTGCGGAGCCGAATGCCGCCCCTGGAGTAACGACGACAAAACCGGCTTCCGGATCGACTCCTTCCTGTTCGAGCAACCTCCGTGCCGAGACGCGTTCTTTTTCGGTGGCTTCAATCTCGATTGTTGGCTGGGAAACAGAGCCGAACATGTTCTCCACCAGTCCCAGATAGTATTGGGCCTGATGCTGTTTCTCCGGACTGGGCCGTGTCGATCGAGTCAGGAGAAGCCCCCGCCGGTCGGTAGAGTAACCCACCCGTTGTGGGATACCGCCGGTCCAGGCCGTCAACGCCGACCCGAACGAGTTGGGAAACAGCAGGGCCAGATCGAAGTCCTTTTGCCGAATCTCTTTCGCCATCTGCACCCATTCCCGAAAACCCCGCACCTTTTTCCGGCTCCAGACACTGTCGATGAACGGCGCCGAGCCGAACAAGCCCGCAACCCAGGGCCGCACGAGCAAAGTGATTTCGGCATCCGGGAAGAGAGCACGGACGGCTTTCATAGCCGGCACGCTCAAGACTGCGTCGCCAACCCAGTTGGGCCCGCAAATCATGATTCTCCGGGGTTGTGTATGCATGGCTGTCGGCTGTCAGCGGGTAGCTTTGAGCGCGTAGCGGGTAGCGTGCAGCTTTGGATCGGCCCGCTTCTCCCGACCCTGGACCTCGGACCTTGGACTTCGGACCTCCCCCTCCCCATCACTCAATCTTTTTCAGGATAAGGTCTCGAAGCTCGTTGAAACGCCGTATGTTAGCAGAAATACGAAGGAAGTAGAAATCGCCGGCGGGCAGGCGGACGGCATCCTTTTCCGTTGTGATGTGAACATGATCCGGCGTCAATTTCAGGTCGCGGTTGCGGTAGGAATAGTGGTCCGGGAAACTTTCGGTTTGGGCCGGCTCGAGGCCCATCGCTCTCAAGGTGTTGAAGAACCTTTCCGGTTTTGCGATTCCTGCGAAAGCCGCCACAGGTTTTCCCCGAAGCGAGTCGATTGGTGTGGGAGTGCCGTTCCGTATCACGCCGTCCACCGTCATGTGTACGTCAAAAGAGGGGACCGGCAGCACCGGTGCGGCTGCACTGTCCGATGCGAGGACACAGGCGGCGTCTGCACGCAAGAGAGCCGATTTTGGCTCTCTCCAGCGCCCCCGCGGTAGCAACGATTCGCCCTCTGTCCACTCCTCTGCATCGATGGTCACGATGTCCACATCCCGGTGCAGGCGGCGGTGCTGGAATCCGTCGTCAAGGATAAACAGATTTCCCAGACGCTCCGCTTCGGCCAGCAGGCCCGCCTTGTGCCGGTCCGAACCCACGACAACCGCAACGTCGGGCAGGCGGACCGCCATCAGGAAGGGTTCGTCTCCCGCCTTTGCCCAGTCCACCACCGGGCCCTCACCACGACTGACTACGACAATGCCCCGACTCGTTCGCCGGTACCCTCGCGAGAGTACGACAGGACGGTATCCAAGGTCTCGGAACTCTGCGGCCAGGGCGATCACCAACGGAGTCTTGCCGGTTCCCCCGGTTGTGAGGTTGCCGACGCTGATCACGGGGTGATTGAGCCGGTGGGTCGGCAGCAGGCCTGTTTCGTACAGACGGTTCCGGGCTTTCACGAGAGTATGAAAGACGTGACTCAAACCGGAATCTCCCGCTCGATACAGGATTCGATCGCTTCGAGGGCGTTTGCGGTTGCACCCTGATTTTCCTCGAGAAGTCGCCGGCCGCTGCCTCCGATTTCGGCCGCAAGGTCCGGTCGGTCGAGCAGTCGTTGGACCTCGGTCACAAGTTCGCTGACGTTTCCAACTCGGACAGCGGCCCCGGCCTCCAGAAACGTACGTGCCATGTCCCTGAAGTTCTCCATGTGAGGACCGAAGACAACTGCCTTCTTGAAACGTGCGGGTTCCAGGACGTTGTGACCGCCGCGGGGTACCAGCGTCCCCCCCATGAACACGACAGTTGCGTGTTCGAACACGGCCGTCAGTTCTCCGATCGAGTCGAGAAGCAGTATGTCCCGGCCATCGAAGGATTCGGTCAGTCTTGAACGTCGGATATAGCTGAATTCGCCGCCGTCCAGCGTTCGTGCGACTTCATTGAACCGTTGTGTCAACCGTGGTGCGATCAACAGCTTTAAGGTCGGATTTGACCGTCGCAACTTGCCGAATGCTTCCAGGACGAGTTCCTCTTCCCCGGCCGCGGTGCTGGCGGCGACCAACAACGGTTGCCAGCGTTCGATAGCCGCTTCCAGGTCCGGACCCAGTTTGGGTGTGGATGCCGGCAGGTCGTATTTCATGTTACCGAACACGACGACCTTTCGAGGGTCGGCGCCCATCGTCCGGATTCGTTCGGCATCCATTTCCGATTGCATTCCCAGTATCTGATAGGCATCCAGCACCGTCTGGAGCCATCGGCTTCCCAAAAGATACCTCGGGTAGGACTTGTCCGAGATTCGACCGTTCACCATGACGACAGGAATTTGACGCCGTTTGCATTGTCTCAGGAAATTGGGCCAGATCTCGGTTTCCGCAACAATGACCAGTTTCGGGCGGATGCGGTCCAGGCTCCGCGTTACCGCCGCCGGCAGGTCCACAGGGAAGTAGACGATTCGATCGATGTCGTTTCGTTTCTCGGCGAGTTCCCGTCCGGTCGGAGTCGTTGTCGATACAACGAGCCGATAACCCGGCTGTTGCCGCCGCAAGCCCTCGATCAACCGCTCAACGGCCTTCACTTCGCCGACAGACACAGCGTGGAGCCAGATCGTGGGTCCCCGCTCCTCTTCCACGAAACCCAGTCGCTCACCGATCGTGGGTCCGTACTTCCTGAAGCGAACCAGGTAGTAGGGAAGCGTCACGATAAGGCCCAGGGCCAGGGTGATGGTGTAGATGGCGTGCATCAGCGTGTTGATCGACCAAATTATAAAATAGCTATCAGCTGTTAGCCATTACCTGTTAGCCGAGAGCCAAAAGCAAAAAGCCAATAGCTGAAAGCCAACAGCCATCGGTTATCATAGATGGTTTGCTTTGGTGTACGTGAGGTTAACGAACAGCAGTTTGGAGAAGAATCAATGGCTATCAGGGTGGGTATCAACGGTTTTGGGAGGATCGGCAGGAATTTTTACAGGGCAAGCAGCGGTGATGACAACATCGACATCGTTGCGGTCAACGACATCACAAGCACGGCGACGCTGGCCCACCTTTTGAAGTACGACTCGGTTATGGGCAACCTGGCCTCGCCGGTAGAACCGAGCGACGACAGCTTGAGTGTGGATGGAAAGGAGATCCGTGTCTTCAGCGACCGGGATCCCGCCGCAATCGACTGGCCCAGCCTTGGTGTCGAGCTGGTTGTCGAGTCGACCGGATTGTTCACCAAGGGTGACGATGCGCGGAAGCACCTCCGTGGTTCGGTCGGCAAAGTCATAATATCGGCGCCGGCCAAAGGGGAGGACATCACGATTTGTGTAGGGGTGAACCACGAGAAGTACGACCCTTCCAGCCACCACGTGATTTCCAACGCGTCCTGTACCACCAACTGCCTGTCGCCGGTGGCCAAGGTGCTTCATGAGACGTTCGGCATCGAAGGCGGGCTGATGACGACGGTGCACTCCTACACGAACGACCAGAAGCTGCTGGATCTCCCTCATGGCGATCTCCGCCGCGCTCGTGCCGCAGCGTTGTCGATGATCCCGACATCGACAGGAGCGGCCAAGGCAATCGGGCTGGTCATGCCCGAACTGAAAGGCAAGCTGGACGGGATCGCCATCCGTGTGCCCACTCCGAATGTGTCGATCGTCGATCTGACCGTAGAAACATCAAGGTCGGTTACCGCAGAAAGTGCCAACGCCGCGTTGAAGGCCGCCGCAGACGGCCCGCTGAAAGGTGTGCTTCAGTACTGCGACGAAGACCTGGTATCGGTCGACTTTCTCCACAACCCGCATTCCTCCATCCTTGACGCCGGCTTGTCGAAGTCGATGGGCGACAAGATGCTCAAAGTGTTTTCCTGGTATGACAACGAGTGGGGATTCAGTTGCCGATTGGTTGATCTCATCAAGCTGGTGATGGCGTAGGGCCGAAGGCGGCGGGAAGGACAGGGAGTAGGAGTCCGAGGTCCGAAGTCCGAGGTCCGGGGTCAAATCCGGCTGCCCCCGACTCCGGACTTCGGACCCCGGATTCCCGACCTCGGACTCCTCCAAGATACAATGAACAAGCTTTCCCTCTCCGACCTCTCTCTCTCCGGCAAGCGTGTCTTCATGCGCGTGGACTTTAACGTTCCGCTATCGGAAGGGGAGATTGCCGACGACAATCGGATCCGGGCGGCGCTGCCTTCGATCCGGCATGTTGTTGCCGAGGGCGGGCGATTGGTTCTGGGATCCCATCTGGGTCGACCCGAAGGCAAGAGGAACGAGTCGCTCAGCCTGCGCCCGGTGGCGGCAAGGCTGGGACAACTGCTCGGGAAGAGCGTTGACTTTGCAACCGACTCGATAGGAACCGAGACACGTTCCCAGGTCGATCGTTTGGTCGATGGGGATGTGTTGCTGCTCGAGAACCTCCGTTTTCACAGTGGAGAGGAGGCCAACGACCGGGTGTTCGCTTCCGCACTGGCTGGGTTGTGCGACATCTTCGTGAACGACGCTTTTGGAACAGCCCACCGGTCGCATGCGTCGACCGCTGGAATCGCCGCACACGTCGGGCACTCAGCTGCCGGCTTTCTTATGCAGAGGGAACTTGAAGCACTGGATCATGCCCTTCGCGGTGCCGAAAAGCCATATGTTTCGATCGTCGGTGGGGCCAAGATCTCGGGAAAGATCGAGCTCATCGAGAACTTTCTCAAGATCGCCGACAACATTCTGATCGGCGGTGCGATGGCATACACGTTTTTTCGGGCACAGGGATTGTCTACCGGCAATTCGCTCGTCGAGGAAGACAGGTTGACACTGGCGGGAGAACTGCTCGAAGCCGCTCGTGAACAGGGGACCGAAATCCAACTGCCTCGAGATCATGTCGTGGCGTCCGATTTCCAGGGTTCCGGTCTCCGGACGGTTGGAGTGGACGAAACAGGTTCGGATGAAATGGGGCTCGACATAGGACCCCGGACCGTGCGGGCCTATGAAGGCATCGTCAACAACGCCCGGACTATCGTCTGGAACGGACCAATGGGAGTCTTCGAGAACCCGAAGTTTTCTGCCGGGACGTTTGCCATTGCCCGTGCCGTTGCGGCCTCAAACTCGTTTTCCATTGTCGGTGGCGGCGATTCTGCGTCGGCTGTGATCCAGTCCGGGGTCCGAGAGGGCATCACACACATCTCCACTGGCGGCGGCGCCTCGCTGGAATTCCTGTCGGGCCGGAAACTTCCAGGGGTCGAAGCCCTTACGGACAGGACGGCCTGACGAACTAACAACGCAAGGAGGGTACTATGCGGCGACCGGTCATCGCTGGTAACTGGAAGATGTTCAAGACGCTGGCCGAGACCAGCGAGTTTTTCGACGCGCTGCTGCCCGTGATCGCGAACGCCGATCACTGTGACGTCGTCATAGCCCCGACTTTTACTGCCCTCCACGCGGCCGTGGCGAAAACCGCCGGAAGCCGTGTCATGATCTCCGCACAGAACGTTCACTGGGAAGACCAGGGTGCCTTCACTGGTGAGATATCGGCCGGGATGCTCCTCGATGCGGGTTGCGGCGCGGCCATCATCGGCCATTCGGAGCGTCGGCAGTTTTTCGGGGAAACTGATTTGTCGGTTTCGCGCAAGGTCCCTGCGGTGATCGGGCAGGGAATGAACGCGATCGTCTGCGTCGGCGAGACTCTGGACGAGAGGGAGGCAGGTTCCGCGGAAGCGATAGTCAAAAGGCAACTTAGTGACGGGCTCGCTCAATTGACTGGTGATCATCTTTCCCATATCATTATTGCTTACGAACCGGTCTGGGCGATTGGTACGGGGCGCACTGCAACACCGGAAGGCGCCGCCGAAATGCACGCATTGATCCGTGGGGTCATATCGGATCTCTATGGTGGATCGATAGCCGATGCCCTCCGGATCCTTTACGGCGGAAGTGTGAAGCCCGGCAACATCTCCGACCTGATGGTGCAACCAGACATTGACGGCGCGTTGGTCGGAGGAGCCAGCCTTGAGGTGACTTCGTTCGCGTCGATCATCCATTACGGGAGATCTTGAACCGGGTTCAGGAAAATATTCGTTTATGATTACTTTGCTCACGATCATTCACGTCATTGTGTCGGTGTTCTTGATCCTGGTTGTTCTGCTCCAGCAGGGAAAGGGGCAGGATTTCGCGGGTGCATTCGGCGGTGGCGGCTCGCAAGCGAACGTCGGTGCTCGCACCGGCACGACACTGCTTCACAAGTTGACGACCACGGCCGCCGTCATGTTCATGTTGACGTCGTTGACCCTGACGATCCTGATCTCCCAGCCAGGAGGCGATTCCGTGATTACCGACGACGCCCAGATCCCCCAGACCGAGACGGTCCCGGCCGCGGATCAAGAACAACCGGTGGAAGCCGAAGCGCCGGCGGAGTCTGAAGACGTTCCTGAGGAGACGCCGGAAGGAGCGCCAGAAGACGGTCCCGAGCCCTAGCAGCAGAAAACACGCCGAAGTGGTGGAACTGGCAGACACACCATCTTGAGGGGGTGGCGCCTTTGCGGGTGTGCGGGTTCGAATCCCGCCTTCGGCATAATTGAAATGGCCCTGTAATCAATAGGTTGCAGGGCCATTACTTCTTGCAGTGGGAGATGTGTTCAGGGGAGCGTGTACGGGCGTCCCTCCGTGGTCGCCCGCCGGGATTGACGGAATTAATGGGGTCGGTTCTTGGCCTCGTCAAGGTTGACGGGGTTGCAGGGCTGATGGCTCGACGGCGTGCCTGGTGCGTGGCAAGAGACGGCTACCCGTACACGTTCTCCTGTCCCTTTCTCGAACCCAGTCCAGGTTCCGGAGTGCCTACAGATTTTGTCCGGTCCGTTATACTCATTGGAACATCTGTTCGACAATTCATCCATAGGAGTTCCATTGATGCCTGCACTGACCTTGTCCGAGCTTCCCGATGATGCCCGTATCTGGATTTACGGAACTACCCAGGCTTTAACAGAGGAACAGGTCCGGGCGCTCGATGATCACATGGCTCAGTTTCTGGCCCGGTGGCACTCCCACGAACGGCCTGTCACGCCCACGTGGCAACTGATGCACGACCGGTTTGTCGTTATCGGAGTGGATGAGTCGGCGGTAGGTCTGTCGGGATGCTCCATCGACAGTATGGTCCGGAACCTGCAAGATTTTGAACGCATTACGGGACTCGATTTCCCTGGCACGGCCAGCCAGGTGTTCTATCGAGACGGCACCGGTGTGATTCAGTGCGTCGACCGACCCGGGTTCGCCAATCTGGCGAAACAAGGCACGGTTGATGAACACACCATCGTATTCAACAACGTGATCTCGAGCGTTGGCGAATTCCGGGCTGGACGATGGGAAGTTCCGGTGAGCGATTCCTGGCACATGCAGGCTTTCGGCCGTGATATTACGTCAGCGTCGAGCCCGCCGTCCCCTCGCCAAACCCCGGCTTG
>PVBE010874961.1_pt1 | contig 13423 bp, 16 predicted proteins | sample 1631181 | NCBI WGS metagenome assembly PVBE01 (sample SAMN08397723, study PRJNA350692) | Marine metagenome, whole genome shotgun sequencing project. | isolation source: water | place: Pacific Ocean | collected 2012-04 | reverse complement strand
GAGTACTCCGGGCCTTTGTTCAAATCTGCCAAATTCCGAAAGGGTACTGCATCCGTTCGCTTCACTCACGCCGATGGTTTGAAATCAACCAACGGCAAAGCCCTGAGCCATTGGGAAGTTGCCGGTGAGGATGAAAAATTCTCTGCCGCCCAGGCGGAAATAAAAGGCAACACCGTGGTCGCTAGAAGTGACACAGTGAAGAAACCCAAGTTCGTACGCTTCGGCTACCATCAGGAAGCTGAACCAAACTTGGCTAATGGCGTTGGATTGCCTGCTTCGCCGTTCACTACAAGTGAAGTGAAGTAACTATAGGCTTGGTCAAGCGCTTGGCCATAACCAATGGGCGCAACAATAAGACATTTCAACAGGGTCGTCGTTTCCATCTGTGCGGCGCTTGTTGTTTTCGTCATCAGGCCACTTGGCCAAGCAGATCAAAACTTCGAGCCGGATTTCAAAATTCACAGCGGCAAAAACGAGCGAATGCCCAAGCTCAAGTTGGCGCTGCCGAAGCATATTCAAGTATTCGGACTATATATCCAAGCGACCGACCGTGTGTCGGACACCAAGCTGCTGCACGCGGCTGACATCACCGCTGATTTCCTTGACAATGATCGCGATGGCAAGCCGGACAATCCAAAAGTAAACAACGAGCTCTGGAACGAGCGGTCGGCGGTCATCATGGGTTACGATGAACGAGAACTCGAACGGCTCCACGACCGTTACGGTGAGGTGTTCGACGACTACGCGCTGCAAGGCCTGTTTGCCACCGAGACGCTGCCGAACGCGGGACCGCACAACCCCAAATCGTCTGCGTTTGACGCTTCGATTGAGGAGATCCTGCACATCGTCACCTCGGTCGGCTACGCGGGTGCTTACCCAAAAGTGTTCGGTGAGCGGCGTAGTTCCGAGCTTGCCAAAGCAATGGACGTCGCGCGCGGGGGGTACTTTCGCACCGTGCCGAGCCGCTATACCGCCGGGGCCTGGTACTCCTACGATGACCAAACCTGCGACTATGGTTGTCAGGTCACAGAGTATATTTACTGGGCGCTTACCAGCCTTCTCGACGGACAGAATTTCAAAAATCGTGGACGAGATATCGGGCACGAATGGAAACTGAACACACCTGAAAAACTGCGCGCCAAGGACAAGTCGGTCGTCAAAATTCTCACCGATCCAAAGTATAAGCTCCCCACCCGGCTCCCCGATGCAAAGTACCGGCAAAAGCGCAAACAGGCAGGGATCCAACTCAACATTATTTCGGACGAAAACAGGTTCGCGCTGAACACCGAGTTGCCGGCCGGCTCGACGGCCATCGTCGAGAAAACCAACGATCTCCTTACCTGGGGCTTGGCTATGCGTGTTCCAGACGAGACTGTACTGCTGGATTCCCCCCTCGAAGCCAGGCTTGGCCAAGTGCGATTCTTCCGGATTCGCTTCGATGATTAGCCGCTGATCCCGATGCGGCTGTTCGACGCGCACAACCATTTTCAGGATGCCCGGTTTGGCGGCGAACAGGAGGACTTGATCTCCGATTGCGTCTCGGTTGGCTTGTCCAAAATGGTCGTCAACGGCACTCGCGAAAGCGACTGGCCCGCTATCGTGGACTTGGCCAGGCGCCACGATTGCGTGCTGCCGAGTTTCGGGCTGCACCCGTGGTTCGTTCATGAGCGGTCGCCGAATTGGCTGGCCAAGCTCGAGCAGCAACTTGACGCTTGGCCAGGCGCAGTCGGCGAGATCGGCCTCGATCGCAGGAAGCCCAGTTTGGCCTACGACGGGCAGGAGGAAGTATTCATCTCCCAACTGCGGTTGGCTGCCGAGCACGATCTCCCCGCGAGCATTCACTGCATCAAGACTTGGGGGCGGTTGAATGAACTGCTCTGCGTCGGTCCATTGCCTAAGCGTGGATTCTTGCTGCATAGCTACAGTGGCCCGGCGGAGATGGTCGAGCCGTTGGCTAAGCTTGGGGCGTACTTCAGTTTCCCTGGGGCCTTTATGCAGGAACGCAAAACACGTCAACGCGATGCTTTCCGCCAGGTACCGGTAGATCGCCTGCTCATTGAGACCGATGCCCCGGAACAGGTACTGCCGGAAGACCGCGTCACCCACCCGCTTGGCCAGGCGGTCAACCATCCGGCCAACATCGCTGCTGTGTACGAGGCGGCCATTGAGGCTCTTGGCCACCCACACGAAGATTTAGTCAAGCGCGTGGAGGAAAACTTCGTCCGATTGTTTGGCGGTTAATCGGCGGGTTCGTGGGAGACCAGATCGCGGGCTTTTTGGATCAGGCGCCAGTCGTCGATGATGTTGCCGAACTTGAAATTCGGCAGGCCGCTTTGCGCTTGGCCCAGTAGTTCGCCCGGGCCGCGCTGGCGCAGATCTTCCTCTGCCAGCGCAAAGCCGTCGCCTCCTTTCTCCATCACCTCGAGTCGTTGCCGTCCTTCGTCCGTGGTCTTGTCAGCAACGAGGATGCAGTGTGACTCGTGTGTGCCTCGTCCGATTCGCCCGCGCAGTTGGTGTAGTTGAGCAAGGCCAAACCGGTCAGCATTTTCAATGAGCATGATCGTTGCGTTGGGGATGTCAACGCCGACTTCGATCACGCTCGTTGCCAGCAGTGCCTTGGTTTTTCCAGCGAGAAAAGCGGCGACGACCTGCTCTTTGTCGGTGGACTTCAGCCGTCCGTGAAGCAGGTCGACGGCGTGTGGCGTGAGTTGCTTGCGGACGTTCTCGAGTTCCTGGTTGACTGCCTTGAGACCACCGCCACCTTCGTCATCGACGCGCGGATAAACGATGTATGCCTGTCGTCCTTCGGCCAGTTTTTCGCGGATGAACTTCCATACCTTGGGCAGGTCCTCCGGCGTGCGGATATGGGTGCGCACTTGGCCGCGGCCCGGGGGCAGTTCGTCGATCAGCGAGATATCGAGATCGCCGTAAACCGTCAGGCCAAGCGTGCGCGGGATCGGCGTGGCGGTCATCACGAGCACGTGCGGGTACTGCCCTTTGCGGACAAGTTTCTTTCTTTGTTCGACGCCAAACTTGTGCTGTTCATCGATGATTGCGAGCCCGATGTTCTCAAGCGCGAACTTGTCTTCGACGAGTGCGTGGGTGCCGATGACGAGTGGTGGCAGTTCGCTGTTTCCCATGTTTAACTCGGCTTGGTCGGGATCGCCCATTGTTTTTTTAGCGCCGGTGTGCAGATGCACCGGGATGTTGAGTGGCTCAAGCCATTTGCCGAAAACACGATAATGTTGCTCGGCCAAAATCTCCGTCGGTGCGAGCACGACCACGCTGAAGCCGCTCTCGATCGCCCGTAATGCAGCGCAGGCGGCGACCGCAGTTTTGCCGGAACCGACGTCGCCCTGCAGCAAACGGCGCATCGGGTGCGAGCCGGCCATATCCCGCGCGATCTCCCCCCAAGTCCGCTGCTGCGCGCCGGTAAACTCAAAGCCTATCGCATTCAAGAACGGCGTTACCAGTCGGTTGTCCGCGCTGCACGGTAGTGCCTTGACCTTGGACTGAAATGTTCTTCGTTTTTTGCGGATTTGCTGCTGAAACCGGATGAACTCCTCCAGTGCCAAGCGTTCGCGGGCCAGTTCGGTTTGGCTGAAGTGATCGGGGAAGTGTGCCGCCTTGAACGCCTCAGGCAGCGACAGCCAGTGGCTATCGTCTCCAGCAAGCAACTTGGCATTGGAATCCGGCGCCTGCTCGGCAAACTGCTCGACGGCATGCCACAGTACGCCGCGCAGCCAGCGCTGCTTGATGCCGTCGGTCAGGCGGTACACCGGCACAATGCGGTTGAGGTGGATGAACTCCTCGCCCTCCTCTGACACCTCGGCCTCGGGGTGATTCATCGTGCGCGGTTTCTCGCCCTTGACCTTGCCGTGCACGTGGACGAAGTCGCCGTTATTGTAGTAGCGCTCCATGTACGGCATGTTCCACCAGCGGCAATGTAGCCGAGCCGAGCCGTCGTCGAGGATGAACTCAAACAGGCTTTTGCCATAACGCATTCGCTTGACGCCGGCCGCGACGATGGTGCCTGCAACGGTGGCATCATCGCCTTGGAACAGGCTCTTGGCTTCATGCGACTGGTTGCGATCCTCGTAGCGCCTAGGCCCGTGCCAAAGCAGGTCGCCCACTGTGCGGATACCGAGCTTGGCTAGGCGCGACGCGCGTTCGCCGCCAACGCCGGGCAGTGTTGCCACCGGTTGGCCAAGGGGATTTGTCGCAGGCTCGGACATAGCGGCAGTTGTAGCGGCAAGTCGGCGTTTGGCCAAGCCGGTCGTCAATTTGCCTTTCACTTGGCCAACCCAAGATGTACAGTGCGCCCAGATGTCCGACGAGCAACTCCCCAAACACGACCTGTTGTGGGCCGAGTATCGCAACGTGTTCATGGAGATGGATGACTTGTCGCTCGGACGCTGGATGGCGCAGACTCTTGGGCAGTTCTCCGGCCAGGTCTGGAGGCTCTCCCATCCGCTGATGCTGGCTTATGATTTGGCGTCAGGCGTTGCACACGAACGGCAAATCTGGCTCAAAGGCATGGCAATCATCCCTGCCGACTACACCGCCGTCGAATGTTGCCGTGCCCCAATGCTGCCGCTCCTATCCCGGGACGTGTCCGATGTTGGCCTGCTTTGCAAACACTGCAACGAAGCATGCGTTGAATTCAAGGATCTGCCGGATGAAATAAGGCAGAAACTCGACGCATGGTCGTCTATCTACGACAAGACGCACTCCATCGCGCACTGGGAGGATGACGGCAAAGTGCTGCCGCCCGACTACGACAAGGTTTTCGAGGCGGCGGCTCAAACCGCAGAAAAAATGCTGGTACAAGCCGGCTCCCAACTGGCGCCGGCGCTGCGTGAGTTCTATCCGACAGTGGTTTGGGAGGATCAGGACGAATGCCTAGAGGTACGGCCCGAGGACATTGATGCCTGACGGCGATCAGACCTGATCTTTTTGGTCGGGAAACTTCTCCTTGATAATGCGGACGAGTCGGTGTTCGTCCGCCGGCTCCATCTTGCGCCTCGGGATACGGCGTCGTACGCTGTCGAGCAGTTCCATCCAATCCTCGAACGCCGGCTCGGGATATTTCTCCCAGTTTTCGAAACGCCTTTCGCGTCGGAAAAATTTCCATGTGCCGCGTTCATTGCGGGCGTAGCACTCTATCCGTTCGCCGTACTCGTCACGTCGTTTCCAGCTAATTTCGCCTTTTGCCCCCATTTCAATCCGGCAGGTTGACACCTGCGACCGCCATCGCCGCCATCCCTTCGTCACGCCCGATGAAACCGAGCAACTCATTTGTCGTGGCCTTGATACCCACTTTATGCGGCGAAATGAGGAGAGCTTGGGCGACCGCGTTTTTCATCGCTGGAACGTGCGGCAGGATTTTTGGCGCCTCGGCGATCAGCGTGGCGTCGATGTTTACAATCGAGCCGCCGGTTTCGAGCACCAGTTCCGCTGCTTTCTCCAGAAACAGCCGGCTCGGGGCATCCTTCCACTGCGGTTCGCTGGGGGGGAAATAACTGCCGATGTCGCCGTGGCCTATCGCTCCCAGGATCGCGTCGCAGATCGCGTGCAAGAGCACATCGGCATCGGAATGCCCGTCGAGCCCCTTATTGTACTCGATCTCCACACCCCCGAGCCAGAGCGATCGTCCCTCCACGAGGCGGTGCACATCGTAACCAATTCCAGTATGAATCACGGCCGGATTATAGAGAGCTACTCCGCTTGGCCAAGGGCGAACATGGCGATGCCGGCGGCGACGGACGCGTTGAGCGAGTTGACACGGCCACGTTGAGCGATGCCCACGACGTCGTCGGCCATGTTGAGGATGTATTGGCCGACGGAACGATCTTCGCCGCCGATGACGAGCAGCAGATTCTCCGGCTTGTCTGTGGAGACTGTATCCAGCGACGATTTGCCGGCCATATCCAGTGCGGCGATGCGGTAGCCGGCCTCAGCGGCTTTGCGGGCATAGCTGTTAGCCGAGTCGCTGCGGCAGATTTTCATGAACTCCGTCGCCCCGGCGCTGACTTTGACGATCGACGGATAAATTTCTGGGACTCCCTTCTTTGGTAGGCAAACGGAGTTGAAACCGAACACCTCGGCACTGCGCAGGATGGCGCCGACGTTGTGTGGATCCTCGACGTTGTCGAGCATCAGCATGCGCGGCACACCGAGTAGCTCGTCGAAATTCGCGTACGGGTAGAGCGATGTCTTTAGGACTACTCCCTGGTGGTCGCGGCTGCCGGACAGTTGCATCAGGCGGCCTTTGTCCGTCCACTCGATCTCGATGCTGTGGCGCTCCAGAACGCCGAGCAATTTTTTTACGCGGGCGTTGTTGCGCATGCCCTCGTTGAGGTGGGCTGAGTACACGCGACGCTTCCCCGACCTCAATACCTCAAAGGCAGGGTTCAATCCGTACACATGTTCTCGACTCGACTTGGCCATCGGCGCGGCGGCAACTTACGGCAGGCTCCACGCGAAACCAAGTTCAGTCACGGTTCACTTTTAGCTTTCGAGCGGCCGAGTTTCACCGTTGACTCGGCTAAGCGGATGAATGGCGACGAACTTGAAGCTGTAATCGATCAAATCTGGGACGGCTTGCTCAAGGCGTCCAGTCAGGCGGAGCATCCATGGCGATTACCGGTGTTGGGCACGCAGGGACTCGATGGGCCGAGTGTCCGCACGATGGTTCTGCGTTCGGTCGATTTGGCAGCACGGCAACTAATCACTCAGACTGATGTTCGTTCGGTGAAGTTGACTGATTTCCGAAAGGATCCAAGGGTCACATGGCTTTTTTTTGATCCGCAAACCAAGGTGCAGGTGCGTGCCGGGGGTAGGGTGACAGTGCATCACGACAATGAATTTACCCGTGCCTCTTGGACTGCTGCGCCCGGGGGCAACAAACGCAATTACGCCACTTCGCTTGCCCCGGGCTCGGGCTCGCTTGAGCAAGAGCAAGCCGGCGATGCTGCTGCCGCTTATGCGAATTTCGCCGTGCTTTGCTCCGAAATCACATTCATCGACTGGCTGCAGCTTGGCGTCGATCATCACCGTCGCGCACAGTTCACGTGGACCGGGAGCGACTGGCGCGGCGTTTGGGTTGCCCCCTAACGACTGACCGCTCCTTGCCATTTTGTGCGATTCACCGATAATCCGGGTGTGAGCGAAAGTATCACCCAGTTGACCAATGACCTGATCGCCTCTTACGCGAAGGTGGGTGGCATTAATCATTTGGATGGAGGCAATCTGCCGTCGAAGTTCGCCATTGCGTCGATCACCACCGATCTGCTGCGGCTACTGCTGCCCGGTTTTTTCGACGAGAAACCGATTCAAACTTCCGAGTTGAGGATTGAGATTTCCACGTTGATGGACAGCGTCAGCGGTCAGTTGGAGGACGAGATAACCAAGAGCATTGAGTACAATCCGCCTCATGATAATGCGGCCAAGCCGAGGCAGTTGGCCCGCGAAATCAGTACTGACTTTCTCGGCAGTTTACCTGCTGTTCGCGAGTTACTGCAGACGGACGTTGAGGCCGCGTACGCCGGTGATCCCGCCGCACTGAGCCACGAGGAAGTTGTGGTGGCTTATCCTTTCATCGAGACGATCGCAGTGCAACGGATGGCGTATCAGCTTTACCAACGCGATGTAGCGCTCATCCCGCGGATTATGACGGAGTGGGCTCACAGCCGCACTGGCATCGACCTCAGTCCCGGTGCGAACATCGGCTCACACTTTTTCATTGATCACGGGACGGGAACGGTGGTGGGGGAGACGACCCAAATCGGGAATTGCGTGAAGATTTATCACGGCGTCACGCTGGGGGCCAAGTCGACCTCACGCGTCGATGAGTTGCGCGGGTCCAAGCGGCATCCGACCATCGAGGATGGCGTCACAATCTACCCGGGCGCAACCATTCTCGGCGGCGAAACGGTGATTGGCGCGAACAGCACGATTGGCGGCAACGTGTTCCTCATCCACAGCGTGCCGGTCAACTCGCTCGTCATCGCCGAGGACGTCAGTGTCAAGGTGATGAAAAAATCAGACCACTACGAGATTTGATCCCCGACGTGCCGCGCTATTTTTTCTTTTTGCGCTCCGCAGCCCTAGCCTTGTAGGTGGCGACTGTCTCGACCCAGTTGGTGTACGAGCCGGCGATATCTGCAGCTTCGGCATCGCCCTCGTGAAACAGGATACCGTAGCGGAAATTCTGCTTTTCGCCCTTCTTGAGCTTGAAGTCACCGACACCTTTTTTCTTGCCCTCGAAGTTGTGGATGCCGAACGGGTTGGCGGCGACGAGGCCGTAGTCCCGGGCGTGCCACCAGGTCGGGTGGCGCAGGTTGTCGGGGTGGTCGAAGATGGCGACGCCGACCGTGTGACTGTCGATATTACCCCAGTAGTCGACCCACTTGGCACGTTTGCCCCACAACTCCTTGTCCTTGTTTCCGGCGCTATTGAGCGCGTGACCGTTGGCGGTGGTGACGCCACTGCCGTTGGTCAAGCGCAGGTTCGGGTGCGTGCGGATACCCATGCTTCCCTCCTTTGTGTCGCCGAAAGTCACGTCACCTTCCGATGCGTAAACGGTCACGTTGAAGGAGACGAACATGCCATTCTTCATCTTTCGAAACCCGATCGCGGTGCGGTCTGAGCAGATCACCTTGCCGTCCGGGCCGACCCAGTTGTTTTTAGAGACGATCGAGCCTTGCCGCCCGCCTTTGGATCGCACCAACTGGGTCGGGATGATTTTTCCGGTATCCTTGCCGTTGTGCCAGAAACTGATGCCGTTGACTTCGCCGTGAGTGAACCAAAGTGACGCATGATGCACGTGATCCTTGGCTTCGCCTTCAACTTCCTTGAAGGGATAGTTGCGCGTCATGCCGATGCCGTGCGGGCCGATCACTGGGTAAAGCACCGGCTTGTTGTAGCCTGTGGGGATGTATTCTGTGAACAGCTTGCCATCGATCTCGACGCGCAGGTTGTCTCCATTTTTTTTAATGGCGATTGGGCCTTCCTCCGCCGCATTTAGTGCTTGGCCAAGCGTAAACAGCACCGATAAAACGGGTAAAATAAAACGCAAGTTCATCACCGAAAAGCATAGTACCCGGGGAGGTGCCGGGTCAATGCCGAATGCGTCAGTTCTCCAGCTCCGGTGAATGGTTGCGTGGCGGAGCAGGCTCGATTTGGCTGGATTGGCTTTTCATCCGGAACTTGTAGGTTTTCCAGAATACCCGGACATCGAAATTCGCGGAGACGCTTTCATCCACCCACGTGTCGAGGGCCAGTCTTTTTTGAGATACGGTGATGTTGATCGCTTTCACCGCTCCGGCCAGGCCTCCAAGAAACGAGACGGGTTCTCTCAGCTTGGCCTCGATTTTGGCGATTTGGAACTCCTCCCGATCCACCCATAGCTCGGCATCGAGTTGGTTCATCAGGCGGTTCAGGGTTCGGCTTTTGAGTTTGTGGGAGGTGTTTGGCTGGAGTTCGATGACATAGGCCGAGCGGCTGCTGGCCAATTTTCTCCCGGACAGGACAGGCGTGAATTTTTCCCGGAACAAGTCCGTGTTTTTTTTGATCAGGTTTTCGTCCCTGCCCGAGTCACTCTCCTCGCTGCGGGCCAAGTATCGGCGCTGCTGCTTGCGGTTCTTTTCGCTTTCCTGCTCGATTTGTTTCGGGCTGGCGGGCTGGCCATCCACACTGAGCAATTCTTGGTCACTCCCGTTCGTGTAGGCGCGGTAGGTCTTGGTGTACTCCTTTCGGGTGTTGCCGTCCGAGTCAATTTCCTCGACGCGGGCCTTGCGCAAATAAGTGAATATTGCAGCACCTTTTCCATTGCGCTTGGCTGCCTCGCCGGCCTTGTCGATGATTTCGCGGGCTGTCAATTCGCCGCCGATATCGTCGGTTTCAGCGGCCTGGCCAATGTGCAACGTGGCGGTCAACAATTGGCCAAGCGCCAAACCTGGCAAGAGGAGGCTTAGTTGGGCGTATCGTGTAGGCTGCAGGTTCATCGTTAAATACCTCCCGGGGATACCCGGTGCGGCGCCGGAAGGTTACACCTATTGCCCTTGACCGTTATTGAAGCCGATGTCGCGGTTGAAAGGGCTGGGGTGATCGTAGCCTTCCGTCCCCGGAAAATGCATTACGGTGGCAATGGCGCCCCACGGGAGCATTGCCGAGGCATTCACCTCCTGCATCGACTTGGGAATCCAAAGGCCAGACTCCTCACCCACACGCACCGGCAGTTCGAAGTCGGGGAATTGCACCCAGAGGCCGTTCTCATCGTAGCCTAGAACCTTGGTAAAGAATTTTTCCTGCGCAATCCCGATTGGCTCGAGGATTTCGGGTGTTTTCAAGACAACCAGCACCACGTCGTTGATGGCGTGGGCGATAGTCATCATCATTTTGTCACTCATGGCTGTTTGATTGCGAGAACGGCGGCAACCCTAATCCCTTTGTCCTCCCGCCGCAACGCAAACCTTGGCCAAGTACCGCTGTCGGGGCTATAACGCTGCTGTGCCAAAACCTGCCGATGCCACTGCACTCATCGCCGCAGCAGCCGGGCTGCGCGATGCCGTTAACCGACTGAGCTTCTTGCCGCCGGTCGAGTGCGTTTACAACCCGCTCGACTATGCCTGGGCTGCGCACGAGCAATTCCTCAACCTCTACGGCGGCGGGGCCAGGCGCATTGTGTTTCTCGGCATGAATCCTGGGCCGTTTGGCATGGCACAGGTCGGCGTGCCTTTTGGCGAGGTGGCTGCCGTGCGCGACTGGCTGCGGATTGATGCGCCGATCGGCAAGCCGGCGCACGAGCACCCGAAGCGTCCCGTGCTGGGACTCGACTGCCCTCGCAGCGAAGTGAGCGGCCGTCGGTTTTGGGGTTTTTTTGCTGAGAAATTCGGCCAACCGAAGGCCTTCTTTGCCGACCATTTCGTCGTGAACTATTGCCCGTTGGCTTTCCTCGAGAGCACCGGCCGCAATCGCACTCCGGACAAGCTGCCTGATGTCGAGACTCAGCCGCTGGAGGAAATTTGCAACGCACACCTGGTCAAGGTGGTTGAAATTTTACAACCAGAGTGGGTTGTGGCCGTCGGCGGATTTGCAGAGAAAAAAGCGCGCGAAGTGTTTGGGCAAGCGGATATCAACATCGGCCGCATCCTGCACCCCAGCCCCGCCAGCCCCGCCGCCAATCGAGGCTGGCCCGGGCAGGCCGAGAAACAGCTCATGGAGCAGGGCATATGGAGGTGAAGGTTTTAGTTTCAGCTGTTTGCTTTCAGTTGAACCGCGAATCGTGAACTGATCTGAAAACTTGAAACTTGAAATTTCAAACCTCAAAACCATACATTGCCCGCGCATATGTTTGAGGACATTGAGGATCAGTTGAAAGCCGCCGCAGAACAAATTGTTCATCTCAGGAGGTATCTTTGACGTTCCCAAGACACAAAACCGTCTGACGGAAATCGAAGGAGAGATGTCCCAGGATAATTTCTGGGACAATCGCAGCTACGCACAAAAACTGGTTGACGAATCGACGGCACTCAAGCGCCGCATCGAGCCGTTGCGCAAGGCCGAGACGCAGCTTGCAGACATGCGGACGATGCTCGAGTTGGCCGATGGCGAGGACGAGGCCACCCAAAAAGAGATTCATTCCGAGCTGGCAGCCGACCTGCCCAAGTTTAATGGGAGGCTCAACGCACTCGAGTTGGAGCTGATGCTCGACGGGCCTCATGACCGCAACAACTGTATCCTCTCCATCAACGCCGGTGCCGGAGGCACCGAGTCGTGCGACTGGGCCAACATGCTCCTACGGATGTACCAGCGATGGGGCGAGGAGCGCGACTGGCAGGTCGAGATCAGCGAGTTGCTCTCGGGCGAAGTCGCCGGCATCAAGAGTGCCACGCTGCTCATCTCCGGCGAGAATGCCTACGGCTACTGCAAGGCCGAGCGCGGCGTGCACCGGCTCGTGCGCATCTCGCCGTTCGACTCGAACAAGCGCCGGCACACCAGTTTTGCCAGCGTTGATGTCATCGCTGAGATCGAGGAGAGCGAGCAGGAAGAACTGCCTCCGACCGAGTTCGAGGTGGGCACCTTTCGCTCCGGCGGCAAGGGCGGGCAGAATGTCAACAAGGTGGAGACAGCGGTCCGCATCCGGCACGTTCCGACCGGCCTCGTGGTGGCTTGCCAAAACCAGCGTTCGCAGCATCAAAACCGTGCCACCGCGATGAACATCCTTATGGCCAAGATCACTGCGCTGCGCGAGGACGAGCAGAAGTCTGAGCTGGAGAAATTCTACGGCGACAAAGGAAGCATCTCGTGGGGGAACCAGATCCGCAGCTATGTCTTCCAGCCGTACCGCATGGTCAAGGACCTCCGCACCAACGTGCAGTTGAGTGACGTGCAGGCTGTGATGGACGGCGACCTCGACCCGTTCGTCAACGGCTGGCTCCGTGCCGGTTGCCCGACCGAAAAAGCCGTGGCGGATGACGGTGATTCGTGAACCAGCCGCTAGGCTGGTTACATTTCGGAGGCCATCCCTATGACAAACATGGTCAGTTGGAATCCGCAGCCAATGATGGCGATGACTGTCCCCACGATGCCGCAAATCTTCCCAGCGTTGGTGATGCCTTTACCGCTTGGATCCATTATCCCCGCTTGAATCTGCTGCATGTCGTTGTTACCCATAATCCATGCTGCGATTCCAAACGGAAAACAACAGACAATGCTCAAGATTCCAAATGTCAGGATAAGTGCACCTCGATGAGGTTCAAGACGAGTTGAGGTTGCCTTCGATGAGGAAGGTGGTGCTGGTGGCGCTGAACTTGAAAGGGCAAGTAGTGCGATCAATTCCGGATAATCGTTTAGTGGTCGCCACTCTCCCGAATTAACCGCGCGCATCAGAGAGTTCTGATTCATTCGGCCCTGGTGAAGCCAGGTACGAATTTCACCTTCGCCAATCGGCCCGTATTCGTTTTCGTCCGATGCCTTAAAGTAGTATTGCATGACTACCATTTCTAGTTGTTTCGGCAAATAAGCCGAAAACTTTTTCAATCATGACAACCCCACTATCAAGCAGTCCCCTGGGATAAGTTGCCACCACCCCTAAAAATCGGTTCAAGAAAAATCTGAAAACCGGATCAACCGCTAAGTGCCGCAATGCCTCCTCCAAGAACCATCAATAAAATGATTAAACCGACTGAGATTGCGCTAATGATACAGCAAATCATACCACATATCATTCCTGCTTTGGACATACCTTGCCCTTCCGGATCCATTTGGCCGGCTCGTATTTTTCCGAGATCACCTTTGCCCATAATCCAGGCTGGGATGCCTGTGAAAAACCCACATAAAACCAAGCTTAAAATGCCCAGTACAAGGATCAGTGTGCCGCGATGGGGTTCCATTCCGCCGGGGGCGGATTCCGTTGTGG
>PVBE011741105.1_pt1 | contig 13425 bp, 7 predicted proteins | sample 1631181 | NCBI WGS metagenome assembly PVBE01 (sample SAMN08397723, study PRJNA350692) | Marine metagenome, whole genome shotgun sequencing project. | isolation source: water | place: Pacific Ocean | collected 2012-04 | reverse complement strand
GACCATGCCGTACTGCCCGCTCTGGCGCCGGCCGACAGTATTAAACAGCCGCAGGACGCAAACCGGGATGCCCGACTCCTTGGCCATGGCGAAGCCGGCGAATTCATCGATCGCTTTCGAGCACGCATAGGCCCAGCGGTGCTTGGTCGTCGGGCCGCTCACCGTGTCGTCGCCTTCGGAGAACGGTACTTTCGAACTTTTGCCGTAGACTTCCGAGGTCGAGGCGATCACCACTTTCTTGCCGTACCGCTGCGCCATATTGAGGACGTGGGTGGTGCCCTCGACGTTCGTGCGGATCGTGTGCAACGGTTTCTGGACGATCAGTTGTACGCCGACAGCGGCGGCCAGGTGATAGATGACATCGCACTCGCTGACCAGGCGGTCCAGGACCATCTCGTCGAGAACCGTGTCGATGGCCAAGGTGAAATCCGGCGTGTCGAGATGCTGCTCGACATTGCTCATGCTGCCGGTCGAGAGGTCGTCGAGAATCATCACCGAATGGCCGCGCCCAAGCAGGACATCACACAGATGGCTGCCGATGAAGCCGGCACCTCCGGTGATCAAGACTTTCATGAGTTCTCCTCGGTTGCACCGCAGCTGTGGCAAAACGAATTAATACGATAGCATCACCGCGACCCGACGCAACCATGCCGGTGCCGGGCCTTGTCCACTCAGATTCCCGCTTCGGCGTGGCGAATGAGCCCGGCCATTCGATCCGGCCACTGGTCACCCCGTCCGCTGCCGCCGCCGGCCGACAGCCAGCGACGGGGGGACAACAATCCCGGGGCGTTTCTACCGGCGCGGCAGGTCACCTTTTCCCTTGGTCGGCAGCTCAGTGTGGCCGGTGAGATAGCGGTCGACGCTGCAGGCTGCTTCGCGGCCTTCGGAGATGGCCCAGACGACCAGTGACTGGCCGCGCCGCATGTCGCCGGCGCAGAAGGTGCCGGCGCGGCTGGTCATGTAGTTCCCGTCCGACTTGACGTTGCCGCGCTGGTCGAGCTCGATGCCGAGCTGGGCGACGACGCCATCGGGTTCCGGGCCGAGAAAGCCCATGGCCAGCAGCACCAGCTGGGCGGGGTGGTGTTTCTCGCTGCCCTCGATCTCCTTCATTTCGGGACGGCCGCCGTTGGGGTTGGGCACAAATTCGACCCGCACCGTGATCAGTTCATCGACCTTGCCGTCGACGCCGATGAATTTTTTGGTCATGATGCTGTATTCGCGGTTGCAGCCTTCCTCGTGCGATGAGCTGGTGCGCATGCGCATCGGCCAGTACGGCCACGGCTGGCTTTCGGGCCGTTCGGCCGGCGGCTGGGGGAAGATCTCGAAGTTGGCAACGGATGCGGCGCCGTGCCGGTTCGATGTGCCGACGCAGTCGCTGCCGGTGTCGCCGCCGCCGATGACGACCACGTGTTTGTCGGTTGCCAAGATCTGCGTTTCGGGTTCCGGATCGCTCTCGCACCGCTTGTTCTGCTGGGCCAGGAATTCCATGGCGAAGTGAACACCGTCGAGCTCGCGGCCGGGAATCGGCAGGTCACGCGGTTTGGTGGCGCCGCCGGAAAGGATCACGGCGTCGAACGCATCCAGCCTGTCGACCGGGTAGCTGAAGCCGACATCGGCGTTGGTCTCGAAGATGATACCCTCGGCTTCCATCAGTTCGACGCGCCGGTCGATGACCCATTTCTCCATCTTGAAATGGGGGATGCCGTAGCGCAGCAGACCGCCGATGCGGTCGGCGCGCTCCAGCACGGTCACGGTGTGCCCGGCGCGGTTGAGTTGCACGGCGGCGGCCAGTCCGGCAGGCCCGGAACCCACAACCGCGACGGTCTTGCCGGTGCGCTGCGCCGGCGGGCTCGGCTTGATGAAGCCGTGTTCCCAGGCGTACTCGACGATCGTCTTCTCGATATTCTCGATGGTCACCGGCGGGGCCGTGATGCCGAGCACGCAGGCTTCCTCACACGGGGCAGGGCAGAGGCGCCCGGTGAATTCCGGGAAGTTGTTGGTGGCGTGGAGGCGATCGATGGCTTCACGCCAGAGCCCGCGGTAGACCAGGTCGTTCCAGTCGGGGATGATGTTGCCGAGCGGGCAGCCGCTGTGGCAGAAGGGCACACCGCAGTTCATGCAGCGGCCGGCCTGGTTCTTCAACTTCTCCTCAGGATACGGCTCGTAATATTCCTTGTAATCGCCCACACGTTCCGCCACGGGCCGCTTTGCCGGCATCTCCCGTGAGAACTCCATGAACCCTGTCGGTTTTCCCATCGCTGTCTCCATTCGCGGTGTCTTTCACCGCAATTACAGGACTACGCAGTTACCCCACTCTCGGCCCCGATTTCCTGTTCAGTGAGGCGCTGCAAGGCGGCCTTGTAGTCGGACGGAATGATCTTGACGAAGTTGCCCAGGCTGGCGTCCCAGTTGTCGAGCAGCCGTTGTGCCACGGCGCTGCCGGTGTAGCTCTGGTGGTTTTCGATAAGTTCCTTCAATTCGGCGATGTCGCCGGCGTCCTCGAGCGTTTCCAGTTCCACCATCTTCATGTTGCAACGATGCCGGCCGAAGTCGCCCTGCTCGTCGAGCACGTAGGCGATGCCGCCACTCATGCCGGCGGCAAAATTACGGCCGGTGCCACCGAGCACGACGGTGCGGCCGCCGGTCATGTACTCGCAGCCATGATCACCCACTCCCTCGACGACCGCGCAGGCGCCGCTGTTGCGGACGCAAAAGCGTTCTCCGGCAATGCCGCGGGCGTACAACTGGCCAGAGGTCGCGCCGTACAGCGCGACGTTGCCGATGATGATGTTATCCTCGGCAACGAAGGTTGTGCCCTCCTGTGGGCGCACACTCACCTTGGCACCGGACAGGCCTTTGCAGAAGTAATCGTTGCCGTCGCCCTGCACGTGCATGGTCAGGCCGCGGGCGCCGAAGCAGCAGAAGCTTTGCCCGGCGGAGCCCGTACAATTGAAGGTGATCGTATCGTCCGGCAACCCTTCAGCGCCGTAGCGTTTCGAAATTTCGCTGCTCAAGATGGTGCCGACGGAGCGGTTGATATTACGCAAGGCGATATCGTGCTCGACCGGCGTGCCGTCTTCCAGGGCCGGCGCTGCCAACTCCAGCAGGGTGAAGTCCAAGGCGCCGTCGAGGCCGTGGTCCTGCGCCTGTGTGCAGCGTGTGCCGATCTCGGGGCCGACGTCCGGCTGGTGCAGAATTTTTGAGAAATCGAGCCCCTTCGCCTTCCAGTGGTCGATGGCGTCGTTGACGTCCAGCTTGTCGACCCGTCCAACCATTTCTTCGACCGTGCGGAAGCCCAGGGCCGCCATGATCGACCGCATCTCTTCGGCGAGGAAATGGAAGAAGTTGATGACGTGCTCAGCCTCGCCGCGGAATTTCTTGCGCAGCTCCGGATCCTGTGTGGCGATGCCTACGGGGCAGGTATTGAGGTGGCAGACGCGCATCATGGTACAGCCCATGGCGACCAGCGGTGCGGTCGAGCAGCCGAACTCCTCGGCCCCGAGCAGGCAGGCGATGGCGACGTCGCGGCCGGTCTTGAGCTGGCCGTCGCACTCGACGGTGATGCGGCTGCGCAAGTCGTTCATCACCAGGGTCTGCTGGGTTTCGGCCAAGCCCAGCTCCCACGGCATGCCGGCGTGTTTCAGCGAGGTTTCCGGCGACGCCCCGGTGCCACCATCCCAACCGCTGATCAGGACAACATCTGCCTTGCCCTTCGAGACGCCGGCGGCGACCGTGCCGACACCGAAGTTCGAAACCAGCTTGACGTTGATACGGGCGTCGCGGTTCGAATTCTTGAGGTCGTGGATAAGCTGTGCCAGGTCCTCGATCGAATAGATGTCGTGATGCGGCGGCGGCGAGATCAGGCCGACGTACGGCGTCGAGTGTCGCACCTCGGCGATCCACGGAAAGACTTTCTTGCCCGGCAACTGGCCACCCTCGCCGGGTTTGGCGCCCTGGGCCATTTTGATTTGCAGCTCGCGCGCGTTGACCAGGTACCAGCTGGTGACGCCGAAACGGCCGGAGGCCACCTGCTTGATGGCGCTGCTGCGCTGATCGCCGTTCTCGTCCGGCACGTATCGTTTGGAATCCTCGCCGCCCTCGCCGCTGTTGCTCTTGCCGCCGATGCGGTTCATCGCGATTGCCAGGGTCTCGTGCGCCTCCTTGCTGATCGAGCCGTAGGACATGGCGCCGGTCTTGAAACGCTTGACGATCGCCGTCCACGGCTCGACTTCATCCAGCGGGATCGGCTCGGGCGGCGTCTTGAACCTGAAGAGGCCGCGCAGGGTGCCGAGTTGTTCGGCCTGATCGTTGATCAGTTGCGCGTATTCCTCGTAGGTTTCATAGTTCGCGGTGCGCGTCGCCTCCTGCAGCTTGGCAATGGTCATCGGGTTAAACAGGTGAAACTCACCGTTGCGCCGCCACTGGTAACGCCCGCCGACCTCCAGGTCGAGCTTGGCATCGACCTCGGTTGCCGGGTAGGCCCGGTCGTGACGCATCTTCACTTCCCGCGCGATCCCGTCGATGCCGATGCCTTCGACACTCTGGTTGGTCCAGGTGAAATATTTGTCGATGACTTCGCTGCTGAGCCCGACACTGTCGAAAATCTGCGCCCCGCGATAGCTATGCAGCGTCGAGATGCCCATCTTCGACATCACTTTGATGACGCCTTTCTCGGCCGACTTGATGTAGTTGGCGACCGCCTGCTCCATGTCGATGTCGGTCAGCAGCTCTTCGAGGATCATCTGGTCGACTGTCTCGTACGCCAGGTACGGATTCACCGCCCCCGCCCCGTAACCGAAGAGCAGGCAAAAATGATGGACCTCCCGCGGCTCGCCGGACTCGACGACGATGGCGCAGCGCGTGCGCCGTCCGTCGCGGATGAGATGGTGGTGCAGGCCGGCGGTCGCCAGCAGCGCGGGAATCGGTGCGGACTCCGCAGTTGCCGGGCGATCGGAGATGATCAGGATAGCCGCGCCCCCGGTGACTGCCTTCGAGGCGGCGGTGCAAAGTTCGTTCATGGCCGCTTCGAGGCCGGCGCCGCCGTCGGCGACTTTGTAGAGCATCGGCAGCGTCACCGACCGGATGCCGTTGACGTCCATCTCGCGGATGCGTTCGAGCTCCTCGTTGGTGAGGACGGGGTGCTCGAGCCTGAGCATGCGGCAGTGCTCCGCGGTCTCCTGGAACAGGTCGTGTTCGGAGCCGATGTTGGTGATGTTCGAAGTCACCAGCTCTTCGCGGATGGCGTCCAGCGGCGGGTTGGTGACCTGCGCGAACAACTGTTTGAAATAGCCGTAGAGCAATTGCGGCCGATCGGAAAGCACGGCGAGCGGGCTGTCCGTACCCATCGAACCCAGGGCCTCCTTGCCGCCCTGCGCCATCGGCTTCATCAGGATTCGCAGATCCTCCAGGGAATAGCCGAACAGTTGCTGGCGCTGGCGCACGGTGCTGAAGTCGGTGGCGGCCGCGTTGACCGACGCGGGCAGGTCGCCGAGGCTGACCAGGTTTTTCTTGAGCCACTTGCGATACGGTTTGCGCCCCGCCATATCGTCTTTGATCTCCTCGTCGTCGATGATCCGGCCCTGGTCCGTGTCGATCAGGAAAATCCGGCCGGGCTCGAGCCGCCCGCAATAGTCGATATTGGCCGGGTCAATTTCCAACACGCCCGATTCGGACGCCATGACGACGAAGCCGTCCTTGGTGACGGTGTAGCGCGACGGGCGCAGGCCGTTGCGGTCGAGCACCGCACCCAGGCAGCGGCCGTCGGTGAACGGGATCGATGCCGGTCCGTCCCAGGGCTCCATCATGCAGGAGTAGTATTCCAGGAAAGCCTTGCGCGAGTCGCTCATCGTATCGTGGTTCTGCCAGGCCCCCGGGATCGTCATCAAGATGCAATGCGGCAGGGATCGGCCGGTGTGGTAAAGCAGCTCGATGGCATTGTCGAGAATCGCAGAATCACTGGCGCCCGGCGTCAGGATCGGCAGCAGCTTCTTGATGTCGCTGCCGAATTTGTCGGACTCGAAAAGGTTCTGGCGCGCCTGCATCCAGTTGACGTTGCCGCGCAGCGTGTTGATCTCGCCGTTGTGGCAGAGGAAGCGGAAGGGTTGCGCCAGGTCCCAGGTCGGAAAGGTATTGGTGCTGTAGCGCTGATGTACCAGGGCCAGGGCAGTGGCCATGTCGGGATCGCGCAGGTCACTGTAATAGCGCTCGACCTGATCTGCCAGCAACAGGCCCTTGTAGGCGACGGTGCGGCACGAAAGGCTGGGAATGTAAAAGGCCCGCTTGTCCGGCAGCTCGGAGCCTGCAATGGCGTTTTCCATGACCCGGCGAATGACATACAGCTTGCGTTCGAACGCCGCGTCGTCGGCCAGTCCGGCGCCGCGACTGATGAAGATCTGCCGCAGCCGCGGCTCGGCCAGGCGCGCCACGTCGCCGATGACGCTGCTGTCCGGCGTAATGTCGCGCCAGCCGAGAAACTCCTGGCCCTCGGCCCTGACGATCTGCTCGAACTGTTCGACGCAGTACTGGCGTTGCTGGTCGTCTTGCGGCAGAAAAACAAAGCCCATGCCGTATTCGCCGACGTCCGGAAGTTGAATGCCGATACCGCCGCAGGCGTTCTGCAGGAACTGATGCGGCAACTGCATCAGAATGCCGGCGCCGTCGCCCGTTATCGCGTCGCACCCGCAGGCACCGCGGTGGGTGAGGTTGACCAGGATCTCGAGCGCTTTCTCGATGACGCCGTGGGATTTCTCGCCCTTCAGGTTGCAGATGAAGCCGACCCCACAGGCGTCGTGTTCGTTGGCTGGCGAGTACATGCCCTGTGGCGCCGGAAAATGCTTGTGTTTCACGATCTTTTTGTCCTTGCCATTTTTCCCGGAGAAAAAAAAACACAGAGTGTTGTCACTCCATGTTTCCGAACAAGATCCTGCTTTTACGCGGTCAATTCAGATTCGAGCGGCAATTCCTTTTGCCAAGGTCGACGGTTCTGCGGACCAACTGCGCGTTGTTCGCAAACACACGCCAACCCCTTTGATTGTGGCGGGGCGGTACTATAGCGATGGAACAGGCTGATACAACAGCTGTCGCGGTCAATCAGCCGCCGTTCAGCGCCTTCAGCGCCAGGATCAGCGCCTGCGTGCCGTCGCGCCCATGCCCCTGGGCCTTGACCGCCGTATACAACTGGTGCACCAAGGCCAGGCCCGGCAGAGCCAGGTCCAGCGCCGCCGCTTCCTCCAGCGCGATGCCCATGTCCTTGATGAAATGCTCGACATAGAAACCAGGGTCGTAATCCTTCTGCACAATGCGCGGGCCGAGATTGTTGATTGCCCATGAGCTCGCGGCGCCGCTGCCGATGACGTCGATCACCGCCTGCTGGTCGAGCCCGACCGTGCTCCCGTACATCAACGATTCGCAGACCCCGATCATGGTCCCGGAAACGAGGATCTGGTTGCACATTTTCGTATGCTGTCCGGCCCCGTGACCGCCCATCAGGGCAATATTCTTGCCCATCAGTTCGAACAGCGGCCGGACCTCGTCAAAAACCGCCTGCTCGCCGCCCACCATGATCGCCAGGGCGGCGTTCCTGGCGCCGATGTCGCCGCCGGAAACCGGGGCGTCCAGGCTGCCGATGTTCTTCGCTGCCGCGGATTCGCCAATCTTCACCGCCAGGCTCGGCTGGCTGGTTGTCATGTCGACGACGATTCGGCACGGGCCGTCCGCCGCCAGGACACCGTTGTCGCCCAGGTAGGTGGACTCGACGTCGTACGGGAACCCGACAATCGTGAAGACGATTTCGCTGCTGGCAGCGACCGCTGCCGGGGTGTCGCACCAGGCAGCGCCGCCGGCGAGCAGGGCGTCCGCCTTGGCCTTGGTGCGGTTGAAAAGTGCAAGCTCGTGGCCTGCTGCTTGTAAGTGTCCGGCCATCGATGCACCCATCACGCCGGTGCCGATCCATCCGATTTTCATGAGATCACCTCGCAGGAATGTTCAGGGTTCGGCTGCTACCCTATTCGCGGGATGTGAGTTGTCAATGTTCCGCAGCGTGAAGCCGTTGGTGGCGCAAACTTTTCCGGCGGGCCTTCGGCCGCGATGCCGGGAACGCCGGCGCGGAAAGCAGTGGTGCTACCAAGGCCCCCATGACACAGTGAGACAGGCTGTCGCACGGGGTTGGCACGCCGTGTCACAGGTGTGGGACATCGGTGATGTCGAAAAACAAGATATACAATTATAATTGACTGTAAACAAGTAAGTTAACAGTCTGTTTCTGATGCTGGCTCGGAGTTTGCTTAGTTGCAATCTCTTTACATTTTACGAACGCAACCAACCGAACAACTCCCAAACCACAACGGAGGCCAAGATGAAAATCAAACCCCTCGGCGACCGCGTCCTCATCGAAGACATCGAGGAAACAGAGCAGATGAAAGGCGGCATTGTCATTCCCGACAGTGCCAAGGAAAAGCCCCAGGAAGCCAAGATCGTGGCGATCGGCACCGGCGGTATCGATGACAACGGCAAAAAGATCAAGTTCGATGTCAAGGTCGGCGACCTCGTACTGACCGCCAAGTATGGCGGCACCGAAGTCAAATGCGGCGACAACGAGTACAAGATTCTCAACGCCAGCGACATTCTGGCGATCGTCGGCTGACACCCGTTACTGAAACCCGCATTGCCCTGCCGTGGCCGCAAGGCGAAGGCGGGACACCTGATCCCAACCACCATCCCAGGACATTCCCATAATGGCAGCTAAACAGCTACTTTTTAACGAAGAAGCGCGTCGCGAACTCCTCAGCGGCGTTGAAAGCCTCAGCCGTGCCGTCCAGGCGACCCTCGGCCCCAAAGGCCGTAACGTCGTGCTCGACAAGAAATTCGGCTCACCCACGGTCACCAAGGACGGCGTCACCGTCGCCAAGGAGATCGAACTCGAAGGGCCGTACCAGAACATGGGGGCCCAGATGGTGCGCGAAGTCGCCAGCAAGACTTCAGACATCGCCGGCGATGGCACCACCACCGCCACGGTGCTTGCGGAAGCCATCTTCCGCGAAGGGCTGAAGAACGTCACGGCGGGTTCCAACCCGATGAGTCTCAAGCGCGGCATCGACCAGGCGGTCGAAGCCATCGTCGCGAGGCTCCACAGGTCGAGCAAGAGGGTCGAGGACCGCGGGCAGATTGCGCAGGTCGCGAAAATCTCCGCCAACGGCGACGCCACGATCGGCGAGATCATTGCCGACGCCATGGACAAGGTCGGCAAGGATGGCACGATCACGGTCGAGGAAGCCAAGAGTATTGAGACCTCCCTCGACGTCGTCGAGGGCATGCAGTTCGACAAGGGTTATCTGTCGCCGTACTTCGTCACCGACCAGGCCAGCATGGAAGCCTCGCTCGAGGACTGCCTGATTCTCATCCACGAGAAGAAGATCAGCAATCTGCAGGAGTTGCTGCCGCTGCTGCAGAATGTTTCGAAGCAGGGCAAGCCGCTTCTGATCATCGCTGAAGACGTCGAAGGCGAGGCCCTGGCCACGCTGGTCGTCAACAAGCTGCGCGGCACGCTCAACATCTGTGCCGTCAAGGCTCCCGGTTTCGGTGATCGTCGCACGGCCATGCTCGAGGACATCGCCGTGCTGACCGGCGGCACCTGTATCACCGAAGACCTCGGCATCAAGCTCGAGAATGTCACGGTCGATCAGCTCGGCCACGTCAAGCGTCTGACGATCGACAAGGATACCACAACGATCGTTGAAGGCAGTGGTTCTCAGAAAGCGATCGCCGGCCGGGTCACCCAGATTCGCCGTCAGATCGAGGAGACCACCTCCGACTACGATCGCGAGAAGCTCCAGGAGCGTCTCGCCAAGCTCGCCGGCGGGGTCGCCGTCATCAACGTTGGTGCCGCGACCGAGACCGAGATGAAAGAGAAGAAGGCCCGCGTCGAAGACGCCCTCCACGCCACCCGCGCGGCGGTCGAGGAAGGCATTGTCGCCGGCGGCGGTGTGGCGCTTATCCGCGCCGCGGCCGCCCTTGACAAGGTGGACGCCGAAGGCGACGAGGCAACGGGCGTGAACATCATCGCGCGCGCGGTCAGCGAGCCGTTGCGTCGGCTTGCCGCCAACGCCGGGCTCGAAGGCTCGGTGATCGTCAAGGAAGTTGCCGACAAGAAAGGCAACCAGGGCTACAACATCGACAATGACAAGTACGTCGACATGCTCGAGGCCGGTATTCTCGATCCGACCAAGGTGACGCGTTCAGCGTTGCAGCATGCCGCCTCGATCTCGGGGCTGCTGCTGACCACCGAATGCCTGATCACGGAGCTTCCGGACGAGACGCCGCCACCAGCACCGCCGGCCGGCGGCCCGCCCGGCGGCGGCATGTACTAAGCCGTACGAAGATCGAATGAAAAGCGCCCCGGTGGCAACGCCGGGGCGTTTTTTCATTGTGCCGCCGAGGCGATCAGGTCATCCAGGAAAGCCACGTACGCATCGCCGTCGAGCGGCAGCTCTACCGGCCGCTTCTGCAGGCCTGACATCAGCATGGCATTCTGCAGCGTCACCTGGTTGATCGCTTCGCAGCCCGGTGCGACAACCGCCAGTTCCGGGTCGAGGATTGCCGCGGCAAAGTTCGTCAGAATGTCGATGTGCGCGCCGCCGCCGGCCGGAATGGGTACATCCACTTCCTCGACGTCCACCTTGGCGAATGATTTGTCGGCCGTTGCAATGTGCTGCCGCACCGACATCGCGGTCCGGCAATAACGCACCTCGTCGTTTTCAACAATGACCGTACCCAGGTCGCCGACGATCTCGAAGCGGTTGGCGCCCGTCGCTTCGCCCGTAGACGTCACGAAAATCCCGGTAGCGCCGTTGGCGTATTCGAGGACCGCCGTGACGTCGTCCTCGACCTCGATCTCATGCCGGGCGCCGAGCCGGCAGTGGGCGCGGAGGCGCACCGGCATGCCGCAGATCCATTGCATCAGGTCGAGCTGGTGCGGGCACTGGTTGATCAGCACACCGCCGCCTTCGCCTTTCCAGGTACCGCGCCAGCCGCCCATGTCGTAGTATGCCTGCGGCCGGTACCAGTTGGTGATGATCCAGTTCGTGCGCTGCAGTTCACCCAGTGCGCCGGATGCGACCAGCTCGTGAACGGCCCGGAAAAGCGGGTTTGTCCGCATCTGAAACATGACGCCAAACCGCACGCCGCTGCCGGCATGCGCATCGATCATCCGCTGCGCATCGCGCACGTGAACGGCGATCGGTTTTTCGCACATGACATGCACACCGTTCGCCAAGGCATGCTCAACCACCGGCGGATGGAAGTAGTGCGGCGTCGCGACCAGGACCGCGTCCAGGCGGTCGGCACGAACCATTTCCGTGTAGTCAGTGAACGCCGGCACCCCGCTCTTTCCGGCTGTTGCTTCGACCATTTCACGGTCTACGTCGCACAGGCCGGCAAGCTCGAATTCGCCCAATTCGCTGATCGCGGCGGCATGTGACATTCCCATGCCGCCGGCGCCGACTATACCGATCCGCAGCGGTGTCATGATGTGCTGCCGAAAAATCCCACGATGCCCCCTCCTTCGTGATTCGCGACATTTGAAAACGATCGGCTAACTTTGCCCAGCCTCCCGGTTGTGCAAGGCCGTTACTATTTGCAATGTCGCCGCGGCAGCGAGAAATTAGTCGCCATGATTGGAACTAATTCACTATGATTTCGAGACTTAAGCGACAGATCGGCAAACAGCGGCAATTCCTCGTCGAGGGTGTCTGGCAAATTGATTTGGCCAAAGTCGATGTGTCCCGCCGGGTGTGGTACTCGTTGCTGCGCGGGTTGGTCATCGTCTGCCGCGGTTTTATCGACGACAAATGCGCCCTGCAAGCCTCCGCCCTCACGTTCATCACACTGATGGCGGCCGTGCCGACCCTCGCCCTGCTGTTCGCTGTCGCCAAGGGCATGGGCTTCGAGCAGCACCTCAAACATGCCATCCGGCAATACACCGGCGGCACGCCGCCAGCCCATGTCGCCGCCGCCCGCCCCGGCGCTCCAGCCGCTGCCGATGGCGGTGATGCGGATGCCGCGAGGCCCGGGAATTCAACCGTCGACACGACAACGCCGGAGTCGCCGGACACGGTGCCAGCGGCGCCGGCCATTTCGACCGATGCCATCGAACCGGGTGCCGACGCGCCTCCCGAGGTGGCGGCGCCGACAATCTTCGACGAGGCGCTCGAAGAGTTTCTCGACCGCACCGGCACCACGGTGACCATCCCGAGCGAGGTCGGCACCTTTGTCAATGAGATTCTCGACCTGGTGACCGAGATGAATCTCACGGCACTGGGGATTGTCGGTCTGCTGTTGACCCTGTATTCCGTGGTGCGCGTGCTGAGCAAGATCGAATCGACGTTCAACATCATCTGGGGGATTCAAACCGGCCGCACCTGGGTCCGGCGCCTGGCCGATTTTTCGCTTGTGCTGATCGTCGTGCCGCTGCTGATCGTCGTGGTGACGATGATCAATGCCGTGATGTCCAGCGAGATGATTGTCGGCTTCATCCAGGAGCGCCTCAACATCGCCCTGGGGCTCTATCAGCTTTTGCTCGGCATGACCGGGGCGTTTGTCATCATCCTGGCCTTTGCACTGTTGTACCTGTGCCTGCCGAACACCCGGGTGCGGATCATGTCCGCCATCGTCGGCGGCGCCTGCGGCGGCTTGTTGTGGCTGGGCTGGCAGTGGATGTGCATTCGTTTCCAGCTCGGCATCACCAACATGAACGCGATTTATGGTGCCTTTGCCGGATTGCCCATTTCATTGTTCTGGCTGCAGGTCAACTGGGTCATTGTCCTGCTCGGAGCCGAAATCAGTTTCGCCTACCAGAATATCCGGACGTACGTGCACGAGAGTCAATTGCGGAACCTGACGTTTTCCACGCGCCTGCACCTGGCCCACTACATCGTCCACGAAGTCTGCCGCGTCTATCGAGACGACGCTGGCCCGTGGCAGGCCCTGGCGTTCCAGCAGCAATACAATGTACCGATCCGCCTGCTGCGTGCCGTGATCCATGATCTGACCGAAGGCAATGTCCTTCTCGAGGTCGAAGGCGACGGCCTGGTGCCCGCCAGAGACCCCGCCACCCTGTCCCTGCGCGACGTTGAAAAGGCGCTCCACGGCGTCTGCAGCGCCTATATCGAAAACCTCAACGATCGCATCGAAGCGCCGTCACTCGACATGCGGCAGGCGACCGAAGAGGCGTTTCTCGAATCGCTGGCAAAAGCCAAATTAGCCAGTATTCTGCCTGCCTCCGACCCGCCCGCTGCCGGTGCCGCGGAATAACTCAACACGTATCACCATGGAAGACAATCCGATGAATCTGGCTATGCAGTTACGTCAACACGTTGCCGCGGGTGAAGCCGTTTGTGGCACGTTTCTCAATGAGCTGCGCTCACCGTGGGT
>PVBE011367761.1_pt1 | contig 13427 bp, 9 predicted proteins | sample 1631181 | NCBI WGS metagenome assembly PVBE01 (sample SAMN08397723, study PRJNA350692) | Marine metagenome, whole genome shotgun sequencing project. | isolation source: water | place: Pacific Ocean | collected 2012-04 | reverse complement strand
TTCTTGGTCAATTAGTGCCACTCCGTTAATGCTTGGGCTGTTCCACTCCTTTACTGTTGCAACTGTTGAAGTGACCAGCGTCATAACCATAATCCCGAGAAGAGCTCTCTTGAAATAACCGTGAACTTGATCGCGTTTCATTTTGAATGTTTACAAATCCTGATATTATACCATGATTTGTAACTGCGATCAAGGGCTTAGACTAGGTTATTAGGTAATATTCGGCGATTAATGCCACTGCGTTATTTAGGACGTGAAATAGAATTACTGGCCATATGGATCCGAGCTTCTCGTACATATACGTCATAATAAATCCTACTATAAATAGTGGGATGATCACTTCTGGTTCCATGTGAAAGAGTGCGAATACAACTGCAGTCATAAATATTCCAGCGTTCGTTCCGATGAGCGTCTTAAACTTATTGTAAAGGAGTCCTCTAAAGAAAACTTCTTCGACAAAAGGTGCGAAAACTACGAGCACTAGAATTGCGATCGTTGTGCTGTATTCGTCTGCTCCAAAGATTGGTAAATGCAGGGACTGCTCTCCGTAGCCAGGAATATTGATGCCGTATTTGTCGCCCGCGAATGCGATTAAGAAGTTGATTCCTGTAAATACTGCGTGTCCTCCCAGAATGTATTTGATTGATCTAGCGATTTCAGGCGTCTTGAAGCCGAGGTCTGATGGGGCGAGCTGGAGTCTGAAGGCGTAGTAGATTATCGGGACTAGAAAAAGGACCTCCTGCGCGGCGAAAACTAGCAAAATAATTATGCTGGAGTTCGCTGAAGTCTTTATGGTTCGATCGATGTCTACCCCCGCAAGCACAAGGTTCAGAACGATAACTCCGAATGCAATAAATATGAGCGAGTTAATTATCGTTAGTCTCGCTTGCCGTCTTGATGCTAATATCTCTGCAGGAATATTCATTGATGTTTTGACAAAATTTCCTATAATAGTTTCGTACTGGCGTCCGCCCGTACACCGTTAATGATATCGCAATGCACTTAGAAAAGGGAGAAAAAGTTCTGAAGGTCTACTATCATCACTACTTTCCTTTTATAACTCGGCTGATCAAGGTGTTTATAGCAACCCTCCCCTTCTATGCTCTACTTTTTATGTTTAGCTCAGGGCTGAGCTTCAACACGATTCTGTTTTGGCACATCTTGATAATTTCTCTCTTCAGTCTGGTCACGCTGTACGTGACGCTAGTCTATTGGCTGGATCGCATGGTTATTACTAACAAGCGTGTGATTTTCATAGACTGGAAGTACCTCACGGTTAAGGCTGAATACGAAGCAGAATTGAAGGACGTTCAAGATATTACATCAAAAGAAAAGGGTGTAATCGCGCTGCTTCCTATTTTCGATTATGGTGATATTATTATTAAGACGGCGTCTAACTTGCCTACCATTGAGTTTACTGAGGCGCCGGATCCCGACGGGATCAAGAAGTTCATCCACCAAATCATTATCCATCCATGATCGAAGAAACCACAACGGGAGCCAGCCCCGATCCGGCGCCAAAACGTGCCGATGACTTAGCTGACGAGAACTTACGTCCTAGTGATCTCAGTTCTTATATTGGTCAGCCTAATGTTAAGCAGCAGGTGTCTATCCTTATTGAGTCAGCGAAGAAACGTAAATCTTTTGCTGACCACATTCTGATTCATGGTCTCCCTGGTCTTGGAAAAACTAGTTTGGCTCAGGTTATTGCGAGCGAGCTTGGAGTCGGTATAACCATCACTTCTGGCCAGGCAATCGACAAGACTGGCGATGCGGCAGCTCTGCTAAGTAACATAAAGAAGAATGACGTCTTGTTTATAGATGAGATCCACAGGCTCAAGCCGAAAGTTGAGGAGATGTTTTATACTGCTATGGAAGACTTCGCTATAGATATAGTCCTTGGGAAGGGTCCAACTGCCAGGTCAATGCGGCTGGACGTTCCGAAGTTCACACTTGTTGGTGCAACGACTCAGATAAATAAGATGGCCTCCCCTATGCGTGATAGGTTCGGATGCGTTCTTAAGCTGGATTATTATTCTGAAGAGGAGGTCGCAGAAATTATCGGAATGAATGCGCCAAAGCTTGATGTCGACATTGTAGATGAAGCCGTTGCTAGATTGGCTTGCTCATCTCGAAAGACTCCTAGGATCGCCAATAGATTGCTTCGAAGAGTTAGGGATTATGCCGTTGTTCACAATGAAGATGTTGCAACGTTAGACCTCGTAGAAAAAGCGCTTGATGCTCTTGGGGTTGATGAGCATGGGCTGGATCCTACGGACCTAAATATTCTAAATGCGATACACTACGATTTTGATGGGGGTCCAGTTGGATTATCTACTCTCTCTGCCGCGTTGAGTGAAGAGAAGGAGAGTCTCGAAAACGTGTATGAGCCATACCTGATGCAACTCGGGCTTCTGCAAAGAAGTCAGAGGGGTAGACTATTAACAGAAAAAGGTATACGCTTCGTGAAGCTTAAACGATCCGATAAGAATTAACCAATTATATATGAGTAAGTTTTATAAGGGTTTTTTGCTGACACTTGTGACGTTGTCCCTAGCGCTAGTTGTTGGGTGTGGAGGTGGTGATCCTGGAGCAGTTGATTCCACCGCGCTACGAACATTCCAGGGGGAATTGAGCGAGCTTCCTACTACTATTAGAGGACTTGATGTTACTCATGTCTTAGTTACCGAAGCGAAAGAACGTGTCTATCTAAGAAGCATACTGTTTGATCTAGAATCATATGTTGGAGACGAAGTTCGTGTAGTTGGAGGGTACAACGAGGACGAAGTTGCTGGCAGCCCGGTCGACGTTTTGACCGTTGAGAAAGTTGATGTGCTTGTTGACTCTGAATCCGGAGACACTGAACCGGACCAAATAGTTGATGAAAGTAAATTCGGGCTTCGATTTGGGTACTCTAGTGAACTATTTACTGAGCAGACTACCTCGAGCCGAATCACTCTCTCATCACGTGAAGATCAAGGAGTGATTACGATAAAGGTGTTTAAGAAGTCCCCCGAGATGGATGCAGAAGTTTTTGAAGACCTCAATTACGCTGCCCTAAGTTTCAGCGATGCAATCGTTGGAGTTGATTCTGTAACAGCTCGTCGGGCTGAATCTAGTGCAGGAAAGATCGTCTACATACTTTTGAGAAATGGCTACTTCTATGAAGTCCTCTTAACTAACGCTGATCTATCGACGCGTCAGCAGGAAGCTTTCGAGAATATGCTTTCTACATTCGAGTACGTAGCGATTGATGAAGACCCAGAGGACGAGGAGGAAGAAGAAGATTCTGATGATGATGAAGAGGCTGACGAAGATGATTCCGACGAAGAACCCGAAGAGGACGATGCAGATACTGAGGCTCCTGCAACTTCTACTGACTCCAGCTTTGCCCCAGTAATTGCTGCATTCGAAAATCAGGCATCTAGTCTTCTTACTGGCTATAATGGTGCGATATCTTATGCGTTCACTGATAATGGGTACTTCTACGTAGTCTATACCTCTGGCAGCAGCGAGCGACGTTCTCTGTTCTCGTACACTGATTCGAACGCGTTTAGCCAGACAGCTACATTCGTTCCTGGGACTACTCAAGACTGGGACCTAGCGAGCGGCGACAATGTTGCTTTCAGTCGACCTCTGACTCTGATTATCGTTGGAAGCTCTGGAGCGACAGAAGTATCTCTCGAGCAGGGATTCAGATACTTTGAGTCTCTACCTCTTGAGTTCGGTATGCAGTATCCAATGAACTGGTACTACCAGCGGAGTGGCGACAAATACCAATTCTCAGACAAGCCGATTGGAACTGGAAACATCCTAGTTGGAGTTACCGTAACTGATGACAGCTTTAGCTCGTCTCCTGGATCAAATATTACGAGCAAGGTGAAGAAGTCAGTTTCTGGCTCAACTGTATCGTTTTATGTAGATCTTGGTGACTCGGTCGTTGCTATCTCGGGTGTTTCTGACTACGAAGGACAGATGAATACAATGGCCACTACTATGAATAAGGTCGAAAGTAACTAATCCGATTACATGAGCTGGGTAGCGTTTTCTTTAGGTGCAGCTGCAGTTTGGGCTTGCTCCAATATCTTAGATAAACTGGTGCTTCATCGGTGGCCTATGAGCCCCTACGTGCCCATGTTTGCGTTTGGTGTCGTGAACTTCATTGCGGCAGTGCTCATTTTTATTCTGATAGGCGCTGACTACTTATCTAGCTTTCACATATTCCTCAGTATTCTCATTGGTTTGATCGTCTGCTTCCAGCTGGTCCTTTATCTTAAGGCTCTGCAGCTTGGCGAAGTGTCTAGTGTTATCCCCTTCTACAATGCAACGGGGTTATTCACTGCGATCCTGGGGGCAATTTTCTTAGGTGAACTGTTTTCGCCAATGATCTATGTTGGTGTACTGTTGCTGGTCGGAGGAGCAATTCTCATCTCTACTAAAGATTTCAAGAAATTCGAATTTGGTAAGCCGTTTTATTACATTATTATTGCCTCCTTTTTGGTTGCGGTAACACTTGTAATGTTCAAGTACCTGCTAGATTTCGCCGACTTTTGGACCATCATGGCCTATAGCCGGATTGGAGTTGCGCTAGGAGTTCTGGCCTTAATACCTCAGCACTGGGGGGACTTCAAGAAGACGATTAAGAAAGATGGGTGGACTGGCATGCAGATCCTATTCTTCAGTAGCATTCTCGGTTTTACGGGGTACGCTTTTAACTACGTGGCTCTTGAGACTGGCTTTGTGACACTTGTCGAGGCTCTAATATCTCTGCTCCCGCTATTCGTATTGGTGCTTGCCGTTTTGGTTAGCTTGTTCTCTCCGGGACTGATTGACGAGGACATTGATAAGAACCATGTAGCTCGCAAGTTCCTGGCCATATCCCTCATGATTATTGGGGCACTAATCATCACTTGACGACCCCTAATTAGCACTCTACACTATGGAGTGCTAGATACCATTTTTGTGTTTCCTGTAAAGTCTAGATGGCGTCTGTAGGCGAATATATATGGTATAATTATTCGAATCCTATAAAATATAGTTAAATATGGATGACAATTACTTTGAAAAATTTACTAAGGAGGCTAAGGAAGCGCTGATTGTGGCTCAAGATAAAGCCCAGGAAGCGAAGCTTAGCTACGTTGGCACTGAGCACCTACTTTTAGGAATTTTGGCTCAGGGCAACTCTCTTGGAGCTACCATTCTTAATAATTTCGGGGTTTCTGCTACTAATGTAGAGCTCGTGTTGAAAACAGTCGGAAGGTCTTCAAGCTCATACTCTGCTGATAAGGGCGGTGAGCTAGGTGGACTTTCTGGATTTGCAAAACAAGTAATTGAAAATGCAGTTCAGTGTGCTCACAAGTTTGGTCACAGCTTCGTTGGTACAGAGCACCTTTTGTACGCTCTCGTATCTCAAGATAATACAGCTGCAACGGTCATTCTTGAGAACATGAAGATCAGCCCTGATCACATCAAGCAACAGATAGTTGAGATATTCAATAAGAACCAGGAGGCTGGAGCAATGGCTCCGCCAAATCAGTCAATGAATCCTCTCGAATTCTTCTTAAGCGGACTGCACGGAGTACTTGCTGGTAATGAGAATAGCTTTCAAGATGCATACAAGCATAAGGAGGATGACACTCCTCAGGGCAAGAATATCAAATCTGCAACTCCAACTTTAGACTACTTCACGGTTGATCTGAATGAAGAGGTCCGAAAAGGAAAAATCGATCCGGTTATTGGTCGTAAGGAAGAGATTCAAAGAGTTGTCAGTATTTTGAATCGAAAACAAAAGAACAATCCTGTTCTAATCGGTGAGCCGGGTGTTGGTAAAACGGCTATTGCTGAAGGGCTTGCTCGTCAGATTGTTGCCGGAGATGTGCCTGATTCAATGGCAGATAAAAGACTCCTTTCTCTTTCTATGGGAACTGTTGTCGCTGGTACAAAGTATAGAGGTGAGTTTGAGGAGCGAATTAAGCACATAGTAGATGAGGCAATCTCTGTTCCAAACGTGATCTTATTTATAGATGAACTTCATACCTTAATTGGCGCTGGGTCAGCTGAAGGAAGCTTGGATGCAGCTAATATCTTGAAACCTGCATTGAGCCGAGGCCAAATCCAGGTAATTGGTGCAACTACAACTCAAGAGTACAGAAAGAATATTGAAGACGATGCAGCGTTGGAGAGAAGGTTCCAGCCTATTATGGTTAATGAGCCATCAGAGGATGAAGCTATTGAAATTATAATGGGTCTACGTGAATCGTATGAGGATCATCACAATCTAATGATTCAAGATCAGGCGATCATCGACTCTGTTAGATTATCTAAACGTTATATTGCAGATAGATATTTACCGGATAAGGCGATCGACTTAGTTGACGAGGCTTGCGCTCTGAAAAGGGTTACCAGTCCTGCGGACAGGGATGATCTAAAGAAACTACAAAAGAAGTTGGCGAAGACCATCAAGAAGAAAGAAGAGGCCGTCTCTAATCAGAACTATGAGAAGGCTGCCCAACTGCGAGACGATGAGCTTCAAATTATGGGTGAACTCGAAGAGGTTAAAACGACTAAAATCCCCCGCTCTCAAAGAGAAAAGATCACAGCAGAAGATATTGCGGTTGTCATATCTAAAATGACAGGCGTCCCTCTGACGAAGCTGCTGAGTGAAGATCTTGCTAAACTTAAGAATCTTGAGGGAACTCTGCACAGTAGAATAGTTGGCCAAGAAGAGGCTGTAATGCAGGTGTCTAAGGCTATTCGAAGATCACGTGCGGGTGTTGCGGATCACGCTCGACCGATCGGTTCGTTTATATTCCTGGGCCCAACTGGAGTCGGTAAGACTGAACTTGTTAAGGCTCTTGCTGAAGAGGTTTATGACGATGAAAAGGCTCTTGTTAAGATCGATATGAGTGAGTTCATGGAGCGGCACAATACGTCACGATTGATTGGTACGACTGCGGGTTATGTTGGATACGAAGAAGGCGGTCAATTGACTGAAATGGTCCGAAGAAAGCATACAGTGTTGTTCTTTTTGATGAGATCGAAAAGGCGCATCCAGAGGTATTCAATCTCCTTCTCCAGATTCTTGAAGATGGATCACTGACTGATGGTCGAGGTAGAAAAGTTGATTTCTCAAATACGATCATCGTAATGACGTCTAATATCGGGGCTGACAAACTTACCGAGAAGGCGGCTCCTCTAGGGTTTAGTCTGTCGAACAATGAGATGGATAAGGCTGCTCGAGATTTTGAAGATGCCAAGGAAGATATTATGGATGATCTGAAGACTAACTTCCGGCCTGAATTCTTGAATAGAATAGACAAGGTGATCATCTTTGATGCGCTCACTCACGATAACGTGAAAGAGATAGTGAAGCTTCAAGTAGACCGACTTCAGTCGAGACTTGATCAGAAGAAGATTAAGATCAATCTAACGGAAGGTGCTTTAGATAATCTTGCTGAAGTGAGCTACGATCCTGAATATGGAGCTCGTCCAGCGCGAAGGACTATTCAGGAGCACGTCGAAGATGTAATTACTCAAATGATCCTTGATGGCAAAATTAAGGAGGGTGACATGGTTAATGTCGCTAAGAAGGGTGATTCTATTGAGATTAAGAAGGCTCCAGCCAAGAAAAAGGCTCCGGCAAAGAAGAAACCGGCTGCTAAAAAGGCTTAGGTAGATCATGAAGGGTCGATATACTTCATTGCTCGAAAATAGGCATTTCGCCTTGCAAAACCTCGTTTGTGACTTATAATACGCGGGCTTTTTATTAATTAATATTATCTAACTACATACCGTATGAGTCCTGCTACTAAGGACCTAATTTCGATGGAAGAGCTCCTGAAGGACTCTCCCAGTATCTTCATCCCTGAACCAGGGACGATTGTCGATGGTGCTGTAATAACAATTCATAAAAACCGAATCCTTGTTGATTTGGGTGGTGTTTCTACTGGAATAATCTCTGGTAAAGAGGCTGTAGATAGCGCCGATACAATCAAAGAGCTTGAGCCTGGTGACGACGTTGCCGCTCTAGTTCTCGAGCCAGAAAATGACGAAGGACTAGTTGTTCTATCTCTTAGAAAAGCTAGCCAACATAGAACTTGGCACAGATTTGTTGATATCTATGAGAATAAAGAGACTATCCAAGTTAAGATTGCTGAGGCGAATAAGGGTGGTCTACTGGTTGAGGCTGATGGGGTAAAGGGATTCATCCCAGTATCTCAGTTGGCTCCGATGCATTACCCTCGTGTAAACGGTGCTGATAGTGCAAAGATCCTTGCTAGGCTTCAAAAGCTCGTTGGTCTTAAGATTGACTGCCGAATTATCAATATCGATAGTGATACACGAAAACTAATTCTTTCTGAGAAAGAAGCTCAGGAGGATCAAAGGAAGGCTGCACTTTCTGGTGTTAAAATCGGAGAGGTTGTTGACGGTAAGATTTCTGGAGTTGTTAACTTCGGTATCTTCGTTACGTTCAACGGTCTTGAAGGACTGGTCCACATTTCTGAGATCGCTTGGGGACACGTTAGTGATCCTTCCCTATTCGGTAAGCTTGGTGACGACGTTAAGATCAAGATTATCGGAATCGAGGGTGAAAAGATTTCATTGTCTATCAAGCAGCTTTCAGAGAATCCATGGGATGCGATCGCTTCTAAATTCGAGATCGGCCAGACTGTTATGGGTAAGGTTAATCGAATCACTGAGTACGGAGCATTTATTGGTCTTGAAGGAGAAATAAACGGACTAATTCACGTTTCTGAGGTTGGAGAAGAAGGTGACGCCGACAAGGTTGCTGAGATGTTTAAGATTGGTCAAGAAATCGAGGCAAATATCATTAATATCGATACAGAGAACCACCGAATTGGTTTGACTGTTGAAGGTGCTAAGAGCGCTAAGACTGCGACATCAAAGCCAACGGTAACTGAGGTTGTTGAGGCTGCGCCTGTTGAAGAGGCTGCGGCTGAGGAGAAACCAAAGAAGAAGGTGGCTGCTAAGCCAAAAGCTAAGAAAGAAGAGGCTCCTGCTGAAGGGCTCGACTCTCTGGGCGTAAGCGCAAAGGTTGTAGCGAGTCTTACGGCTGGCGGATTTGACTCTCTTGATAAGTTAAAGGGTGCATCTGAAGATGACCTGACTGCTCTTGCGGGGGTTGGTCCTGCGACTGTAAAGAAGATTTTAGCTGCCGTTAAGTAAAAGATTGAAATTGGGAGTCGGTTGACGTACCTTTCAAGGTATGGAATACGACTCCCTTTTTAAACAACTCAATAAGGAGCAAAAGCAAGCTGTTGAGGCCATTGAAGGACCGGTCCAAGTGATCGCGGGCCCGGGTACTGGTAAAACGCAGATATTGGCCATGAGGATTGCCAATATACTTAAGAAGACTGATTCGGATCCTGTGAACATCCTTGCACTCACCTTCTCTAATAGTGGGGTTTTGGCTATGCGAGGCCGTCTGAAGAAGATTGTTGGTAAGGCTGCCTATTATGTGAATATTTATACCTTTCACTCGTTTTGTGAGCGCGTGATTAGCGAGTTTCCTGAGAAGTTTGCCAAGAAGCGAGAGCTTAAGTCCTTGGATGATCTTCAGAAGGTTGAGATTGTTAGGGCCATCCTTGAGAAAATGAACTTTCAGCATCTGGCGACCGTCCATAATCGGTACTTCTTTTTGAATTCGATCATGTACGCGATTACTTCTCTGAAGCGTGAGAATGTTCGCCCTGATACTTTGGCTGAGTTTTTGAAGGGGGCGATGCTGGAGTTAAAAGAGCAGCAGCTGGATGAGGATACATATGGATTTAAGAAGCAGGCTAAGGATATCGCGAAGCTGCAGGAGCTGCTTGTGATTTATCGGGGGTATGAGTCCGCTTTGGTTGAGAAGGGGTTCTATGACTTTGAGGATATGATCCTTTTTGTTCTAGATAAGTTTAAGGTGGATGAGGAGCTGCTCAGATATTATCAGGAAATGTATCACTACATCCTTGTGGATGAGTACCAGGACACCAACTCCGCCCAGAATGAGCTAGTCCGTACACTCGCCTCTTATTTTGAGAATCCGAATTTGTTTGTGGTTGGAGATGACGATCAGTCCATTTTTAGGTTTCAGGGGGCTTCGCTGGAGAACATTCTAAAGTTCAATGATTGGTATCCTGCTGCCGAATCAATCGTTTTGAAGAGTAACTATAGGAGTTCCCAGCTTATTCTGAACGCAGCGGGCAACCTGATTGAAAATAATGCGCTCAGAGTGGAGTCTAACAAGAAGCTTGAAGCTCAGCTTTCGCTGGATGATGTGCCGATTAAGCATTACAAGTTTCAGCTCGGAGAGCAGGAGAATTTCTTTCTTGTTAAGGCGATTGCTGAGTTGCGGGATAAGGGCGTAGATCTTGCTGAGATTGCTGTGATCGTTAGAGACAACAAAGATCGGGATGACGTCGTCGATTTTCTAGTTAAGTCTGAGATTCCGTACCATATTTATGGTGGTGGGGATATTTTGAAGGATGTTTGGGTCCGAAAACTGCTTTCTTTGATTCGTGTTGTGAATGATCCTTTTGATGATCTGAATGTATACGATGTGCTGACTCTGGATACTTTCGAAATTGATCAGGTGGATGTATTCCAGCTTGCGACTGCGGCATCGAAGCTTAAAAAGCATTACTTTGAGGTCGTGAATGATAAAAAGTATAAAGCGCCAGATTCGTTGCGTGAGTTTTTTGAGTTTATATTTAGGATGCAACGAGCTTCTCGAGATCAAAATTTTGCCAACTTCTTTGAGCAGCTCCTAAATGAGAGCGGCCTTCTGCAACTCGTTATGACTCGTCCTGATCGGCTTGAGGTCCTCAATAAAATTAATTCGCTCTACGCTTTTATTCGAAAGCAGGCTGAGATTTATCCGACCTTTAGTTTGGCGGACTTCTTAGAGCGTGTAGACATGATGGTTGAGCATCGAATTAAGATTTCTGAGCAAGAGTGGCTTTCATCTGCGTCGGCGGTGCAAGTTATGACGGCTCATAAGTCGAAGGGGCTGGAGTTTGAGTATGTTTTCTTGCCGAAATGTTTCGATGGACGCTGGGGAAACCGGCGAGCTCCATCGGGAGTTAAGATCCCTGATGGCTTGCTAGATATTTCTGATCTCTCGGGCAAAGAAGCTAATGAGGATGAGCGGCGTCTATTCTATACCGCAGTAACTCGTGCCAAGAAGCAGGTATTTATCTCGTCTGCAGGTGTTTATCATGGTGACGCTGGAGGTAAAGAGAAGATTGAGGCCCAGTTTATCGATGAACTTGGTGAAAAGCATGTTCAAGAGGTGGATTCAGATGAGATAGACATGGTCGATGTGTCTGAGCTTCAGTATTCGGAGCCAACCGACCTGTTTTTCGGTGAGAATGAGCAAGAATATTTGCAGCAGGTGTTGCGCAACAATTTTAAAATGAGTCCTACGTCGCTGAATACTTACCTCACATGTAAGCGTAAGTTCTTTTACGAAAATCTGCTGCGTCTGCCACGAGAAGCTTCACCTGCTTTGTCGCTTGGTAGCGCTGTGCACAAGGCGCTAGAGAAACTGTTTATTGAGTATGGGAAGACGGGTGATGTTCCCGCGTTTGCATGGGTTCACGGAGAATTTGAGCGAGCTCTGGAGCGCGAGGCATTGTCTGAAAACGACATGGAGGCCGTTCGAGAGAAAGGTTCCAGGATTTTGAAGGACTGGTTTGAATTTTATAAGGAGTCCTTCAAGGAGGCTCTCTATATTGAGCTCTTCTTCGGTACAAAGAACATCCATCTTGAGGATGTCCCTCTGACTGGAAAGGTGGATAAGCTTGAGTCCTTGGTTGGAGTTTCGAATGAGGCTAAGGTTGTTGACTACAAGACGGGAAAGCCTCGCTCACGGAATGATATTTTGGGGGAAACTCAGTCCTCTGATGGCTCACTGATCCGCCAGCTGTATTTCTACAAGATTTTGTGTGATTTGGATCCTGTGATTCGTCAGAAAGTTGTTGCAGGTGAGATAGATTTCATTCAGCCGAATGAACGTGGCAAGTTTAAGAAGGAAGAGTTTGAATACGAAGAAGAGAAACTTGCTGAGCTAAAAGAGCTGATCATTTCTACCTATGAGCAAATGCAAACTCTAGACTTTACTCAGACGGACGATCAGTATGAGTGCTCGCGGTGTCCTTTTGCAGGGGTTTGTGGGCGTTAGGCTTCACATAGTGCTAAACCAATGTTCCATTCGGCCCCTTCTTCCCGGGTCAGTTCGGTGATTCTTGCTTTTATTACACCCTGGTTTCCTTCGATTGTTAAATTGACGCGAGTTTCTACGCTTAAGGTGGCCCCCATTGCTCGCCTTAATGATAGCGCTCCGGTCCCATTGATCTGTGCTGCTTCAGCTGCAGATATCGTGGTGCCAGGCAGTGCTGGTCTAGTCCTTTCGGTCATAATATCGAATCTTAAAATCTAGGAGGAGAATGTTACATGGATTCCTCTTCATTTTCAACTGCTCGGGTTAATTCCTCGATCTCCTTTTGACCTACATCTGCCTTTGGGCTAACGAGCCTGTGGATTCGTTCTTCAAGGTTTTCTGGTTGCATGAGGTTTTTGATATCGGTTGGTTTGAAGTTATCGAGGCGGATTTCTTTTGATTTGAGATCTATCTCGTCTTGCATCTCGGCATCAAGCTTGTCGCGCTTCTTGATGATCTCTGCTCCTGCCGCCGCTTCGAGTACGTTTAGTGCGTTTCGGTATCTTAGGTGGTGCTCGAATTCCGCTATGAGTCCGACAATATTTTCGCGATCTTGGGGTGACATCTGGTCGGCGAATTCGTACTGGCTAATTTTCTTAAATGAAGCGAAGATTGCTCCGACTGCCTCGGGAGTAACGATAAAGAACTGGTAGCCTTCCTCGTAGAAATAGATCTTCTTAAGGCTTGAGATAGCTTCGGTTGGGATAATGAAGAACACTGTTGGGTAGATGTCGTCTCGCTTGGAGAGCTTCTTGGCTGTCTTTTTTACGTTGTCAGATAAGTAGACTTGAAGGTTCTCTGATCTTGAAGATTTGGCGTCGAATACAACGTACTGCTCTAAAAACTCAATCATAAAGTCTGGTTTGAGACTTCCGTCGAATCCGTCTGGCAGTTCGTTATTCGTGAACGAGGTGAATCCGTATTCGGGCATCTTGCAAAGCTCGTTGAGCTGGGCGATAACATTACCTTCGTGCTCGTTCCACATTCGGTCGCGATCCGCTATTTGTTGCTCCATGCGCTCTTCGTCTTCACGTCTAACTCTTACTCGTTCGTCTTCGAGCGATTTTTCTGCATTGTCGAGTTTGGTGATCTTGTCTTTGAAGTCTTTTTCTTTTCGGGTTTCTTCTGCTTCGAATCTGGCTGACTTTTCGGCGAGGGTGTCGCGTTCTTGAGAAAGTTTTGTGGTTTGGGCCCACATCTCTTT
>PVBE010410366.1_pt1 | contig 13427 bp, 14 predicted proteins | sample 1631181 | NCBI WGS metagenome assembly PVBE01 (sample SAMN08397723, study PRJNA350692) | Marine metagenome, whole genome shotgun sequencing project. | isolation source: water | place: Pacific Ocean | collected 2012-04 | reverse complement strand
TGGATGAACGAGGTTCAGAAAGAGAAAAAGAGTGATGAAAAAGCAGAGACCCTTACACAAAAGGGAGAGGGACCGAAACCACTGCGACAAGTCCGAAAAAGCCTGTACGGCAAAACGAACCTGTAGAAGAGCTCCCAGGAGAAGAAGAAAGGCAACCGAGAGAAGAATCGGTGTATACAGCCACCCCATCAATCCGAGCCCAAGAATTATAAAGCTGATGAGGGAAACCCCTATGGAGGCCGACCAGACAACTCGTTCCACCCGATCTTCTGGAACACAATGCATCCAACGAAGGAGAAAACCTCCAACAAAGGTGACCCCGAAAAAGAGGCCCCCCGTGCTCAAAAGTTCCAAAAGAGGAAACAGGTTCATGCAGAAACAGTATAGAGGGAAAGAAGGGGAACGCCAATCGGTCCTTGTACACTTGCTCCCGGAGTTCCCCGATTATATAATCGAAGTTGTTATGACAGAGAAGAAAGAAGAAAACAGATCCCCGAAGAAAAAGCCGTATCAGAAACCAAAGATGAAGTCGGCAAAGTTCTACGAGAGGAAAGCCCTCGCCTGCGCGAAAGAAGAAGGCGGCGGTAACCCTGAATGCGCAGGCGGTTTCTATTCCTAACGGTTCTTCTACCCGAACAGGATCATCTGTGAAACTGGGCATATTCGGAGGAGCTTTCAACCCCATCCATAATGGTCATCTCGTTATTGCCCAAAGGGCGGTGGAACAGCTCTCCCTCGATAAACTCCTTCTCATCCCTACCGCAGTCTCTCCACGGAAAGAAAAAAGATCGCTAGCCTCTCCTGAGGAACGGCTTTCCATGGTTCGAATCGCGGTCCGGGGAAACCCCATTCTCCAGGCAAACGCCATGGAAATCAAAAGAGGAGGAACCTCCTATACGATCGATACCGTACGAAGCCTTGACAAACCGAACGTAAAACTCTTTCTTCTTCTAGGGGCAGACTCAGCAGAAGGCTTTCCCAAGTGGAAATCTCCCCATGAAATTGCCCAAAGGTGTACCATCGCTATTGCAGGTAGACCTACGACATTGGGGGTCCAAATGCCGAAATATGTTAGTAGAATGAGAAGGATCCCCGGGCCTCTCTTGGAGATTTCAAGTACCGAAATCCGAAAGCGAGTCTCACAAGGTCTTTCTATCCAGTACCTTGTCCCGGAGGGAGTGAATCGTTTTATCAGGAAGATAGGGTTGTATCGGAAATGATTCGTACAATATCACGAGCTCAATCCTGGTTTGAAGCCTCTTGTTACGGCGCGGGACATGCGCTCGATCTCCTTCTCCGCTCCATCTTCACCATGCACAAAATGGGAAAGAGATGGAAGGAAACCTATTACCAGACCTACAACGCCATTTTCGGGGCGATGCCGGTTGTATTCCTGACAGCCCTTTTTACCGGCATGATCCTCGGGCTGCAAGCGGGGCTGACCCTGAAAGAATTCGGACAAGAATCCGCCATCGGGTATCTCGTTGCCGCCTCCATGTGTCGTGAAATGGGCCCTATTTTTACCGCACTTCCGATCGCGGGCCTGATCGGATCGACCTATGCCGCCGAACTGGGAACCATGAAAATATCGGAAGAGATCGATGCTCTGGAGGTGATGTCGATCGACCCGATCCGATACCTTGTCCTTCCCCGAATCATCGCACTCGGTATTACCTGTACCCTCCTCACCATCTTCGCGGATGTCATTGGAATTCTGGGAGGAGGTCTCGTGGGGCAAGCGATGTTGAATGTCGATTTCGACCTCTACCTGAAAAATGCCAAAAGAGTCCTGACCCTGCATGACATCTATGGAGGACTTCTGAAATCTTTCGTCTTCGGCCTTGCGATCGCCGCGATTGCGTGCAGCCAGGGACTCCGGGCCGGACACGGAGCTCAAGGCGTTGGCCGGGCCACAATGAAAGCGGTGGTCATTTCCTTCGTTCTGGTTCTTATGTTCGACTACCTTCTTTCCTGGATGATCTATTAACAAAGAACCGATACAATGAGCATGGTGCAGAAAGAACAAAATCAAGCCTCGCCAGTAGAGGTGGCCAGGACAGAAGAGACCACAGATAATCCTGTGGAACTCTGCGATCTGCAGAAAACCCTCGGGGGGCTCGTCGTCCTCAAGGGAGTCTCTCTGGAAATTCATCGCGGAGAGACCATGTGCATCATCGGAGGAAGTGGAGCCGGAAAATCGGTTACCCTGAAACATATCGTCGCCCTGATGGAACCGGATGAGGGGCATGTCCTTATTAACGGAATCAATATTACGGCCGCTCGGAGAGAAGAGTTGGAGGAGATTCGAAAAGGAATCGGTTTCTGCTTCCAGGGCGCGGCCCTTCTAAACTCTCTTACGGTTTTTAATAACGTCGCCCTTCCCCTCCAAGAACATGAAGGGCTGGAAGGAAGCGAATTGGAAGACCGGGTGATGGCAAAATTAGACCTGGTCGGGTTGGAAAACGCCGCAAAAAAAATGCCCTCGGAACTATCCGGAGGAATGAAAAAGCGGGTCGGACTCGCCCGCGCGATCATTCGAAATCCCGGAATCATTCTCTATGATGAACCGACCGCCGGGCTCGATCCCGTTACCGCAACCACAATCAACTCCGAGATTCTCGATATGCAGGCGAAACTCAATGTCACTTCCATCCTCGTCACTCATGATATGTCGAGTGCATTCCGCGTCGCCAATCGAATAGCGATGCTGTACAAGGGAGAGATCATCGCCCTCGGAACAACCGAGGAGATCAAGAAACATGATGATCCCCGCGTACAGCAATTCATATATGGAGATTCCGAAGGTCCCTTATCTCGAGGAAAATCATGAAAAAAGGTATCTGGCTCGGCTTTTTCTTCTTTGTGGCCCTTGTCCTTCTTGGATTCGGGACCTTGATCGTCGGAAATATCGACATGTTCAAGGAACCGCACATCTACCGCGTCCATTTTGCCACCGTGGAAGGTCTGAAAACGGGAGATGATATCCGGGTCGAAGGCGTTGGGTACGGGAAAGTCTCTGACATCAGTCTCGATCCACGGGGCGGCGTTATGGTAACGCTCGACTTATCCGGGCCGATCGAGATCTACGAAGGGTACCAAATTTACGTCGAAGCCTTTACCGTTCTCGGTGGGAATTACATCTCCATTACCCGGGGAAATCTGAAGGGGCGAAAACTCGACACCACCCAGGTGCTTCACGGCCTTGCCCGGCCGAGCGCCCTGTCAGAAGTGGGCCAGATTGCCCAAGACAACCGGGAAACCATCCACGAGCTCCTCACCAATCTCAAAGATGTTACCGCCGCCATTAAAGACGGAAAGGGAACCGTCGGAAAGTTTATCAACGATGACGGGCTTCACCAGGACCTCCAGGACTTCGTCAAAGAAGGAAAAGAAAGCCTGACAGAAGTAACCAGTTCCATGAAGAAGCTTCTCGACGGCTCTGGAGAAGGCCCAGTGAAGGAACTGCTTCACAACAAGGAAATGGCGGACAAGCTCATCGAATCGGTCGACTCCATGAAAGAAGTTGCCGCATCTCTAAAACGGATCAGCGCGAGCGTGGAAAAAGGAGAAGGGCTGGCGGGCGCCGTCATGAAAGATAAAGAGATGGAAAACCGGTTTAAGAGAACGATGGAAAATATCGAATCGGTAACCGAGAAGATGAAAGACTTAACGAGTAACGTCGAAAACAGCACCGTCGGAAAACTACTCCAGGAAGATACGATTTACCGGAAAGCGGAAAAATCCCTCGATGATGTCGGCGAACTGCTGGGTACGGCCGCCCGCTCTCAACTTTACCTGGAGACAGAAAATCGAACCTACTTTGAAAGCGACCTTTCCGTTTCGCGCATCGGATTACGAATTGAACCGAACGAATCAAAATATTTCTGGGCCAGCGCCGTCTTCCTGGGACTGAAAGAAAAGGGCGATCTCATCGCGTACGAAGACCAGGCCGATGGGGACGATCAAACGATCATCGTTCCGGACGCGGGGATTGCTTATCGAATCCCGTGGTTTCTCGACAACCGTCTCACGTTGAAGGGGGGACTTCTCGAAGGGAAACCGGGGGGGGCCCTCGAATTTAACTGGGAGGAATGGGGACTCTTCGACCATCCCATCCTCTTCGTCCTGGAAGCTCGGGACGCCTACAACAGCGTCGCGGATGAGGATATCCATGAGAATCTCAACGGCCCCATGATCCGGGCGTGGGCCAAAACAGCTCTCTGGGGAAAAGAACCGGATCTATGGTGGGAAGAGATCCTCCACGCCACAAAACTCTATGCCGGAGCGAGTCGGATCGGCGACGATCACATGGAATTCTTTGCCGGTCTCGGATTGGAGTGGAAAGATAAGGATATCCGATCTCTGATCAGTCTTGTCGGCATGGCCAACTAATCGAGAAAGCCGGCTTCTTTCAGGAAATCGGTTGTAATCCGGCTTGGCTGGCGAACATATTTGCCCAAAATGTCCAGTTCCAGATTGACGCTCTGCCCCTTTTTCCGCTCCCCAAGCGTGGTATGTTTCCGCGTGTGAGGAATGAGCGCGACCCAGAAAGAGTCAAACGTTACGCCCGCAACCGTCAGACTCACCCCATCTACCGCCACAGAACCCTTTACGACCATTTGAGATGCCATTTCAACGGGAACTTTGATATGAAGCTCTTTTCCATTCTGTAGGACGGTCCCGGTACCATCAATATGTCCCTGAACGATATGCCCTCCGAGTCGATCTGTCGGAAGAAGAGCCCGTTCCAGGTTGACCCGTTGCCCCCGCTTGACCGCTCCCAGGTTTGTTCGGGAGAGGGTCTCCTTGACCACCCGGAAGGCGTTCCCCTTCCCCCAGGTAAGACAGACCCCGTTGACGGAAATACTCTCCCCCAACGAAAGATCATGAAAACCGGTCTCTATGACCAATTTCCCCCGATCCATGGAGGAAACCCGACCCATTTTTTCGACTAATCCGGTAAACATGGCGAATTGATCATACGCCCCCCAGAGACCCCGTCAAGCCCTTCCGAGGAAAACTTCTTGACTGCAGGCAGGTGATGTAGATAATGGCCCTCCTTCAAGCCTGTGGGGGCCGTTTATACCCTCAGGAGTTAAATAAAGTATGATCATTGACGTAGTGACCCTGTTCCCTTCGATGTTCGAGGGAGTGATTGGCCAGAGCATTTTAAAGAATGCTCAAGATAAGAATCTCGTTGAGATTCTTGTGCATGATCTGCGTACGTTCAGTGCAGATAAGCATAAAAAGGTCGATGCTCCTCCGTACGGGGGAGGTCCCGGAATGGTGTTGACGACCGAACCGGTCTTCAACGCAGTTCGGTACCTTCGTGAAAATGGCCGGGCAGAATCGAAATTGATCCTGCTCACCCCTGCTGGAAAACCGTTCAAGCAGGTGGTGGCACAGGAACTCTCGCAGGAAGCGGGCCTGATTCTTCTCTGCGGACATTATGAAGGATTCGATGAGCGGATTATTGAGGGACTGAAACCCCTTGAAATCTCGGTCGGCGACTTTGTCCTGACAGGAGGGGAAATCCCGGCCATGGCCGTTTTGGATAGTGTGACGCGACTGATTCCTGGCGTCCTGGGAGCGGAAGCATCCCTTCAGCAGGAATCCTTTTCAGGAGCTCAGCTGGAGTACCCACACTACACACGGCCGGCCAGTTTTGAGGGAATGGAAGTTCCTCCCGTGCTGTTAAGCGGAGATCACAGGAAAATTGAAGAGTGGCGTTCCGGCGAAGCGAAAGCCCGAACCGGAAACCGAAGACCAGATCTTCTGCGGAAGCAGGAATTGTAAGATAGAATTTGAGAACGTTATAAATTTTTTAGAAGACGGAGATTCCCATGCGTCAACTTGACTGGATCGAAAAAGAATACCGAAAAAAGAAACTTCCCCGCTTTGACATCGGGGACTCAGTCGATGTCCATGTCAAGATCATCGAAGGAGAGCGGGAAAGAGTTCAGCTCTTCAGCGGAACCGTTATTGCCCGTCGCCATCAGGGACTCGGAGAAACCTTCACCGTACGTCGCCTGGTACAGGGCGAAGGGGTGGAACGGGTCTTCCCGATCCAATCTCCCCGGGTGGTTAAAGTAGAAGTACAGAAGCGCGGAAAAGTCCGTCGGGCCAAACTCAACTACATCCGGGACCGAATCGGTCGGGCAACCCGGATCGAGGAGAGGCTCAGCGGTCGGGTTCAAAAGGACTCGAACGAACTCGAACCTGCTCCGCTGAAGAAGGTAAAATCGGGCACAAAAAAGAGACGGAAGGCCGCTCCCGCCAAGGAAAAAGCGGAAACAACAAAGGAATAGTCTCCGCCTGCTTTAGCGCCTGTTTACTTCTGGCAATCTCCGGGGGGGCCGTCTACAATCACCAGGATGAGAGGGGAAAATCCATATCTCCGGGATGATTCTCGGTTTGAAGACTCGCTTCGACCACAAAGATTCCAGGATTTCATCGGGCAGAGAAAGTGCCTCAATAACCTCGATATCGCAATCCAGGCGGCAAACAAGAGAAAAGAGACCCTCGATCATATCCTCTTCTCAGGCCTTCCGGGCCTTGGAAAGACCACCCTCGCCCGGATCATCGCCCACGAGATGAAGGCACCCCTGACCATCACCAGCGGTCCCGTCCTGAAAAGGCCCGGAGACCTTGCCGGAACCATGACCAAACTCGAAGAGGGGGCGATCCTCTTTATCGATGAAATCCACAGAATGCTCCCGGATGTGGAAGAGTACCTCTACACCGCCATGGAAGACTTCTTCATCACGATTAATGTGGATGCAGGACCTCAAGGAAGAACGATCAACCTTCCGCTGAAAAAGTTCACTCTTGTTGGGGCCACAACGAGAGAGGGACTCCTTACCGACCCCTTCCGGGCTCGCTTTGGAATTCTCGAAAAACTGGAATGGTATCCCGTCGATGATCTGGTCGAGATCCTGTTCCGCTCAGCCCGAATTCTCTCGATCGACCTGGATAAAAAGAGCGCCCGGATCATTGCGGAGCGATCGCGGGGTACCCCCCGAATCGCCAACCGATATCTCCGTCGTGTACGAGATCTTGCGGAAGTCAAAACCAAGGGAAAGATCTCTGAGAAAATTGCCCGGGAAGGTCTGAAAATGTTGGGCGTAGATACCCTCGGCCTGGAATTGATTGACCGGAAAATCCTCACGACGCTTCTTCGAAACCCCACCCCCGTGGGAATTAAAACACTCTCCGTCGCGGTGGGAGAAGAAGAGCAGACGATTGAAGAAGTCTACGAACCCTTTCTGATTCAAAACGACTTCCTGGTACGCACGCCCCGGGGAAGAAAAGCGACCGAAAAGGCCTCCCGTCACATGGGAGAATCCTGCGAACACCAGGAAAGCCTTTTCTAGTTCCACAGAAGAATGGATAGCAAAGAGAATTGGAAAGCCATTCACACAGGCGAGCAAAAGACCGGCTTTCTCTGTCGGAAATCCGCCTATGATTCCAAATCGAAATTGATCACCTGGACAACGTTGTTCTCCTTCCAATCAGAAAGTGGCCGTCTCCAGAAAAAACGATCGACCCTCGTCACCTCCGGACTTCCCGATCCGAAATGGAAACAATTCCAATACGAAGAAGATGAAAAGCAGATCTGCGATCTCAGCCTGGAGGGATTATCAATGCAGGGAACGCAGGGAGAAAAATTCATTGTTCGTGCGATCGTAAAAAACACCTGGCCCTCCCTCGGGACCTTCATGAGGGTAAGGGCGCTTCCCCGGTTCAAGGGAGCCGAGTTTTCTTTTGGACTTCTCCGGGAAAGAGACCTCTACCTCGATCGCAATGCAAAGCTCGTCTCGGTAGGAAACCAGGAGAGGGAAACCCCCGGGGGAATGCAGACCTTGTGGCTTATCGAAGAACATTTCGGAGGAAAAAAGCAGAACGGGTACTGGCTCAATCTGCACGCAGAGATTGTTGTCTTTCAAAGCCCCTCTTTCACGGAATTCCGCGTTCCCAATAAATCCGCGGCGCTCGAGGGACTCCCGGGAGAAATAACCTCTTTTGCAGAGACCCTTACTTCAGAGTAAGCATCGCCCGAAAATGAAGACCGTGTTTCTCTTCCCGGATTCCATACCCAAACCAGTCGATAAACCGGAGAGGACGGAGGGAGCGTTCACTCTTTCGAACCTCTCGATCAATTCGTTTTTCCCTCTCCCGAAGAACAAGGTCATCCACTTCTTCCATAGACCTCTGAAGGCCATCCCTTCTTAAACGGGCCTCCACTTCTTTCCGAAGTTCCGCATCATCGGGAACACTCTGGGCAGCAATTTCAGGTAAATGGCCTCTCAAGCCCTGCAGGATTCGGGAAAACGAGAGAAATCCACCCCCGAGATCCTGCGGACCTGGAGGGGAAAACTTCGCACTCTTCATCATCCGAAGGGAGTGGAAAAGAACCGGCTGATCCAGGAAACGGTCGGACCCAAAAGCGGACACATCAATAATTCTGCGCGCAAATTCAAGATTATTCGCGATAAAGAAACAATCGTGAAGGGCGACCATGCAAGGTCGCAGATAGTTGTTCAAATTAAGAGGATCCGCAGGGCGATCGAAATAGATCAATCGAATCCCTTCGATTTCTTCCTCCGCAAAAGTTCCGAATTTCTGGAGCATCTCCTTGAATGTGTCCCGAAGACCTTCGATCGCGCTGACAGGATCGGGAGAGGAAAAGAACATCGCGGCCGCCGTATACGTACGACTCTCCGTCCCGAGTTCACTTCCGAGCACGAGAACGGAAGGAGCCTCCGCATAAGGAAGAAACCGTTCTTCAAAACCAGCCTGCGAAAACTCAGTGACGATATCGGAGGCCTGCTTCTGCACGAACTTCTCGAAGGGGGTCGCTTTCGGATCGAATTGAATAAGACCACGAATCCAATCATAGAGTTCCTGCATCCCGGAGGCCTGAGCCACGTACCCGGAAGCATCCGCCGGAGCGAACTCGACAAAGGAAGCATCCGACCGGGTATTCACCGCGACCGCCCCTGGAAGATGCATATCCAGAAGAAGAGAAGACCCGCTCACCCTCCCCGCTACCGTCATCGATTTCGCCGTCCCGGCATCCATAAAAGCGCATCCCCCACCGACAGGGAAGCCTCCAAAAAGTTCTCTCCATTTGGCCAATTCCGTCGATCGCTCAAAGTCCGCCGTCATCCAGAAGGGATCGGTTCCCTTTGGGCGTTTCCCCTTCTTTTTCAATCCTTCGCGAAGAAGATCCTTGTCATTACTGATGACAACGTAGGCGCCATCAATCACGAGGTAATACGAAACCTTCCCCTGTTGAATCTTGAGCGAAGAGTAATTCCCCACCCCTTCAGATTCCGCTCCGATAAAACTTCCGGCCAAGCCGGAAAAAGGAAGCAGGAGATAATCTCCGAAACTCACCCGGGTCGCGACAACCATCTTCGCGGTCTGGAAGGAAGATCCCACCCGAAAAGAGGCCATCACATCCCGGCCCCCGCCCCGGAGTATCCTCTCTTCACTGTACAGGGGATGGTCCTCCACCCACCGCTCATCTCTCCACTGGTCCACCGTATGCAACCCGGCAGATTGCATCTGCTCATTCAAGAGAGAGCGGGTGCTCTTATCCCTCAACATTTTCGTCTCGATCTTTTTCCAAAAGTCGGACGATTGGACTTTGCCCCACTCTTCGGCCAGGTGAAACACACCACACGCAAGGTCCGCAGAGGCCGGAATATAGAGAACGGCCCTCCCTTCTTCTCCTGAATATTGCACCGCACGGGCCAACACATACAGACCGGCAAACAGGGTCAATCCCACGGGAAGCAGAATCAATGTTTTCCACCACCAGCGAAGAGCACGGAACCAATCAAGAACCTTACTCATTCGTATCGTCCCAAGTCCCAAAGCAAATGTTTCAATTCCGGCAAAAGAACCTCCTCCAATCCCAAACGAACCGCCCCCCCGGATCCCGGCAAACTCGCCAAAGCGGTTTTCTCAGACGTAACACCAAGAAGAGCTCGAGATAAAATAGCCGACGTTCCAATCTCCCTTTCGCTCTTCCTTCGAAAAAGTTCCCCAAATCCGGGAAGTTCGCACGAAAGGAAGGATCGAACGGTTTCCACGGTCCGGTCACGAGAACTCGGCCCTGTTCCTCCGATCGTAAGAAGGAAGTCGGATTTTTTCAGCCCTGCTTCAATGGCGGCACGTATCTCTTCTGGATCGTTCCCTACCTGCGCAGAGAAGACCACTTCATGACCCGCCTTCTCCAACAAGGACTCAGCAAGGGGACCCGAAGTGTTTTTCGCACCCCTATGCCGGTCCGAAACAACAAGAACAGAACAACGAATCTTCTGTTCTTCGGCCGCTTTTTTGTGATCGTGGTGACCCATGATTCCTCTAACGACTGAACAGGGTCGATGATACTCCTGAGCAAAAACTTTGACAAGCCGAGAATCATAACCGTACAGTGCGAAAATCATGTCGGAACGGGAAATCGAACTCATGATCCGGGTCCGGGAGGGAGATTCCCGTGCTTTCGAGGACCTCTATCACCTCTACAAAAAACCTATCGCCACCTTTTTCCACCGACTCTCTGGGAACCCCACAAAGGTGGACGATCTGCTCCAGGAGGTCTTCTTCCGCGTCTGGAAAGCGGCCCCTGGATACGAACCGAAGGCGAAACTCTCCACCTATCTTTTCCGGATTGCGCACAACCTCTGGATCAATGATTCTAAAAAACGGAAAGAAACCACCTTGGAGAAGATCGAGCAGGAAATAGAGACCCCTCCCGACCTTTCGATGCAGGAGACCGAATCAAAAAGAAAGATCGAACGCGCTCTGCAGGAATTGCCTGAGGGGGAAAGGGAATGCCTGATTCTGTCCCACTACAGCGGTTTGAAATACCGTGAGATCTCCGAAGTCATGGGAATCCCCGTCGGCACGGTAAAATCGAGAATCTTTTCCGCGCTCGGAAAACTCCGCCAGAAATTAGGACCTCAGTAGATCCGCTTTCCGAGAGCCGAAAGAATCAATTCCACCCCCACCTGCGCCGTTCCATTCATGACATCCAAAATGGGATTCACCTCAACCACATCCATGGAGGTCATCAATTTCGCATCCGCAATGATTTCCAGACTCAAGTGCGACTCCCGGTAGGTCAAGCCTCCCCGGCTCGGAGTCCCCACTCCTCGAGCGACACTCGGATCCATGGCATCAACATCGAAGCTGACATGAAATCCAGTTCCGCCGCGGGAAGCAATTTCAATCGCAATTTCCATGACGTGGGAAATGCCATGCCGATCGATATCCTTCATCGTGAAAACACGAACCCCGCTGTCGGCAATCATTTTCTTTTCCCGATCATCCAGGTCACGAATTCCGATAAGAACCGTACTTCCGGGACGAATCTGCGGATCGGAACCTCCGACGTCAGAAAGCCCCCCATTTCCCAGACCGAGCAGGTGGGCCAAAGGCATTCCATGAACATTCCCACTGGAACTCGTTTCCGGCGTATTCATGTCGCCATGGGCATCAAACCAGATCAGCCCCATGGATTTGCCCTGCTCCCCGTGAAATTGAGAAACCCCCGAGATCGATCCCATGGAGAGAGAATGATCTCCGCCCAAAACCACCGGACGATACCCTTCCTTCATCACAGAAAGGGTTCTCTCCTTCAGATCCTTGCAGACGTCCGCAATATCCTCCGCATATTTCTGCCTGGGATCTCCCATGTCACACTCTTCGGGAAGAGGAACATCAATATCCCCGGTATCCTTCACCTCGAAACCGAGCTTGGTAAGTTGTTCCACAAGGCCGGCCACCCGCATCGCGCTCGGCCCCATATCTACCCCACGACGATTTCCTCCCAGGTCGAGAGGCACCCCGATAATGGCAATCTTTTCCATAAGTTCCCTTTATTGTATGGATTCCCGCTCTACACTTCTACGGCACATCACGTTCGCCTGGAAGTCGCGGGATTCTACGGGAGCCCAATCAGAAATGTCAACGGACCATCAATCAAGAATACGGGGATACCGCCACGTGACCTCCAGGATGAGGACACTCATGGCCGTCGTATAAATCCGGCCCCCATAACCCGACCACTTGTCAAAAGAGGAAGGCCAATGCCCCGGGGACAACTGCCCTTCAACAAGCTGGCGCTTGAGTGGCTCATACCATTTGTGCCACTTCTTTAGATTTCCCGCCTGTAGAAGAGAGAGCGACCCAAAGTAGGCGAAGTAGAGGTCATTTTCGAACGAACCTGTGGACTCCACGACAGGATCGCGTGTGCGAAGAAGATCCGCCTGCTGTTCGAGACGGGTTCGATCGGGTGAATGCGTAGAGAATAGATAGGATAACATTCCTACCGAGGTTAACGCATGATACCCATGGGGAAACTGATCCGGTTTTCGATATCCCACCTTCCCAGCTCGATTCGTTGACTTTTCCACTCTGTCGTGAGCCAGGGTAAGGGCCGGAATAACACTCCGATCTCCCGCCGAAAAAGCGAGCCGAAGAAGCATGATCTGCCATCCGGCAACGGAAGTATCGCTGGTCTCTTCCCGGAATCGGTAGCCCCATCCCCCTTCCTTATTCTGGGACGCAACGGTGAAGGCCACAGCGGAAGCAGCCGGGGCCTCCAGATCTTCATTCCCCGTCATGAGCCACACTTCCAAGAGAACCATTCCGGCAATCGCATGGTTATAGAGGTAGTTCCCCTGATCGGAACCGACCAGACCATTCGACTTCTGCTGGGAAAGGAGAAATTCAACCCCCCGCTTTACCACCGAACGGTGCGATCCCGACCGAGGGGTATGCCCGTCCGCAAGAAAAGCGAGAAGAGCGAGACTGGTCAATCCGACCTCAAATTCCTCCCTCCCCCCATGTTTCTTGACCGCCCAACGGCCGTCCTTTTCCTGGGTTTTCGCAAGCCATCCAAGAGCTTTTTCAATCGATCCCTCAACCCCGGTTCCACCGTACTGCTTCTGAAGAGATCGCTTTAGGGTAGAATCCGTTCGCGGTGCCAGATAAGCGAGAACTCTCTGGTCCAACTTCAATCGATTCACCCATCGCTTCGGTTTGTAGGGATGGTGGAAAGGATCTTTCGCCTTATTGAAGGGGGTCTTGTCCGGTTCGATAGGGTCTTTTCGGTCCGGCCGCGATTCGGAAGACCAACCTGCATCAGGTTGGCTGGAAAAATCCGGCCCTTGCCCTACGATCGGATTGGATCCTCCCGACCGAACCCATTCAGGACTGCGAGAAGAATTAAGAGGTTGAGAACGAACCATTGCATTTTTCAACTCCTCCACAGGATCGGGGGGAGAGAGAAAGATGATCGCAACAACGGCAAAGAAAATAAGATGCGCTGCGGTCGAGATCGCCCACGCAGGAACAAATTCAAACTGGGCGCGAATCATTTCCCAAAGAGTCATCCTCGGGATTTCGCCCTG
>PVBE010366530.1_pt1 | contig 13427 bp, 10 predicted proteins | sample 1631181 | NCBI WGS metagenome assembly PVBE01 (sample SAMN08397723, study PRJNA350692) | Marine metagenome, whole genome shotgun sequencing project. | isolation source: water | place: Pacific Ocean | collected 2012-04 | reverse complement strand
CAAGCCATCAACAGCGGCTTCTTCGGCATGGCCCCCTCGCTTGAGTGGGACAGCTACGTGACCATCGGTGCGCTCTATTCGGACGGCACGCCCTTCGGTGACAACGCCCTCCAGGACATCGGTATCAACTGGGCAACGTGGGATGCCGGACCAGGCGATCTGTTCTGCGACAACGGCACCTTCTTCGTCACGCCTGTCGACCCGCAGGGTGAAGAGCAGGGCGGACGCGTGCTGATCGCTCAGTTCACGACCTTCTCCGGCGCCGGCGCGCACGACATTGCGTTCTCCGCCGGTTTCCAAGGCAAGGATGAGAATGGTACGACGTGGCAGTCTGGCCACAGTGTCCTGATCGCCGTGCCAGCTCCTGGCGCCGTGGCCCTTCTGGGCCTCGCAGGCCTCGCTGGCCGTCGTCGTCGTCGCGCCTGATCGGCTCGATCTTCGACTGAGAATCTCGGAGATGGTCGCTCGGGATTGACCCTCTCCACTAAGAGAACTCCAAACCCGCCGCTGCACCCCCACGCAGCGGCGGGTTTCTTTTTTGCCCCCGGAAATCCCCCCCGGAGATCCCCCCCGGAGATCCCCCCGGAGATCATCGTCGGAGGCTGAGAGGGGCGTCCGCCGCCCGTAGGCCTCACCTCAGCCCGCCCCCTGATGGGCGGAGGTTCAGGACGTGAGGACGCATTGCCGGCCTGGCGGTCGACTCACGTCCCTGCTCAATGCTGGGCACCACACCAACTGAGCTGCGCAGGAGCAGCGCCTAGGGCGTTGCCTTCGTTCCTTGCCCGCTCGACTCATCAGGCGGCGAAGCCGCGTGCTTGACTATCTCATGATGGCGCCACGTGTTACCGATAACCGCGAGTCAGGGCAGGTTTGGTGACTGTTGGTCTGCGGTGGTTGGGTTGTGGGGAACTTGCGATTGTGACCAGTGCGGTTGGACATTTTTGGTCGGTCTGACACCGGTGAATTGGCTGTTTTGGGACGGGGCGCAAGAGTTGCCCGACCAAACGGTATCTCTTGAGAAAAACACCATTTCGGGCTTGTACATCGTCTTGACCGGTGGGTTCGGTGAAGTACATTGCCCTCGGAAGCGGAGTGAGTGTCTGCTCTGGCGGTGGATCGGTGGTGCGATCCGGAGCCATGAAGGAACAGCCATTCCACAGGGAGAACCGAACGCCGTGGCCGCCACGCCGTGGATACAGCAACCAGAGTCCGGTCACTGGAAGACCTGACGAGGAGAAGATCAGAAAATGATGAAAACAATTGGCCTTATGGGTGCTGCGTGTACCCTCATCGCAACGGCCGCGGCGTCCGCAGACGTCAGCGGAATTGAAATCGACCACCTTGGCAACATGGGGTACGGCGAAACGTACCGCGTGTACGCAGTTGTGGGCGATGGAGAGCGGATTGACGCCGTCTTTGGGAACGCTGTTGGCCCCCTGTCGATCGATACCGCCGCTGGCATGTCGTTCTACCAGAACGGCTACGGTGGTAACACCAGTATGGCGATCAACAGTGGGTTCTTCGCGATGGTCCCCTCGCTTGAGTGGGACAGCTACGTGACCATCGGTGCGCTCTACGTGGATGGCACGCCCTTCGGCAGCAACGCCCTGATGGACATCGGCATCGACTGGACCTCCTTTGAAGGCGGTGGATCGATCGATACCGCCAATGGTTCATGGTTCGTCACTCCAGTCGATCCCCAAGGTGGTGAAATCGACAATCGTGTGCTGGTCGCTCAGTTCACGGTCATCGGTGGCACCGGCAACGGGTATGAAGACATCGTTGGCTGCATGAGTTTCCAGGGGAAGGACATCGACGGCAATACGTTCCAGAATCTGAACGTTTGCATCCCTGCGCCTGGTGCCTTGGCCCTCATCGGCTTCGCCGGCATCGTTGGACGCCGTCGCCGACGCTGATGTGATCTTTCGTGAGAACTTCGCGGTTCTCAAGTGATTCACGCTTCGTGTAACACCCAGACGCCCCCTCGCAGTTCACTGCGAGGGGGTGTTTGTTTGCAGGCGAAGCGAGTACGCGCCGCTCCTGCGCTCCTGTTCTACTGCGCTTCTTCAGTCCCATCCCGCAACGGATCCAACAACGCCCCCCAACCCTTGTGCCGCCCAACCGAAGATCCATAGATCGGTTGGCGAACCTGATCACTGCTCAGCGTCAGTACCGTGCGGCCACTCTCCCAGAACCGCAGGCACCGTTCATCAAATGGCAGCCCGCAAAACTCCAGAATCCGTCGGGTCTGTCCCTCCAGATCGGCCACCAATTCCTCATAGCTGACTTTGAGAATTGGATACGTCAGCACGTCGTCCCAGTGCTCCATCAGATCTTGCGCAAGCCGCCACGACTGGCCGATCGACTTCAGATCCGAGGCGAAGGCGTTGGTTCCTGGCGGCAGTTTCTGCGTCCAGATCGAGAGCCCCAGATCCAGGGGATCGCGGGTGCAGTGAATGATTCTTGCTTTGGGAAAGAGCAGCGAGATCAAACCGATGTGAATGAAGTTGCCGAGTTGCTTGTCAACGACTTTGCTGCCTTTCGGGGCTCGCACTTCCAGATCGGCCAGATAGGCTTCTGCGATCTCGGTGAGCCCACGCTCATTCGTTTCCTGCAGCAGGTCGGGCCATGGAAGCGTTGTCCCGAGCCGCTCGGGCATCTCCATGATGAGCTGGCCAAGGGTCTCAATCTCGCCAACCCCAGCCGCGTCCGGATGGGCGTCGATGATCTGCTCGACCAAGGTTGATCCGCAACGTGGTAATCCCACAACGAAAACGGGCCGATCGCTCTGGCATTCCGATCGAGGCAGGGTCGGCATCGCCTCGGTGGAGAAAGCGTCCATGAGCGTGTCGTTTCGACGTTGATCGATGTCTTCGGTCCACCCTCCAGTTGAAAGCGTGTTGGCGTGAGTGAACGCCTCAAATGCCTCGTCATAGCGTTTCGCTCGCTCACAGGCCTGTCCCAAGCCGAACCACAGTCCCCGCTGCACATCGTTGGTCGCCTTCGTGGCGGGCAGATGCCGCTGCGCAACGGCGATGGCTTCTTCGTAGTCGCCCTGCCGCGTCAATGCTCGCAGCCGTGGAATGGCAGTGATCGGCGTGTCCGGCGCACGCTCGATCGACGCGATGGCCCGGTCCATCTTGCCCATTCGAAGGTACGTTTCCGCTTTGCCTGCATGGGCCGCGTCGTAGTCGCCGTGGATCTTCAGGGCTTGGTCGTAGCGTCCGATCGCTTCGCGGTGCCTTCCTGCCGTTGTGAGTACTTCGGCCAGCAAGGCGTGGTAGTCGGCGCGTTTGCGATCACCACGAAGCGCCTGCATCAGGAGGGACTCCGCTTCGTCGAGCCGCCGCTGCATCAAGGCGATCTGGGCGAGCAGGGCGAGGGCCTCGTGGTCGTTTGGCCGTGCTGCGACGTGCTCCCGCAGCAGTTCTTCGGCCTGCCCGATATGGCCTGCCCGCATCAGCGACTGAGCATGATCCCGAAGGGCGCGGTCTTCGTGCGAGCCCACCCGTCTAGCCCTTGACAAGTTCGGCGTTGGTGGGGAATCGCTCGAGTGCTCGGAGCAACTGCTCGATTTGGGTTGCCGGCTTCATGTTCAGCAGCCGCCGCCGAAGGGCGGTGATGGTCTTGAACTCGGCCGGGTCGAGCAGCAGATCTTCCTTGCGAGTGCCGGAGGCGGCGAGATTGATCGCGGGGAAGAGCCGCAGATCGGAAATCGAGCGATCGAGGATCAATTCCATATTGCCGGTGCCTTTGAATTCCTCAAAGATCACCTGATCGGCCTTGGAGCCGGTGTCCACAAGGCACGAGGCGATGATGGTGAGCGACCCGCCTTCTTCGGCGTTTCTCGCCGCGCCGAACATTTGCTTGGGAATCTCAAGTGCCCGCGAGTCGAGTCCACCGCTCATCGTCCGGCCGCTGCTGCCGTGGCTGCGGGAGTTATTGAAAGCCCGCCCGAGTCTCGTGAGCGAGTCGAGCAGAACGACCACATCGCGGCCCGCTTCGAGCATCCGCCGGGCGCGATCGATGGCGGTCTGCCCGAGTGTGATGTGCCGTTCGATGTCCTCGTCGTTGGACGAAGCAAGTACCTCGGCCGGCACGTTGCGGCGGAAGTCGGTGACCTCCTCCGGCCGCTCGTCGATTAGCAGGGCCACGACCTCGACATCCGGATGGTTGTGGGTGATGCCTGCGGCGATGTTCTGGAGTAGTACCGTCTTGCCAGCCTTTGGAGGGGCGACGATCAGGCCACGGGTGCCGTATCCGATCGGGCAGAACAAATCGATCAGTCTGCACGCGGCCGGACAGCCCGGATACTCAAGCGACAACCTCGGCTGGGGATCGATGGGCGTCAGTTCTTCAAAAGGCTTCCGCCCCTGCCATGCTTCAGGCTGCAGCCCTTCGATTTCCACGATTGACTCGACCACCGGCCGCGGTCCGCGTCGCGGCTTGCCGGAACGGCGTTTGGGTCGCTTCTGGATGATGTTGGCGGTGATCCGCTGGCCCGGTCGCAGATCATATTCCGCAGCGACATCCGGCGGGACGAGTGGATCGTTGACGTCAGTCACGATGCCGTTGTCGAACTGCCTGAGTTTGCACTCATGCGGCGAGTGCCAATCGAGGATCCCTGTGCAGGTTTCTGACATGGTTGTTCGAGCGACGGTGGCCTCGCCGGGTGGGTCGGATCTCTTTGGATGACCGGGAGGCCTCTACCGAAGCTGCGGTCAGTATATCACCCCTACCGAGCCGCCATCACCGCGGCGAGTTCGCCAGCGAGTCGGGCGTTGGCAAGAAGCAGGTCGATGTTGGCTCGAAGCGTGGCACCGCAGCTCACAGTGGCCATGGCGCTCAGCAGGGCGGGTGTTCTGGCTGGGCCGCCGGCCTCGACGATGCGTTCGGCCTCGGCTGCAGCCGCGTCCACATCCGCTACAGGCATGGCCGTTTCGGGCGGTGGTGACTGACACAGGAGCAGCCCGCCGCTTCCGGGCAGACTCCAGTGAGCGTGGGCGACGGCACCGGCGTCCGATGCCGATTCCACCCGGTGGACCGCCGGCGAGCCAGCCGAGGGTGGACACTGAAACCCGGGCATTCGATCGAGGCGGTATCCGAGCACCGGCACGCCCATCGCCTCGAGCACCTCGCATGTGGAGTGGGCATCGATGATGGACTTGGCTCCCGCGCAGACGACGCACACCTGCTGCCGGGCCAGTTCACCCAGATCCGCCGACACATCCAATCTCGCAGGCCAACCCGCGTGAACGCCGCCGATGCCGCCCGTAGCGAAGATGCGCGGCTGGGGGAGACCGGCGGCTGCTACCGCCGCGCTGAGCCGCAGCGTTCCCGATACGGTGGTTCCCGCCGAGCATCCGGTGGCCAGCACTGCGGCCATCGTGGCGGTCGATGCCTTGCCGGCAGAACGATCGTCTGCAAGAGATTCCAGTTCATCGTCCGACAAGCCGACTCGCGGCGTGCCGCTGAGAACCGCGGTCACAGCCGGAACGCAGCCGGCCGCCCGAATCGCCTCCATCATGCCCCGCATGGTGGCGAGGTGAACCGGGAGGCTGCGGTCGATGGTGGTGGGGCAGTCCCCGTGGGCCTTTTGCCAGACTTCACACGGCAGGCCACAGGTCAGCACCGCTGTTTCCAGCAGCACGACACCGCGATTGCCGTGAAGTGCATCGACAACCTCCTCGTGTATGTGCAGCGGGTCGCTCACCGCCGGCGGCCGCGAAGACGTCCGCCCATCCGTTTCTTCGGCAGACTGCTCGGCACGATGCCACCCGGGAAACGGTCGGTGTCCTCGGCCAGTTCCTTGCTCGGCGCCTCTGAGATGGTGCGGCCGAGGTTCTTTCGGTTCTCTTCCCGCTCTCGGTCCAGTTCGGCGCGTTTGGCTCGCACATTACGGGGCTCCGGGCCGGGCTCGAAGTCCTTGAAGTGCAGTTCGTCGATTTCGACGTTGGTCAATCGCTCTACGTTCTGAAGCAGAGCACCCTGTTCCGGCTGCACGAACAGGATGGCTCGTCCGCTTCGCCCTGTTCTGGCGGTGCGCCCGATGCGGTGTACGTAGACCTCTGGGTCATCGGGGATGTCATAGTTGAAGACATGCGTGATGCCGTCGACATCGATGCCGCGGGCCGCGACGTCCGAAGCGACGACCACGTGCAGGTCGCCATTGCGAAGCTGCTCCATCACGCGGTTGCGTTTGCTCTGGTGCATGTCGGCATGCAGGGCCTGGGCGTTGATGTCCCTCTTTCGGAGATCGTCAGCCACCTTGTCAACAGTGATTTTGGTGCGGCAGAAGACCAGCGCGAGTCCAGGATTTTCTTCCTTGATGATGTGCCTGAGCAATCGCCGTTTGTCCCATGCCTGCACGGTTACGAAGGACTGTCGCACCTGCGATACGGTGAGGCTCTTCTTGTCGACCGTCGAGAGGTTCACCGGATTGTGCATGTACTTTCGGGCAAGTCGTTCGATCTCGCCCGAGATCGTCGCCGAGACGAAGATCGTCTGGTGGCGGTGTTTCATGGCGCCGAGGATCTTGCGAATGTCCTCACGGAAGCCGATGTCGAGCATCCGGTCGACCTCGTCGAGCACGGCGATCTTGACCTTGTTGTACGGCAGGAGCCCGCGGTTGTTCATGTCCATGACCCGCCCGGGCGTCCCGACGATGATCTCGGGATTCCGCTGGAGCCGCTTGGCCTGAATTTCGACCTTCTGTCCGCCGTAGACCGCCAACTTGTGCAGGCCGGTGTTCTTGCCGAGGACATCCATCTCTCGGGCGACCTGAATCGCCAGTTCGCGGGTCGGGACGAGGCACAGGGCCCCGAAGGCATCGCCCGGCTTGAGCAGGTGCAGGATGGGAAGCCCGAAGGCCGCCGTCTTGCCCGTTCCGGTTCGTGACTGGCCCATGACGTCCTTGCCCGCGATGGCCAGTGGAATCAACTCGGCCTGCACGTGGGTCGGATGCTCGAAGCCTACTTCCTCGATGCCCGAGAGCACATCTGGGCGGAGGCCAAGATCACCAAAGACCTGTTTGGTGTCGAAAATGTCGCTCATATGGGTCGTGCCATTCGCCCGGGGGTTGCATTCGGAATGTCGGTCCGTCCGTATGACGGAGCCGCTCAGCCTGCTGCGACTCATGGTAGGATCGAACGTAAGTCGATACAACCTCCGGACAGGCCCGCACGGATGCATTCGGACAGCCTTTTTCATGTTGATCTCGCCGCCATCGCCCGCAACGCGGCGGCGTTCTCGCGTCTGGTCGGACCCCCGACCGTGTGCTGCGGCGTGGTCAAATCCGATGCATACGGACTCGGTGCTCGCCCGGTGGCCGAGACGCTGACCCAAGCGGGGATGTCGCTGGTGGCCGTCTTTCGCGTGGAGGAAGCGTTGGATCTCCTGAGTTCACCGCTGGGCCGACCAGTGCTCATTCTCGGCGCGGTCCGCTCGCTCTGCCCCATGCACCCGCTGATGCCCTCGCTTGCTTCTGGGGATGTGCAGTTGGTCGTGCACGATCTGTCGCAGTTGAAGGAGATTGGTGCCGTGGCCACGTCGTTGCCCGGACCGATTCAGGTGCACGTGATGGTCGACGCTGGGATGCGCCGCGGGGGGTGCCCGCCGAGTGAAGCACCGCAGCTCGTCGAGGCGGCCATGCAGATGCCGGGCATCGGGCTGGCCGGGCTGATGACGCACTTCACATCGGCTGGAACGGACGCCGCTGCAACGCGGGCGGAGCAGGCGGTGTTCTCTGAGATCGTGGACCGCATCGGTCGATTGCCGGAAGGATGCCGCGTGCATGCCGCTGCGACAGCGGCCACCGTGCGGGACCCGGCCTACCACCAAGGGATGGTGCGAATCGGGCTTGGATGGGTCGGATGCATACCGGGCGACGAAGCACTCTCCGCCGCGTTTGGCTCGCAACTCAGCCCGGCCGTTCGGTGGCGGAGCAGCCTGCGCCACGTACACCATGTGCAGGAAGGGCACGCCATCGGGTACGGACAGCGGTGGCGGGCGAAACGCGACACCCGTGTGGGGATCGTTCCGGTTGGCTACGCCGACGGCATACCTCTTGCTGCCGGTGCCTGTGACGGCTGTGAAGGTGCCAGGATTGCAGTCGTGTCCTCCGCTGGGGAGCGGATCGCGGGCTACGCCACCGTGATCGGCGCGGTCAGCATGGATCAGATCGCAATCGACCTCGGCGATCTCCCGGAAGTTTCCGCAGTGGAGCCGGGACGCGCTGTGGAGATCATTTCTGCGACCCACGAGGGTCCGACCACCCTTCGCAACTTCGCGGCCGCGTGTGGCATCACGCCGCATCAACTGCTCGCCAGTATCGGCCCCCGCGTTCGCCGCGTACTGGTGAACCGTGAGGAAACTGTCTCCCAGACCGAAGCGTGGCACCCCGCCGCTGCGGTATGAGGGTCCGCGCGGTTTCGAAGGCAAAGGAAGCAGTTCCCTTCCTGTGTGTCTGAAAGGCGACCTTCCGGGCCGGGGTTCTTCGCTCTGCAGGAGTGAAGAAAAACGAAATTGGGAGCCGGGCATCACGACCCGACTCCCAACTTCCGACTTTCGGATCTATCCGCCGAGCGTATAGCGAACGAACTTCTTGATCGTGCAGCCCTCGGGGAGGATCTTCTCGATGGTGGTGGTCTCGTCGAGGACGTACTTCTGCTTGATCAGCGTGTTCTCTTCAAGGAACTTGCGGACCTTGCCCTCGGACATCTTCTGGGCGATCTCCTCGGGCTTGCCCGACTCCTTCGCTTCCTCGATGGCCTTGGCGCGGATCTCGGCGAGTTTCTCCGGTGAGATGTCGTCGGGGGTGATGGCGGCTGGGTCGTAGAAGGTGATGTGCTGGCAGATGCCCTTCAGTGTGGCCTCATCGCACTCGCCTTCGATCTGAAGCAGGCAGGCCCGCTTGCCATCATGGTGGACATACTCGCCGAAGGTGCCGCCCTCGAGTTTTTCACCGCGGGCGAAGTTCGCGTTCTCGCCCGTTTTGATGCGGATGTTGTCGATTGCGGCGGTCATGTCATCCGTGCATGTGACGGGACCAGCAGCACCGGCGAGCGCTTCGGTGATGACGATATCCATCATGGCGGTGAACTCTTCGTTGCGGGCGGTGAAGTCGGTCTCGGTCAGCACCTCGACGATGGCGGCGCCGCCATCTCCGATGGTGATCGCGACACGACCCTCACCAGTTGTCCGCTCGGTGCGGGTATCCATCTTGCCTTTGCGTTTGGCGCGGATCCACTCTTCGGCGGCAGTCATGTCGCCGTCGTTGGCCGCGAGGGCCTGCTTGCAGTCCATCATGCCGAGTCCCGTCTTCTGACGGAGGTTCATTACGTCTTTTGCAGCGATGGTCACGGTGTCTTCTCCGGTTGTGTCACTTGGTGGTATCGCTCGCCGCTGCTGCTGCTGCGACTTCGGCGGATTCTGGGGCGGGCGCATCGGCGGCGAACTTCACGCGGCTCGAGCGGCGTTTGGGCTTTTCGCCTTCCTGCTCACTGGACTCGTCGGCACCTTCGGCGGCGGCCGTGCGGGCGACGAGGCCTTCGCTCACAGCGGCGGCAAACTCCCGCATGATGACCTCGATGGATCGCATCGAATCGTCGTTGCCGGGTACGGGGATGTCACAGTCGCCGGGGTTGCCATCGGTGTCGATGAGCGCGATGGTCGGGATACGAAGCGTACGGGCTTCACGCAGGGCGTTGCTCTCGCGGTTCGTATCGATGATGACCACTGCGCCGGGCAACTTGTTCATGTCGCGGATGCCCTGCAGGTTGCGAGTGATCTTTCGCTTCTCACGCATGAGTTGTGAGGTCATCTTCTTGGAGTAGGTTTCGATCTCTCCGGATTCGACCAAGGTTTCGAGTTCTTCGAGCCGCTTGAGCCGCTCGCGGATGGTGCGGAAGTTCGTGAGCGTGCCGCCGAGCCATCGCTCAGTCACCCACGGCATTCCGACCTCGGTGGCGAAGTGCTCGACCGAGCCCTTGGCTTGCCGCTTTGTGCCGACGAAGACCACATTGCGTCCGTTCGCCACCGTCTTGGTGATGAATTTCTTCGCAAGCAGCAATCCGCGGACCGTCTGCCGGATGTCGATGATGTGAATTCGGTTCCGCTGCCCCCAGATATAGGGCTTCATGCGAGGATCCCAGGCACTGCGTCTCTGGCCGAAGTGAATGCCTGCGTCAAGCAGGTCCTGAACGAGATTGTCCGACATGGAACAAACCTTCTTGTGCAGCGTCACCGACGAGCCGGCGTGCGGGGTCCGCAAAGGCGGAGCCGATCGTCCGAGGGACGCTTGGGGGGGCTGGCTGCGGCCAGCGAATGAAGCAGGGTTGGTTCGCCCCCGCACGGGACGAGCCGACCAGAACAGCCTGCGGCACGCGCCGAGCAGGCAAGACCGGCCAGTCTACCGAACCACGGCCCTTCCTTCAACAGCAGGGCCGATTTGGCGGGATGTGAAGTGCCCATCAACGATGGTGGCAATGGCCCGCCCTCGGACTTCTCGCCCGGCAAATGGGCAGTTGCGGCCCGCAGAGTGGAATGTGGCCGGGTCGATGATCCACTCCGCATCGGGATCGATGATCGTCAGGTCGGCGGGGGTGCCAATCTCAAGCCGCCCGAGGCCGAGTCGGTCGAGTCCTGCGACCGCCGCGGGTTCACAGGTCATCATGGCGAGCATGGTGGCCCAGTCGATGACGCCGCCATCGATCAGAGCCTCGCGGTACAGGGGCAGGGCGCATTCCAGTCCGACCATGCCGAAGGCAGCCGATGCGAAGTCGGTCTCCTTGGACTGGGCCGGATGGGGCGCGTGATCGGTTGCCAGAACGGTAATTGTGCCGTCTGCGATACCAGTCTTGATGGCCTCGACATCGGCGGCGGTGCGAAGTGGTGGGTTGACTTTGGCGAGGGTGTTCCAGTCACTGCACGCATCTTCGGTCAGCAGCAAGTGGTGTGGCGAGGCCTCACCTGTGACGGGTTGCCCTGCCTCGCGGGCTTCCCGCAAGGCGATGACACTTTCGGCCACACTGAGATGTTGCGCGTGATAGCGGGCGGCGATACTGCGATTGAGCGTGAGGTCGCGGCGGAGCATGAGTTCTTCGGCTTCACGTGGCCATCCGCCAAGTCCGAGCCGCGTGGCGAGCGGCCCGGCATTCATGGCGGCGCCGCTGGTGAGTGTCGGGTCCTGGCAGTGCTGCATGAACACCGAGTCGGATGCGGCGACAAGACTCAGAATCCGCTTCATCATGTCGCTGTCGGCGATACCGTCCCCGTCGTCTGAAATGGCGACGGCACCTGCCTCGACGAGTTCAAGAATTGGCGCAAGTACCTCTCCGCGGCGGTCGATCGTTCCGCAGGCGACGGGAAAGACGCGGGTCAGACCGGCGACTGTGGCGCGGTGCTTGATGGCGTCGATAACGGATCTGCAGTCTGCGGCCGGTGTCGTATTGGGCATACAGCAGACCGTCGTGAATCCGCCTGCCGCCGCCGCCGCGCTGCCCGAAGCGATTGTTTCTTGATGATGCCCGCTTTCATCCGGGTCGCGGAAGTGCACGTGAATGTCGATCAGCCCCGGGCTGACAATACAGCCCTCGCAGTCAAAGGTGTCTTCGGCCGGAGGAAGCGGCGTATCCGAAAGAGCGACGATCACACCGTCCCGCACCAGCACGTCACCGGTACGGTCCAGATCGGTTGCGGGGTCGATGACTCGGCCACCTTTGAGGAGCAGTTCGGTCATACGCGGGATGGTAGTGGGGGAAGCGGGAGGCGGTGAACGAGGCGCAGAACAAGACCCGAGGCGAGATGCCTCGGGCCTTGCCAGATTCCATTGCTGATCGTGGGGATCAGATCACTTGGCCTTCTTCTTGCTGGCGCAGCACGCAGGGGTGCCTCCGGCCTTCTTGGCGGCGGCAGCGGCAGCCTTGGGGCAACCGCCCGTGGCCTTCTTCTTGGCGGCGCAAGCAGCCTGATCAGCGCACTTGGACTTGTCTTTGCAGCAGGCCGGCGTATCGATGACACCGGGGCTGGCGGTGGTGGCGGGCTTGTTGCAGCCAGCGATCAGGGCGGCAAGGCCCAGTGTTGCGGTGATGGCGAGCATTTTCATTGAGGTCGTCTCCTGATTTGATGAGTACCCCCCGCTGGGGATGGTCACCGATTGTAGCGGATCGGGCCACGTTTTCACCCCAAACGTTCAGAAGTCGGAAGGGCGGGAAGCAAAGCAGCGATTTCTCCGTAGAATCGGGCGTTATGGATGATCAACACGCCATGGAACCGGAACTGCGGGCCCGGTTGCATACGCAGGCCAAGGCGTTGAGTAGCGGCCCAGGCGTGTACTTGATGAAGGATTCGGCGGGTGTTGTGCTGTATGTGGGCAAGGCTGCTTCGCTCCGCGACCGCGTGGGGTCCTACTTTTTAGCATCGGCCGACCTCGGTCCTCGCAAGCGGCTCTTGCTTGCGGGCATCGCTGACTTTGAGATCATCGAGATGGAGGCGGAGTGGGAGGCGTTGCTGGCAGAGGCTCGTCTGATCAAGGATCTGCGGCCTCGGTTCAATGTCATGTTGACCGACGGGAAGTCCTATCCCTATCTCGCGGTCACGACGAAGGATGACTTTCCGGGCGTCTACGTGACGCGCGATCCTGCCGACTCCCGCTTCCGCGGCGCCCGCATCTTCGGCCCATTCACTTCGGGACGGGACATCCGTGAGGCGGTGGATGTGATGCAGCGAATCTTCCGCTTTCGCACCTGCCACTTGGACATCCACGCCGGAGATCCTGCCAACCGGCACTTCAGGCCGTGTTTGCTCCATGCCATCAAGCAGTGCACCGCGCCGTGCGGAGACTGCATTGATCGGGACGCCTACGCCGCCGACATCGATCGCATGCTGCGGTTCATTGGATCGCAGCGGTCGTCAGTCATTCGGGAGTTGAAGTCAAAGATGCAGGACGCTTCCAAGCAGCAGCGGTTCGAGCAGGCGGCCACACTCCGCGACCAACTCCACGCCATCGAACGGCTTGGTGATCGGGCGGCCAATCAGGAAGAAGCCCGGGCCTGGCAGCCCGAGGTGACGATCTTTGCGCAGGATCCATCGGCGGCGCTTCGCTCACTGCAGCGTACGCTGGGCCTAGAGGAACCCATCCGATGCATCGAAGCTGTCGACATTGCGCATCTTGGTGGGACCGAAACCGTTGGTTCCAAGGTGTGCTTCCTCGACGGTCGTCCCTTTAAGGAGCAGTATCGACGCTACCGTATCGAGACGGCGGGCAATGATGACTACGCGTCGATTCGCGAGGTGGTGACGCGTCGATATGTCGATGCCGGTGAAGGGCGAGAGCGATTTCCAGATGTCATTCTGATCGACGGCGGGCCTGGGCAGTTGAATGCCGCTCTCGCGGTGTTCGCAGAGATGCCCGAGCAGCCGCCGATTGT
>PVBE010255930.1_pt1 | contig 13427 bp, 19 predicted proteins | sample 1631181 | NCBI WGS metagenome assembly PVBE01 (sample SAMN08397723, study PRJNA350692) | Marine metagenome, whole genome shotgun sequencing project. | isolation source: water | place: Pacific Ocean | collected 2012-04 | reverse complement strand
GATAGCATGGTATTCATTCTCAGTTTTGATAGCTCCATGGAAGGCAGCGATCATGGCACAGGACGTTGAGAAGCATTCACGGTATCCCTGTGTCGATGGATTATCCAGCTGGAAAAAATAGGGTACATCTATAGGGTTATTTATCCTTGGCAACGGTGGCTTCTCTCTAAACTTACTAATCCAAGAGGTTGTATCATTTAGCAGGCTTTCAGGCATCTGGGAGTACAGTATCCGCTGAATAGCTTCTACCTGTTGAGGTTCTCCTGAGTAATATTTAAAGAAGTTCGAGAGACCTTCTGGAGTAAGTGTGGTCATTGGCATTGCACTACTCTTTATTCTATTGATAACTGCACCTTAGTTAGATTTATCGGATAGATGATGTGAAAGGGTCAAGGATCCACCGGGGCGTGTTGATTCATCGTTTAGTCGTCGAGCATTGAGATATTTGATAAAACCGCTTTGATCGGTCTTGAGGCCGCCGTAGTTCACGTCATTGAGCCTGTCACGCCGTCTGTTCTCTCTTCTGACCCGTTGCCGCTCGGTGCTGGATTGAATTGCCATGTATGGCGGATAGCTGTTGAAAATTGTATCGTCTGGGCAGAAGGCCCACCAGCACTGCTATCTACTGAGTAATTAGTGAGAGTTCTTCCTAAAGAACTTGCTTTAATTACCATGGCTGAGTTAAGGTGTTGCAATGGATCTCGGCTATTGCAGGGTCAGCACGACTGACTCACACCAAGACACGTCGATCACGGCTCAGGCCGAGCAGCTCAAGGCTGCTGGTTGTATCAGGGTCATCAGTGAACGCAAATCTGCTTACAAGGATCATGTGCGGCCCGGTTGGGAACTCTGTAAAGAGTTGATATCCAGTGGACAGGTGCGTAGGTTTTGCATCGTCTCGCTCTCCAGGGGGTCGAGAAGGCAGGAAAATGCTGCAATGTCCGAACTCTGTTCAGAGCATGGGGTCATTTTTGAATGTTTGACGGGTGGTCCTGTTGATGTATCGCAGCCTGAAGGGTTCCTGAACGTCGGAATTCAAGACACGATCAATCGATTCGATAGCCTGATTAAATCCAAACGAGTTCAACAGGGGAGGGAAGCACGGCAACGGGCAGGTGCTACTGCCTATGGCAAATGTCCCTATGGCTATCGATACAGTGGTTCAAAACCAGAACCAGATCCGAAAAGCTGGAAGGCTGCCAGATTATTATGGGAACGCTTAAGAGATGAAGAATTTAGTCCGTTACCTGTTATCAGAAAATATAAATACCCATTTAGTAGAACCGGTTTGTACAAATGGCTAAGGAATCCAATTTTGAAAGGATCTCCAGCTTATGCTCCACACATATCAGTGGAACCACTTGTTACCCATGAAGAATTTGAGTATTGTCGCAATGTTCTAGAAAGCAGGGCAATTAACAAGACCCGTGCCGTTAAAAATACTCGCCTATTCAGTGGACTGCTTACCTGTGAGTCGTGCCAGCGTAAATTAAATGTAGAAGGTCGTAGTCGTATGTCAAAGAATGGTCGTAGGTATAAATGTATGCGAATTCCTTGTAAATATTATGGTAAGGGCATTAGCGAGAACTTTGTCAGATCTCAGGCAATTGATATTCTGAGAGAGAATGTTGACAAGATGGTGGCCATTGTCCAGACAACCACGCAGCCCAAGCATTTTCAACTGACTGAGGATCAAAAAGCTGCACAGCAGTTACTGGATCGTGCCCTGGCTCTAAAAGCTGACGGTATCGATGTGTCAAATAAATCAATTGCAGATCTCAAGCGAAGATTATTACCGGCTGATGCGCCGGCTTTGCCGAACTGGGATGGATTTGCTGAGATGATCAGGTTCCCCGGTCTCCTCGAAAAAGCCAGCGACAAAGAACTCAGGGCAATATTCTTTGAGTTGATCAGTGAGTTTATCTATGTTGGGAATACTACTGAGATCAAGATCAGGATCCAAGATTGCCCTGACTGCTATTCTTAAAATAGCTTCTTTAGCGTTCATTTCTCTACCTCCTTCATCCTTTCTTCTTGACGATGTACCGCCGCAGTAATGTTATACCAAGATGAAGCAGCGGATTCAATCTTTTCGATATTTACTCTAAAATCATCCCAGATCTCTTCCCTGATCTCATACGTTGTAAATCTCTCATTACAAGAACAACATTGCCTTCTCCTTCTGATTACATTATCAAAGGGCAATTTATTCATGAGTCTTCTCCTTCTCCTTGAATCACCAAACCATCTATTTGTTAGGCTAGATAAAGCTGATAACCTTGTTTCCATTACATCGGAACTTAGGTGTGGACATAGGCGTTTATCTGTTTTCATTCTTCCATCTCAAGTTTTAAACTAAGTTGTTCGAGCTTCTCTGGTATCTCATCAATACTCTCTACAGTAATCCCTTCATCTTCTATTGCATCCATTAGGTAAATCCAATCGTAGCCATCCATCTCATTACCAGGGATAAACTCTAAACGATTAGAAGATTCAACTCCTGTATCACTCATCCTGGTGGGTAGATCTAAACTCGATACACCACGAACATGCTGTAGATAATTGTGCATTGAATTTGCGGTGCAACCACACCTCTCCGCCATCTCATCAATTGAGGGGAATCGTCCATGTTCGTCTTTAAAATCTGGGATGAAGTGGCTCATTTTGGAAATTGCATCTAAACCGTTGACAGGTAATCGAATGGAACGATCAAACGTATGGATGGAGCGGGTGATGCCCTGACGAATCCACCAGTACGCATAGGTTGAAAATTTGTAGCCACGGGTTGGATCGAACTTCTCAACAGCTCTCGATAATCCGATCGATCCCTCCTGAATCAGATCCAGTAGCTCCAGCCGTTGGAGGTTTGCTTTGAGATATTTTTTGGCCAGATTTACAACTAGCCGGAGGTTGGCTTCTACCATCCTTCGATGGGCCTTCTCCCCCCGGCGAATTGTTGACCGTTGAGCAATGGTAATGGGCTGATCCATTTCTAGACCAGCCTGTGTCTCTAGCTTGGCTTGTACTGCTCTGGCCAGAATCAACTCCTCATCAGCTGTTAGCAGCGGTGTCCTACCGATCCGATTGAGATACCAGCCAAGGCCGTCCTTATTTTTTTCACCATGCTGCATCATCAGATGGAGTAGAAGCGGCTTTGGGTCTCGCTGGAAGAGTGAAGTCAGATACATTTAACTCCAGATTTGACCCTTGTGTACCGTCGCGTTTTGCGAAAGTCACCAGCTTTGCAGATCCAGATACTGCAACCTGATCTCCTTTTTTCATGTAATCCATTGCTGCCTGTCCACGCTTCCCCCAGATGGAGCATTTGATCCAGGTCGAGTCGTCTTTGCCAGTTTTGGCAGCTATCGAAAATTCAGTAACGGTTGAACCACCAGCATCCTTTTGTTCAGGGTTGCGGCCAAGGTTTCCGACTGCTGTGAGATTGATCATGATTTTGTTTTGGAGAAGAAGAAATCGAGAATGGTCTGAAGCGCACGGCTTTGTGAGAATCCATGCTTGTGGCGGTAAGCCTCAAAATCAGCGTACTGATCTGGGATTTTTGCTGATATCCGAAAGCGGTTGCGCCATTCTTGAGATGGAACACCGTCCGGGCTTAGCTCAGGGGATCGACGTTTTCTAATGGTCATCAGGGGCAATGTTTGGTAGTTCAACCTGACCGTGCCGATGTGGTGGATCATTAAAATAATGAACCGGCAGGTTTTCGTTAATCCTCTGATTTAATGGCCGAAGTAATATCAGGCAATTTTTGATCGTTGTTGCTTCTGCCTTGATGTCACAATGCTTATAGATTTGACCTTCACCAAAACACCGTTCAGAGGCATCTTTTAGTTGATCCAAAGCATCTTCAAGAGAACAGATTGCGAAGTCCACTGATGTTGTCATGAGTTTCCGTCTTCCATTTTCATGGTGAATGCACGGCAATAATCCGCGTGTTGATTTTCAGTAATGCAGTCTCTGATACTGGCATCCCCGGTATTGAATTTCTTTTTGAATCCAGCTAAGAATTCTTTAAATTCCTTGGGGAATGATTTAGACATTTCAGTGATTAGCCCAATGATCTCCTGCCGATGGTTGTCTGGGATTGGATCGCCCGGTTGTTGAGCGATTGGCGGCTGTGCTTCTGGTTGTGGCGCTGCGCAGACCTGTGGTTGCGTATTGGTAACGGGTTCAGGCAAAGGGCAGGGATTGGATGCTGGTGTGTGCTCAGAGGGGGGGAGCCCCTGGTGAACAGCATCCTCATGGGCGAGTCCAGCTGCATCCAATTCATCAGCACTGGCGATACCAGATAGGCAATCAGCAAAACCCCGTCTTAGTGCCAGTGTTGTGGCACATTTAGCAATCATTACCTCTGGATAGTTTTTCCATATTGGCGAAGTTTGCTTATAAGACTCGAACCTGCAGGATGCAGTAAAAGGTCTGCTGCAGCCCTTTCGATACACTTTTGCAATGCAAGCCGTTGGGGGTTTTTTATTATCGAGCCAGACTTCAGATCCATTACCGTCAGGTCCGAAATAGAGGATGTCAATTCCATCAAGTTCTTTTGTTTGATTAGCTAGTTTTAGGAATCCATCGATTCCAGTCTGGATAGTCATTTTATCGCCACGTTTTACAGCATAGATCTCATTGCTTAGAGGATCTAAACCTTTTGATGTAGCGACTGATTCAAATAATGCTTGATCTGAGGCTTCTAGTCCAGGGAATTTCTTTCTAAAAACAAGTTTTCGCTTGTCTTCATTCCATTTTTGATTTGAATCCATTAGAGATTTGTAGAGCGTAGGGCGTGTTGGGCTGCATCACAGCCTGATATCCATTGTTGAAGCATTCCCCTATCGTCTTCTGTAAACAAGGGAGAGAAATGTTCAATCAGAGAAGTTGCTTTGGCCTTGGCAGCACTGAGTCCTTCATCAATGAGATCAATGTCAGACGCGATGGATTTGAGAAGATCGTTCCGCTGGAGGCGTTCGAGGTTGCTGTTCGGTGGATCCATTGCCGGTTGCGGATACACCATTATTAGTCCATGAAGGTCTACTTTGGCAAGGGGGTCAATATTGTCTTAGGCGATACAAGAGACTAGTGACGATGGGTCGATCATATCTCGATACTGTGTGGTCAACCCTTGGTGTTACTGGTGTTTCGCCGATGGCTGCTCATGCTCATACGCAGTACCGCATCAACACAGGGCATTGGTTGTGTATCAAATGTACTAAAAAAATCCTGAACAATGCAGAAATTGCATGGCTTTATTAGGTGGATTAGGGAAGAATTACCCCCTTTGACCTGAAGTTTTGTAAATCAGGCGATCTCTCCCAAGCCGGCTTCCAGTTGGGATCCAAAGCGTTTCACGTCCTCGATATCAGCTGTCTCCAATCCTGACAGGATCGCCCTGGCCCGTTCCCGATGGCTTTTATCAAGGTGGCTGGCCACAATATCGAAACCCTCCTTACGGTCCATCATTTGCTCCAGGCAGCCCTGCTTAAATTGCTCCACCCATTGATCAGAGGTTTTCTTTGCGTCCTCAGGGGACATTTCGATAACGAGATAGATGGGGTTTATCTCCTGTTCCCCGATGAAAATCGCATAAAAATCAGTCGCGGTCGCCACTCGACCATCAATAGTCAGAAAAGGGTCTGCCGCTTGTATCTGATCTCGTAACCGCGAGCTTCTGATTTTTTTTAAGTCCCCATCAGCGATGAAGGCATTACAGGTTGCTTTTCCGACTTGATATAGAGCACGAGGATCGAGCGTTCCGGCGATCTCCTGGCAGATCTGAGAATTCCATGGTCCTGGGGTTCCGATCTCTACAGCGAGGTTATGGAGGGTCTGCTGAGAGAAATTATTGATCCGCAGGAAATTGTGCATGGCGATACCATTCCGCTTTCGGAATTCCTGCTGTTCAGGAGAAATGCTTCCTTTGCCAGGGCTGGCCATTGGGGTGATTTTTAGGGTTGTGGGTTGACTCGTGTCACCCTAACGGCTTTGGCGGAGTAATGTCACCCCCGATACGAAAGGTTGACCTTGCGTAATGGTGTGTTACGCCCACGGCTCCATAACGGCAGCCAGCAGTAGACGTCAATAAATAATGGCCGGGCCCACACTCAGGGCTTACAGACAGAACCCCCTGCAGACTTTCCCCTCACCTACAAAGGTCTTGTATGGTCTGCAGAAACCCGGCCACCCTCATCAGGAGAGCGTTACTTCCCTCTCTTTGATCAATCTCCTCGCGGCTGCACTCATCCGTGTTGGCGGCAATACCTCATACATCGGTGCTCCCATCTCAAATTTATAAAGCGTCCTTCTCTTGGCAGTCACAGTATCATCAATGACCTGCAACAATGCAGATAACCTGGCCCGACTCTTATCAATTGTTACTGATTTATCAACAGCAAAGATGCCATCATATTTAGTCTCATACCGTTGCTTCTGTAAAATCTTATGCAATGCATAAACTGGTGTTCCTGATTCCAACCCGATAAAAGTCGTGATCGGTGTAAATACTAATTCCCATAGAATCTCAACAGGGATGCCGGTTTTCAATGAATAGATCGTCAACGATGCCCCGATGATAGAACCCAGCTTTTTGACCTGTTTCCTGAATCTTTGCTCTGCTCTGCATCCATCATGAAGAGTTTTGTAAATCGGCTCTAGCGTCACAGGTGACAGGCCCTGTGCCCAGTTCACTAATTCAGCACTGGTAATTTGCGCCGTTGCTTTCCACCAAGTCAGCTCATCAAAAGCTATATGATAAAGAAATACTTGTCGCGCAATTGCAGCAACATTATAATTCCCTAAACTCGCAATAGTGAATACATCATAACCATTTCTGGTCTTGCCCTGGTCGATATAAGCGAAGTCCTCTTCCTTCGCACCATTGAAAATCATCATCTCAACTGGTTTGTTAAGCATGACAATTGCATGTAACCTGTGCTGTCCATCGACAAGCAAGCCGTCTTTTGTTGTTGCAATAATGTTCTGATGCGTCGGCTTCCAGGCGTCACTGCCCATAGCAACAGCATATCTTTTGACGTTGGACTTATACAATTTCCGGTTGATTGGATTTTTCTCCAAAAGCTTCTTTGCATAATCTGGAGTGATGCTGATGACTTTGAAGTCTTTGATGTTCATGGTTTAATCCTGAATGGTGATTTTGGTATGCTTGATATTGTCCAGAATTGAGAGCTTTTGATCCAGCTCTTTTGATAACCTCCCAAGACGGGCTGAAATCGTTCGCCGGACTCCCTCAAATGTGGAAAATCCTGGTGCAATCTCATCTAGATCCTCTTTCCAGATCTTTTCGTATGCAGCCCATCGGGCCAGCATCATTCCATGATCTTTAGCGAAATCATCCACCAGATTGTTATTGATCACGGTTAAGTGAGTTTCAATCAATTGGATATAATCAGCGATGAAAGAGATTCGATCCAGATATCGTTTTTGGTGCAGTTTCAACAGAGCGTGTTCACTCGTGCCGGATGTTTTGATCCGCTGCAGGGATGGTGAGAGGTTGGTGGTGCCTCTTTTCCAGTCGGTTGGTGGATCAATGATGACCTTCCTTGATTTGGCGACTTCTTTTGATCGCTTGAGGATGTAGGACACGCCGGACTGGGAAATTTGATATTCCGTTGCCAGGCTGCCTTGTTTTTCTCCCTTATGGATGCGAGCGACCAGTTCTTTTTTCTGCTCCGGGGTGAGTCGTGGATGTCCGTTTTTGAATGGTGGTGGTTTTTGATTCAAATATGATTCCGGCAGGGGCCGGGCGCAGGAGCTTTGGGTCTTTCTGAGGGGGGCTGGCACCCCCTTCATGCAAAAACACTACCAAAATCATTATGGATGCGCAACCAGCTTTGGAGGAATTACTGCAGTTGAGCTGTAGTCCAGCTGTAGTAAGCCGTTGCTCATCGGTAATTTTGCTGTAGTGTTGCTGACGTGGGACTGCATTTTTTATGACGGCAAGAGTCGATTTGGATGACCAGCTCATGGAGAGAGTGAATGCCCTACGGCCCAGATACCTGTCCACGACTGCGATTATCTACATGATGATCGATTGGGCTATTGACAGGGGGTTTACACTGGGAACTGAGCGCAGGGAAGTTCCCTCTAATGTTGTTATTAGTTCTCTCTCTAGTGGTAGTTCCTCTACTGAAGAATTAAAACAAACAACTATTGTTGCAAATTCAAAAAAATCAGAGTTGACCCAAGTTGAGGGTTACGCAACAGTTTGTAATGATCCCGTTGAGGAGCAGGTTCACGTTCCTGCCAAAAAGACCAGAAAGAAGCGGGCTGTCCCGATCGAATACTCCCCCGAGTTCGAGCAGTTCTGGTCCGTTTATCTCAGTTGCCCCGTAAAAGCCTCTGGACAGTCGAAGAGGGTTGCGTATGCCCAATGGGTCCAGACCATCCCTGATACCCCGCCAGAGAGGCTTGTAGAGGCCGCTCAGAGAGCTGTGGACCTTGCACTGTCACTCACAGCTAAAGGAGAGTTCGTTTCACCCCTTCCTGACTGCTTCCGCTGGTTGCGAGATGGTCTGTTCGAGGTTTTGCTAAATCCCATTGCCGTTGCGCAACCATTACCCCCTGCAGAGTCCTCCCATCCAGCTCAGAAAGTTTTCAAAGCTTCCGATCAATCCTGGCCCGATATCCCCGGCCCTGATCTCCTCAAAACCCTTTCATCTGATCAAGGAGCTGACTGGTAATGCAACGTTCATTTGATCCTTCTGCTGTAAGGCTAATCCTCCGCCGACTTATCGCTTCTCATGAAAACATCACCATCGAAACCTTCGATCAACCTCCCCCCGGTTGGTTCCTTACTGATAAAGATTGCAAAAAAAATAATCCACTAATTCCACGTCCTCCCTACCGCAATCTCCTAAGAGATGGAAATCCCCAGCCCACAGTTGAATTCACGAATCCCCGCGATTTTGATTCCAAAACTGGATTATCTTCAATTCAAAGAGGAGAACCACAAATATCGAGCATTGATCGATGGGACATGGAGATTCCTCCCACACAGCATCAGCAAAATTGCGAACTCAATGACCCAGAAAGATCTAGACATGATCAAAACGAACCCGAAGTTCTCTGGTAGTGCTCAACGTGGCACTGATATCCATCTAGATATGCAAAACTATTTCTCCGGTAAATCCAACCTTGTTACTGAAAAATACAAACCATGGACTGAACCCTTGTTCTCTGATCAACTCTTTGAATCCTGGTGGCCAGTTATCGGTGGTATCGAAGCTGAAGTCTGCGATCTTCGCCGTATGATCGGTGGCAAACTTGACCTACTCCTACAGCATTCTGAAACTGGTGATCTGGCTGTCGCTGATCTGAAAACTAAAGGTTCCGCAACCTCCCCAGTATCAAAATGTCATCGCTCGCAAATCGGTGGTTATATCAACCTCCTAGAATCCAATCATCGTGGCCTGGGTGGTAGAATCTCTAAAGGTTTTATCCTATGGTCTAGACCTAATACTCCTCTTAAAGTAACAACCTATAACTCTGAAGAATGTATTGATAAATATCTCACCGCTCGTGATGTTTACTTTAAACAACTTCCCTCCTGGTAATTATGAAATCCACTTCACTTCCCTTCCGACGCCTTGTTTTTTCGTTCTGTTCTCTCCTTACTGTCCTTATCCTGGGTAGTCTTTCGGCTTTCATTAAGCAGCCTTCTCCTGGTAGCAGCACTGTTCATTATCCTCCTGGTCAGCCTTGTTCTCCTCCCATTCAATATCCTGAAATCCTGCTATAAATCGATCTTTCATAACCCTAGTCATCCCAAACCAATCCATTCTCATCCAATCCATTCCCATGAAAAAATCAACAGCAATGAACAGCTCTACTATCTCAGAAGGTGCTATGAAAAAAGAACAGCTCAAAAATCAGAAGACCCTTGAACAACAAGCAGTAAAAGCTAGCGTTGACCTTCTGATCGAAGAACGGGTCGCTTTCAATAATCAAATAAAAGAATTAAAAGAACAGATCAGCCTGATCGATACTAAACTTACTGATATGTTTGAAACTGGAGAAGTTCAGAAATCTAGCCTTTCATCTGATGGTAAAAATGTCCTAACCTATGTTCAATCCTCCTCATGGATCTATTCTGATACATGTAAAGCAGCTATCGCTAAAATGCAGGAGAAAGATCAAACTGACGGTTCCGCACGTCAAAAGCCAAAATGCTACTGGTCATGCCGAGCAGCTAATTCTGATTCATCGAAATCCCCAAAATGGTAAATGCTGCACTCCTGTTCACTGATGATCCAGGTGAATACGAAACTGAAATTGAAGATGAAGAAGACTTTGATAAATTCACAACAAATATCCAGATAGCAGAAAATCTAGGTTATGAGCTGGTTGGTACACTGATCAATCATCAGGATAAACGGGTTCTTTATGCCTTTCAACCAGCAGAAGAGGATAGTGAGACATTATTGCTTTCACCTTTCAACTTACAATGCCTTACTATTGAACTATTGAATAGTTCCCTTGGCGCAACTGATTGCTCGCACCTTTCATGACTAATTCTGCTAAAGATAAAGGTGATAAAGCTGAACGAGAGATTGCTGAAATCCTTTCAGAGCTAACGCCTTTCATTGTGCGCAGGAAGCTTGGTGCTGGGAGAACGAATGATGCTGGAGGAGATACAGGGGATCTAGAAGGCATCCCAGATCATGCCTGCCAAGTGGCCAATTGGAAAGACACCGCAAAAGCAGCCCTGCGGAAACCTATTGATGCATATGAACAGGCATGCAATATGGATGTGCCACATTCTGTGACGTTCGTCAGGTTTAGAGGCAATCGCTGGAGGGTGGTTCTGACGGTAGAACAATGGGCAGAATATCTCAGATTGATATATGACAAAGATGCCGGGGGGCAATAGTGGGCCATGTTTTCTCCTGCGGCGGCGGCGTTCAATCCACGGCCTGCCTGGTCCTGGCAGCTCAGGGCAAAATCCCCTACCAGACCTTTATCTTCGCCAATGTGGGCGATAAGGCCGAATCACCGGCAACCATTCAATACGTTCAACAGATCGTTAAACCCTATGCAGCACAGCACGGCATTCAATGGGTTGATGTCGCATGGGTAGATCGTCAGGGCAGGCAGCGTGATCTGTTTGATGATCTGCTGGAACAAGAGCGCAGCATCAACATTCCCGCCTACATGCCCGGGGGAATGCCCGGCAATCGCAAATGTACTGCTGTCTTCAAGATCAAACCAATCGCCAAGTGGATAAAGCACAACGCCCCAGGATGCACACTCGGCAAAGGCATCAGCACCGATGAGCCACACCGGGCAACACCATCACGCGAATCTGATGGCTACACCAGCGCCTATCCATTGATTGAGCTAGGCATCAGCAGGTCTGACTGTTTGATCATTGCCAAGGATGCAGGTTTGCCGCAGCCGCCCAAGTCCAGCTGTTGGTTCTGTCCGTTTAAGACCACTGACCAGTGGGTGACGATGCGCCGTGAACGTCCGGCGTTATTTGCCAAGGCGGTTGATCTAGAAAAAGTGCTGCAAGAGCGCAGGCATCGCCTTGGTAAAGATCAGGTCTATTTAAGCGGCATTGGTGGCCGCAAGGAAGTCAATTTGGCTGACGTAATCCCTGAACAGCTCGGGCTCTTTGGCTGGGAGGAAGAGGAAGGCTGCGAATCTGGCTACTGCTTGACGTGATGCATTACGCCTCAGCACCGATATCAGCTATCCTTCGTTGCAATAGGCCATTGTTGATGCCATCGATATCCTCTCTGCAATCTGATCATAAAAACGCCCGCAGACGCACTGATCGATCATCCACACTCATCAAGGAATCGATCAGTCGTTACGGCGCAGCCCGTTCCATTGTCATCGATGAAGAAAACAGAATCCTTGCTGGTAACGGCACCATCGAAGGTGCTAAGGCCGCTGGTATTAAAAGCGTGCGTGTCATAGAGACAGACGGCAATGAAATTATTGCCGTTAAACGCACTGGACTTTCAGAAGAAGACAAGGTAGGTCTAGCCCTGGCTGATAATCGCACCTCTGATCTAAGCGAATGGGATCAGGAGATGCTGCATCAGCTCTCTGAAGAACACGACATCTCCGATTGGTTCACCCAAGAAGACCTCGATGAACTGCTCAGCGTCGACAAGCTCGACCCCGCTGAAGGCAACACCGACCCCGACGACGTACCAGAACCCCCAGAAGACCCCACAACCAAACCCGGTGACCTATGGATCCTTGGCAACCATCGCCTGCTCTGCGGTGATAGCACCAACCCGCAGCACGTCGAACGCCTCATGGATGGCAAGAAGGCCGACATGGTCTTCACTGACCCGCCTTATGGAATGCACCTAAACGCTGATTACAGCTCAGCAAAATCAAGATTAGATTTTGCAAAAGAAAAAGGCATGACGGGCGGTAAAAAATGGAAAAATGTCATCGGTGATCATGACGACTTCACGCCAGAACTCATCAACACAATCTTTGCTTGCTTCCCTTACTGTCAAGAGGTTTTCTTGTGGGGTGCTGATTATTACGCAGAACTGCTTCCTAACAAAAATGATGGAAGCTGGGTTGTATGGGATAAAAGACTCGACGAATCAGCAGACAAAATGTATGGCTCTTGCTTTGAGCTGTGCTGGTCAAAAAACAAGCACAAACGTGACATTGCACGCATAAAATGGGCAGGCGTTTTTGGTGTTGAGCAAGAACACGACAAGTGCCGTTCACACCCGACACAAAAACCAACAGCTTTGGCTGAATGGTTTTTTGAACGCTGGGGCAACGCTGGAGATATGGTTGCTGATCTTTACGGCGGCTCAGGCTCCACGCTCATCGCCTGCGAGAAAACCAGACGCCATGCACGCCTGATGGAGCTAGATCCCGCCTATTGCGATGTCATCGTCAAACGCTGGGAGCACTTCACCGGCAACACCGCCATCTGTGAACCATCCCAGGATCACTTCCAAGAGGAACAGGAGGTCGCCTGATGGCTAAGAAGTCAACAGCGGCAGAAATTGATATTCGCGTTAACCGTGTCGCACGCATGCTTTCTAATGGTGCGGTCCGATCAGAAATCATCCAATACGGGGCAAAAGAGTGGGGGGTCAGCGAAAGCGCTTGCGATAAGTACATCCGCAAGGCTCGGGACCTGCTGTGCAAGGACTGGGAGATTGAACGTCGCGCTTTTACTGCAGAGCTACTGTCTCAATTAGCCAGTCTCCAAAAGGATTCACGCAAGACGGGTCAGGGTCATATCGCCCTGGGTTGTATTAACTCTGCAGCAAAGATTGCTCAGATAATGAACTAAATGCCATCAATATTGGATCGTTGCCCAGGCGGCACGCACCTTGAGCTACATCACGGCGATTGCCTAGACGTGTTGGCTCGTATGGATTCAGCCTCGGTAGGCGCAATCATTACTG
>PVBE011572851.1_pt1 | contig 13428 bp, 5 predicted proteins | sample 1631181 | NCBI WGS metagenome assembly PVBE01 (sample SAMN08397723, study PRJNA350692) | Marine metagenome, whole genome shotgun sequencing project. | isolation source: water | place: Pacific Ocean | collected 2012-04 | reverse complement strand
ATGCTATGTATTAGTATTGTTGTCATGGTTTGTATGATGGCAAGTGCGGCGATGGCGCGCACAATCACAATGACAGCAGCACATGCAAAGCCAACAATGTGTATCTGCACATTGCCAAGACAGATAACGGAACTTTAATATTGCCTCCGATCGATAAAAAAGTGCGCCGTGCTCGACTGCTAAACGGCGGCAAAGTCGATGCAGATCAAACGGATGAAGGTATCACGGTAAAAATCGGCATCCATGACATACAACCGACGGACACTATTGTCGTTCTTGAACTAGACGGGTCAGCCGAAGAAATTACTCCTGTTGAAGAAAGATCATTCACTGCAGGTGTAAGCGTTCGTGCCTCTAACGTCCGTAAAAATAAAAAACAATACGCCCCCGAGTTGGCAACAGATGACAACCCTTCCACTTACTGGACCACCGACGAGGGCATCCATAATGGGTGGCTTGAATACGACCTCGGCAAAGACTGCACTTTTTCACGGGCCATTCTTGACGAAGGAGACGACGGGTGGATACGACATGTACAGATTCAGACTAAGACCAGCAATAAGTGGAAAACCGTCTTTGAGTACCGTCACGGAAATCCCGTTCTATGGAAGAAGATACCAATGGAACTTTTCTGTCCCGAATTTAAATTCGACCCGGTAACGGCGCAGTTTGTCAGGGTAAATATAATAAGTGCAACCAAAAGTCCCGTGGTTCGTGAATTCAAGCTTTACGAAAGATAATGTGGAATACAGTTACGACAATGTTATTGGGAAACTTTTTAAGGTCTGCAGTACGAATAGTGGTTGCTTAGATACTGTCACAAAAACACTTCAAAATATACCGGTTACACCTGTCAGCAGGTCAGCCATGACTATAACCTGGCCTTTGAAGCCGCGTGTAAATGTGCTGGGGATTTCAGCTGGGATGCTATCGTGCCCAATATGGTTTATGTCTGGACGGGCCTAAGCGGCGACATCTGATACTCCACTGAACCGACAGTCACTTTTCGCAAAGGCCAATGCGCAATGGACGTAGCCGCATTCCCCGGCTGCATAACATGGGGACATTGACTCGGATCGAGTATTGTATGTGTTGTTTTCTGGAGGCCAACACATTGACGGTTAGAGGGGAATCTGGCAAGTTGGCACAAGACATCGAAGAGATGCAGATGTTACGGTATAGGAATCTCGGGATTGTGCTACAATGTCTATACGCACCATAAGAAAGAACTACCTGCTTGCGCTATCATTTGTCGCCTATCTCGTGACACTGCTGCTGCTTCTGAGTGAAACCGACCGGCAGTACTACCAGGTGGAGAAGGAAGAGATCATTAAGTATAACTTCCGTGCGCTGTTTCCTCACGATACGCGCAGATTGCAGGAAGTGTCCAGGCAGATACTGGTTCAGCATGGCAGGCAGGGAGCTGTTGATGACAGCCTGGAAACCGAGTGGCGGGGGATTGCCGGGCAGATGCTCAGCGGCGAAGGTTGCGTCTTCCGTATCAGGATTGTTCCCAGGGATGCCGAAGAGCTGATCGTGCAGAGGGACGACGAGAAGTTCCAGCGGCTTAACGGTTTTTCGAATACGCTTTTCTACCGGAGCTTCCAGAACGTTGTTTCGTACGAGATCGCCGGTTCGGGTGAAGCTCCCTGGCTTGGACTGCTCTCTTTTCATTATACGACGCCGGGCAACTATGAACCCATTATTGCACTGACGACCCGCTACAGGCTCTGGGCGCTGTTGATTTTTGCAGTGGTTACGACGTGCTATATCTTCATTGTGCGACGCCTGATTCTTCCAACCAGGCGTGTGGTGAGCAGGATCGACGCTGTTGCCTCATCGTCGCCGAGAGTCATGCCGAGACCGACCTCTCTCCTTGAGAAGGCTTACAACGATCTTGCGCGCGACGCCATTCTCCTGCGGCTGGGGCAGTCGGTCAGGAACCTGACAACAGAGAATCCGACCTACGATCGAGCAGCGATTCTCGCGCATGTCCCAAAGCTGCTGGTCGAGCTGCTTGACTACCGGGCTGTAGTGGCGTTCGAACTGTCAGCAAATGAGTCTGGCAGTCTCTCGGCCTCCAGTAGCATCGAAGCCACGGACGGGAATGGCTCGGAAGACTACAAAGGTTACTGCCTGGACCACGTTTTGACGCCGGACGGGATACCGGGCCTTGTTGATGCAGGCCGGCTTGTACATGGCGAGTGCGTTGTGTGCGATATTACCCTGGAGGCCGATCGCCCGCACCTGACCTGCCTGGCTGTGTTCCTCTCCCCCGACACCCGACGTGCGACACCCGACACCCGTCAGTGGCACATGGAGACAGTCGACCTGCTCGCGGATCAGCTTCGTGAAACCCTTGCAGCATTTGACCTGCACAGACGCTTCATACGCAGGGAACGCAGCCGCGCCAACATCAACCTGGCCAGGAACCTGGGACACGACCTCACCAATATCATCGCTACGTCCAGGCTTGATATTCGGACTGTCAGGAAGGTGATGGACAAGGCTGGAGCCGGTCAGGCCGAGGATACGGGACATCGCCGGTTGCTTCGCGACGCCATGGGCGGGCTTCTGAACAGCACCCGTCTCCTGCAGGAAGTGGTGAACATCTATCGCTCCTTCAGTTACATCAATCGACCACGGTTCGAAACGGTTGCGATAAACAACGTGCTTGACGAGATTATCGATGTCTTTGCACTCTCTCTCCCCGCCAGGACCGTTGTGCGAAGGAGCTTCGCGGACGGCATCCCGGATTGCTCGATCGAACCGCGCCTGATCAAGCTGGCCCTGTTCAACCTGCTGACGAATGCGATCGACGCCGTCAAGCAGAACGTCGACCCTGAACGGCCGGAGGGTGTGATCACGGTATCTACCAGTAAGGAGACCGGGACTGACCAGGTATGCATCTCGGTTCGTGACAACGGCACCGGCATACTTGGCGCGGACGGAACGATTGCGAGCCAGCCGGAAATCGATAACGTTTTTCGGTACGGTGTCTCGACAAAGACAGAAGATGGAGGCGAGGGACTCGGCCTAAGTTGGGTATGGACGATTGTAGAAGAATTTCATGATGGCAAAGTGCAAGCAAGGAATCACCCGGACGGCGGTGCGGAATTCTTGCTGTTTATAGGGAGTAGGGGTGTCGGGTGTGGGGAGGAGAATGAGGGGTTCTAAGATTTGTCCTTTGTCCTCGAGAAGAGCGGACTGTTTTTGGCTGGATTTGGAATCGAGGACGACGACGAAGGACGAGGACTATTGGGATGATTAGGATTAGGATTGAACGGAGATCTGATGACTGCGAATGAACGAATTAAGATTCTGCTTGTTGATGACAATGCCCAGTATCGTGAGGCATTCAAGCGGACATTGCTGCTCGAAGAGTATGACGTTTGCGAAGCGGCGGATGCGGACGAGGCGATCGAGGCTATACAGTCCCAGTCTCCGGATATCGTAGTAACAGATCTCCAGATGCGGACGGAGCGGGAAGGCCTTGAGCTGATCGAAACAATCAAGATTTCTGATCCCCTCATGCCCGTGATCATGATCTCCGCCGTCGGGTCCTTTGAAGAAGGGGCCCTGGCGACGAAAATGGGCGCCGCCCATGTTATCCACAAGAGCCGGATAGAAGAGGAAATGGACAGCTTCTTTGAGACGATTCGCCAGTCGTACCAGGCTTGCCGCAAAAGCCGGAGCCAACTGGCGCTGGTGGCGAGGGCAAGACAGCAGAGAAACCTGAAGGATGGTGACGAGAGTCTCGAGGCCGTTATGGAACTTATCGATGATCCGAATGTCGACCCACATGTTCAGAGCGAGGCGTACGACTTCATTATATCCATCAACGAGGTGGAGCTGCTTCGTGAATCCGAATTGGACATGCAACATGCATCTGCATCCGATCGTGATCAACAGACGTATGCCGCCGCCTTACAGGCGATCGAAGAGCGCCTTCCAGGTTACGACGCGATGAATGAAGACTCGAAAAAAGCGCTTGCGACTGCAGAATACCTGTATGCTGCGAAGGAAGGGAGTGCGATGCTCGACTTCTCGCGGACCATCGCCTTCTCGTACTGCTTTGCTGTTGAGAACGAGGTCAGGGCCAAGCTGAAGGGGAATGTCACCCGGTTGGCATCAAACAACTCCAACCGGCGTATATTCGAGGCCTGCATCGACCCCAAGACCAGGCGTATGGATATGCTTTTTCAACAGAGTCTTCTGATGGCGAAACGAAGCGGAGATATTCGCTTCACGATGGACAATGTCCGGTATGTCATCCTTGGGATTCTCCAGCGTGGAAACAAATTCAGGATCGATGGCCTCAAGGATATGGGCATTATTCTGCTCTGCTTCGGAAGGAAGTACTCCTTTCCGAAACGGGGAGGCACGATAGACGTCAGGAATCCGCTTCGGGTCAAGGGGTTGGCAAGTGAGAGGGAGATCATCCATTTGGCGGGACGCCTGATTGAGCTTCAATATGCGCGGAATCCCTATATCCACCCGGAGGTGAAGAAGAAGATGGCGCACCTGTCCGTTTTGCGCGAAACGGCCTTCGAGTGTCTCGACATCATCGGGAAACTGGCGTAGGTGTCCATTGCGCATCCTGTTCATCGCCGCCGTCAGCGAAATGGGGAAATTACTCGTCGTTTCTCTCTTTTTCTCTCTTTTTTCGTCTTTCTTCTTGCGAAGGGTGGGGATAAGGATTACCCTTTCGAGCATTAATAGGGGAAAGCCTTAGGTGTTTGGGTCTGGTTGCTCATCTTTCCTCAGGCTACAGATGGAGGTTTTGCTACTCGATAGAAGTGTTGTCGTCGGCGTCAGAATGATGCTGACGGGTGGTTGGCACCGGTATTTGATAAGGTGTCCTGCAGAGAGGAAAACGAAAGGTGATTACCTTTCACGGTCGCATGTAAAGTGATGGCTCTTGAGGAGCCGGGCGACTTGTACTCTTTGCCCCAGCCACTCATCTCGTAATAGAGGAGACGGCACAATGACCGAGTGGCAGAGCAAGAGCCTTTCGATTTCCAGCACATGTAATTTCCGCCACGGTTTGGGTGGTGCTTTAGTCCGGCTTGTCATAGCCGGACTTTTTCTTGCCGCGGCAGGCGGCGCATGGGCATCCGTGATTCCCTTCGATGACGACTTTCAGAGTTATACCGTAGGAACCAATCTCGATGGTAGCAACGATTGGAATGTGGCCGGCAGTGGTTCGGTCACCGTGACCAATCACCTGGCCAGTCAGCGCGCCGCCCTGATCCCCAATAGTGATACGAACGTCATCTTTGAAAACGACTTCACTGACGACTCAAACGTGGTATCCATCGCTTTCGATCTTCAGCCCGTCTATACCGACGGTGATCCCACGGACCTCATTCCCGCCGATGCAACCTTCGTATACTACATCGGCACCAACGGGATGGTGACAGCGTATGACGGTTATCAGAATCCCTCGAACCTGACTCACGCCAAGATATTGGACGACAGCCCCACAAACTTCGTTGTCACCCTCGATTACGCGAACTCGAACTGGTCGCTCTATGTGGGTGGTGCGGAGATCGTGTCAGAATTCGATTTCTACTCCAGCAGCAACGCCGACTTCAATCAGATTTCATTCCTGGAGTCTTCGTCGACATCTTACCTGGACAACGTGGACATCAAGGCTCCGCCGCTGGTGTATTTCGATGTGGCATCGGGGGAGTATGCCGAAGGATCGAGCGTAACCGTGACCGCTCGGCTTTCAACGGCCTACGGGACGCAGATCACCGTGAATCATGCGATTGGCGGAGGCACTGGAGATGCTGGAGACATTGAGAGTTACAGCCCCGGGCTACTCACTTTCCCTTCAGGTGTCACGGAGACCAACTTCACGTTTACCGTCAAGAACGATATCTTTGGGGAGGAAGCCGAGACTCTCTTGTTCGAGTTGAGCAACGTGACGAACGGCATCCTGGGTTCCCCGTTGATCTTTACGCTAACCATTCCGGACGACACCTCGGACTGGAGTCTTCCGTTCACCGAGGACTTCGAGGCGCGAACCGAAGGCGACCTGGATGCGCAGAACGGCTGGCAGGCCACCGGTGCGGAGGTACAGACCACGACGTTTATCGACACACAGGCCGCGAGCGTAACATCCTCGACCGGTGTTGCGAGCCACCCGTTTGGTGACGGGCAGACAAATGTCTGGACGGACCTGCATATTCAGCCCGCATTCGGTGACAACTCGTCCACCAACCCGCCGGACGACAGTACGTTTGCGTTCTTCGTGAACAGCAGTTCTAACCTGGTGGTTTACAGCGGCAACTCAACCCGGACGCTGACCGGTGTCACGATCACGCAAGGCGAATGGGTGCGTTTCACCGTGCAGAGTGACTACGCAAACAGCAACTGGGACCTGTACGTAGACGGCGTGCCGGTCACCAATGACGTGGATTTCTACACCAACACAACGCCCAGTTACGAAGAGTTCGGGGTACGTGGTGGCGGCTCGTCGAGCGTGCCTTTCGACGATGTGTACATCTCCACGAATCCGCCGGCCCCGTTCGTGACGTTCGCCATGGCCTCCAATACCTATGTCGAAGGCAGCACGGCCACCGGATACGTGGCCCTGTCGTGGGCCTCCGCGAGCAATGTGACCGTGGATGTGACGGATCTCTTGAGCGGGACGGCGACGAATGCCGGGTTGGGCCAGGACTACACATTCAGCAGTCCAAGCAATCTGACAATCTTCGCCGGAACAACGAACCTGCCGTTCACCTTCGTGATCGAACAGGACGATGACGGTGAACCTGCAGAAACAATCGAGTTCGGGCTTGCGAACTGCGACGGATGCTCGGAAGGCGACATCACGAACTTCACAGCGTATATCGACATCGATCCGTCCGACGTACCTGATATCAGCTTCCAGACGAATGCTGTGTCGCTCGCAGAAAGCACGGGTGTCGTAACGGTGACGGTGGAAGTCAGCGTGCCCTACAACATTGATACCGTGAAAGTAGACTATGCAGTCAGCGGTACGGCGACCCCGAACGTGGATTACACGAATTACTCCGACGGGACGCTGATCCTGGATCCTGGCGAGACCTCGACTAACTTTACGTTTGAGGTCATCGACGATCTCGAGGCGGATGGGGATGAGACCGTGATCTTCGGCCTGTCGAACTTCGTCAACTGTTCGGACGGTACGCACACGCAGATCACATACACGATTCTCGAGGACGTTGGAGATGAGAAGCCCAATGTGCATTTTGCTTCCTCAGAGGTAACCGTATTCGAGGGCGTGGGCACGTTAATCCAGGATGTGTACCTGACTAAGACGTACAACGGAACGGTGACCATCGAGGTCGAGGACACCTTGTCGGGAACGGCCACAAACGGCGGCGTGGATTACACCATGGGAATAACGAACCTGACGTTCCTCACGGGCAGCACCAGTGAGCAGTACAGCGTTGCGATCAACAACGACACCATTGGTGAAGACTCCGACACCATTATCCTCCAGTTGAGCAATGTTAGCGGGGCCACGATTAGTGCACCTTCGACGCACACGATCACGATTTCGGACGACGTGTATGACTGGGGTCTCCCGTTCTATGAAGACTTCGAGGCGAGGGTTGAAGCCAGCCTGGACGGCCAGCACGGATGGGATGCGCTCGACGCCACGGTGCAGAGCAACAGCACCTATGCCGGCAGCACGTACGCCGGCAGCATCAATTCCGAGACCGGCTTCGCGATACACCCGTTCTCCGACGGCAAGTCCAACGTGTGGACGGATATCTACATCCAGCCGGTATTTGGTGACAGCTCTTCCACCAATCCGCCGTCCGGCAGCAGTTTCGCTTTCTACGTAAACACGAGTTCCAACGTGGTAGTATACGACGGACTATCCACCCAGACGCTGAGTTCTGTGAGCTTGACCGAAGGCGAGTGGGTGCGCTTCACGATGTTCAGTGACTACGCGAACACCAACTGGGATCTCTATGTTAACGGTGAGCTGGAGGCCGAAGATCTTGATTTCTATTACTCGGGCGCTACCAACTACACCGAGTTCGGGGTTAAGGGTGCAGGGGCGTCCAACGCACCTGTTGACGATGTGGCCATCACGCTGATTCCTCCATTTAGTACACAGCCGACGGTCTCCTTTGCCTCCGCATTGGCTTCGTTCGCGGAGAATGCGGGCACGGTGACGGGCAGCGTGGTCCTGTCGTGGGCACACGCGGTCACTGTCAGGGTGGATCATGCCGTAAGCGGTGGTTCGGCAGATACCTCCGACTACGCTTCCTATACGCCCGAGACGATGATCTTCGACCCGGGCGAGACGAACAAGACGTTCACTTTTGACATCGTGAACGACACCGAAGACGAAATGGACGAAACCATCATCTTCGAGCTCAGCAGCTTCGTCAACGGGATAGCCGGCACCCCCACTAACTTCACTTGTACGATCACATCCGACACCAACGACTGGTACGTACTACCGTTCCTCGAAACGTTCGAAGATCGAACGCTGAGTGATCTGAGCGGTCAGCACGGGTGGTATGCCCTGGACTCGGACGTGATCAACGCCCCGGCACCTTTGATTCACGCGGGATCGCAGGCTGGTCTCATTACAACCGGCGTTGTCAGCCACACCTTCAACGACGGCCAGTCGAACGTGTGGACGGATCTCTACATCAAGCCCGAGTTTGGCGCAGGCCACGACAGTGTGACCAATCCGCTCGCCAACAGCAGCTTTGCGTTCTACGTGTACACCAACGGCCAGGTGGTGGCCTTCGACGGAAGAAGTTCACCGACAGAATTCGCGCACACCCCGCTGACTGCGGGCGAATGGGCGCGCTTCACGGTATACAGCGACTACGCCGAGACCAGTTGGGATCTCTATCTGAACGGTAGCCAGATCGCCGGCAATCTGGACTTTGTCGATACAACCGCTCCCTGGTGCTATACGGAGTTTGGCGTGCGGGGCGGCGGACCGTCAGATGTTGCCATAGACGACGTGAACATTACACTCAGTCGTCCGATCCCTCTGCTAGACCCACCAAGCGGCGCAATATTCATTCTCAGGTAGAGGACGGCACGAACGGTTTCGATTGCGAAAAGGAAATCCAGGAGCTCGGGTGAGCTCTCTGAAAAACTTTGACATAAGGGGTTGGTAGGTCCGGTCTGAGACCTGCCCGCGGTGTTACGCATAGCGGTACAGGTGAAGTCGGACCATGGTCCCCGATTAATTGGGACCCATACCGGAGATCAGAAAAATGGAGTCGATGCGTTACCATGCCGAGCGTGGGAGTTCTAGAATCATGTCCAGGGTCGTTGCACTGTTGGGTGCAGGGCTTTTGTTGACATGCGGGGGAGCCGTTTACGGTGCTTCTACGGTGCCTTTCGCTGACTCGTTTGACTACCCTGACGAAACCAGTCTTGACGGTACAAACGGCTGGGGCGTAACCGGTACCGGATCGGCCATTGCTACCAACGGAAGGGCACGACTTGGTGACGTGACGGTTTCGAATGTTTTCACGGGCGAGGAAGAGGCCGTTACAATTACGTTTGACCTCCAGCCACGCTTTAACGAGGGCAATCCCTCCTCACTCATTCCCTCCGACGCAACGTACGCGCTCTACGTCGGGACCAACGGATTGATTACGGCGTTCGACGGCCAGGCCGCATCGAACCTGACGCATGATCCTCTCAGCGAGAGCAGCACCACACAGATGACTGTGCGCGTGGACTACCCGGCTGAGACATGGTCGTTGTGGCTGGGGGACACGAAAATCGCGACCGACTTCGGTTTCTATGGGGCGGCTGCATCGAATTTCACGGAGGTAGGCTTTGTTGAGGGTTCTACCAATGCGTATTCCTACGTCGATAACGTGGAAGTCGAAGAAGTGCAGGCCCTGGTCACTGTTTCGATGTCTGATGCGGCGGCGCAGGGCGCCGAATCCGTGGGCCTCGTGACGGCGACGGTGGTTCTCAACACGACGTCCACCAATACGGTCAGCGTGGATCACTTCCTCTCGGGCGGGACGGCTGACTTCGGCACGGATTTCACCAACTACACCGGCGGAACGCTGACCTTTTCACCCGGTCAGACCACCACATCGGTCACCTTCACGGTTATCGACGATACGGAAAATGAACCGGACGAGACGATCGTTATCGGGCTGAGCAATTTCGTCAATGGCGTGGCTGGTGATTATACGAATCTCACCTATACCATTCTGTACGACCTGGCCGACGAACCGGCGGTTGTTTCCTTCGCCACCGACGCGGTCAGTTACGACACGCAGACGTCAACCGGTTCCGTCGAGGTGACGTTGTTCCCTGCACAGGTGGTAACGGTCAAGGTGGATCATGCAGTCCTGGTGGGAAGCACGGCCACCGCGGGATTGGATTACACGGACTATACACCCGGCACGTTGACTTTCGATCCGGGAGAGACGAACAAGACTATCACGTTCACGGTCGCGGAGGATGGGGAAGGGGAAGACGAGACGATCGTTCTCGGGTTGAGCAGCTTTGTGAACGCATCCGCCGGAACGTACAGCAACTTTACCTATACCATCCTGGGCGATACGAACGCCTGGTACGCACTGCCGTTCTACGAGCCGTTCGAGAATCGTACGCTGGGCGACCTGGACGGTCAGTTTGGATGGGAGGCAAGTGGGGTGACGGTGCAGACCAACGTCGTCCATTCCGGATCCAGGGCGGGTGACCTGAACGGGCAAAGCTCCGTGATGACCCACAGTTTTGTTGACGGGAAGACATTCCTCTGGACGGACCTGTACATTCAGCCGGTCTTCGCAGCCGATGATACCGACAGCGTCACCAACGTGCCCGCGGGCAGCAGTTTTGCCTTCTATGTGAACACGAACGGGCTGATCGTGGCATACGATGGCATGACTCCTACTCAGCTTGTGCACGCCGCGTTGACACCGGGTGAGTGGGTTCGCTTTACCGTCCAGAGCGATTACGCGAACACTAACTGGGACCTGCTTCTTGACGGTGATCCTAATCCCGTGGCGAGCGATCTCCAGTTCTACGACCCGACGGCTACAGCCTTCACCGAGTTCGGCGTGCGCGGAGCCGGAGACACAAATGCTTATGTAGACGAAGTACGTATCGAGGAAACGCACCCGTTCGTGCCGAGCGCCGTCTATGCAACGGCTACGTTGGCGGTTGCTGAGACGCAGGGCACGGTCACGGCCACGGTTATTCTCAGCGAGACGTACGACGAAGAGGTTCGGGTGGATCATTACCTCGTTGGCGGGACCGCCGCATTCGGCGAGGATTTCACAAATTACTCGGGTGGTACTTTGATCTTCGCCACAAACGAAACGAACATGACGTTCACGTTTGATGTCCTCAACGACACGAACAGCGAACCGGCCGAAACCATCATCTTCGGTCTCACCGCCTACAGCAACTGCGCACCCTACGAGCCGTCGACGCTTACCGTCACCATCGGAGATGACGGTTCCGACTGGACTCTCCCATTCTACGAACCGTTCGAGGGCCTGGCGCTGGGCGACCTGCTAGGGCAGAACGGTTGGCGGGGCGAAGGTTCGATCGTGCAGGGCGACGTCGTTTTCGCCGGACAGAAGGCGGGCAGCGTGACTTCCATGACCGGTGTGGCCAGTCACCCGTTCGGTGACGGGCAGACAAACGTCTGGAGCGACCTGTACATCCAGCCGGACTTTGGAGGCAACAATAACAGCGTATCCAATCCTCCCGCGGGCAGTAGCTTTGGCTTCTTTGTGAATTCAGATGGATACGTGGTGGCTTTCGATGGCACGACACGGACGCAGCTTGTGCACGATGCCTTGAGCGAGGGGAACTGGACCCGCTTCACTGTGCATAGCGACTACGCTAATACGAACTGGGACCTGTACCTCTTTGGGGACATGATAGCAGGCGGTCTCGAGTTCTATGATCCAGCAGCTGTGGCCTATTCCGAGTTCGGCGTCCGCGGTGCGGGCTCCAGCGACGCCCACCTGGACGAAGTTCGAATCCAGGACTCGTCGCCTCCTTTGACCAGCGCATCATTCGAGCCCTCAGAGGATGCAAACGACGAAACCACGAATACGGTTACCGTCACGGTGGTCCTCAACGCGGCATCCGGCGATGAGGTAAGGGCGGACCACTACCTTTCGGGCGGAACGGCTGACATCGGGGACGATTTTACCTACACGCCGGGGACGTTGATCTTCGATCCGGGTGAGACAACCCAGACGTTCAGTTTCACCGTCATCAACGACTTCGTGCCTGAACTGGATGAAACCATCGTCTTTGGTATGAGCAACCTTGTGAATGCCGCTATCGGCTGGAACCCGAACTTTACCTATACCATACTGCCGGAGGATACCATCAACTGGTACGTGTTGCCGTTCACCGAAACGTTCGAGAACCGGTTGGAGGCTGACCTGGACGGTCAGTATGGATGGAGCTCGGGAAGTGCCACGGTTCAGACCGCGGTAGTTTACTCAGGAACCAAGTCTGCAATTATCGCGGAAGGCGGGAATATCGCACACCCCTTCGTCGGTGATCACACAAACGTTTGGAGCGATATTTACGTTAGGCCGCTACGAGGTGTGCCCCCCGCGGTTCCTGCCAACAGCACGTTCGCATTCTACGTGAACACGAACGGGCACGTGATGGCCTACGACGGTGATACGGCCACAGATCTGACTCCTCCGGCTCCGACGGTGGCTGAAGGTAAATGGGCACGGTTCACAGTACACAGTGACTATACCGATAAGACATGGGACCTGTACGTGAACGGTATGCGAAGGGGCGAAGATTTGGCATTTTACAGCACCAGTACAACCGGCTATAGCGAATTCGGCATCAAGATCAGTGGCGGCACGAACGAGGTGCGTAGCTCCTACGTGGATAACATCAAGATTGGTTTCAACAGGCCTTTCGGGGTGCACGATTTCGGTACGTTGCTGATCATCCGATAAAACAACTTAAACACGACCACCCCACAAGTCCGCCGTGGGGAGCATCCCTATGTTGCTCCTCGCGGGGGACGCTTTCGTCCACCCGCATTTGAATTGTTCGGCACGAATAAGCATTCTCTTCTCTGACGGGTCAGTCATGCAGCGGTAAAGGCCGTCCTCAAACATCATTCGGATGCGTCGGATGATGCCGGAATCGAACCATCTGCCTGCAGTTCCCCAGATGTCTGACGGAGCAATCACCCTCGTTCAAGGTTGTTACGCAATTGATGTCTTTCGCAAGGTGCTATGTGTTCGATAGTTATGACTGATTTTCCAATGATCACGCGTTTTACGACCTGATTTTCAATTTTTAGGACCCAATTTTTTCACAAGTTCATAAACTTTATTATCTTTCGATTCATTCCATCATTTTTTTAGGTAAACTGTTTATCTTATTAGCTATTTAACAAAAAAGAAGATTCACTTTTATCCTCAT
>PVBE012485109.1_pt1 | contig 13429 bp, 4 predicted proteins | sample 1631181 | NCBI WGS metagenome assembly PVBE01 (sample SAMN08397723, study PRJNA350692) | Marine metagenome, whole genome shotgun sequencing project. | isolation source: water | place: Pacific Ocean | collected 2012-04 | reverse complement strand
TTTTATTTCCCCCTCCCAATACCTTTTTTGTATCGAAATGCTTTTTATCTCTTTGATGATTTTCTAATGCCTTTTTGTTTTTAAAACGCTTTCCACATCGAGGGCATTCAAAGGGTTTTTTCTTATTGACCTTCTCGGCTTTGGTTTGCTTTTTCTTTTCTTCCTTCTTAGGTTCGATGTATATGACCGCCCCTCCCTTATGGCCTGTTTTAGCCTTATGGTCTGTTAAGGCCGTGCGAGTGCCGAATACTTCCTTACATTCAGGACACATTACTTTGGGCATCTTCATTACCTCCTAAAATTAATCTAATATATTTCTCCATCTTTTTATCATCTATATTAAGGCTTTCCTTGTTAGGAGTATTGTATTCTTCGGCCTCTTGCACAATGGCTTCGGGATTCATCTCGCCCTGCTCCCTCATATATGTCACCCACTCCTCCTGTCTTTCTAACAAAACATTTCGGGTGAATGAATGGATATTTGAGTTGGGTCGAGAGATGGATGCTTGATATATGGAGGCATAAATACTAATGTCGTCTGTCACCCCTTCAATGCTAATGCCCATTCCACTAAGGATGGTATATCCAGTTGTTTGACAAAAGGAAGTGTAATCAAATCCATGATATAGTGGCCCTCTCGCCCGTATTCCTACATAAGAACCTCGTCCCAGTTTTCCTAAATCACACTCAAAAACTCCTGTTATATTACCTTCGTCATATGGAGTCCCTTTAGGCCAAAGGCTGATAAGAATTCCTGAGTTAGCAAGAGCCTGATAATAATCGCTCGGAGTATCAATATTGCATAGTAAGTCAATAAGTGCGTATGCGGGCCTTTTATAATTGGCGTATCGGTGGCCCTGCACCAAACCACTCAAAAACATTAATAGTGCTATCTTATTATCTGTGTAAAATGCCTCATCCGTTCCTGCATATTCAAGATACGGCCATAGATTACAAACATCTATATTAGTGAAAACCCATCCGAGATTGACCCTTCCTCCCCTTGAACCAACTGATACATAATAATTGTCGCCGGATAGCAGACTAACTGGGTTGCGTGAAATTATTTCTCCGCTACTTGTCTTCCACCTAAAATTTCCACTTTTTTCAATAAAGTCAGTCAGGGTTAATAAGAACGGAATTAAATTTTCTTCAGGAGATTTCATATTACTCAGCATGAACTCGATGGTTTTGCTGAATCCATCACTATTACAATATTTATCTTCCATCCTCCATTTTGGCAATTCTGTTCCTGTGCTGGAGATTGGATTCCACGAAATGTTGGGGTTGTTATCAAAGAAAACTAATGTAATTTGATTCTTCCATTTTTTAATTTCTCCATCCCCTCTCTCGCCATAATTCCCTGCTCCATAGACGGAATTCCAATCAGGATATATTTCACTCCATTTATTACTCATTCTCTTACGGCCACTATCCCAATACATTCCGGATAGTTTAATGCCGTTTTGAGTTTCCTCCTTATTGTCAATGTAACGAATTGTGGTAGTAATTGGGGCTGATTGTCTAATCACTCCCTTTCTTTCCTTCAAATCTCTCTTAGCGGTCTGTTTCCTACTTTTTGCGTAAAGTAAATCTCGAAGTTGGCGGTATTCTTCTAATTCAGCCATGTCTTCCTCCATATTATTCTCCAAATCTTCGTAATCATCCCACCCTAATTCCTCCACCTCGCTTTGAATTTCCATACTTAATTCCTCCAACGCATTTTCAATCTCCTCTAACTCTTGTTGTGTTTCTTCACTCAAGAACTTCCCATCTTGTGAGAGATAAACATCATCATAAGGGGGTTTAAAATTAACATCTATAATAAGTTGAGGTTTTTGTTTGATAATGGGTTGCTCGCAGATGGAATCTCCCTCCCTTATAACCTTTGGGGGAATAAATTTATTAAGGCCGAACTTTCCAAACCCTCCTCTCCACATACCTATGTTGTTGAAATTTAGTTTTTGTAAGACTGATTGGAACTTCCCATAATCCGTAGCATCTCTAAAATTAAATCTATCTCCTGAATCGTATGCAAAATCCCTAAGTATTTTTAACGAATCAGTCATATCCTTCATAGGCATCTTAAAAATATTATTAAGATATATTTCAAATAACTTAAGTCTTATTTCATCACTTATCGCAGGATTCCCTTCTATAATAGCCGGCGCATTATCAAATAGAGTTTCATTAATTATATCTTTCTGCTTCATTAATTCTTCCGCATCCAAATCAAACTTAGCATTGAATATTAATTGAGATACTAATGATTCATCTATATAAGTTACTATTTGATTTATAGTAGGAATTCCAATTATAGGGTTATTTACCAATTCTGCCACTATATCTCTATATCTTACTTCGTTATATATATTACTTCCATAGAGAGTAAATATATCGCTATAATGAACATTAATTTCCGATTGACTAATTCCTCGACCCTGAGTTGTTTCTATTATCTTTACAGATTTAGAAAATGCATTAGTAGTCTGAGTGGTAAGTATTAATCTTGATTGCATAGATTGGGGGATATATGGATTCTGTGCCAAAATTATTAAATAGTTTTTGAGTTGATTGAGTCTAATTTCTATATCGCTTTGAATATCTTCTCTTCGGGTGTAAGCATCCATGTCGTTATATAATAAATCCACAAGTTCAGTTTCCGATAACTTTTGTAATTCGGTAGGAACTTTAAAAATATAGTGTCCTCTTCTATTAACTTCAAAGTAAGGTCCTAATGAGAGTTTTAACATAGCCCCTTCAACCATTCTAAATTGGGTTGGAGTCCTCAGTAATTTAAAGAGGTTATCTATCCCATATTGCTGAGGAGCGAAGTCGGAATAATAACCTAATATTAATCCTATAAAAGCATTCAATCCGTCCGACCCAAAGGAATCCCTACACGCCTCGATAATGGCTCGGCCATCACCTCCAAACACCCTCGGTTGCAATTGTCGGAAACTTCCCATAGGAGTAGGAAGTTCAATATAATCATGAACCCTTGCATCGGGGGGGATGGTCGGAACTAACTCAGGGTTTAAATAAGGGTATAATTTTTCAATTTGTTTATTATCAATGAAGGGGTTGTTAGGGAGCAAATTCCCATTTTGGCCTACTAAGGTATCGAGAAGAATGGCAGTTAGGGGAAATGAGCCGTTTGGATATGGGGTATAAGTAGTCTTAGCATTTGTGGTGATAAAGGACATATAGGAATTAAAAACTTTGTTGAATATTCGGGGTGAGCGGCTAAAGTGATAAAGATAATAATACATATATAATTTATATGCCTTATCAAAGTTTTGAGGAAGGCTCGAACTCCCCCATATATCTATATCTCCAATAGGGATATTATCCCACGCATTGATACAAATGGTATTTTGCAAATCATCTATACTTAATACATCATCTGAATAAATCAATAATTGGGTGAGTGGATTATTTGTATAACTTCTTTCTGAATCATTAAAAGTTGAGAAGTGAGATGGTGGTGAAATGCCATATAGTGAAGTAAATGCCCACGCCATAACACTACTGGAATCTAATAGTTCAGGATGAATTATTGAGGTGAAAAGGTTGTTATCAGAATAACATATGCTTGAACCGTCAGATTTATCATATAATAAATTCATAGTTAATGCCTTATATGTTTTATAATAGTCGTTCATAAGTTTTTTAAGACTTCTTGAAGGGATTGTATGGGAATGAAGAAATTTATATATTATCCCCATAACTTCACATAGGGTTTTATAATTGGTAGTGGATAATCTCGGTGAGTATGAAAGATTGTGAATCGTCTTAAGTTGATAATATACCAACAATAATTCCTTATTTCTTCTCAACGCATTAGCAGTTTCAGTCCGGCTACCCCAAAAAGTCCAATCAATATTAATATGCGGGAAAATATTCTTAGTAGTTTCCACCCGCCCCAATTTCTTAGCCGAACTCTTTAACTTCTGAATCATATCACTCAACACCGCATTATCTATCATTCGTGCGGGGGCCTTACCTGTCTTTATATTCAAATCTAATAGAAATAAGTCAGAAGCCATAGCGAAATCATTACCAGTTGCACTATCCACTAACTTTATCTTTTGATTATAAAGGTGTTCTTGAATAGATATATCGGGAGTGTGTCCTTTGAAGGTTTCCATTACTGAAGTATGATTATAGATGGTTTTTAATAAACAACTCTCTCCATAGTTCCAAGTCTTAGTGGTATCATACATATCCAATGTTCCTGCGATTGATGTTTCATTCACAGGATATTGGAGAAGCCATGAAATATTTTGTGAAGAGGAGTCCAAAGCCGAATCCAAAAATTCTTTTCGTATAGGTTGATACTGCTCTTGACGAGTATTACTAAATAATCCATTTATTACTGAGGCTAAGGAAGTTTCAGAAACCCATATCTGAGGATTCTGTGCAACGGTTCTATATATTCCGGGGTCTATGCTCCCATACAGTCTAATATCGGTTAAAAGCCCTTGTGTAATTTCTTGGAAATCACGAAATTCAAATCGAACATATTCATCATAGTCCAATTCAACTCCCTCTTGTAATTGAACTTCTCTCGCCGTTCTTGAGGTATCTCCTCCGAATCTTAAACCTCGATTATAATTAGGGACTAATTGTGTGCTATTGCCTAATCCCTTACAGTCGTAATCGCCTTCAGGAATTGAATCACTATAACCATTATTATTATAATCTAAGTAAGCCCACCCCATCTTATAGGGTGCTTTAATTTTTTGCATAGGCTCATTCCGGTCATTAAGGCTGGAATCCCATATACTATTACCCGAATTATCCTTGATTTGTTTTAATATTCTTGCCACGCCTTGAAATGCAGGGAAGGCCCAACCTTGCCTTTTCGGATATATCGTAGTTTCTAAACCAGTTCCCCAACCTATTTTTTTCCCCTCAGTATCTCTTTTATCTCCCCACCTTAGACTCATCCGACCTACAAGTTCAGATTCATCACTATTGAATAAATCTTCAGGACTCATCTTAGCGAGATTAGGATATTTCTTTTTATCTCCACTCTCAATTGCTAATTTATAGTCATTCATAATATCTTCATCAATCAAAGCGACAAAGGCCACCCCATTACCATTATAGAAATCGAAAAAGGGGCCACAACCAAATTGACCGTTAAAATTAATACAACTCATCCCTGCGTCATTCACTCTCTCACTATTCCACATCTCCTCCGACCTTTGACCCCATTTCTGAGATGTGTTTTGATTAATAACTTCAACTGGGTCGTTGGTTATCCAAATTAGGAAGTGCATTTTCTCAACCGCTACTTGTTTCATTTTATCGGCGACAGATTGGCCGGCTCCTCTCCCTGCGGATGGAGGGGGTTTGAAGTCTGCAAGAGCCTTTCTTGCTCCATCATCCTTTATTTTATTCAATAAGTTAGAAATTTTTATCGTATTAAATACATATTCCTCAGTCGTTTCAAAATCCATCACTATCTCTATCTGAGATTTGTTATCATCCACAAAGGCTTGCAATTCATCCTCATCTAATTCATTAATTTCATCTAAAAGATTTTGAGAGTCCTTTATCACTTGGGATAATTGTTTTTTATCCATTCCTATATTATCAAGTTCTTTAGCATAGGGAGGATATTGATTGAAAAAGGCCATTACTCTCCCCATTGCCTTCATAGGATTATCTATCTCCCCCCTATGGAGTTTCTCTTGAGCCATCCAATATTTAATAACTAAATCCAAATCTAAATCTATTTCCTGCTCAACCGCAATCTTTACTTCCTCTAAAGTCTGAAACCTTAAGTTAGTATGATATATGTCATTAGGATTTTCAAAACTATATTGAATTTGTTCTTGATTAGGAGAAATCTTCTCTCCTGTATTGGGGTTATACTCTCTCAAAAAAAGATAGTCATCTTCTTGATTGATTTTGCTAATAAATTTCAAGATGAATGGGAGAAGTTGTCCGATGGCCTCAGCATCTTCGGCGGTGATATAATAATAACCATTAAGTAAATCAAAGATGCGAGATTTTTCTCCTTGTTTTCCAACATAGTGTTTGCTCATTTTGTTATTGGATTCATTGACTTTATTTTTTATCATGCCTTTAATAAAATCCTTGGTCGAATATCCCCAATCGTAAATACGACCCAATCTTGCGCCTCCACTCGAAATTGAGCCTGAAGAAAACCAAGGGTTATCTTCGGTTGGGAAGTCACTAATTAAATTATTAAAAGTAGCCCATTTGGAACTGTCTTTTTCAGCCAAATAACGGCTTTTCCATTCTCGGCCTGTTTCATCATCTTCTTTCTTATACTTTCGAGAAATCTTAGCCCTTGTTTGGCTATTAAATAATATATCAGAACGGGGGTGGTGAGGTCGATTGTTTATCCCTTCTGCTAAACTTTCAGTCCAATCTCTTATAATTTTGGCCTTTTCCTTATCATCTAAATCAACATCTTGCGAGGGAGGGTAGTGAGGGAGAGATTCTAAATATTTTTTATCTTTATATGGTTGCCTTAGAGTATGCAATTCTTCAACCCTAATTTGCCAATTCGTCATAAACTATAAATTCGGGTGCGACTATTTAAAACTTAACTTCACTTAAAAACCTATTAACCATGATTAATGTATCTATATCACTAATTTGAAGGGAGAGTTCTTTCAAATCTTCGTAGTCAATTATATCTAAATCAATGCACCTCAAAATATAAATCATTAAATCAGAATAGTTCTCAGGATTATCATTAAATAGGCCTATGGAGTGTTCAATAAAATCAGAAGTGAATATAAAATTACTCCACATATCCATGTTTGAACTATCGCCTTGCATGGCATTACATAATAAATCTAAGTTTTCATCAATGAAATCCACCGACCACGCTTGGTTGGTGTTGATGTTTTTAATCATATCCTGTATTTCATATTCTGTGTTATTGTTTCCTAAGTTGCATGAGATGGGTAAGGTGTCATATAACCTATCGAACATCGCAATACTTCCCACTCTAATTCCAATTGTGTTGATGAGGTTTTTATAGGTGTCGGAAGTAAGGGTATATCTCCAATCAGGAATTCTAAGTTCTTTGGAGGGGGGTTGATTGTCTATAATGACAAATATACATTCGTGTGTCCATTTCCTTGCCTTATCAGGCTCGGTAATAAAATCCTCCTCATCAGGATGTTTGTTTTCTTTATGTTTAATCGCCTCTTCCATTGTCTTAAATCTATACTTTACAGGCTTCCCCTTTTCCGTAGTGCGTTCAAGGCAAGTATTACAATATATAACTTCTCCGGGGGGTGTCCTCGCATCTTCAGGTATGAATCCAAATAGACGATTTATTTCTATATTCTCGCCCATAGGAATAGTTTGTAAATGATTATTTTCATCGAAGGATGTTTTAGTTCCTTCGATATAAATTAATTTCTTATTAATCGTTTTGTAATTATCAATGTTCATCAGAATATTCTTCGACTTATCCGAATCCCATTTTAATATACTAAAGTGTTGATATTCTTTGGGAGGAATGATTGGATTATCTGCAATTCCGCCCCCTCCCCCCTCTTTCAACCAATAATTAATAGAGTCTATTTTGTCGAATTTTTTAGCAAGATTAAATCCGCCTCTCCAATAGAATACATCTTTCATATTCGAGTATAATAGTTGCTCAATACTCTTTCTCAACTCTAAACCTTTCTCAAAACTTAAATAGGGATTTAATTTTTCATTCACAAATTGATTCATGTTAAATGTTTTAGGGCTAATATTAGTATTGAGTATTGTCAAAATATAATTATATAATTTATAAAAATCATTTTGGTCTATTTGCGTATTCATCAATACCTCATAAGGGAATAAATCAAACAAAGTGTTTTTAGCACTTATTTTGTTGGAAATTAAATATTCCATCGGAACATTAGGATTTTGTGCTAATCTATTTTTAATGGGTTGGATTTCAGCAACTTTCATGTCTAATAAATAGGTTATACAAGAAAGTGATATATTAGGATTACTCGCTATGGCTAAATAGATGGAAGGCATCTCTAATTTTCTATAAGCATCTTGAATTTCGTATTCTTTTGAAATTTCAAGTAAATCAAAAATAATAAAGTTTTGAATGTTTTGAGATAATCGAGGATTCTTACAGAAACCTAATATTAGACTACCAAATAGACCAAATTTAATATTTTTCCATTCTTCGCTTTCTTTTATGTTATTAATTACTTCCTCTAATTCTAAAATAGATTCTATATCGCCCTCATCAACTGCTCTCATATACTCCTCAACGGGCAAAGGATTCCTTACAACAAATGAATCTTTATTGTGAAATTCTCCAAAACATCTTTGGAGGGTGGCGAAAAATAATTCATCAATTTGGAGTGGGTCGAGTAAGTATGGGGCTAATCGGCTTACATCAATTTGATTCTCTAATCGAGAGAAAGAGTAATATTTATTTTCCATTATTGTATTTAATATATAAGACTCTATCTCATCCTTATAAAATGTAAAGTTTTCCACATCCACAAAAGCAACAATATTATTTCTTATTAATTCTGTAAAGTTTCTATCATAAAATGATTTGTTTGTCAATGCTTTGAATAGTTCTATTCTTAGGGCAGGATTACTAATAATTTTTTCTCCTGCTAAATTAGGGTTATCGAAATCCAACATACAAGATAGAAGGGAATATAGTGTCATATCGCTCAGTTCAGAAAAATTAGTTATATCACTTGTTCCAAGCATGGCTCCAATTTTTTCAATTGAGTTATAATTCTCAATAGTCCTCGGTTTTGAATTAAGTAGCAAAAACATACCTAATGCAGAAGGTTCAGGGAAGGCAGATTCCTTATTGAATGTTCTAATTACATCAGCATCATGATAATCATTTCTTTTATTTAGACATTCAAGATAGTAATCATATACAAACGGAAGACTTCCTATTCCCTCAATCCCTCCTTGCCGGTCTAAGAAGTGGTGCATACTATCCCTTTCACCGATGATGAAACTTTCAATAAGGTTAGGCGTTGCTTCAATAGCCCCTTTAGTGCAAATTGTTTTGATGATTTGAAGATAATAATCTCTCACCGTATTGTTATCTAATAAATTGTAGTTTATTATATAAGAACTCAAAACTAAGTTTAAGGAATCTGAAGCATCTCTTACATACTTATTTTTCTTATACTTCAAACTCCTCTTCAAAATATCCAATAGTTTGATATAATTAGTCGTGTCTGTATTCTTAGCGAATAATAAATTATGAATAAGGCCATAAGTGCCAGTTACGCTCCGCCTATTAGATAGAATATCTATCATCTTTCCAACAGTATTTTGAGAAAATGGGATATAATAAAGAGAATATACTGTATCGGGAGAATCTAACAGTAGGAAAAGACTGTATGTTATCTTATCCTCTATATTGAGTGTAGTATATATTTTATTCTTGTTAAATAAATCTTCAAAGGTGGATGAATTATGTTTAATGTAATTGATTAGTCTATTTTCTATAACTTCATCGAATGCTTGATTTTTTAGTATTGTTTTAATGAGCGAAAATTGGTCTTCTTTTTCATAAAAATCTAAATGGTTGAAGAATTCTAATTGTTGTTGAGATGTGCAAGAGGTCGAGTTTAGTAATATGAGATTTGTGGTTAAATCCTTTAGACCGAATAGTTCGCTAATTGCATTGGGGTATAACCATATTCTCGGATTTTGTGCTAACAAAATTCTTACTTCGGCAGGGATTCTTCTTTTACTTAATCCCATTGCATCTCCAATAGTCAATGTATTAGACATAGCAATATTCTTTTGCTCATCTAATACATCAATACTTTCATCCACATAATAACTCCCATTAATAGTTCCTTGTTTTTTAGTTCTAATTTGTTTTCCGTAGGCCGAAACCCCTCCACCTCCTATGGCTTCATTGCTACGGTCTGTGGCTCCCCAATGGCGATGGGGTGCATGAAGCATTTGCCAATATTTCTCGCTTAATGCAGATTCATTCAAAACCATCGAAGCAGCCGTTGTTAGGATTTTTCTATACTGCATTTTCTTATTACATTCAACACCATAATAAGTTTCCACGCTGAATCCTATGCGGGCCTTTTTATCATATGCTTCCTCCTTGACCTTAAAATTAATATCGTCTGAAACATAGCCCCACCTAAGAATAATCCTTCCCTTACAAGTATCATCATAGACCACCGGCCAGTCGGAATTAATTTCTTCTAAATCACTCTCTCCTGAATCATTGTTAGCAAAAATTAAAGCCATCATATTCATATACTTCATATCTGTCCATCCAGTCCAAGACGAGGTATATCCATTTCTTCCCAATGGGTTTCGAGGCCCTGCACCCCCATGCCACGAAGCACATGAACCACCACCATGCCAAGGCATCCCAGTTGTGAGTCTAAGTGTTGTGGAGGGGCGATTAGTTAAAACCATTATATAACTCCCTCCTGTTGATTGGGGATATTCAGGACCATCGGGTTGATGAGCAATCATCCAATTATAAATCTCCATTAAACTATCATCGGACTTTACATTAAATCTTTTAATTAGTGCTTTTAATGAAACCTCTCCCTCTCTATTTAGAGTTTTGTTTTCATAATAAACGAGGGTAGGAAAATAATCTCCAATCGGGAAGAAATATTCTATTTCATATTTTTGTTCCTCTTCCTCCTTTGCTTCCGAAAATTTAAAAGTAGGAAATTCATCCTTTAAAATTGCCATCAAATCCTCAATAGATTTATCTTCCATAACATTCTCGAATTCAGGTATCATTTTTTCTTGTTGTATTTTCCGAGCCACCTCTTTCTTTTGAATATCTTTGACAGGATAGTTTATCAATGTAGCAATGACTCCTCCTACCCCTAATCTTAAGTTTCCATACCTTTGATTAGATTCAATAGCGGCTATCAATAATCCCCTCCTGATTACCTCATCCAGCGTCAATACTACTTCTTCTGTTTGAGATTCTTCTTTGACTTTTAGAGGGTCTTTTTCATTAGTGATTGGTGTAGTATTAAAATAACGAAGGAATTCATCTAAAACCTCTTTTCGCTTTATTTTGGTTTCTTCATCAACCATGCTAATCTTATATTTTCCTATCAATCTATTTTCAATACCTATAAGGCGAGAAGTTTCACCCTTCTTTTCAAACCTATATCTTAAATCCTCAACTAACGCTTCTTTTCTATCATCAGTTAGTTTAAGATTGGTGGCATTGGCTCGGTCTGTAACTAATGTTCCATTTGAGTTTCGATATGCAAGATTTCCTAAATCTTCGACAACATGATTTACCCAAGAATTTAAATTATTAAATTTCTCATCTTCCATGATGAAATCTTCTATCTTTGTTACTTCAATTGGAAGATTCTTAGGCATAAACAATAATTGACAACCCTGCTATTTAAAGAATGCGTTTAAATATAGTAGGGGTTCTCCCCCTTTTAATGACTATAAATTGTTTATCATTCTTAAATTTTACTGCCAACGATTTCTTGGTGGGTATCTCTTTCCTCCCCATATCTATTAACTTATCAATAACTTGCTCCGCAGTAATCTCTTGTCCCACATCAATCATAGATTTGATGGAATCAAAAATCTTAGGTTTAGTCGCCATTTTAGACCCTCGGTGCTACAAGTGATTTAATAGTGGAATTTGGAGCGAGTTCCCACTCAAAGGAAATTGGAGAGTCGTCTGAACCTTTAATTACTAAATTATTCTTACAGGCAACTAAGGCTTTGGTTATTTCAGCCGTTGAAAAGTTAGTGACGCTCTCAGATAGTTGAGTATCTAAATTACAATCATCCTCAGACCAAGAAATCTCAGCAAGTCCTTCATCTGTTTCAGACCTTATGATAAAATTACCTTCTATTATAATTACATCAAAAGAGATAGATTTGGAAATGGCTTTCAAGAAGGAAGACATTTTCTTAGACTCAATAACCGATTGATATTCTTGACTCACCATCAATTCAGGGGGCTGACCTATCAAAGAAATGTCAATCAATTTAATATTTCTCTTTAGGCCATTAGATTCGGCAGTAATAAAAGGATTTCCATCGCTATAATCCATAATTAGTAAATCCGAACTTTTAAGAGTTTTGGTTACATCCTTTAATCTATCAATTACTAAACCTAAGTAATAAGGTTTTGGTGAATCAAACTTAAAATTCACCATATCACGATGATTGATATTAATCTCTAACATTTTGTATCTATATACATCTGACATTCGGATATATATTCCTTCATGGTCGAATACCCATATGGACTCGGCGTTTATATTCTCTATGGCTTTAACTACATCTTTTAGTAATGATGCTTTAATCTCTAAATAAAAGGACATGAATTGAAATTCGGTTAAGACCTACTTAAAGTTTCTCTTCTAAATCCATGTGATTTAGGATATGAACAATCACATCCACAGTCCAACCGTTGCCAAGTGCCTTATATCTTTGTGAATTAGAAACTGCCTTCGTGTAATTATCGGGTAGTGTTTGAAGTCTTTCACATTCAAGGGGAGTAATATATCTATAATGAACCCCTTCTTCCAGCGTATTAAATACATCGGGGTATCTTCCCTTCGGCAAAACTGAAATGACTGTATCTTTTTTAACAGTAGTGAGGCAATGGATTTTATCTCCTCCCCTAACCTCTAAACATTGGGTGATTTTTAGGTCTTTATTGTAATCTTCTCTCTTTCCAAATTCATTGAGTCTTCTCCCTGTTATTTGGGCAGGTGTATCAACAATCCCAAAAAACCTTTGATTACTATATTTTTTTGAATGGCTCGCTTCTAAACATTGCATTTTTTCTTCATCAGCATGGACTTTAAGTTTCTTATTCTTTCTCCTTCCGTTTTCTCCAATCCATGTTAGTGCTTTGTCTGAATAATACATATTCCCCCACTCGACTCCATATTCTCTCACTTCCCCCCAAGTTATTCCTCTATCATCAGGAATACTAACATTGGGAATGTTTGTCCAATATAGCCTTTTTCTTTTCTGTGCTGAAACCAATGAAGAATTAATCAAAATCGGTTCAACACCCATATATTCTGTAATAACCGCTTCAAATTCCTTTTTCATCACTACATTTTCAAGAATGAAATATTTAGGTTGATAATGATTTAATATATCAACAAAATCAAAAAACAATTTACTACGGGGGTCATCAAAGTTTAGTTGTTTCCCTGCAAAGGAGAATCCTTGACACGGTGAGCCTCCGATTATTAAATCAATGTCTGTTAAATCCCAACCTCTCCACCCTTTAACATCTCCCAATTGGTGTGTATCTGAGAAATTATCTTGAGCGACTTTTATAGCAAACTTATCAATTTCACTTGCATAGTAATTTTCATATTCTATCCCTGCCCTCTCAAGTGCGACTCTTCCGCAAGAAATTCCATCAAACAAACTAAGGACATTC
>PVBE010467222.1_pt1 | contig 13429 bp, 9 predicted proteins | sample 1631181 | NCBI WGS metagenome assembly PVBE01 (sample SAMN08397723, study PRJNA350692) | Marine metagenome, whole genome shotgun sequencing project. | isolation source: water | place: Pacific Ocean | collected 2012-04 | reverse complement strand
CCGGGGGGGGGGGGCAAGGCGTCGGAGGGGCGCCGGTAGCGGACCAGGTGGATGCGGTCGAAGTGCCACTCAGCGTCGCGGACGAGGTGGGTGTCGGCCCACGCCAGGGCCTGGTCGGCGACCGGGAGTTGGAACTTGGTCCGGCCGCTCATGCGCTCGTCCACGACGGCGACCCAGAGGCGGTCAACGTGGCTGGAGACGGCGGTGGTCTCGAACGGAAGGGAGGCGTGTACGGCCTCGACGATGACCTTGCGTCCATCGATCAGCCAGACGCTCTCGCCCTCGTCGGGGACCCGCTGCACGCCGGGCCGGTTCAGCAGGTAGTAGGCGAACGTGCCGCGCTGGAACCACGCCGGCAGGGTCGCGAGGCCGTCCCGGTCCTTCAGCTCGGATCGGATGAGGTCGGAGGCCTCTTCGTAGGCCGGTCGGGAGGGGGTCGTCACCTGGGCCGTCGACGCCATCAGCGCGCCCGCGGCCCACACCGCCGCGAGGGTGAACCGGAGCACGGGGGCGCCGCGTCCCTCGACCACCCCCAGGGCGGCCACGCCGACGACCACGGGGAGGAAGCAGCCGACCCAGCGGAAGCCGTAGAAGACGTGGCCGGCGAGGGCGTCGACGACGTTGACGTAGAAGAACAGGACGCTGGCGACGAAGCCGACCGTCAGGGCCGCCACGACGATGCCGACCGCTACCGGCGGATCGCCCTCGTCCGGCTTCAGCACGCGCGCCAGGGCGAGGACCACCAGCAGCACGACCGCCATCGCCGACCAGTGGCTGGTGCTGACGTCGATCCCCGACATCACGGTCCAGAAGTCCCACGTGTAGGAGGCGACGCCCGGGTCCGGCATGTAGACGTCGGCCACCAGCCGGGTGTCCTGGGCGATGGTCTCGAAGGTCGAGAAGTGCAGCCACGCCCAGCCGATGGGCCACGGCGCCCACAGCAGGGCCGGTCGCATCGCCCGCTGCATCGCCGCCCCCCACCGCCGATCGTCACGCCCACGCCACGCGAGCACGCACAGCACCACCAACTGGGTCATGCCCAGGAGGGCGACGTTGTAGTGGAACAGGAAGCCGATGACGACGACCCCGAAGTAGGCCGACCAGAGCCTCGTCAGCCCCTCTTCGAGGGCCCGCACCATCAGCATCACCGAGCCGATGGTGGCGACGCTGAGGGCGGCGTAGGGGGTGGCGTCCTGGCCGAAGTAGATCGAGGGGGCGACGACCGCGTAGGCGAAGGCGCAGGTCAGGCCCGCCTTGGGCGACCAGCGGCGGAAGAAGCGCCACATCAGCCAGCAGCACACCAGCGAGCTGGCGAGGCCCGGGAGGCGGAGGATCCAGGCGTCGGTGCCAAACAGGCCCATCACCCCCATCACCGCGTGGTAGCCGGGCGGGTGGGTGAGGTCGAGGCAGTGCATGCGCATCAGCTCGCCGAGCATGAACGGGATGGCGGCGAAGCCGGTGAGGCCGGCGGCGAACGGGGCGGGGTGGCCGATGCCCGGGAGGTAGCTGACCTCCAGCAGGTCCAGGGATTCGGTGAAGAAGCCCGGCATGCGGAGGGCGAGCGCGAGCAGCACGATGCCGCCGATGGCGTACTGCTCCCGCCGATCCGCGGGCGGCGTGCGCGGGAGCCCCGCCAGAGGGGCCGATCGGGAGCCCTCGGGCGCGGCCCTGCTCCGCGTCAGCCGGCGCATGCCGAAGCCGCCGCCGAAGACGAGCAGGCAGGCGATGAACATGCGCTTGAGCACCCCCGGTTCGGTGGAGAACCGGGTGCGCGTCATGAGGAGCTCGGGATCCACGGGCCGAAGGACGATCGGGCCGTCCGGGGGGTCGTAGCGGGGGAGCAGATCCTCGGGGAGGAACAGCTCGAACCGCGGCGCCCCCACCGGTTGGAAGCGTTGATGCAGGAAGACCCAGTAGGGCCGCCCGTCCGGTTCGTACTCGACCGCGAAGCTGCCGTCGGCGGCGATGTCCCCCCGCGCCACCGGCTGATCGGCGCGGGTCAGGTCCAGCGAGCTGACGACCCAGACCTCGTAGCCGGCGTGCTCGGAGACGTCGCGCACCTCGCCCGTCAGCGTCGCCCCCGCGGCGATCGCGGGGAGCAGCAGGGCAAGCAACAGCAGGGGGAGCGTGCGCCGGAACACCAGTTCGATTGTGCTACATGCCTTGGTATGTCGCGGGTCGCAGCCTCAATTGCTCTGGCGCTCCTGGTCGGCTGTGGCGGCGGCGGAGACCGCGACCGCCCGAGCCCCGGAGCCAGCGGATGGGGTACGGAGGGGCCGGCGCCGGTGGATCCGCGGCCGGTCGTCGTCGACGAGACCCCCGCCCCCACGACCGACACGTTCCGGCTCCTGATCGTCGGCTACCAGCCGGCCCAGATCGACAGCGACCGCCCCGCCGAGAACGTGGTCCCGCCCTTCTTCTGGATCTCCCCGGAGTTCAGCGACGCCCAGTGGCCGCTCCGCTTCGAGGCGCCGATCCCCGAGGGGTTGCGCTTGCTCGCGGTGCGTGACATCGACGGCAACGGCCACCCCAGCGAGGCGGACCGCCGCAGCGCGGTGATGCCCACGGACAAGGGCAAGGAGCTCAGCTTCGTCATCGACCGCAACTTCATCGACGGCGGCAGCGCCGACGCCGTGCCCCGCGTGGAGCGGCCCACCGGCGAAGTCGACCCGGTCCCGGGGCAGACCCGGCAAGAGGTGCCCCCTTCGGGTCTGGCGCTGTCCCCGGGGGGCATGGAGATGCAGCCGCGCACGGTGCGCGCGACCTCAGGAACGCCCGCCCGCAAGCCGGAGCCGGGGCAGAAGCTGATGATCGTCGGCTTCGTCGAGGGCGGCCTCAAGGACGGCCTCCCCGTCTCGGGCACACGGCCCGCGTACTTCTGGAACAAGCCCCACGCCTCCAAGGAGTGGCCGCTGGAGCTGGCGGCCGTGCCGCTGCCCACCGGGTTGGATCTGATTGTCGTGCTCGACACCGACGGGGACGGGATGCCGAGCCCGAAGGACCTGGCGGCGGAACCGCTGCTCGGCTTCGAGCCGCCGCCCGTCGATCAGGTCGTGGAGATCCTGCTGGACCGGTCGTTCGCCCCCGAGGAGGTCGCTGGCGGCGACGGAGGCGATGGGGGCGACGGCGACGGGGATGACGACGACGGGGGCGAAGGGGGCGACGGCGAGATGCCAGATCCCGGGGAGTCCGCGGCCCGCGGCTCGCTCCGTCCGATCAACCTCGACAGCCAGCCCCGGGTGCCGTTCCTGCGCAACGGCGTGGTCATGATCGTCGGCTACGAGGCGGGCGACGTGGACCGCGGGAACCCGCGCGAGGGGGCGGTGCCGAAGTTCTTCTGGGCGAGTGAGAATCTGCAGCTGACGTGGCCGCTCCAGATGGAGGTGCCGCTGCCGTCGGGAGGCCTGACGTTGTTCGTGGTGTTGGACCTGGACAGCGACCGTCGGCCGAGCCCGGGCGATCTCAGCAGCGACCCCTTCCCCGGCTTCGAGCCGGGGGATCCGGGGAAGGACCTGGAGGTCGTGCTCAACAAGGCGTTCGGCCTCGCCGGACCGTCGGACGTGCCCGGCACCGAGGGTGAGGACGAATGACCGACGAGTTGGTCCGCGCGATCACGAGCGACGGCCTGTACCGGCTGGCGTCCGCCTCGACCACCGACCTGGTGACCGAGGCGATCCGCCGCCACAAGCCCTCCCCGATGGGGGCCCTGGCGCTGGCTCGGTCGCTGACCGCGGGCGTGCTGCTGAGCGTCGCGGAGAAGGAGTTTCACCGCATCGGAGTCCAGTGGGTGGGCCGCGGACCGGTGGGCACCATCCACGTCGACGTGCGCCCCGCGGGGCGCGTACGGGGCTACCTCAGCCACCCGATGACGATGTCGCCGACGCTGCGCGACTACGTCGGTCCGGGGGCGATTCAGGTCATCGAGCAGCAGGAGTCGGGGCGGTTCACGCAGGGCTCGCTGCCGATGGACACCCACGAGATCGACTCCGACCTGGGAGCCTGGCTCCGTCGCAGCGAGCAGGTCCCCAGCCGTCTCCGCGTGTTCACCGAACTGGATGAGATCGGCACGCCCGTCTCGACCGCCGGAATCCTCGTGCAGACGCTGCCCGGTGGCGCTGCGGACGTGCTCCTCAGCGACGAGGGACCGATCGCGCAGGCGGTGCTGGATCGATCGCTGGATGCCCGACTGGGTCCGATGGACCTGGCCCGCGCGGCGCTGCCGGATGAGCAGCTGACGGAGCTGGGCCGGGAGGCGCTCGGGTTCGTCTGCGAGTGCAGCGTGGACCGGGTGGAGCGGGGCGTGAGCCTGCTCGGCCCCGAGGATCTGCAGGAGATGATCGAGGCCCAGGAGGAGGCGAAAGTGCGGTGCGACTTCTGCGCCGAGCGCTACGTCGTCGGGATCGACCGCCTCGCGGTCATTCGTCAGACGCTTCTGACTTCGAACTGACGACGATCTTGCCGTCGACCACGTCGACGAGCGCGACGCCGCCGCCCACCAGCGAACCGAACAGCAGCTCGTCGGCCATGGGCTTCTTGATGTGCTCGTGGATGACCCGAGCCATCGGGCGGGCGCCGAACTTGCTGTCGTAGCCCTCCTTGGCGAGCCAGTCCTTGGCAGCGTCCGTGATCTCCAGCTGCACCTTCTTGTCGGCGAGCTGGCCGTCGAGCTCGTGGATGAACTTGTCGACCACGCGCCGGACCACCTCGGGGGGCAGCGAGCTGAACATGACGACCTTGTCGAGTCGGTTGCGGAACTCTGGGCTGAAGGTCCGCTCCAGCGCCTTGTTGCCGCCCTTGGGCTTGCCCGCCAGCTCGGCGCCGCCGAAGCCGACACCGGACCGTGCCAGCTCCCGGGCGCCCGCGTTCGTCGTCATGATGATGACCACGTTGCGGAAGTCGGCCTTGCGGCCGTTGTTGTCCGTCAGCGTGGCGTGGTCCATCACCTGCAGCAGGATGTTGAACAGGTCGGGGTGGGCCTTCTCGATCTCGTCCAGCACCAGCACCGAGTGCGGGTTCTTGACGATCGCGTCGGTCAGCAGACCGCCCTGGTCGAAGCCGACGTAGCCGGGAGGCGCACCGATCAGGCGCGAGACCGCGTGCTTCTCCATGTACTCGGACATGTCGAAGCGGAGGAACTCGACGCCCATGACGACGGCCAGCTGACGCGCCAGCTCGGTCTTGCCGACGCCCGTGGGGCCGGCGAAGAGCAGGTTGGCGATCGGCTTGTCCGGCGCCTTGAGTCCCGATCGGCCGAGCTTGACCGCGGAGGCGACCGTCTCGACCGCCTCGTCCTGGCCGAAGATCAGCAGGCCGAGGTCCCGCTCGAGGGTGCGCAGCTTCTCCTTGTCGTCGGAGCTGACCGACTTGGGCGGGATGCGCGCCATGCGGGCGACGATCTCTTCGATGTCCTTGGGCCGCACCGTCTTGCGGCGCTTGCTGTCCGGCTGCAGGCGCATGCGCGCGCCGGCCTCGTCGATGACGTCGATCGCCTTGTCGGGGAGGTGCAGGTCATTGATGTACCGCGCCGCCAGGTCCGCCGCCGTCTGGAGCGCCGCGTTGGTGTACTTCACCCCATGGTGCGCCTCGTAGCGCTCCTTGAGGCCGCGCAGGATCTTGTAGGTCTCCTCCGCCGTCGGCTCGACCACGTCGATCTTCTGGAAGCGCCGCGCCAGCGCACGGTCGCGCCCGAAGGCCGCCTTGTAGTCGGTGAAGGTCGTGGAGCCGATGCAGCGCAGTTCGCCGTTGGCGAGCGCCGGCTTGAGCATGTTGGAGGCGTCCATCGTGCCGCCGGAGGTCGCGCCCGCGCCCACGACGGTGTGGATCTCGTCGATGAAGAGGATCGCGTTGTCCTCCTCGGACAGCGCCTTCATCAACGCCTTGAGCCGCTCTTCGAAGTCGCCGCGGTAGCGGGTCCCGGCGAGCACGGCGGACATGTCCAGGGCGTAGACCTTGGCGCCGACGAGGATGTCCGGGACCTTGCCCTCGGAGATCTTCAGCGCGAGCCCCTCGGCCAGCGCGGTCTTGCCCACGCCGGGGTCGCCGACGAAGACCGGGTTGTTCTTGCGGCGCCGGCACAGCACCTGGAGGGCGCGCTCGATCTCCAGGGAGCGGCCGATGAGCGGGTCGATCTTGCCGGCTTTGGCCTTGGCCACGAGCTCGGTGCAGAAGGACGCGAGCGGATCGTCGACCGCGCCGCCGCCCTCGCCGTCGTCGCCAGCGCCGGTGGGGACGCGCGGGTCCTCCTTGCCCGCGACCTTGCTGATGCCGTGGCTGACGTAGTTGACGAGGTCGAAGCGGCGCACGTTCTGCGACTCGAGCACGTAGACGGCGTACGACTCCGCCTCGCGGAACATCGAGATGAGCAGGTGCCCGGCGTCGATGTTGTCGCGGCCGCTGCTGCGCATGTGCATGGCGGCGCGCTGGAGCACGCGCTGGAAGCTCATCGTCTGCTGCGGCTCCCGATCGCTGCCCTTGGGCAGGCTCGGGACCTGGCTCTCCAGGTACTCGATCAGCTCGGCGCGCAGCCGTTCGATGTCGGCCCCGGCCGCCTCCAGGCACTCGATTCCGCGGGGATCGTCGAGCATGGCGAACAGCAGGTGCTCGAGCAGCAGGTACTCGTGCCGGCGGGCGAGCGCGGCCTCGAGGGCGCGTCGCAGCGTGTCTTGGAGTTCTTGAGTCAGCATGGGGTCGCCTTGCAGGTAATCATCCGTCGCCCGGGAGTCCAGGGGCAAGGGCCAATCGACGTGCAATGATCGCACGACGTGTCGGAGAACCTGAGGACTGCGTGCAAATGGGCGGTCGCGCTGCCGTTCTTGCTGCTGCCGATCTCGCTCACCATCGACGCTCCAGATGTGCACGGCGGCTACGGAATTCACCTCCGGCAGGCGGGAGCGCTGGCCGTGGCGGGGGCGACGCTGGCGATCATGGCCGGTGCGTGGGGCCGCCTCGAAGCGCAGGAGCGGGCTCGTCCGTGGATGACGGCGCTGCTGCTTCTGATCCCCTGGCTGCTCGTCGGGCACGGCCTCGTGGTCTTCGGCTCGTGGCTCGCCGACCTGGTCACCGCGTACGACCCCTCCGCCCGCCAGGGTGGCGGCGGCCTCAAGCCCTGGACTCGGATCGTGGTTGCCTTGGCGGCGGCCGCCGTGGGCGTGCAGGCGGGGCGCAAACCGTCGGCGCCGAAGGTCGCGGGGGCGATGCTCGTCCTGATCGCAGGGATCGCGGCCAGTCGCGCGATCGGCACCGGCGCCACGTCCGACCTGGGTCTGCTGCCGGAGCTTCCCGCCCTCGGCGCCGCGCTCCTGACAGCCGTCGTGTTCCGCTGGCACCGGGGCACGCTGGAGGGGTCCCCCACGGACCTCGCCGTGACCGTGGTGCGGCTCGTCCTGGGGGCTGTCGTGGGCTACGTCAGCGCCGTCGTCCTGGGGGCTGTCGGAGCGTCGATGCCCGCGGCCTGGGGAGCCGCGGGAGAGGCCGCCGACGTCCCCGGGTTTGCCCTCGGCTGGGTCGCGCTGAGCGTGGTCGCGGCCTGGCGACTGCCGTCCGAAGAGGAGCCCATCTGGGTGCTCGGCACCCTCGGGTGGGGGGCCGCCTCGGTCCTGGGAGGCGTAGCCACGGGCTTCGTCGCCCTCCCCGAGATCGTCTGCTTCGGGATCGTCGTGGCGATCCTGTTCACTGATTCGGGCCCTCGCGACGGTCCGTGGAAGCTCGCGCTCCTGGGACCGGTGCTCTTCGGGCTGCTCATCGGGGCCCCGCTGTCGCGCTACAAGGCGGACGGCTTCGGACTGGCCGTCGCCCCGGCCACGATCGCCGCCATCGGCTCCTTCGCCCTCGCGGCGGTCGCGGCGGCCTTGGGTCTGTTGGTGCTGCTGTCCCTGGAGCGGGTGCGGTCGGCGCCCTTGATCGGCGTGCTCGTCAGCCTGCTCATGATCCCCGTGCTGCTGATCTACCCGAGCATCGCCTGGGGGCTGACCCCGGTCCCGCTGGTGGTGGCGTACGTGGCCGCGGTCGCGCTGTGCTTCCATCCGAAGGTCCCGATCGCGGCCGCGGGGCTGGGGCTCTGGTACGCCTGCTTCGCGCTGGTGGCGGTCTTCAAGCTCGGCCCGTCACCCGCCGACTGCGCCGAGCTCGAGGGCGAACTGCTCCTTGCCGCCGAGGCCGGCGCCCAGCCCTACGACGTGATCCCCACCGAACACGGCGTGCTCGCCAGCTTCAAGCGGATCGACCGACGCGGCGGCTACTTCGAAGTTGTCGCTCCCTCCGATTTGAGCCGCCGATCCCGATTCGAGACGCGGCGGGCCGAGGGCGATGGCCCGCTGTGGCCCGAGCGGCTGGAGCGGGATCCGCGCAGCGGCCTGATCTGGTCTCAGGTGCTCGGCATCGGCGCGTACGGCATGTGGGAGGTGTCGGTGCAGCCGGGGCCGCAGCTGGTGGTGGTGCGACGTCGGCCGATCGAGTGGGAGCCGGGCAACCCCGTGATCGACACGATCCGGAACCGGCTCGTGCTCACCTACGTGCCCAACCGGGGCGCGTGGAATCCGCTGATCCAGGGGATCGAGCTCGACTCCCTCGAGGCCGTCGACGGCCCCTGGAAGAGGCAACCACGGCTCGAGATGGCCGACTTCGTCGCCTTCGATGAGGCGGCGGACCGGTTCTACGTGCCCGCCGTGGTCGGCATGCGGGGCTTCGTGCTGAACGAGTACGACGGCGATCTGAAGATCATCCGATCCCGGGTGCAGTTCCACCCGTCGGTCGGCCTCGCCGGCGACGCGGGCATCCTCTGGCTCACGAACCCGCTGGGCGGGACCCTCGAGGTGCTGAAGGATCTGGAGGTCATCCAGACGATCGATGCGGGCCGGTTCCCCCGCGATCTCCTGGTCGATCCCGACCGCCGCCGCCTGTACGTCGGCGCCTACGGCAGCGGCGACGTGCACGCGTACGACATCAACAAGGACGGCACCCTGACCGAGGCTTCGGCCACGTCGGTGGGATCACTGCTGCGGGGAATCGGGCTCGATCCGAGGACCGGCGATGTCTACGCCGCCTCCGGCTGCGGCGTCTTCCGCGTGCAATACCGAGGCGCGCAACGCCCCTGACGCGCCCTCGTCGGTCCTGCCACCCCGTCGCGGCGTCCTCGTCCTTGGCGGGGGCCCTACCCCGCCTTCGTCCTCGTCCTACCGACGGTCCGGCAGTCCTCGCCGATCATCGCGCCGGAGCGTCGCCCGACTCGGTTATTCGGGCTCCATGGTGCACTGAAGCGGGAACTCGTGACGCTCGGCGGTGGCGAGCACTGTTTGCACCTTCGTCTCCGCGATCTCGTAGCTGAAGACGCCGGCGACGCCGATGCCCGTGGTGTGCACGTGGAGCATCACCTGCGTGGCGTCGACCTCGCTGAGGTGGAACAGCTGCTGAAGGATGGCGACGACGAACTCCATCGGCGTGTAGTCGTCGTTGTGAAGCAGCACCTTGTACAGGCGCGGCTTCTTCGTCTTTTCCTTCTTCCGGGTCTTTAACTGACCGTCTTCTCTGGGGTCGCGGCTGGCCATCGGCCGAGCATAATAGTCCTCCGCATGAGGCTTGCCATCGCAGACGGCGTTACGTCGATCGATCCCGCCGCCTGGGATCGCCTGAACACCGCCCCCTCACCCTTTTGTGAGCACGCGTTTCTCAAGGCGCTCGAGACCTCCGGATCGGTGGGGCCGGGGACCGGCTGGGTGCCCCTGTTTCCCACCCTGTGGGAGGGCGACGAGCTGGTCGGCGCAGCGCCCGCGTACGTCAAAGAACACAGCTACGGCGAGTACATCTTCGATTGGTCGTGGGCCGACGCGTCGCAGCGCGCGGGGCTGCCCTACTACCCCAAGTTGGTGGTCGCGGTGCCGTTCACGCCGGCGACCGGGCGCCGCCTGCTCGTCGCGCCGGGGAGCTCGGACGAAGTCCCCCGCCTGCTCGCCCGCGGGCTCGGCGAGATCGCTCAGACCATCAACGCCTCGTCCATCCACTGGCTGTTCGTGCTGGAGGAGGAGCAGCAGCTCCTGGCGGATGAGGGCTACACCCCCCGGATCACGCTGCAGTACCACTGGCGCAACCGCGGCTGGTCGACGTTCGAGGACTACCTCGGGTCGATGAAGAGCAAGCGCCGGCGGGAGATCCGGCGGGAGCGTCGCAAGGTCGAAGGGGTGGAGGTGCGCGTGGTCGCGGGCCCCGACATGAGCGACGCGGAGTGGGCCTCCGTGGACCGCTTCTACCGCAACACCGCCGCCCGCAAGTGGGGCCAGCCGTACCTGGAACCCAGCTTCTTCGAGGCCATCCGCCAGACCTTCGCCCACCGGGTGCAGTTCACCGTCGCCTACAAAGACGGCGAACTCCTTGCCGGCGCGCTCGGCTTCCGCCGCGAGGACGCGCTGTACGGCCGCTACTGGGGTTGCGACGAGCGCATGCGGCAGCTGCACTTCGAGACCTGCTTCTACGCCCCCATCGAGCACTGCATCAACGAGGGGATCCAGCTGTACGAGGCGGGCGCGCAGGGCGAGCACAAGATCGCTCGCGGGTTCGAGCCGTCGCCCGTGCGGAGCTCCCACTGGATGGGCCACGCGGGGCTGCGCGCGGCGGTCGACGACTTCCTCGCGCACGAACGGCGGGGAAGCGAGATGAGCATCGAGCGGTTGGCCGCGCACCTGCCCTACGCGGCCCCCTGATCAGTCGATTGAACCGCCGCAGCTGCTGCCCGCACCGGCGGTGCAGCCGAAGCAATGGGGGGCCGTCACGATGGGCCGGCCGGCGAGGTCCGAGAAGGACTTCAGGTCTCCCAACCGACGTCCGTCCTGCAGTGGCATCTCCAGCATCTGGTTGAAGTCGCAGTCGTACAGCTGACCGTCCCAGCTGATGCTGATGAGGCTTCGGCACATCAGCCCCTCGACCGTCGCGGGGTTGAAGCTGTCCAGCAACAACTGGTTGTAGTCCGCGAGCCGCCCGCTGCGCTGCAGGTCGTGCCGGAACCGCTTGATCGGCATGTTGGTGATGGTGATGAGCTCGTCGAAGTGCAGCCCGAAGTCGTCGAAGAGGCGCTTCTTGTAGTCCCCCTCGAGCTTCTTGGCGGGCGGCGGAAGGAACGGTCCGCCCGGGTTGTAGACGAGGTCGAGCTTCAGCCCGGTGCCCCGCCCGTAGCCCGACTCGTTGAGCTTGCGGATCCCTCCGATGCTCTTGTTGAAGACCCCGCCGCCGCGCTGCTTGTCGACGTTCGCCTCGCTGTAGCAGGGCATCGATGCGACGACCTCGACCCGCTCCTGCACGAGGAAGTCGATGAGGTCCTCCTGGCCGGGTTCGAACAGCACCGTGAGGTTGCACCGGTCGATCACCCGCGCGCCCCGGCCGCGCGCCGCGCGCACGAGGCGGCGGAAGTTGGGGTTCATCTCGGGGGCGCCGCCGGTCAGGTCGACGAGATCCAGCCTGGGAGTCGCCTCCATCAGACGGATCAGCTCGTCCGCGGTCTCCCCGGTCATCTGCTCGGTCCGCCGGGGGCCCGCGTCGACGTGGCAGTGGTGGCAAGCCTGATTGCACAGCTTGCCGACGTTGATTTGCAGCCACGTCAACTCAGCCGCCTCCAGGGGAGGCAGTCCGGCGTCTCGGAGGGTCGTTTGGAAATCGAGCATGGGTCGGGCGAAAAGTGGCACGGCGGATTCCTGTGATCCAGTCTCGTGGTTTGCCCGTATGTAACAGCGTCCCTACTCGCGAGGCGTCAAGTTGAGTCCTGTTGACCGATTTGAGAGACTCTCGCGGACTTGCGTACCCCGATCTCGCGATCCGGGACCACAGAGGAGGATGAGATGAGGATGACTGCATTGAGAAGCGCCGGGTTCGTCGCGGCTCTCGTCGCGGGCGGACTGGGTCTTTGGATGGGAATCTCCCCGTCCGACGCAGCCGACCACGCCGAGGCTCCCGGAGCGGCTGCTGACGCGGCTGCTGACATTGCCGACTACTACGCCTGGCACACCGACGATGAGACCACGGTGCACATCGTGACGTGGGCATCGGTGCTGAACCAGACCGAGGTTCCCCAGTTCGACGACGCGGTGCTGGTCAGCCTGCACCAGGCGTTCCCCGAGAAGACCGGCGAGTTTGCCGATCTCGACCCCGACGTTTCGGCGCACGCCCGGTTCGGCACGAACTCGGCCGGCGACTGGGGCGTCCAGGTGACCATCACCAGCCCCGTCGGCGACATCGTGATTTCGGGTCCCGTGGGTGAGCCGCTCGTCGACGAATTCGGCGCGGGCGTCACCGTCTGGGCCGGCGCTGCCGACGACCCCTTCTTCTTTGACCTCCAGGGCTACACGGACACGATCACCACGGGTGACCTGTCCTTCACCGGCACGGACGCGCTCGCGGGCGCCAATGTGACCGCTCTGGTGATCGAGGCTCCGGCCTTCTCCCCCCTCATGCACACCTGGGCCACCACGGCTCGGGACACCAATTAGGAAGGGGCGTAGATCATGATCAAGTTCAACTGGCTCTACATGTGCCTCGCCCTCGTCTTGTCCCTCGGCCTCATGGGCTGCCCGGCCGACGACGACGATTCGTCGGCCGACGACGACGACGCCTCCGACGACGATGACGCCACCGACGACGACGACGCCACCGACGACGACGACGCCACCGATGACGACGACGCCACCGACGACGACGACGCCGTCGACGAGTTCGTGTTCTCCTTCACCCCCTTTGAGGACTACACGCGCGTCGACCGCGCCGGCATGCCGGCGGTCGCGACCGTGCTGATCACCGACAAGGACGCCTACAACCAGGGTTCGCCGACCGGCGATGTCGAGCCCTCGAACCCCTTCGTGGGTGAGATCGTGGCGACGTTGACCGCGCTGCACGGCGATCTCGAGGACGACTTCGCGGACGCGGGGCTGGACACCTGCGTGGACGGCACCGTGGCCGATGCCAACCTGGACGTGACTCCCTGCCTCGCGCAGGAAGTTGGCCCCGGGCTCACGGTGCTGAGCCTGGTGATCCCCGACACGATCATGATCGCCTTGGAGGACGGGACGGGCAGCCCGCTTGCCTCCGGCTTCCCCAACGGCCGTCGCCTGACGGACCCGGTCATTGACGTCACCCTCGCGGCGCTGCTCCTCGACCTGGCGAACGCCCCCGCGGGCGCCGCCTCGCTGGTCGGTACGAACCCCGCCGCCAACGACGTCCCGTTCCAGGCCGGGTTCCCGTACCTCGCCCCGCCCCATGAGGACACCGGCGACGACGACGACTCGGCCGGCGACGACGATGACGACGACGACTCGGCTGGCGACGACGATGACGACGACGACTCGGCGGACGACGACGACTCCGCAGGGTAGTCCAAACGTCTAGCTGACACGTAGAGAAGTCAGGCCGCCCCGGGGGTTCGCCCCTGGGGCGGTCTGCGTTTTGGAGGAGTCAT
>PVBE012141068.1_pt1 | contig 13430 bp, 8 predicted proteins | sample 1631181 | NCBI WGS metagenome assembly PVBE01 (sample SAMN08397723, study PRJNA350692) | Marine metagenome, whole genome shotgun sequencing project. | isolation source: water | place: Pacific Ocean | collected 2012-04 | reverse complement strand
GTCCCTGCAACAAAATGCTCCATTAAGTGGTCTTGCTTAAACTTGCTCAGACGGCTCTTGCGCATACTTCCCATGATAACACCAATTCGCGGTTATCTGAGACAGCCCCAAATTTAAATTCGTCATTGATCTCTTTCCCAGAGCCATTTAGATTTAGTTTCAACACCCTGGAATTTGAATATGGCAAAATGTTAAAAGACGTATCGACAGCAGGGGTTTTGGAAAGGGAGAATCCAAGGTGCTGGAAATCGATGTCAACAAAGTTGGCTTCATAATTGCCAAGGCGCGTGAATTCGAAACAAAGGAAGTCGGGATGGGTGAGGATAGCGGCGTCGCCCATACCGAAGAAGATATTCAGGACGAAGAATTTCAAGAAAATCTCATTGCTCATGGCGAAGAAAACAGCGATGATTCCGCCTATGAAGAATTAAAAAGCTGGATCGAGGCCTTTAACGATGAAGACCAGTGCCAGGTGGTTGCTTTAACTTGGATCGGCCGAGGCGATTTCACGGCCGACGATTGGGATGAGGCGTTGCGCATCGCTACCGAAGAACACAACGACCGGACGGCCGAATATTTATTGGGTATGCCTCTGCTGCCGGATTATCTGGAAGAGGGCCTGTCTCTGTTCAATCTGACCTACGACGAATAAGACCTTAGTGATTCCTTGCTCGTAAAGTTTACACGCCCGTTCTGGCCTCAAGCGCTGTTAAGACACGATTGATGACCGGGCGCCACTGGGTGTCCGGATCAAGGGCTGTTGGCGGCGCTTTTTGGCGAAACAGGGTAACGCTTTCATACCATGGCGAATCATCTCTTTCCTGCAGCCAGCGCCAGTCGGGGGCATAGGGCAGTAAAACCCAGCAGTTTTTGGCCATGCTCCCTGCCAGATGAGCCACGGCTGTATCCACAGTGATAACCAAATCCAGTTGGTTTATAATTTGGGCTGTATCGTAGAAATTTTTGAGTTTCCGGCCGACGTCGCGGACCCCGTCGCGCCATGGCATGGCAGCTAAATCATCGGCCCGGATGCCAACCTGCAAGCTGACGAGGCCGATATCTTCCATGCCCGCAATCTGGTCAAATAATTCGAGAGGGATGGACCTGTTTTGATCATTTTTGTGAGTCGGTCGCCCGGCCCAGACCAGACCGATTTTCAATTCCGTACCGCTGTCGAAGGCAAGTTGATCACCGGTCTCTTCGGCGAAAAAATCAATGGCCGGCGGAATAGAGTCCAAAGTCGTCCCAAAACGAAGGGGCAGGCTCATGATGGGTAGATGGTAGTCGAAGGCAGGAATATCGCTGTCTTTTGCCAGCACCACATCCGCTATTCCCGATTGTGCTAAAATTGTCACCAGGGGTTGATGGGTGACAACAACAAGACGGGCGCCTTTTTCCGCCAGCAGCGGCAAGTACCGAGCCATCTGAAGGGTATCGCCGAAGCCTTGCTCGGAATGAACCAACAGGGTTTTGCCGGACAGATTTTGCCCTTGCCAAAGATTGTGTTCACCGTAGGGCAGGACAAACTCCGGCAGTTGCCAGCGCCATTCGTAATCGGCGAATCCACCCGTCAGATCACCAGATATTAAGCGCGCCAAACCCCTGTTCCAGTGGGCGTCGGTGTGGTTTCCCTCTAATGCCATCGCCTGCTGGCAGGCAGATAAGGCATCGTCCACGCGGCCCATAGCCAGAAAGGCTGCCGCCTGATTGGCCAGGGCGTTGACAAAGTCGGGCTTTCTTGAGAGGGCCGCGGCAAAACAGTCAACGGCGTCTGATAATCGGTTGAGCCGCACCAGCGTATTGCCCAAATTGTTGTGGGCGTCGATCAGATCAACGTCGATACTCAAGGCTTTTTCTAAACAGGCCTGCGCCTGCCGGTAAATTCCGCTATCGAAATGAATTGTTCCCATCAGATTGAGGGCAGCGGCATTATCATGTTGCCGTTCCAATACGTCGGCGACAAGAGCCCTGGCTTCCTCAGCATCCCCTTTTTGGCGCTGTGCTCCCGCTAAGTTCAGGCGGGCATCATCAAGTGAGGAATCAAATACCAGCGCCTGTTTAAAAGCCGCGACCGCACCTTCCAGGTCGCCGGCATCCAGCTTGGCTGCCCCCATATTGTTATGGGCGGGCGCTAAATCAGGCGCTAACTTCAAAGCCTGATGGTTCAGCCGGAGGGCTTCGTCAACGGCCTTTCCAAGACGCCTAACCTCGGCTAAATTGGTCAGAGCCTGGGGAAAATCGGCAAACAATTCCAGGGCCGACTGAAAAGATTGTTCGGCCTCATCGAGCTGGCCGAGCTCCTTTTGAATTGATCCTAAGGTATTCAAGGCTTCAGGAAATTGCGGCATCAGGGCGACCGCCTGGAGCGCGTTTTGTTGGGCTTCCGATACCTTACCCATCTGATGGCGAACCGCCGCCAGCAAATGCCAGATTTGGGCCGTCTCGGTCTCTTGTTTCGGCACCCGCGCCAGGGCTTCCAAATATATCCGTTCCGCCTCTTCCAACTGCCCGGCCAAATGGGCTTGCATGCCGTCGTCGATCGTTGGCTCGGAATTCATCCCGGAAACCTCATTTGCCGCCGGAAGACCGACCCGGACATAAACTAAAACTCGACGATAGAGGACTGAAGGGCAATGACGAAAATGGCGCCAACGTAAACAATAGCCGCCGCCCCCAGGAAAAATAATACATTCGCCACTGTTCTCAGCGGGTACCGGTGACGGTCATGGGCACGCCGTTCTAGGCTGCGCTTTTCTTCTCCGGCGACAATGGTCAAAAAATAGCGTCGGCGTATAACCGGAACTGTCAACCGGATATTGACGGGGTGATTTTGCCATTGGCCTTCGTCGGCCGCCGCATGGATGGCCTCTTTCTGCTCTGTCGTCAGCGTATCCAGCACCCAGCCCGGCAGACGGGAAAACAGCCAGTCACCGGTTAAAATGTGTCGCATCGGTTGTTCGGCCATCGTCTCAGCCATCCTAAAAAAAACGGGAATCGGAATAAAATTGAAAAAGCTCATATACTGTTAAGTATTAAACTTAATATTCGATTTATCAAAGGTACAATCGGGGGTATTTTTTGCCGATTAAATGACCGTCTCGAAAGAATTTATCTATAACTCATCCGGCCAGCCGAATATTAGATTGGAAATTCATTTCGAATTAGTACTTAATATCAATATGATTATTCATGTTAAGGGTGGCCGTACCGGAATGATCGCGTCAAGATATGCTTGCCCAAGGAGATTTAAATGGGTCCCAATGTGAAAAGACAGAAGTTTGCTATTATTAAACAGGTTTTGTCGGAAATCGAACGCCTTACCGGCCGGAAAGTGCCAATCAAGCTTGATGCTTTCGTCCGTCAGTTTTATGCCAATTCATCTTTGCAGGACATGGCGGAAAAAGAGGTGACAGCGCTGGCTGGCGAGGCCGCATCGATCTGGTCCTTTTTGCAGCACCTCAAATCAGGAGAAACCAAGGTTCGTGTGTTTAATCCTGATCTTTCAAAACATGGCTGGGAGAGCAATCGCACGACGCTAGAGGTCATTTCCAGCGATATGCCATTTCTGGTGGATTCGGTCACCGCAAAGTTGAGCCAAATCGGCATTATCGTTCATATGGTTACTCACCCCGTTGTCAGGGTTTGCCGAGACGCCAAGGGAAAGTTAAAGGATATCGTCAAAGGTCAATCGACCGATGATGGCGTCACCAATGAATCGCTGTTGAGCTTTGAGATTTCTCAGCAAGCCACGTCGGCAAAACGAAATGAGCTGCAGGCGACCATAAAATCTGTTCTCGATGATGTTCGTTTTGCGGTCGAGGATTGGCGGGCCATGCGCGAACGGGTCCTGCAAATAATCACTGAATTGAAAATTATCGATACCCAGAGGGCCGGTGGCGATATCGTTGAGGCTGAGGATTTCCTGCAATGGGCACACGACAACAACTTCACTTTTTTGGGATACCGGGACTATAATTTTAAAGGTACCGGCGCCAAGGCCAAGGTTCATGTGGATCCAAAAACTGGCCTCGGCATTCTGCGGGATTCGAAACGGCTGGTGTTGAATGAACTCAAGCATCTGGACTTCATGCCGACAGAAGTAAGAAGCTTTATCAACCGACCAGACCCGATCGTTGTCAGTAAGGCGGATATGCGCTCAACCGTTCATCGACCGGTACTTCTGGACACGATCGGTATCAAAAAGTTCAACGCAGCGGGAAAGGTCGTCGGCCAGCATCTGATAGTCGGTCTGTTTACCTCCGTTGCCTATAATTCAAGTCCCCGGGATATTCCGCTGCTGCGGCGCAAGATCGACAAAACGATTGTCCGTACCGGATTCCCACCTTCCGGTCATGACGGTAAGGCTTTAATGAATATTCTCGAAACCTATCCACGGGATGAGCTGTTTCAAACGCGTATCGAAGATTTGATAGACATCTCCATGGGTATTCTGCATCTGCAGGAAAGGCAGCGGACGGCACTGTTTGTCCGCCACGATGATTTCGGGCGCTTTGTATCCTGTTTGGTGTTTGTGCCGCGCGATCAATACAATACCGGTATTCGCCTGAAAGTTATGGAGGTCTTGGCGGATTCACTTGGTGGCGAGGTGTCTGCCTTTAGTATGGAATTCACTGAATCTCCCTTTGCCCGTCTTCACGTCACCATCACCACTCCGGGCGGTGCAAGGTCGAAAATCAAGAGCGCCGCGATTGAGCAGAAAATTGCCGATTTAGCAAAGTCCTGGCCTGACCATCTGGGGACGGAACTGACCTCTGCCCACGGCGAGGATGACGGCAATCAACTGCGCAATATTTACAACGATGCATTTCCGCCGAGCTACCGGGAAAGTTTTGATGCGGCGGCGGCAGTTGAAGACATATCTCGGCTGGAACAGGTCGTCGCGGGTGAAGATTTAAATCTGCAACTCTATCGGCCGGCCAATGCCGCTAAGAACGAAGTGCGGTTCAAGGTTTTCCATCCCCATATGCCGTTGCCGCTTTCAGATGTGCTGCCGATGCTCGAGGACATGGGTCTGCGGGTTATCGATGAAGTGCCTCACGCCATCCGGCTTGATTTGGAAACCCATCAAGTGATTATGATCCATGACTTCGGTTTGGTGAGCCGGAATGGTGCAGCTATCGATATAGAGGCCGTGCGGCAATATTTCCACGAGGTGTTCAGCCGTGTCTGGCACGGCGATATGGAAAGCGACGGCTTTAATGCGCTGGTTCTGGAGGCCGGATTGAGTTGGCGGCAAATCGTCATTCTCAGAACTTACGCCAAGTATCTGCGCCAGGCCAAGGCGCCGTTTTCGCAAGATTATATGGAGCGGACGCTGGCTAACAATCCGGCCATCACCAGGAATATTGTTAAATTTTTTGAAACCAACTTCGATCCGGCCGCCCATAAGGGGCGCAACCGTAATATCGTCCGCTTACGCCAAAAGATACTGGATAGTCTGAACAAGGTGGAAAGCGCCGACGAAGACCGCATTCTGCGGCGTTATCAAAATGCCGTTGAATCATCCTTGCGGACTAATTTTTATCAATCGGACAGTAACGGAAATAACAAACCTTATCTGGCGATAAAATTCGATAGCCGGAAACTGGAAGAGCTTCCACTTCCCAGACCGCTGCGGGAAATATTCGTTTATTCACCGCGTTTCGAAGCCATTCATCTTCGTGGCGGTATGGTGGCCAGGGGCGGATTGCGATGGTCCGACCGGCCGGAAGATTTTCGCACCGAAATTCTCGGCTTGATGAAGGCTCAGATGGTCAAGAATGCTGTCATCGTTCCGGTGGGCTCCAAGGGCGGCTTTGTCGTTAAACAACCGCCTAAGGAAGGCGGCCGTGAAGCCTTCATCGAAGAAGGGATCACCTGTTACAAGATGTTTATGGGCGGGTTGCTGGACATCACCGACAACCTGAAGGGCCCGAAATTGATACCGCCCAAAGACGTCATTCGCCTTGATACCGACGATCCATATCTGGTGGTTGCCGCCGATAAAGGAACGGCGACATTTTCCGATATAGCCAACGGTGTTTCTAATGATTACGGGTTTTGGCTCGGCGACGCCTATGCATCAGGCGGCTCCATTGGTTACGATCACAAAAAAATGGGCATTACGGCCCGGGGCGCCTGGGAATCGGTCAAACGTCACTTCCGTGAAATCGACAAGGATATCCAGAAAGAAGACTTCTCTGTCGTCGGTGTCGGTGATATGTCTGGCGACGTGTTCGGCAATGGTATGCTGCTGTCCAAACATATCAAGCTGCTGGGCGCCTTCAATCATCTACAAATATTCGTTGATCCCGACCCGGACCCGGCCAAGAGCTTTGCCGAACGCAAACGGATGTTCAATCTCGCCCGGTCGAGTTGGTCTGATTATAATACGGACCTGATCTCCAAAGGCGGCGGTATTTTCGAACGGTCTGCCAAGTCCATAACACTGACGCCACAAATCAAAAAATGCTTCGGTATCAGCAAATCCCAGTTGACGCCGAATGAGCTGATCAAGATTATTCTGACGGCCAAGGTGGAGCTTCTTTGGTTCGGTGGTATCGGCACCTATATCAAAGCATCGACCGAAGTGGATGCGGACGCTGGCGATCGGGCCAACGATCCGGTTCGGATCAACGCCAACCAGCTAAATTGTCAGGTAATCGGCGAAGGCGCAAATCTAGGCGTGACCCAGCGGGCGCGGATCGAATTTGGTCTTCTGAAAGGTCGCCTGAATACAGATTCGGTGGATAATTCTGCCGGTGTCGACTGCTCTGACCATGAGGTAAACATCAAAATTCTGTTGAATTTGGTCGTTGCCAAAGGCAAATTAACCCAGGCCCAGCGCAATAAACTCCTGGCCAAGATGACCGGCGAAGTCGGCGACCTGGTGCTGCGGGACAACTATCTGCAGACCCAGGCGATCACCTTGGTTGAAGCGCAGGATATAGAACTGCTCGACCATCAGACGCGCTTTATGCGGTTCCTGGAGCGCGAAGGCAGGCTGGATCGGGCGATCGAGTTTTTGCCCGATGAGGAGACCCTGATCGATCGTGAAAAGGGCAGCATCGGTCTGACCAGACCGGAAATTTCAATTATCATTCCCTATGCCAAGCTGTGGCTTTACGACATGATTCTTGATTCTGATCTGCCCGATGATGCCAATCTGCGCCAGGATCTCATCGACTACTTCCCGACGCCACTGCGGGCGAAGTACCGGAATGATATATTTCAGCATCGCCTGAAAAGGGAGATTATTGCGACGGTTGTCACAAATAGCATGATCAACCGGGTCGGCGGCACCTTCGTGACCAACATGATGGAAAAATCAGGTGCTGAGCCGATCGATATTGCCCGTGCCTATATCGCCACCCGCGATGCCTTCGGCTTGGAAGACATTTGGGCAGAGATTGAAACGCTGGACAATAAAGTGGACGCCGCCATGCAGGTGACCCTGCTGAAGGATGTCAACAAGCTGATCGAAAGGTCGACCCTTTGGTTCCTGAGAAACGCCAGAAAACCGATCGATATCGGCGCTAATATCAAAGAGTTTTCCAGCGCCATAAAAATGCTGGCCGGCAAGATCGAGCGTGTTGCGCCTGAAAGCGCCACCAGCCGGGTCAATTTTCGCGTCAACCGATACGCCCGGTTGGGCGTTCCCCAGGACCTGGCAAGGCGCGTGGCCTACCTGATATTGCTGGTGTCGTCCCTGGATATCGTTCGGACGTCAGCTTCCTGCAAAATGGGTGTTGAGGATACCGCCGGTATTTATTTCGAGATCGGCGAATCGTTCGGCCTTGGTTGGCTTCGCTATAATGCGGAGAAACTGCCGGGTGATAACTATTGGCAAAAACTCGCGTCGGCAGCTGTCATTGAGGAGTTGTACGGTCACCAAAAAGGTATCACTGCCATGATCATGAGTTCGGCTGCCAATGGTTCCGATCCGTTGGTTCAATGGTCGAAAATCAATTCCGCCACCATGGACCAGACGAAGCAAATGCTGAATGAGTTGGAATCGGCCGAACAGGTTGATCTTTCCATGCTTGCCGTTGTCAGCCGTCATCTCGGTAGTATTATCGGCACCACCGATTAGAGAAAGCATGACCAATAAAAAAAGTCTCATTGCCTGGGCACTTTACGATTGGGCCAATTCCGCCTTTCCGACGGTGGTGATCACCTTTGTCTTCGCCGCTTATTTTACCAAAGGCGTTGCCGCCAATGAGGTGATCGGAACCAGCCAATGGGGATATGCCATGAGTCTTTCGGCTTTCGCCGTCGCGATGGTGGCACCCGCCCTTGGGGCTATTGCCGATGTCGGTGGCAGACGTAAACCCTGGCTCGCTTTTTTTACGCTTATCGCTATTCTTGCCAGTGCCGCGCTGTGGCAGGTGCGTCCCGACGTATCGTACGTCATGCTGGCCCTGACCCTGGCGGCGGTGGGAAACTTTGCCTTTGAAACCGGCATGGTTTTCTATAACGCCATGCTGCCGGATATCAGTCCGCGCCAGATGATCGGTCGGATTTCCGGCTGGGGATGGGGGCTGGGATATGCCGGCGGTTTGTCATGCCTGGCTCTGACGTTGGTGGGATTTGCCCAAGCGGAGACGCCGTGGTTTGGTCTGGACAAAGAAGCAGCGGAACATCTCCGGGCGACGCCGGTATTGGTTGCCGCGTGGTTCGGCGTCTTTTCCCTGCCCTTGTTTGTTTGGACCCAGGATAATCCATCCCGCAATCTTTCCTATGGCGTGGCCATTACCAACGGATGGAAGACGCTTTTGCAGACCCTCCGACAGGTCAGGCAATACGGCCAGATTATGCGTTACTTGATCGCCCGGATGATCTACACCGACGGTCTCAACACACTGTTCGCCTTCGGGGGTATTTATGCGGTAGGCACATTCGGAATGAGCTTCACCGAGCTTATCATGTTTGGTATCGCTATTAATGTCACTGCCGGAATCGGGGCGGCAGTGTTTGCCTGGATGGATGATTCTCTCGGGCCCAAACGGGTTATTTATATGGCGCTTGCCGCCTTGAGCGTCTTGGGCGTCATCTTACTGTTGATCGAATCAAAGACATTGTTCTGGGTGTTCGGCGTACCATTGGGATTTTTTGTCGGTCCGGCCCAGGCCGCTAGCCGTTCCCTGATGGCGCATTTGGCTCCGGTGGAAATCCGCACCGAGATGTTCGGACTATACGCGTTCTCCGGTAAGGCAACAGCGTTCCTGGGACCGGCAGTGCTCGCCTTGGCCACCGATATATTTCAAAGCCAACGGGCCGGGATGGCTACCATTATGGTGTTTTTCATTGTCGGCGGATTGTTGCTGGTGCCGGTGGTCGATGCCCGGCGGTAACCACCAGGATCAGCCCGGTAACCTTATTGATAGTTCCAGTCAGACGGAGTAAAAGACCGACCATGACCTTTCCTGATAACAAATTTGCTGAAATCGGTGCCTATACGGACGCCTATTTCGAGGAGTACGCCAAAGCGGGGGCGAGCGTCGACCGGGCAAAATTAGCCGCTGCGGCGGCCATCCTGGTCAAAGCCTATGAAACCGGTGGCACGCTTTATGTCTGCGGCAATGGTGGATCAGCGGCGATTTCCAACCACTTGGCCTGCGATCACGGCAAGCTGCTGTCGACCGACACGGACCTGTTGCCCCAAGTGCAGTCCCTCGCCACCAATGTCGAGGTCATTACCGCCATCGCTAACGATATTTCCTATGACGAGGTTTTTATCCATCAATTACGGCTGGTCGCCCAGGCCGGCGATGTGGTGATGACGGTCAGTTCGTCGGGTGATTCGGAAAATGTTGTACGCGCCGCCACCTGGGCGCGGGAGCAGGGTATTGAGGTAATCTCAATGACCGGCTTTGAAGGCGGCCGGACGGCCCAGGCGGCCAGCGTTAATTTACATGTCACGGCTGACAACTATGGCGTTATTGAAGATGTTCATCAGTCCCTGATGCATCTGCTCGGCCAGTACATGCGACAGGCCCGCATGGAAGAAGATCTTATCAAACAACGTAAATTCTAGAAATTCTATACAGAAAAATTTTGGCTATTTAGGGCATAATTATCATTGTTCAGTATACCTTATTGCCTGCGAATCTCATATATTTTGGTAGAAAACCATAATTTTGGCCAGTTAACCGTTAAAATCGGCTATTTTCTCGTCTAAATTCCAAAAATTATGTAAAATTAAGCGAATAAGGGCAAAAACAAACTATTTTAGTCAATTATTTTCATTTGAATATTTCACCCATGTTTAAACGAGCTTAGTGACGAAAATGGCGTATTCCGGTGAAAACCATAGCCAGTCCTTGCTCGTTGGCGGCGGTGATCACTTCGTCGTCCCGGATGGAGCCGCCTGGCTGAATAACGGCGGTGACACCGGCCTCGGCGGCGGCCAGAAGGCCGTCGGCAAAAGGGAAAAAAGCATCAGAAGCAACAACTGATCCAATGGCCCGGCTTTGCGCTTCACCCGCCGAAACGGCGGCGTCCTGAGCCTTCCAACTGGCAATGCGGGATGAATTAACGCGGCTCATTTGACCGGCGCCGATGCCCACCGTAACGCCTTCCTTGGCGTATATTATGGCGTTGGATTTTACATGCTTGCACACCGTGAAGGCGAAACGGAGATCATCCAACTCTTTCTCGGTCGGCGCCCGTTCGGTTACAACTTTCAAATTGTCTTCGATGATCAGCGCGTCTCTTCCCTGCAGCAGGAAACCACCGGCCAGTGACCGGATGGTCATGTCGGAACGCTTGGTATCCGGCAGCCCGCCGGTTGCCAGCACGCGTAAGTTTTTCTTAGCTGTAAGAATTTCCTCGGCGCTATCATCGATTTCTGGAGCGATAACGACTTCAGCGAATAACTTGACGATCTCCTCGGCGGTCGCCGCATCTAGGGCGCGGTTGATGGCAACAATACCACCGAAGGCGCTTTCCGGATCGCAGGTCAGGGCCTTTTGATAGGCGTCGGCCAAATTGCCGCCGATAGCCACACCGCAGGGATTGGCGTGTTTAATAATGGCGCAGGCTGTATCCTCGAATTCAGCCACCAGTTCAAAGGCGGCGTCGGTGTCGTTGAGATTGTTGAAGCTCAACTCCTTGCCCTGCAGTTGATCCGCCGTGGCCACCCCCGCGCGAGATTCACCACCGGTATAAAAAGCGGCGGTTTGATGGGGGTTTTCGCCATAACGCATTTCCTGTTTAAGCGACCCAGCGATGACAAGACGCTCCGGAAACGATATTTCCTGGACATCGGCAAACCATGACCCGATGGCGGCATCATAAGCCCCGGTGCGCCGATAGGCTTTGGCGGCGAGCTTTTTACGGAATTCAGGTGTGGTGCCGCCTTTATTGGTGGCCATTTCCTCCACCAGTTGGCCGTAGTCCCCGGTATCAACCACGACATTGACGCTGACATGATTCTTGGCGGCGGAGCGAATCATCGCCGGTCCGCCGATATCAATATTCTCGATGCAGGTTTCATAGTTGGCACCGGCGGCGACGGTCTCTTCAAACGGGTACAGATTTACAACGACGAGATCAATAGGCGCGATACCATAGTTTTCCATGGTAGCCAGATCGTCACTGCTGCCCCGGCGGCCGAGCATACCGCCGTGGATTTTCGGGTGCAGTGTTTTTACCCTGCCGTCCATCATTTCCGGAAATCCCGTATGTTGTGAAACTTCGACGACCGGGACACCGGCATCAGCGAGCATTTTGGCTGAACCGCCGGTGGATAGGATTTCAACTCCATGATCGGCCAGATAGCGGCCGAAATCGACAAGCCCGGTCTTGTCAGAAACGGAAATAAGGGCGCGGCGGATGGGCTCGGACATGCGTAAATTCCAGTCGGCAGTGAAGGCAATAATTTGTTGTTATAATGCGAAGCCCATATAGCAAATGGCGTCTAATTGAGCCAGCCGGAAAACAGAAATTCGTCTTGAGAACTATTCCGCCACTGATGCGGTTTTACGGTTGTGATCCACGGATGTGTACTCGGGAACCATTTCCTGCACGATGTTGCGCGCACTGGTTTCGTCGCCACAGTCTAACGTCGACTGCAACCTTCCGAGTTGCTCTAAAACGATGGCCAGTTTATTGGCTCTTGGCGATGCTAACAGAAGACCTCTTTGGGAGGTCGGTACCAGTTCTTCACTGCCGTGAAATATCTCCTCAAACAGCTTTTCGCCAGGCCTGAGGCCGGTATAGGTGACAGCAATATCCTCGTCGGGGATGAGTCCGGCAAGTCTGATCATTTGTTTGGCCAGATAATCGATCACGACCGGATCTCCCATCTCCAGAACGAATATTCTGCCCTCCTGTTTTTGGTAGGCCTCATCGCCGAGCGCTGCTGCCGATAACACCAGTTCGACGGCTTCCCGGACGGTCATGAAATACCGCTTCATTTCTGGATCGGTGACGGTCACCGGACCGCCTTCACTAATCTGGCGGCGGAACAGTTCGACCACCGACCCGGTAGATCCCAGGACATTACCGAATCTGACAGTGACGAAACGGGTTGATATTCCATTGCCTTCAAGATCAAGCGCCTGGCAATAACTTTCGGCTATACGTTTAGAAGCGCCCATTATATTGGTCGGATTTACCGCTTTGTCCGTCGAAATCTGGACAAAGGTTTCCACACCGGCCTGGCGCGCCGCGTCAGCGACATTGACCGTGCCGCTCACATTGGTCCTTAGCCCTTCCAAAATATTGGCTTCTACCATGGGCACATGTTTTAGAGCGGCGGCATGGAAAACTAATTGAGGGTTTTCTTCACTGAATATCCGGTCCATGCGGTTACGGTCCCGCACGTCCCCAATCAGGGAACTCCGAGAAAGTTCGGCAAAATTTTCTGACAGCTCCATATCAATGGTGTAGAGACCGTACTCGGAATTTTCGACCAGGATAATTTTGGCGGGGCTCAGCGCGGCAATCTGTCTAACAAGTTCGCTACCAATGCTTCCGCCGGCGCCGGTTACCAGGACTCGCTTCCCACCGATCATTCGGTGCAGACCTTCCCGATCAAGTGGCGTTTGCGGCCGTCCCAACAGATCTTCTACATCAATGGGCCGTACCTCCAGTTCCTGAAGCCATTCCGGGTTGATAGAGAAATTAATAAAGCCTGGGGAAGCTACCCATACATGCTCGAGTGGGTCCTCAACTGCAATCAAGTGAACTGTAACAGAAACGCTGCACCGCGCGGCGGCCGTCGTCGACGCGCTCGTGCTGCTCGTCGCGCCGCTTGACGCGCTCGTCGCCTACGTGAGCCCGGCGGCCGCTGCCGGCGTTGCCGATGCGGCGTCTTCATCAGCGACCGCGTCCGTGCGTTTCGAGGACGCGCCGTCGCTCGCGGGCGCGCGCGAGGCGCTGCCGGCGTACATGGTGCCGTCACTCGTGGTGGGCGTCGACGAGTG
>PVBE010699989.1_pt1 | contig 13431 bp, 13 predicted proteins | sample 1631181 | NCBI WGS metagenome assembly PVBE01 (sample SAMN08397723, study PRJNA350692) | Marine metagenome, whole genome shotgun sequencing project. | isolation source: water | place: Pacific Ocean | collected 2012-04 | reverse complement strand
TTGGTGTCACCAATAAAGGTACTAGAGCCTTGCCGCTAAGTTTGAAAGTGAGATCCCACCAGCAGAATGTGGAAGAACCTCTCGGAGTGAAGCGATTCATAATTTGCAGTCAAAGATATCTAAGATAGCTCCTGTCGGTAAAGACATGTCTTGTCCAAAGGAATGCTTCCCAAGAACATACCTATTAAACGGATGGCAGTGCATTCTTTCAAAGTAATTTTGGTGACTATTATTTCCGTAAAATGAACTGTCTTTGAAGGATGTGGCTAATGAAGGGCACAATAATAGAACCCAGGAGGTTAAGTTTTTCTTGCAAAAGCTGGTCAAGTCAATATAGAGCAAAGTATAATTAAAGGAGCAAGAGTTCATAGAGGCTGATACAGGCATATGTCTTATATACATTGCCAATTGATTGCAATCAGCCGACAGTCTTTCACGAATGCTAGGCATTAACCGTTGTCGATATTACCATTTTCAGTTTCATGACGAGCACGAAGGAGGCAATGGAAAGATGTGCCCCAGTGCTGGACATCTAACCAAGATGCACATTGCATTACAGGCTTGTAGAGAGAAAACATTTTACCTATTCCCAAAGTTGCAGCGCTTTCCAAAGGAGTTATATAAGAACAATCGCCGTCCTGCCAACATGAATGTTCAACCCAACGACGTAACTGCTCATTTGTAAGAACAAAACATCCTGAATGTGGGTTCCGAGGGGAAGCAAAGTAAATTCTAGACTCCGGCAAATTCATCATCAAAGCGGGTGGTAGCTCTGATACAACTAGGCGCAAATCATTTTCCTCGATAGGGCCATCAATATAGAAACGATCAACAAAACTAGGCTCTCCTGGGACCTCATATCTATGGGGTAGGAGAAGATTACTATCACCCATTTCTCGCGCAAACCAATTAATCTTATGGAAAAATAATGGGTCTTGCACTATCAAATCGTCTTCGAAGTATGCATAGAGATCAAAATCATCATCCAAATGCTCTGCCAATAGCTTCTGAGCTTCAAAGCCAAGATGGAGTGCGGAGAGTGGCTCACGCACTTCTTCTGTAATAACCGACAACCAATTAGGACTCAACTGATCTAATACAGTATGAGATCCATCGGTAACAATGCGTATATCTAGAGAGTGCTTAAAAAGCTGATTTGCCGGTGTTATCCTGCGTTCCTTGATATCAAGTTGACCTTGCTTGTATCCCATGCGAAGAAAACCAAGGATCTGACTTTGGAGTGCATGGAGTCTCGGCCGTGGATTCGGCCTCAATGACTGATGCGTACGTGGACCATCCGGGTTCCAATGATGCACGACTGCTATCAGAATCTTCATAGAAAATGAAATCTCCTATCCTGATGCCTACGTTTATAGGCGAGGGTGCTTGATGACATCATCTCATCCGCTGGTCTCATCAGAGACATGGCCTCCGCCAACATCAGAATATTGGAAGGTAATCGGGTCTTCTGCTGGTTTACGCACTATAAATATCCAACTGAGAGGGCAAGAAGCTCCTCTGCTGAGAATTCCGAAGGATGCACTGCAAATGGGAAAACGACTAAACCCTCTACTACAGATAGCGAGCATAACTAGCTGGAGGATGGGTGTTAAAAAACCAAATCTGCAATTCAGCCTGCAAATTCATGATGAAGATCCTGGCGCAAACACACTTAGGTTTGACGCAGCGTTAAACGATTCAACAGTGCTCTTACCAGATCCCTATGCACTTGGCTCCCATGGTTACTACTTAATACGTGAATCAATACAGCGCATCCCATTACCAGCTTGGCGGGAAAGAATTCCTATAGCATTTTGGAGAGGCAGCAGTACTGGTAGCAAAGCTATAACAGTGAAGCGTATTTCCAACAACCTTCGCATAAGATTATGTGATTTAAGCCGACAGTATCCTACTGAACTAGATGCTCGTATAACTGACATAGTGCAATGCAGAGATCAAGACGCAAAAGAAGAGCTGACGGAGTTGCTAAGAGCGAGAGGGATGCTTTCGAGACGAATTGATGTCAGAGAGTTTTGCAAATACCAATATCTGATAGAAATTGACGGCAATGTAAACTCTTGGGGTCTCCTATGGAAGTTGATGACAGGATGTTGCATTCTACGTGTAGCTAGCCGTCGCAGACAATGGTATCACCATAGTTTAAAAGATTACGAAAATATTGTACCCGTAGCTGAGGATCTAAGCGATCTGCATAAACAACTAGATTGGTGCAGGACTCATCCGAATGAAAGCGAAGAGATTGGCCGTAATGGACAATTGCTTGCCATGCAAGTTGTTAGAAGCTTAGGTAAATCAGTACTATTAGCAATTGATGAATTCTTCGAGAATGAAGTCTCAAAAGTCACACAGCGGTGAGCGAACTTGACTTACTATTTAGAGCAAGAACAAGAGGTGGAAAACAAACCCAGGCATTTATACTTGGATACAGATTAGTCAATTCGCCGTCGAGACTAAAACAAATACGAGCAGGCAAATCGTTAAAATCTATTGACATAGTGCGTAAAGGCCATGCCCATTCCAATAAACGAGCTGCTCCTCGTGGAGAGATTACATAGCCAGCCAGACCCAAGCCCTTTTGCATTCGAAGCCATAGCCGTTCATCCACTGAGCCAAGTACATTCTCAATCATCTTGGCATCGGGATAAGGAGGCTTAAAAAGACTTGTAGAGGTTATACCTTTTGACAATTCAACCTGCAAAGCAGAATCTAGGTTCCAGCCTAGTAATAGCAAATCCCAATCAGCTGGTACTGAACGAAGCATGGAACTTAAAATACTTTGCCAATTCTGGGCAGGGATTGCATCATCTTCGAAAATGACCATATCTCTACCTGTCTGCAAACAATGTATATGACAGCGTAAGTGACTTATGGCACAACCTAACTGGCCAATAGGCCAAGACGCCGCTGAAGGTTCAATCAAGCCACGATAAACTAACTCAGCGATCGACAAACTGGCTCCATCAATACCAGGGAACCAACGAATGGAGTGATGGCTTTCACCAAAACGTTCTCGAAATTTATTTAAACGTTCCGGTGTCCTCGCAAGGCTGATAACAGCTATCTCGGGGAATTTATCACTTGTCATCTTTGCTAATAGGGTTTAACATTCATATGACGCCAGGAAATTGGATTCGGCCGAAGATTAGGCAGGTTCACAGTTTTCCAGTTTACTAGAGCGGGGTGTATCCATAGGCTAGCTCCGATAGCCATAAAGCCTAAATTAAAACTAACATGCTCAGAAACCTGCCATCTAAGCAATTTCGGCCCTTTTGTTAAATCATCTACCCAACGACTAATAATTCCAGAGTAAGTAGCATTATTTTGCAAAAGCCAACTCGCCTTATAGAAACCTAAGCCACCGAAAGCGCTAATTACTTTTTCTATTGATGAATTTACTGGTATTGAAAACATCCTGGGCATATAGGCTTGCGTTATGAGATCCTGATCAGATAGTGAAGGATTGCAAAAGTGCAGTTCAAGAACTTCCTGCCAAACATCTCCAGGACAACGCTCAGGATGCCTTAAAGCCCAAAGATCATAATAGATTCCATCTTGATTTGCGAAAACTCCAGCTGCACTTGGGCAAGACAAAAACCAACTAAGCACATCTATCCAAACAGGTATATCCCAAATATTGGTATTAACTTCATCACAATCCATAACCAAGACCAAGCCATCAGTATCTAGCTCATCCAAAGATCGCCACCAATCTAATAAAGCATTGCGAAGATGTGCAAGCCGCTCTGTTCTTACAGGTATCTGCTCATCGATACCAATAAAAGATCTAGCCTGAATACCAGTTACCGAGCACCCATAGCTTCTGATCTGAGATACTGTATCGTCCTGACTGTCATTCTCGAGAATCAAAACAGTAAAGTCAGTGAATAAAAGGCGTAATCTTTCCAGATTTTGAAAAACTGCAGGAAGATGTTGGCCACAATCTCGTGTAAGTGCCAAAACTGTAAGTGATTTATCAATCAATGTTGTTCTCCATTTATATTTAAATAATTACGCCAATCGCTGGCTACATCATGCCAACGTCGCATCTTGCGATTGTCGATTTGATCTAGAAGCCTTAAGCGAAGATCTTCATCAGAAATAAGAAGGTTCAGCCCGCGGCTAATATTTTTCCAATAGCGTGTATTGACAGTAAAGCAGCCTCCAGAAGACGCCAATTCCCCTAAAGCTCCTTCTCCACTACAGAGACAAGGGCGCCGATGCCAAAGACTCTCTGCAACTGGTAGTCCAAAACCCTCTTCTAAGGAAGGATAAATACTAAATAACGCTGTCTGATAAAGCTCTCTCAAGCGAACATCATCGACATTTGAATCCCATAGTAAGGGTAGACCGATCTCAATAGCTCGTTCAACCTGCCCTACAACATGCTTATCATTGGGCCAGCCGACTAAGACCAAGGTCAAGTTAGCAGGCCAAATATTATGAAATACCAGCCAAGTGAATGCTTTTAATAGAGCAACATGATTTTTACGGGGTTCCAACGAACAGACGCATAGAACAATTGAAACATCATTTTTAGCTCTAGGTAGACGTTCTTGAGCTGGAATCTCATCAGCTAAGGGAACAACAGCTAGTTGAGCTTGTGGAGAGATCTGCTTCTCTGACCAGAATTTCTGCAAATGTTCGGCACTGGTAAAAGAATTGGCTAAAACTAATTCATACTGCGCCAGGCCTGACATATAAATTGAATGAGCTGAAGCCGCTGCATTGGCAAGGCTTCCATAAAGAGATGAGCAGCGAACTGGGATGGCATCATGGAACATCCATGCGATTTTGAGAGCGTGACGCTTTGATTCGGCGATTAGCTCACATGTGCTTGGGTTATGAGGACCACTTACAAGTTCGACGATTACAAGCCAGCAGGCGGCGTCATCAATCGACGATGTGACGGAAACACTCCACTGCTTCGGCTCTGGTCCAGACCATTTCGCCAAGTGCTCAAGAGCAATCAATGGTGCAGGAACTAAAGTCTTATTCGGACGATTCCAAACAACAGGTTGAAGCCTCACACCCTGCTCAAGCAGGGCCCGGGATAAGCTCCTAACACAGCGCTGAATACCAGTGTTGCGACTAAAATGCACAGTGTGATCTACATAAAAAAGCACCAGCTCATTCGTACTACTAAACAGCATTGGTGATGATGACTGCTGATCAACAAACATTGGAGTCGAGAAGACTCCGACAGGAATCCATCAATGGGAGTTCTAAAGAGGTCACTGAACTAACGGGAGCGAGAAATGGTTGATCAACCTAGCGCTCTTGTTACAGGTATAACTGGACAAGATGGCAGCTATTTGGCTGAGCTCTTGCTCGAGAAGGGTTATGCAGTCCATGGCCTCAAGCGACGAGCCAGCAGTTTTAACACCAGCAGAATTGATCATCTTTACCAAGATCCACATGAATCAAATCCAAAACTACGTCTTCACTATGGAGATTTAACAGATAGCAGTAACTTAATTCGCATTATCCAGGAAGTAAAGCCTGACGAGATATACAATTTGGGCGCTCAAAGTCACGTAGCAGTTAGTTTTGAAGCCCCTGAATACACGGCTAACTGTGATGCCATAGGCACTCTACGAATATTGGAATCTGTACGTATGTTAGGTCTTACAAAAAAAACTAAGATATATCAAGCAAGTACTAGCGAACTTTATGGCCAAATTCAAGAGTCGACACAAAATGAGCAGACACCCTTTTATCCACGCAGCCCATATGGTGTAGCAAAACTATATGCTTATTGGATCACGATTAATTATAGAGAAGCATACGGAATGTATGCATGCAATGGCATATTGTTCAATCACGAAAGTCCACGTAGAGGCGAAACCTTCGTAACCCGAAAAATCACTAGGGGTTTAACTCGTATTGAAACAGGTCTTGAGGATTGTTTATACATGGGTAATTTAGACTCATTGCGTGACTGGGGTCATGCACGGGATTACGTCGAAATGCAATGGCTTATGCTCCAACAGAAGGAACCTGAAGACTTTGTTATTGCAACAGGTAGACAAGAGAGTGTTAGGAGATTTATTGAGATGAGTTCAAAACAACTTGGCTGGGGGCACATTTTATGGGAGGGCAAAGGCATTGAGGAGGTAGGACGCAGAAGCGACAATGGTAAAGTTGTTATAAGGATAGATAGCCGTTATTACAGGCCAACCGAGGTTAATTCTCTTCTGGGAAATTCTAGTAAAGCGCGCACAAAACTCGGCTGGAAGGCAAGAACAACCCTTGAAGAACTTATTGGTGAAATGATTTGCAATGACTTAGAAGAAGCTCAGAAGGAAGCTTATCTTCAAAGTAAAGGCTTTAAAGTGGTGGGACCTCGGGAATGAAATTAATAAAAAACTCGGATCGATTTTTCATAGCCGGAGGAACTGGTATGGCTGGCCTGGCTATTAGAAGTTCATTACATAAAAATGGTTACCACAATCAACTGACGCCAAGCCGCAAAGAACTTGATTTGCTAAATGGAGCAGAAGTTGAGGAGTGGATGAAAACAAATAAACCAGATGTGGTTGTAATTGCGGCTGCAAAAGTTGGTGGAATCAAAGCAAATAACTCTCAACCGGCAGATTTTATATTAGAAAATCTTAAAATCGAAACCAATGTTATTGAATCTGCTTTTCGATGTGGTGTTAGTCGATTGCTATTCTTGGGTAGTAGCTGTATTTACCCAAAGTTTGCCCAACAACCAATTCGAGAAGAGGAACTTCTGCGCGGTGAACTTGAGCCGACAAATCAATGGTACGCCATAGCTAAGATTGCTGGCATCAAACTCTGCCAAGCTCTGCGGAAACAATATGGATTTGATGCTATCTCCCTTATGCCTACTAACCTTTACGGTAAAGGAGATAATTACAATGCAGAAAATAGTCATGTCTTACCAGCTCTTATCAATCGCTTCCACGAGGCAAAACAATCAGGAGCTGCATATGTAAAATGCTGGGGATCAGGTAATCCCCTTCGTGAATTCCTGCATGCCGATGACCTTGGTGAAGCATGCGTATTTGCACTTGAGAATTGGAACCCAGATGCTAAAGATGCTGCGAAAGATACTAACGGTGAAGCTTTGGCATTCTTAAATGTAGGAACAGGCACTGATATTTCTATTTGCGATCTCGCAGAGAAAATAGCGCATACAACCAGTTTTGATGGTGCAATCAAATGGGACAGTAGCAAACCTGACGGTACACCTAAGAAACTTCTAGAGGTGAGCCGCCTAAAAAATCTAGGCTGGTCATCTAAAATACAATTAGACGAAGGATTATGCCTGACCTATAAAGATTACCTGGAAAGAGTTGAGACTGGATCATTAAGAAGATAAATGAAAAGAATTAAAGGCGGCAGTGAATACACTTCAAATAGTATCGAATTATCAATTTTAGCGCAAGATCTATATGACAAATCTCTTTTTGAAGAATGCATTGAAAAAGCACAAAAGGCTATCCGCTTATCAAGGCAGAATTACAAGGCTTTTAAAATCCTATTCCTAACATATTGCCGAATTGGAGACCAACTAAAAGCAATTCAACAACTAAAGCAGATGATTATACTGTCACCTCTTGAACCAAACCTTTACAGGAACTTAGGTTACTTATTGCAAATCCAGGGCAACGTAGAAGATGCTGAGAATGCGCTACTAATAGCACTTTCCATAGATCCTTTCCATGCCAATAGCCATTACACGCTTTCAAAACAATTTGATTATGAAAAAAACAAAGGGCTCTGGGAATGCCTCGATGGTATTGACCCAGCGCAATACAATACTTTACTGGAAAGAATACAGGTATGTTTTGCCAAGGCAACTATTTTTCACCGGGCCAATCAGTATGCGAAAAGTGCTCAATGGCTAAAAAAAGGCAATGAGAATAAAAGATTGGCCAACTCATCTAATCTAGAAAAAACAATACTAGCCGGCAAAATACGTTACAAACTCTCCAAAGAACTGAAAAAAAATAAAAGGCCTGCGCGCAAGATCGGAAGCGAGAATATATTCATTGTAGGCATGCCAAGATCTGGCTCCACATTACTTAGCTCTATATTGTCAATGAATCCAAATACTGACGATCTAGGTGAATGCCTGGTTTTCGAGGATACCTTGATGGCATGGCTACAGGAAAGTAAATCAATCAATAATCTAGAGCAGCTTGCGATTAACTATCTACAGAGCTTAAGTACACAAAGTGATAAAGAATTCAAGCTAGACAAAAGCTTATACAACTTTTTGAATATAGGTATTATAATCAATTGCATGCCAAAAGCTCGTTTTATACACATTCGCCGTCATCCACTGGACAATGCATTGTCCATTTATCGTGCAAACTTTGCAGAAGGTAGCACATATGCCTCAAGCCTTGAAGATATTGCTCACATGCTGAACTTAGAGCGCATATTGACAACTGAATACAAAAAGCAATATCCCCATGCATTCTTTACTGTTGACTATGAAAGGCTTACCAAAGATCCAGAATCCCAAATAAAATCTCTCTTGAGTTGGCTGAGCTGGGAATGGGATGGCAATTACTTAAACCATTCCAAGAAAAAACGTACCGTTGAAACAGCAAGTGTTATTCAGGTGCGCGAAAGTGTTCATAAGCGGTCTGTAGGAGGCTGGAAGAATTACAGTGAACTTCTTAGACCTATGGCAAAAATATTGCACAAAGGCATGGCAATGGGTTCGCTATTTTGCTGCTCTTAGCAGTCAACTATATTTTTAGCTAGTCCCACACGATTTCCTGAATATCCAGAGCGTTGTTTAACTTTTAAACACCATTCCTGATTCTTTATATACCACTTAACTGTAGTTAATAAACCTTCTTCAAAGTCGTGATTGGCATGCCAGCCCAACTCACGGCTTATAAGCTTCGAGTCAATAGCGTAACGCTGGTCATGCCCGGGACGATCTGCTACCGAAGTAATCAAACCAGCGTGTGGTGCTTTCTCAGGAAGTATCTCATCCAAAAGTTCACATATGGCTACAACTACTTGATTATTTGTACGCTCACCATAACCACCGACGCAATAACTCATGCCCAACTCACCACGAATTGCCGCCACCAACAAGGCATCAACGTGATCATCCACATACAACCAATCGCGAACATTCGATCCATTTCCATAGAGGGGGATTGACTCGCCAGCCAATGCCTTATTAATTACAACAGGAATAAGTTTTTCGGGAAACTGCCAAGGCCCGTAGTTATTGCTGCAATTGGTTATCACTACTGGCAAGCCGTACGTGTGATGCCAGGCATTCACTAGATGATCACTAGCTGCTTTGCTGGCTGAGTAAGGGCTGCGTGGCTGATAAGCAGTGACTTCTGAAAAATAACCCTCAGGACCTAATGATCCAAACACCTCATCTGTACTGATGTGATGCAAACGAAAAAAATGCTGTCGTTCAGCAGGTAGCTGCTGCCAGTGACTCCTGACAGCCTGCAGTAAATGAAAAGTGCCTAAAATATTACTTTCAATAAACGAGGCTGGTCCATCAATCGAGCGATCCACATGGCTTTCAGCTGCCAAATGTAGAACCAGATCAGGATCAGCCTGCTGCACTGCTAAAGCCGTGGCTTCAGAATCCAGCAAATCAACCTTAAGCATGTGATATCTAGCTTCGGCTTGCGTCCCTAAAGTCGCGAGAGTTTGCTCCACTCCCGTGAGATCACTTGCATAACCAAGCTTATCGAGGTTGAAGACTTTGACATTGCTATCACGAAGCAAACGACGAACCACAGCACCACCGATAAAGCCGGCACCACCAGTGACAAGCACATGCTTAATGGATTCAGGAACGGAAAAAGCCATCAAGCTTTTGCAGATATTTCGGAGCGTAATCGCTTGACTTCAAGCAAGACTTTTTGTAATGAAGTGCGCCAGTGCATAGGCTGCAGATCAAGTGCATGCCAAGTTTCCGTGCAATCAAGCAATGAGTAAGGCGGTCTCGGAGCAGGAGTGGGGTAATCAGAAGTGGTGATTGGGTGGACCTTTGCTGCAGATTGAATCAAATCCAGTTCCTGCCCTAATTCACCAATTGCATAGGCAACGTCATACCAACTAGCCACACCCGCATCGCACCAATGACACTTCAAAGGCAGTGAATGACCACCCTGAGCGATCTCAATCAAACGCCAACAAGCCGAAGCCAAACCCACTGTGCTGGTAGGACATCCCACTTGATCAGCTACCACTCGCAGCTGATCAAGTTCGTTATGCAACCTCAACATAGTGAGCGCAAAATTCTGACCAACTGGTCCGATCAGCCAACTTGTACGCAAAATCAAGCCTTGTCCTGATGTGCCCATCAGCTCTTCCACTGCCTCTTCACCAGAAGCCTTACTTGCTCCATAGATACCAAGAGGATTAAGGCTTTGATCAGATCGGTAGGGATGCCCCTGATCTCCAGCGAACACAAAATCAGTGCTTAACTGCAATAGTCGCCCTCCACAGTCAACCAGAGCCTCCGCGAAGGCACGTGGAGCTTCTGCATTAATAGCAAAAGCTCGCTCTGACTCACTTTCTGCTTGATCAACACCTGTGTAAGCACCTGCATTCAAAATCCAATCTGGACTGAGATTCCGTACAGCTGTTCGACAAGCATCAGGATCGGCCAGGTCGAGATTGGACCTTGAACAAAGGATCAACTCGAGTGGATAGCCCGCAAGTATTGGAGGAGCTGATGCCTGAAGGGCATAACCCAGCTGACCGGTCACGCCTGTTAATAGAATTCTAAGAGGTCTCAAATACCAATCATCGAACCAGAAGCATTAAAGCTTTCCAAAGACCTATCTCTAAGGTTTCTCGTAACTAAACCAAAAATAAGCAACAAACCATTGCCATCATCAACGAGCTTGTAGAAAAGCTCATGACTGATCTCGGAAAGGATCCAATGCATCAGTAAAAACTAAGTCAGAATATCATCCAAGCTAACTAATAAATCATGAGAGTAATTCTAAACCACCTAATTAATCATCGTCTGTTGAACCACTGAGGGGCCCCTTCACCAGTGGTTGTGTCAACAGATGCAACTGGAACTTGAATTCAAAGGGCTGAATAATATCTACGGTGATCAAACAGCTGACGCATATCGCATTAGAGATATTTATCATCTCGTTGGCAAAGAATCAATCACAGATAACTCTGTGAAAGAGATAAAAGATTTGCTTGAGCAAAGAGCTTGGTTCATTCAAGGCTTATTTCTAAATCCTTTCCAGAACAAACAGACGAAAAACGCTTAGGATCAAAAAAACTTATCAAGATATCATAAGGGTCTGTCTTATTGCATTGGTGAAAACTGCACATAAATGACATCTAAAAGTTAATTACCCAAAACACCCTAAAAAAGCTGATCACTAGACACGCAGGCCAACAAAGAAGCCTGCGCGTCCTTAGCCGACAACTGCGGTGCTGTTGCAGTATCAGGCCAGGCGATGGCCAAATCAGGGTCATCCCAGCGAATCGCCCGCTCGCAATCGCGGCTCCAGAAGTCAGTAGCTTTGTAAAGCACCTCGGCCTGGTCGCTGAGTGTAAGGAAGCCATGGGCAAAACCATCGGGGATCCAAAGTTGCCGATGATTCGCTGCACTCAAGCTCGCACCAACCCAAGTTCCAAAGGTCAATGAATCCTTGCGGATATCCACCGCCACATCAAAGATTTCACCTGCTACGCATCGCACAAGCTTCCCTTGAGGATGAGGTGGCAACTGGTAATGAAGGCCACGCAGCACAGCAAGTGCCGAACAAGAATGATTGTCCTGAGCAAAGATGACAGGGTGACTGACAAGCTCATCAAAACGCTGCTGGTTCCAACTCTCAAAGAAAAACCCTCGACCATCAGCAAACACATTTGGCGTGATCAGTAGAGGACCATCCATAATTTGGCCCCCACTTGTGGTGAGGGATTCAGCCTGCATGACGCCCATGCTTATTGAGCTTCAAATTGCCCTGCATGAGGGCATAGTCTCCCGCCCCATCTTCAAGGATCTGCAATAAGTACTGCCCATAACCGCTCTTCAACAATGGCTGAGCCAATCGCTCTAGCTGACTAGCCTCAATCCAGCCTTGCCGCCATGCCACCTCCTCGGGGCATCCCACCTTCAGGCCCTGACGCTGCTCCAAAGTGCGGATGTAGGAGCCGGCCTCGTGCAATGAATCAAAGGTGCCCGTATCCAACCAGGCCATACCACGGCCCATAAGTTCCACATGTAGCTTGCCTTGTTGCAAATACATCTGATTAAGGCTGGTAATCTCCAACTCACCTCGAGCGGAGGGTTGAACCTTCTTGGCTAGCTCCACCACCGAAGTGTCGTAAAAATAAAGACCCGTCACCGCATAACGGCTGCGGGGTTGCTGTGGTTTTTCCTCAATACTCAGAACCCGACCGTTCTCATCGAAATCGACCACGCCATAGCGTTCAGGATCGCGCACTGGATAAGCAAAGACGGTTCCGCCTTCGGCAAGAGAATCTGCTAACTGGAGCTGTGGGATGAGCTCATGACCATGAAAAAGGTTATCTCCAAGTACTAGAGCAACTGGTGCTCCAGCAAGAAATTCTTCACCGATCAAAAATGCCTGGGCCAAACCATCCGGGCTAGCTTGAACTGCATAGCAAATATCCATTCCCCAATTACTGCCATCGCCTAATAAGCGTTGGAATGCTTCTTGATCATGAAGTGTAGTGATAATCAACACCTCACGGATTCCAGCCAGCATCAAAGTGCTGAGCGGATAGTGAATCATCGGCTTGTCGTAGACAGGCATTAACTGCTTACTCACAGCCGAAGTGAGTGGTGCGAGCCGAGTGCCGCTGCCACCGGCGAGGATGATGCCCTTACGGTTTAGATAAGCCATCATAGTTAAAGTCAATGCTGCATCTAAGAGCTATTCAACACGATGCTCTCTGAAGAGAAGTACTAAAAAACCCGTAAAGTCGCTAATAAAAACCAAAGATTTGAAGTCTTTCACAGCCATGGCCAGTTGTCGAATAGTTCAACCTCCTGCAAGATCAATAGAAGCTCACTCTTACGCCCTAGTAGCGGAGCTAACACCAAAGCACAACTTCCTGAAACTGCGACATATGCAGAAAAAGATGCGTTGTGATGTTTTCATGGCAAGTACTCCCAACAATTTCGTCTTGCTAGCAGGCATCATGGAAAGTGTGAATTCAGTTGCCTTTTCAGGTAAAACCCTAGAGCGACACAAGGAATGCACCTACCCAACCAGCATCAGCCTCTATAACCAACATCTCAAACAAAAAACGACGAGCCGCTGCAAAACCGAGTGGTTATCCCTGAAAAAGCAATCATCAAACATTACAGATTTCATCCTCTTCAATTACCTATTTATATGTTCATAAATAAGACTGTTTCATTACAGGAGATGAAATGAACTC
>PVBE010004818.1_pt1 | contig 13432 bp, 17 predicted proteins | sample 1631181 | NCBI WGS metagenome assembly PVBE01 (sample SAMN08397723, study PRJNA350692) | Marine metagenome, whole genome shotgun sequencing project. | isolation source: water | place: Pacific Ocean | collected 2012-04 | reverse complement strand
GACTCCCGTCGTCCAATATTTAATGTACCATCATCAACATTTTCACTAAAGGTTATTGCATAACCATCAATGGAACCATCTGCATCAGCATCTATAGTTGAAGCGACAGTAATAACAGGAGCAGCACTATCAACCTCAGTAATATCACCTGTAGCAATATCAGTAACCAAAGCACCAGCTAAATCAGCACCAGCCCCAAGATTCTTTGTATATGTAACATCTTTAACATCAGTACCAGTTACACCACTAACAGTAACATCTAGAGTACTATCATCAGAAGTGCCAGAAAATTCAGTTCCAGGACTTCCACCTATTGAAAAATCAGCAGCATCAAAAGTTGAATCATCAATAGATTCATCAAAAACAATTGAAGCAGTATCTACATTACCATCACCATCTGTATCCAAAGTAGTGATAGAGATAACTGAAGGAGGCGTATTATCAACAAACATCACACCTGAAAATGCTTCTGTAATAAAATTACTTCCACCCTCATAAGCACCAACCCTTACATTATATCTTCCATCAACAAATGTTGTAGTATCCCATTCCGCTTCGGTTGACTCAAATCCTAAACCAGTAACATCTACAGCATATTCAGTTCCTGCACTATCATTCAATCGTACCCAAACAAAGAATTCATAGGATGCAAGCATTTCAGAAGAAGTCCATGTTATAGTCTGTGTTCCAGCCCAATAATCATCGGCCACAGGAGTAACAACATTAATACTAGGAGCACCAAACACCATCCCACTAACAAGTGAAATCATAACTACCATAACCATAAATCTAGAAACCATATTTTTAATCAAACCTTTTTTTTCCATCCAAATCCACCTCATTATCCTTATAATAAATAGTATAACCTAAGAAACATAACACCCATATAAAAACATTTATACATTCTAAACTATATTACAAAAAGTAAAGAATTATTCCGCACCAATGTGTGACAAAGTTGATGATAAATAGATTTCTTCCAAGGTTTTATTCTTCCATCCTTAACATCTTCAAGACCTTTAACTAAGGATAACAATAAATCTTCATCCAATTCAGCTTCCTTTATCATAATATAACTCTAAACTTCAACTTCCTTAACTTCTTGAAAATCAACATTTATTATTTTATCAAAAAGATCAACTAAAATCTTAACATAAGGATTGGTCATATTGAGTTTGTATAATTTAGCATTACCTATGTCCCTTGTATGTACTATTATCTTTGATTTCATTATTTCATCCCACATTCTAAACAACGTAACCCTATTGATACATGCTCCCTCTGCAATATCTCCTATAGAATGGTCTAATTCGCGTCCTTCCAATAAGTACTCCAACACCCTTATTTTGGGCGTATCCCCAAATAATTCTCTAAACAATGTTATTTCATCGTGCATATCAATCATAGGGCATAACTAATATTTAAATGTTTCTATAATGTAATATAAGTATTACTAATTTGCAACATACACATATAAACAGGCACCACCATGTAGCCAATATGACAAAAATAGATATCAAAGAAATGAAGTTCATCCAAAGAAAAATAATCAGGATGCTTAAGAACAAGAAAAAATACGGTGGTGCACACACAGAAACAATCCATTTAAAAAATTGTGTCCCAAGACATCTAAGAGGACAAAAAGTTGTTGATGAAGCAATTTCAGATTTGTTCAAAAAAGATATTCTAATCAATAAAAAATCAGTTGGAGAACAACATTGCAGCCTAAACAACGAAAAGTTAAAAGAAATAAACGAAATTGAAAACTAAAGCTCAGGACCTTTCATCAAAGACCGATAAACCATTCCAAGTATTCCAACAATTACAATCAAATTAACAAATAACAACGTAAATACATAACCTAAGTTCACTGAACCTTCTACTGATTCATCAAAATCGCCATCAGTTGGAACTCCATCCAAAACTAAATCAATCCCTTCACCATCATCAGTAGTTGTGGGAGTAGTAGTTGTAGTATTTGTAGTTTCTAAAGAATCATCATCAGGATCATCATCACCTGAATTAACAGTTGTGTTATCTACTGTATTCTGAACCACACTACAATCTTCAACATTAAAATCAATTATCCTACTATTATCTAAAATTGTATCTCTATAATAAGCCTTCAATGTCAAAGGATAATTTCCCTCATCAACATCATCATCAACTTCAATAGGAATGCTAAGTTCAATTATTTCATCTGGATCATTAGCCTCATCAATCTTTATCTTAGTCTGTGAATAATCAATACCTAAAGCACTGTTCTTAACATCTAACTTAACCCTGTCCTCATTTGTATCCCCAATATTCATCAGTTCAACAATAAGACTTGTTTTTCTTTCACACTCTACAGTGTCCGATAATAACCTAGCTTCGTGAATTATAACATCGTGAGTTTTCTTATCAACTTCTAACTTTACAATCATGTCAATCTCATGAGTTTTATCGTTCTTATCTTCACCCTCAATATGAATCTCAACATCGTATGTCTCTTTCTCTACGATCAAAGGAATAAAGAATTCAACTGTCTTTCTGTTTGAATCTTCATCAGCCTCAATATCAAATTCATCATCAAGTTCAACATCAATACCATCCTCACCAATATCATCTGATTTGATTTCAATCTTAATATTCTTTATCTCAATATCAGAACCGCTATCAAATTGATTCCTAAGCTTAAACTCAAACTCAACCTTAGAACCAGGTCTTGCAATTTCATTGATTTTATCGCCATCCTTAACATCATTATCTGTTTTCCTTTCTCCATCGATATTCTTATCAACAATAACTTCAAAGTCTGAAATTACCAATTTCTCAGTAACATGCATTGAAAGTGGGAATGTAAAATCATCTTGGTCAGTCTCAACACCAACATCCCCTATAGACCTAGTGCCAATTCTCTGATCCTTAGGAACAAAAACACTAATAACAACATCTTTAGTCTCACCTGCAGCTAAATCAAAAGCTTCAGTTACATTAAAACTAAGCTTGTACTTAGCATGAATTGTACTTGAAAGAGTAATACCAGTTAAATCTGAATTTCCATCATTCTCAATTGTAACTGTTTTAGTAACTGTTTCTTCCCAGTCAACATCATTAAAAAGAACATCTGTAACATTAATACTAAATGATTCAGCAACAACGGTAAGCGAAACTTCTACATCAATAGGGGAATCCCCACCAACATTTAAAGTTCCAGTGTAAGTTTCAACAGGAGCATCAGTTGCAACATCAACTGAAATTGTAGTTGTATTATCTGTACCATAATCAACAGTTAATGATCCATCAGCAATTGTAACATCAATTGTATTACTAGGATCAGTTGTGCTTGTTAAAGTAAGCGGTGAAGTCAAAGTAGCATCAATATCTGTATTCCCACCATTAGTTAAAGTTAGAGTAGCTTCCCCTGACTGTCCTTGAACAGCACTAAAAGAAACATCTGAAGCAGTTAAACTTGGAGCTTCACTAACAACAACACTAAAGTCATATTCATTAAAGATTGCTTCATCATCAGTTGTAACATTTATTTGTCCAGTATATGTACCAGCAAAAGCATTTGTTCCAGTTAAATCAACTGTCAACGTAGTATCCTGGGAAACATCCTGTACAAGTGTTAAAGTAGCAGGATCAAAGCTGAATTTATCAGCAGGAATAGTATATTGTGATAATTCAAATCCAATTATCTCAAAACCAGTAACTGTTATATCATCAACAGCATCATTTGTCAAAGTTAAACTTACATCAACAGATGTTGCTAGATCAGCAATAGTTAAGCTAGAATCACCACTAACGTCCAAAGCAGCACTCACTCCGCTAACTAAAACAAATAACATCACCATATATAGTAGTAATTTTTTAACCATTTTTTGTAAAACCATAAATTTGTCTTTATTATACAGTGGTAATCAATTATATATAAAGTTTACTATTTTCACCTATATCAAGCAAAGAATCCAGTACTATATATAAGAGTTATGATGACTTCAAAACATCCACAAGATTATTCACCAACTACATCCGCCTCATACCTTGCAACCATATCCGCGTTTTCAACATCCATTCCATGAGGAGTTACTCTAATCACAGGGTGACCCATCTTTTGTAGGAAATCAGCAGTCGCTCCAACATGATAATCTCCCAAATTCACAACAGAAACCAAACTGCCAATTTCTGCCATATATTCACTAGTTTGACCTGCATAATGTTCATTTCTAGCACCATTTGCTTTTCGTAATTTTTCCGCTAAGTCAGACATTGTTTCTCGTAATCTACTTATTGTAGTAGGTACATCTCCATACATTGATCCCTCATACTCCTCTGGCATCTTTGTAAGCACATCCACTTGTTCATTTATTCTGTACCCTTCTTGATAAGGTATAAGGGCCTTCTCCCTTAAATCAAAATCCTCTATCCCTTGCATATTTAATCTATCCCTGTACATTATTTCTAGTACAAGAGTCACTCCAAACTCCATTATATATTCCTTAATTTTGTCATCAAGCTCATCTCTTTGATCAGTAACTTCAGAAGTAGAATCATCCAACCAAGAAACTCTCCATTTTTCTAAATCAGCTAACGAATCACGTATAGGCCCATCTAAGTTATAACTACTGTCAGACAGACTGCAGTCTTTAACAACATCTTCAATAAGAATATGGTCAGTAATACCTGCTTCTATCAAATGATGTACAGACTTTACTACAGATAGTTGTCCTTCAAGTGAACCATGGTCCTCACCAAAAATAATTATAACACCTTTCTCTCCAAGTTCACCATATTCAATCTCTCCATGTATTTCAACTTGCTCAGGAATCCCATATCTAGTAAGATCAAGAGTATTAGTAGTCCTTACCGATTCAGCCACAGTATCATCGGGTTCATCTGGATTATTAGCAAAATAGTTCAGGGAACAACCAATATGTAGACTAGCTAATACCACTCCTAATGATATACTTGCACGAGCCCTATTTACCAATAGTTCTCTATTTGCACTTATAGATTCATACCTATCATGTAAATAATCTAGTCCTGAATTTACTAACTTTGATAATTCCATAGCAACGTTAGAACAATTTGGCCTATATAAATCTTTCTAATCTTAACTACTTAACAGTAACAATTTAACTTCAATCTTCATCAAGAACTTCGCTTATCGGCTTATCCTCATCAAACCCAGGAATCAATTTACCTTTCTTAACCCCTTTCTCATTAACAACCTTCTCAACCTTATTTTCAGTCTCAATCATCCCTCTAGCTTTCTCAAAAGCCTCAGCATCCGTAAGTGCTAAACCAGTCTTCTTAAGAGACTCCGCCAATTCCTTTAATTTATTATCAGTCATATCGTAGTCGTAAAATCAGAATGCCCCCCTTGCAATAATCTTTGACCAACTGTTTTCTCTTCAGAATGTACCACTTTACCGATATAGATAATATGATCACCAGTCTCAATCTCATCAATAACTTCACATTCAACATAACCCATAGCTTCTTTTATCCGTGGACAATCAATCTTCTCAGAGTCCTCTTTAGTAAATCCAGAATCAACAAACTTATCCAAATGTTCCCCACTTTTAGTTCCAACAAGCACTGCTTTCTCCTTCAGTTCATATGATATAAAGTTAACAACAAAACCCTTAGACTGAGATATCAATTTAGCAGAAAACCGAGTCTTTCCAATAGAAACAGCATACAAGAAAGGCTCAAATGAAGTAGGCATATGCCATGCAACTGTTATAATGTTGTCCTTAACAACGTCCTTCCCAAGAATATTAGTATCAGCCCTACTAGTAACTAAAATAACCTGTGTTGGCTTATTCACAGAAGGCATAATATCATTTACAAATTAACAACTATTTATATTTTGTTAAATAACAAAAGACAAAGGACATTCCTGTCTATTATCCCACAATCCTTTAGTAATATCATAATGATCATTATTTGTTCTCAAACCATTATCTCCTTTAACACCAATAACATCAAAATGTCCCATATCAGCAATGGGGGAAATAGAATACGCCTCCCTCCCCTCAGATATAAATGGAGTATCCACCCTATCTGAAGATTGATCTCTCCTTACTCCTCTAACAAAAGCAGTTATACCTAACTCCTCAATTGCCTCAGTAGTTGGTTCTCCTTTAATCTTCCTGCAAAAAGCATCATAATCTTTCTGCAAAGCATCCACTCTTTCAGTCAAGTGTACATACTCATCATCACTCATTAATTTAGCAATAGCTTTCCTATCAGCCCCAATAAACTTAAAACCATCATACTTATCATCCATTAAACAAACAAAATCGTATCTCTCTGCCTCAATAGCCTCCCATTCCCTCTTTGCAACACCGGGATCAATAGTTGGTCTACGTTCAACAATTTCACTACATAGCCCATCTAGATACCCCAACTGCTCATGAGTAGAATCTGGATAAAACCCAGTATCAATAAAGAGTGTAGGGGGCATATCGTTTCCCAAAGCTTCCCTAGCCAAATACTGAATAACAGCAGAATCTTGTCCTGCACTAGTCATCAAGTAAAGTCCATCTCCAAATAACTCAAGCGCCCTCCTAAACCTGCCTTCATAATCTAACCCTGCAAACCTTGCATTTTCAACTTCAACATTAACATCAATTCCCATTAGAAAAAGGGTTATTTATTCATTTTTAAGATGTTCTGTATAAATTATTACTATAAGAATATTCAACAAAAATAAATCATATCCTTCTCTTCTTCAACAACCTCAGAAACATCAAACATCTCCCTAATCAATTTATCAATCTCCCTTTTTTTAGCTGATTTCTTCAAAAAACTAAGTACAAACCTATCCTTACCAACTCTCTTAATCTCGCTAAGCCCCTTCTCAACATCAGCAAAGTTCTGTATAGCAGTAATCGAAATAACAACATCAAAGGTGTTATCATCATAAGGAATATCCTCGGCAGGTGCTAACTTATACTCAATCTCATCCTTATTCCTAGCCTTAGCAAGCAACTGCTTAGCAGGATCAACACCATACCTTTCACATGACCAAGGTTCAGTTGTCAACCCAGTACCACAACCAACATCTAACAACTTATCAGATTTCTTCAACTCCAACTTCCCCTTAATCAAAGCTACCTTCTTCAACTGCTCCTCACTATGCAACTCTTCATACCCTTCAGAAATCTCATCGTAATACGTCATACCACATCAATATCCTTCAAACAATTCAACACCAAGTCTTGACAGTTCCTAACAATCTGCTTAAGCCGTCTATCCTCAGTTGCTTTCTTTATCTGATTGATCCTATCAAGTATCTGCCTAAAGAACCTTATCAAATCACCCTCAAGAAGATTTGTGTTCTTCATAACCTCAAAGATAGACTCTCCTTTAAAACAAGGATGCATTAATGCAGTTATAGAATCAAGGTTCCTAAATCTCTGATCACTGCCAATATACTTATCCATCTTAACTGCCTTTTTCAGGTCACTCAAAAACTTAGAATGATATTCCTCATAAAGTTCAGTCTTCTCTCTTGGCTCATAGCAAAGACAAGCAAGAAGCAAAAGAAGTTGATACTCATTCAAATCCAAATAGAATTCTGTTGAAAATATCTCTCCAATCATAATCACATCAGCATAAATCTTAGAAGAAAACTCTCCCTTATCAGTTAATTTACCTTCACTAACATAACCTAATCTCTCTAACTTCTTCTTCGTTTTCTCAAAACTATAAAAGAAAGTATTTTTCCTAACTTTAGCCAAACCCTTCCCATATCTCTGGAAAGTATAGAAATTATTCCGAAGTATAGTATCAATCTCCCCTCGATCATGATTCTTAATTAAATTCAATACAGTATTCACAGACAACTTAAACTGCGACTTTATAGGATCCTTATCAACATCAGTTATTCTCTTAATAACCCCATAATCAAAATCTCTCCGATTAATCATCGCATACGAATAACCTTTCTTATCTATCCCTCTCCTACCAGCTCTTCCAGAAATCTGAAAATATTCTTTCGAATTCAAGAAACGAAAGTTAGCTCCATCAAATTTCCGTAGAGACTCAAAACAAACAGTCTTTGCTGGCATGTTTATGCCTACTGCAAATGTTTCCGTAGTATACAAAACCTTAATCAGACCTTCTCCAAATAACTCCTCAATAATCTCCTTCATTATTGGCAAAAGCCCTGCATGATGAAACGCAATACCATAAGGTAGCGTTCTCAAAAGAATTTTTGACGACCCTAACTCCTTCACTTCAGGAGGCGACCCTTCCAGCCTCTTCCTAACATAAGAACTTATTTTAGGATTAAGCTTAAACAAATTTGCTCTAGCAAGTTCATTAGCACTATCCTGACACCTAGCCCTTGAAAAATTAAAGAACAAACAAGGCAATTTATCCATAATCTCCTGGATCAAGTGCACATGCGAAGGGGGCTTCATCCTTGGCACCCTAGACCGTCTTCTCCCCCTAACATAACCATAACTAGGAATATCTGCAACATCTTTTATGCCCTCTAAAGAAGTAATTCCAAGCTCAGTATCAAAAAAGTTTTTCTCAAGCGGAACTTCCCTCTTGTTCTGAACTACCACCTCTACTTTATGTGACTTTATAGACTCAATCCATGAAGCAAACTCCTTTGCATTTGGAATCGTTGCAGACAAACAAAGAAACCTTACTTTATCATGAGAAAAGATAATAGATTCCTCCCACACATAACCTCTTTCAATATCATTTATGTAATGAATCTCATCAAACACCACATAAGAGATCTCCTCCATTATAGGATCATTTGTAAGTGCCATATTTCGATAAATCTCCGTAGTCATAATCAAAATCTGAGCAGAATGATTCTTAACAACATCACCAGTCAAAAGCCCAATCTTATCCTTACCATATTCTTCACAAAAATCCTTATACTTTTGATTAGACAACGCCTTAATAGGAGCAGTATAAATTACCTTAATCCCCTTCTTAACATCCTTATTGATAATATAATCAGCAATTAATGTCTTCCCAGAACCTGTCGGAGCAGAGACTACAACAGAATGATTGTTTTCTATCGCTTCTATCGCCTTTATCTGAAACTCATCTAATTTAAAGTTTTTATAGTTCATTTTTTCTTCAATTTTATTCTTTTGTCTCTAGGCAACAGTTTAATTTCCCTTTTCTTTTTCTCCTCAATCAAAGCATCCATCTCTCTTGCCATGTAACTCATAGCACCCTCATCATCCCTATCCATTGCTTCCTTAAACTTGTCAATGTGCTTCGTCAGCTCCCCATCTAAACTGTCAATCCCCTTTTTGTACTTCTTCTTACCCATACTTCTTAACCTCTTTCAGAAGAATCTTGGTTAATTTTAATAATTTACTAATTTCGGAATAATCATCCAATTCATAATGTATTCTCTTCCTATCCCGAGTTATAGAATAAATATGATATAATTCCTTACCTTCTTCAATCCCATTTCCAGCCAAATACTGAAATAAAGCCTTATTCGAATATCCTCTGCCTTCCTTCAACAGCTTAATAGACAACAACCCCTTCAACCTTAACATCAAAGTATATACAATGTTAGGGATGGAGGATTTCATCTCATCCCCAACCAATATCTCAACCACTTTTAATGCACTCCCAGTAGTTTCTACATACCACTTAATATTCTTCTTAGTAATCTTCTCCTTCCTTAACCAATCTATCAAACTATCGTTAATAATTGCCTTCGCTTCCTTAACCATGGGAAGTATTAAGGGTGCATTCTTATCAATTGTTTTCTTAATACCTTCTAATGTAGTTGTAGTTATATCATATCGCCCAACTCTACAATCTATACTCAACTTCTTATCAGCCACAACCAAAATATCAATATCAGATTCTGGAGTTTGTTCTCCACGTGCATAAGAACCATGCAAATAAACCCCTTTAACATGAGAAAGATAGGGAAATAAAATGTTCAATACTTCTTTTCTTATCTCTTCTTCAGACTTTGTAGCAATAACTACCACTTGTTGCCCAATAAGTTCCTTAGGCAAGTAAATATGCCCTCCATTTCCTAATTCTTGTACAGTCTTAGTTAACTTAATCATTGTATATACAGGTATATACCTACATTATATAAACCTTTCGTTAGATGGAAATATCTTAAGCTTTAAGAATAAAATAATCAATAGTCTTAAATTTAGAAAATAAATAAGAAATAAAAATTATGGATTTCCCTTAATCAATTCTTGGAGGCGGAGCGTATTCAGCTATCCTACCACTTGCACTTCTATCTCCGTACATCCTATTTTCAAGTTCAGGATGATCATGTATGGTACCAAATTCACCTTCATCTATTACCATATCCCAATCCCTATCTAGTTTTGCTAAATCATATTTATTATAAGCAGCCAGTCTCAATAAACTAGCATTTCTAGTTGTATCTGCAAAATATCCCGTGTCTCCAACTTGAAATGGGTTTGAACCAGTTCCACTTGATAGCGAAGCACATCCAGCAGCAACTGTTGCTAACAATGCTAAACCTACAACTCTTACCGAACTCCGAATATTATCTAAAACACCTACACCTTCACTAATTGGTCCTTGAACATTTTTTTCCATTTTTCTCCCCCATTCTATTACTAATATTACAACGAGAAACGATTATTTCTATAAAAACATTTCTACTTAAAGATCAATTAAAGAAAGTAATTTAAATGATTAATAATCAATTAAATCTAATGGAAAATAAAGTAATAACTAAGCTAAAAGAACTAAATCTCTACCCGTCTAGTCTAGCATATGTAAGAAGTTGTTGAAGAGTAGGATGTTCTAATCGAAGCTCCTCAAACCTTTGATCGATTCCACGTCTTTCCAATCTAATCTGATCGGATAAAATAGATAAAATAGCTCCATGTTCACCGCCAAAAGTTGAAAACAACTTTCCACCTAATGCTCCACTAACTGCATCTTTATATGGTGCGTGTGCTAAAACAACCTCATGTCTATGCTCAAAATGCCCCTCTAATCCAGATATAGCTTCAACAATTTGTTCTCGAACATCCCCATTCAAGTAATTATGAGTCTCTATAGCATGTCCTAATGCTTTCTCCATTCTTGCAAGAGTTGGATTAGCTACTGGAATAGGTATTTCCACATAAGAAATAGTATCAGAACAAGTTCCAAACCCTCCACCTTCATTTTCTTGATCAGGTTCAAATAAAAATGGTTCTCCTGTAACCAACGCATATAGTGCCGAAGAAACAACATCAGAAGGATAATATCCTTTTTTTGTATCCCGAAGATTACCCCTGATATTAACATGACCTGACACTGTCAATCTACTAATGTCGGAATCAGTAGCTCCAACACCTATGTTAAGCTGTGCATCTACATCATCGCTAAGTGATCCTAGGTGTTGTAACGCAAAACCTGCTTGTTCGTCATCTGGTTGTAAAAGAGCAACTTCTTTGTAAAACTCTCTACCCTCTCCCGCAATATCTGGAAAAGTTCCTTCAAAATAAGAAGCAAACACCCCATGAGACTGCACAACTCCTTCTGGCAAAGTAGCTCCAATTATAATGTCCCTTCCTTTTACCTCGCGATATGAAATTGGTTCAACCATAATACTGCCTCCTTTCGTTCTAATAATATCAAAAACCCAATAAATTATATAAATTTTTTGTTCCGACATTAAAGAAAGTAATTTAAATGAATAGAAACCAAATAACCCTATGAAAGATAAAGTAATAACCAAACTAAAAGAACTAACTTCACATAACTACATAAAGTTAACTTCTAGAGGAAATACTGCAATATTTGCAGCATTATACTGCGTAAGAAAACTAAATCCAAAAAGAAAGACAATTCTAGTTCCAGACCAAGGCGGTTGGTTTACTTACCTAAAATATCCTAAGATGCTAGGGCTAAAGACTGAAAAAATAAAAACAGATTATGGGGTAATAGACCTAAAAGACCTAAAAAATAAGTCAAAGACAGCTTGTGCAATTATCTACTCAGAACCTGCTGGTTACTTCGCAAACCAAGATGTAAAAGAAATCTACAACATCTGCAAAAAAAATAATTGCTTAGTGATCCTAGACATAACAGCAGCGTTAGGAAAAACAAAGAACAACTCAGACTTCATGTTAGCATCATTCGGCAAATGGAAACCAGTAAATCTAAAGTACGGCGGATTCGTCTCAACAAACAAAAAAGAAAACTTCGAATTGCCAAAAGAAATTTTCAACACCACAACTTTCGACGAAAAACAACTTCCACAATTACTGAAAAACCTAAACAATCTAGAAAAAAGATACGAACTCTTCGACAAACTAAACAAAAAAGTAAAACAAGACTTAAAAGACCTAAACATTCTCCACAAAGACCACAACGGACTAAACGTAGTAGTAAAATACACAACTGAACAAGAAAAAGAAAAGATTATAAACTACTGCAGAAAACATAATCTAGAATTCACGCAATGCCCGAGGTATATAAGAGTAGAAGAACAAGCAATCAGTATCGAAATAAAAAGAAAAGAATAAATTTTCCAATAAAAAACTAATCATTAAAAACTTTTAAATTAAATCAAAAAAACGAGATGTAATCCGCAATTTTCCCTTCACAAATTTAGGCAAGGAAAATTGCAAGTATGGAACCGTCTTTATTTAAAATTAAACAATTTCAACTAATGGAAAACAAATTTAACCGTATTGGAAAAAGTACTAATTAAAAATCAACTAAGGAGGAACAATAAAATGACTTTAGAAGAACCAAAATCAATGGATGATTGCTTATACTTTACAAACAGAACAATAGGCGGCGGAAAAACAATGGCATGGGTACTAAGACCCCTATGCGAAAAGTGCAATGAAGGAAGATTCGGTAAACCAATAAAAAAGAACGGAAAACCAGACAAAAAAGCAGAATACTTTGAATGTCCTAAATGTAAAGCACAGATGACTAATGAAGAAGCAGAAGAAAAACTAAAAGTAAGCGTCAAATACACCTGCCCACACTGCGAAAAAGACGGAGAAGCCCAAACAGAATACAAATTAAAAACTTACCAAGGAGTTAAATCCTATGTCTTCCCCTGTGGTGCCTGTGGAGAAAAAATAGCCATAACAAAAAAGATGAAAGTACCTAAGAAAAAATAAAATAAAAAGGTGATCTAAAATGAGTGGATTAGAATTAGGAAAAATAACTGATGTTAAAACTAAGACAATTGATAATATTACAGGATATTTACTCTTCTTCGTAGAAAAGTCTAAAAAGGTTGCACAAAAAAGCAAGGATGCAGTCTGGATTTCAGCACAAACAGCCTTTAATCTAGGATTTACTGAAAAACCATCTGGTATTCCTGCACAAGTTAAAGAAAAGTTTATTGGAAAGAAATTCGCTCTTCAAACATAATATCATTTCTATTATCTAACTTCTCTAAAATAGTCAAATGGATCTGATGGTTCACCCAGAG
>PVBE012147639.1_pt1 | contig 13435 bp, 11 predicted proteins | sample 1631181 | NCBI WGS metagenome assembly PVBE01 (sample SAMN08397723, study PRJNA350692) | Marine metagenome, whole genome shotgun sequencing project. | isolation source: water | place: Pacific Ocean | collected 2012-04 | reverse complement strand
CGATCAATTTGCGCGGCACACCGTGGTTTACGACCACATAGAAACCGATGGTTTCCTGGCTGAAGCGGATGTTTTCCGCCACCACTTCGCGTGCCCCGGGTTCGCCGGCCAGATAGGGCCCGATATCGAGGATCGGAATGTCCGCGAATTCTTCTGCCTTATCGATTTTACTATAGTCAAAGATCTTCAGCGGCGACGCGACGTCCATAGCGTTCTCCTGAACCGTTTCAAACTCATAATTTATCGATTGATAAATTATGGAAAATTGATTTAGAAATCAATAATATTTTCTCCTGATAGAAAAAAGCCAAATAGCGCACTAATTTAGCGGTATTTGTTCAGGCAGGCCGCGAAAATCCACTCTACAGCATCACCGTGCCGCCATCGACCATGATGGTCTGGCCGGTGACGAACTTGCTGGCATCGGAAGCCAGATAGACGATGGTGCCGGTCATGTCTCTGGTTTCCAGGTTGCTCTGCAAGCTCTGGCCGGCAGCGATAACCTCAAGCGCTTTGTCGCGCTTTTCGCCCATGAACTCGTCGGTACCCTCGGTTAAAACGGCGCTCGGTGCGACAGCATTCACGCGGATCCAGTCGCGTCCCAGTTCGCGCGCGAGCGAGCGGGTGAGGCCGATCACTGCGGCTTTTGAGGTGGCGTAGTCGATCGCGTAGGGCATACCGTAGGTCGCCGCCAGCGACGAGATATTGATGATTGAGCCGCCGCCGGCTTCGCGCATCGCCGGCACGCAGGCTTTGCAGCACTGCCAGATGCCTTTGACGTTGACCATCATTACGCGGTCCCACTGGTCCTCGGGAATCTGGTTGAAGCGGCCGCCGGAAATATCGCCGTAGAGCGCCGCGTTATTGATCAGGGCATCTATGCGCCCGAATTCGGCCACGGTCCGGTCGGCCACGGCTTGACAGCTATCCATGTCGGCGACATTGAGGTCGAGGCCGATGGCCTTATAGCCCGCACCCTCTATTGCCGTCACAGTGTCGGCGGTATCGCGGATGTCAGCGGCGACAACGGCCGCACCTTCGGCAGCCAACGCTTCGCTATAGGCCCGGCCCAGCCCGCGGCCGCCGCCGGTGACGATGATGGTTTTTCCGTCCAGTTGCATCTTCTCCCCCATGCTTTGTGGGCGCTTTGCGTATACTCAGCCCCAACCATAGCAATAAATCACCATTAGGGAGGAATAGATGGCGACGTTTGTATTGGTTCATGGTGCCTGGCATGGCGGCTGGTGTTGGGCGCGGGTGGCACCACGCCTGCGCGGCGCCGGGCACGAAGTCTACACGCCGACCATGACCGGCTTCGGCGAACGCAACCATCTGCTGTCGCCCGATGTCGGGCTAGAACTCAACATCACCGACATCGCCAACGTGCTCGAGTGGGAGGACCTGAACGATGTCATCCTGGTCGCCGCCAGCTATGCCGGCATGGTCACTACCTGCGTTGCCGACCGCATGCTTAAACGCATTTCGGCGCTAGTCTACCAGAACGCCTTCATCGCCGCAGACGGCGTGGCGCAAAACGATCTATTGCCCGACTGGCGGCGCGAGATGATCGAGAAGGAACTGGCCGAAGCTAAGGACGCCTGGCGCATGCCCGCGCCGGCGCCAAAGCTAATCGGCGTCACTGATCCGGGCGACGCGGCATGGATAGAAACGAAAATGACACCGCAATCGGCCAAAACTTTTATGGACAAGGCGCGGCTGACCGGCGCCCACGAAGCGATCACCAACCGCACCTATATCCGCGCTACTGGCTATCCCAACTCGACCTTCGACCGTTATCTGGCCGAGGCCGAAGCCGATCCCGCCTGGCGCGCCGAGGTGCTGGAGACTAGCCACGACGCCATGATCACCGCCGCCGACGACATCGTGCGGATCTTACTGGAGGTGGCGGACTCAACCGAACGCGGGGCCTGAAAGGCCTAGCCCCCTCTCCCTATGGAGGAGGGCTAGTAGCACTGTTTTCGGTTCCTTCAGTCCGCCACGCTGGCGTCGTTGCCGTCGTGCTTCGTCGTCTTGGACTTGCGAGTCGGGATCACTGGCAACAGCAGATAGGACTCCTGACCCTTGCCCGTGTGGATCGTCGTCGTGCCGCCAAAGATTTCCTTCGGCCGGTCGGTCGGATGATTGTGCAGGAACGGACCCGAACCTCGCGACGGCACATAGGCCGCGACCGCCGGTCCCGGCCGGTCATAATCCTGGCCCGAGATGTTAAGCGCGATACGGAAGCCCTTGGGTAGCACGATACACTGCGGCCAGATCTCCACGTCGAGCTCGTACACCATGCCCGGCGTCAGCATCTGTTTGTCGTCGTGGGTGTGATAGGGCCGGTATGGTTCCGATAGTTTCGGATCGAGCTTACGGTGCGAGGCGCGCAGCCAGCCCTGGGAGAGTGGCGTCTTGGGAGCGACCGTTCCTTGGAAAAACACCTCTTTGCCCTGGGGCGAGAACGCCTGCATGGTGACGAATAGATCGCAATCGGCGGTCGACGAAGAAACAAAAATCTTCGCCGCCAGCGGGCCGGTGATCTCGGTTTCGCGCGTCAGCGGCGGCGACATCCAGGTGACTCCACGGGTCAACGCGCGGAAGCTCTTCTTGGATTTGCGCTTCGGCGCTTTCCAGTTAAGTTTTCCCTTGCCGCCGGCGTTGAGGTAGAGCTTGGTCCATTTGGTACCGCGCAGGGGCCAAGCGCTTTCCTTGCGAAGCTCGACCTCTTTGGTGAACGGTCGGCGTAGGTTGAGCCACACCTTGGGTTCGCGGTTCCAGCCATTCTTTTGGCCCTTCAGGTAATAGTCGAAGAAGCGCTTCTGAAGCTCCATGCCGTAGGCCAGATAGAACCATTCCTCGTGGCGGCCGGGATGGGCCTCAAGCCATTTCTCCTTCGAGGCGGCCTGGGTGAAGGCCTCGAAGTTGCCGCGCGGGTGCAGGCCGAAGCCGGCCCAGCTGGCGGCGCTCAAGAACGGTACTTTGACTTGCGACCAGTCGGGTGAGCGCGAGCGGTACCAGTCGTCATCCATCTCGCGGACGCGGAAGTTCTCCAGTGTGTCGGCGCGGTTTTCAGCCAACTCCTGAGGGTTGAGGCGTGCCGGACCGGTCGAGCGGGTCTTCATCCAATGGTCGCGCGGCCCCTTTGGGTAGCCGTGCTGGACGTTCTCGACCTGGCGCGGATACCAGATTTCCATGAACCTGTTGGACAGGATGCCGCCATGGCGCGCCCAGTCGCGGTATTCGTCGGCGGCACCTTCCCATGGGATCATCGCCTTGAGGCCCTTAGGCTGCAAAGCGGCGACCTGCCACTGATTGATGGCGTAATAGGAAACGCCGTTGAGGCCGACGCGCCCGTTCGACCATTTGCGCGCCGCCGCCCATTCGATGGCGTTGGCGAAGTCCTGGGTCTCGCGCGGCGAAAAAATATCTAGATAACCCGGCGAGCGGCCGGCGCCGCGCGAGTCGAGGCGCACGCAGGCGTAGCCCCACGGTACCCAGATCTCCGGATCGACGGTCTCCCAGGTTAGCCAGCGGTGCTTCGAACCGGCGAGCACGTTGGGGTGCATCTTTAACAACGAGTCCCACAGGGGCTTATAGTGCTCCTGATATTTGACCCCCTTGCCGTAGGGGCCTCCCGCCATAACGATGGGCACTTTCCGTTTAGTGTTGGGCCGGTAAACGTCGGCTCGAACTATTACGCCGTCGTCCATGCGAATGGGTAGATCGCGTTCGATGATGATGTCGTCGATAATCGATTTTGTCGGCATTCGTTCCTCCCCGAATTAAGCCGCTTAACGCTGGGCCTGTGCGTGTTTTTTTGCTTGATGCCAACAGGCACCCGAAGAGTGTAACCGAATTTGGTGTTTGGCGGAATTTGTAATATTGCAAAAAGGGACGCGTCATTAGCGCCGCGTCAAACAGGCACGGTGCCAAACCTAATTAGTCGTCGCTTGTTTTGCCTGGTGCTTCGACGCGTTCGGTATAGGGTTGCACCCGATGCCTGACGCTCCGCTCGGTTGCTGTTAGAGTAGTCCTCATAACGACGTTAAAGCCAGTGCAGAAGGGGAGGGCAATATGGTGACAAAACGTGGCCAGCAGGTCATCGCGATCGAGGAACATTATTGGGATGCAGAAGTCTCGGCGAGCCTTAGTGTCGCCGACGCTGGAGGTCCAATCGCCCTGCAAGAGCGCCTGTTGGATATGGGCGAACTGCGGTTAAAGGAAATGGATGAAGCCGGCATTGACATCCAGGTGCTGTCCCATGCGCCGCCGGCAACCCAGCGTATGGACCCGGAGACCTCGGTTGCGTTGTCGACCGGCGCCAACGACCGTCTGGCCGATGTGGTCGCGGCGCAACCCGACCGGTTCGCGGCCTTCGCCGCGCTGCCGACGCCTGATCCCAAGGCGTCTGCTGACGAGCTCGAGCGTGCGGTTACCCAACTCGGCTTCAAAGGAGCGATGATCCATGGCCTTACCGATGGCGTGTTTTTCGATGATAAGCGCTTCTGGCCGGTGTTCGAGCGCGCGGCGGCGCTCGACGTACCGCTCTACATTCACCCGGCGATGCCCCATCCGGCGGTCGTTGATGCCTACTACAAGGAATATATAGAAGATTTCCCGGGTTTTCTGACCGCTGGCTGGGGTTTCACGGTGGAAACCGCCACGGCGGGTATCCGCATCGTCTTGAGCGGCGTGCTCGACGCCTATCCCAATACCAAGATAATCCTGGGGCATATGGGCGAAGGGCTACCGTTCCTGCTCTGGCGCATCGACAGCGCGTTGGCGCGGCCGGGTAATAAGGCGATTTCGTTCCGCGACGTTTTCAGCGAGCACTTCTACATCACCACCAGCGGCAATTTCTCCGATCCGGCGTTGCTGTGCAGTATCCAGGAACTTGGCATTGATCGTGTTCTATTCTCGATCGATTGGCCGTTCGTGGCCAACGATCCCGGCACCGAGTGGATGGAAGGTTTGCACCTCAACAACGAGGACAAGGACAAGATTCTCAACGGCAACGCCAAGAAGCTGCTACGGATGTAGGGGGTTGGCGATCGAAGCAGCAACGCCCAATCCTTAAGTCCCTTATCCTGAGCTTGTCGAAGGATGAGCCCGCAGCATCTCACCCCTCGTCCTTCGACAAGCTCAGGATGAGGATATACTTATTTCAGGAAGTAACTTTCGTTAGACTCTAAAAACTCGGTGCGCGCTAACTCAGACTTCCACTGCTTGGCCGTTGACGTTTTTTAGCTTGCCATAATGGGTGAAGGTGTTGGTCATGTACCAGTCGAAAAACTCCCGGTAGGTTTGGGTCGGATATTTTGGTGGGCTGTCCGGCCCCGTGCAGGTTGGTAGGCACTCGCCGACCGCCTCGAAGTTGGGGTTGATAAAACAAGCCAGCGAGTAGCGGTCGTTTTCTTGCGGCGGAACCACCCGGTGGGGCGTGGCGCGAAAGCGATCATTGGTCCAACGGCCGAGAAACTGCCCGGCGTTGACGATAAGCGCGCCCTCGGGCAAGTCGGGCCAGAACCAGGTACCGTCGATATCGAGTACCTGCAGTCCTGGCTCGTTGGCCGGTGGCAGGAAGGTCATGAACCCGGTATCGGCGTGGGCGTTGACGCCCATATCGTCGGCGCTGAGGCGGGTCAGCGGCGGATACTTAGCCACGCGGAAATAGGTGTAATGGTCCTCGAACATAGGTGCAAAATAATCTTCCGGCAGATCGAGTGACAGTGCCCACACCGGCAGCAGTTTCTTTCCCAACGTTCCGATGGTTTCCATGTAGGCTTCGGCGGTGGCCCGGAATCCAGGCAGAATGTCTTCCGGTAGCCATGGCATCTTGCCGTAGAACGGCGCGCCTGCCTGCACAAAGGGGTTGTCATCGGCATAGTCGGTGGCGATGACAAAGGCCTCGACCGAGTCGAGCTTGCGGCTGTCGTGATAGTCGGAATGGGTGGTGATGGCGATGCGCGGCGGCGTGTAGCCCTTCTGGTCGCGCGTCACCTGGACGCTCATCTTTACGTCCATGGGTAGATCGTGAAAGCGCTTTGCTTCGGCCTCCATGCGTTGGATCGCTTCTGCCGGAACACCGTGGTTGACGATGCACATAAAACCGACAGTTTCCCAGACTTCACGCCATTTCCCGGCAAGCTCTGCGATCGCTGCCCTGTCGCCGGTCAGCGCCGGGCCGACATTGAGCACCGGCAGGGCGCGGAGTTTGGCCACCTCGGCGTTCGTTTCAACGACCCCATCCATGGTATTGTCTCTGGGTTGTGAAATCGGCACTAGTTTAGAGTTACCGCAAACCGGCGGCAACGCCCCACCGGCTGTCCGCTTTCCCGGCGCTTACAGCTTCGCCGCCAGCCAATCGGCCATAGCCGTACGGTACTGGAAGGCGTGGTTGTGGCAGCAGTGAACGCCGTCCTCGTCCATCATCAGGGTAGTGTGCCCGGGTAGCGCCTCGGCGATGCGCGTCGCCTGCGACCAGTGGAAGATGGCGTCGCGCTTGCCGTGCACCACCAGCACAGGAGTGTTCACGTGGTCGATGCAATCGTCGAGGCTCGCAGTGCCCATGAGCGCGCGTGCCTCGTCTTCGGTGGCGCCGCCGGTGGCGTGGCGGAAACCATCACGGATTAGCGTCGGCATGTTGGGCCAGTCGCTCAGATCATAGTTGCCTCCGAACACCACGGTGGCGGCGATGCGCGGCTCGGCGGCGGCGGCGCGCACCACGGAGTAGCCGCCCAAGCTGCGGCCCAACGTGCCGATGCGCGCTTCGTCAATTTCCGGCCGTGCGGCCATCGCCTCGAACACTGCGGCGATGCAATCTTCGTAGCCATCGGCCAGTGGCGCGGCGGCGCGCACCTCGCCCTGTCCCGGCCCGTCGAAGGCAAACGAAGCCAACCCGCGGTTCGCGCACATGTCGGCGATGGTGGTGAAATCCTCCTTGGTGGAATCGAGACCGGGGACCAGCAGGACGCAGGCGACCGGAGTGCTAATCCCGGTGGGCATCCGCAAAAAGCCGGGTAGCGTGAGGCCGTCAAAATCGATCTCGATGCGTTCGGCTGGCGGCGCCAGCAGTGGCGCGGCTTCTCGAAAGGCGGCAACTTTACGGGTCTGTAGATCGGCCTTTTCTTTCGGTGCGTGGAAGGCGACGACTTGGCCGCAATGGTAGGCGAGACTGGCGCGCACCAGAGCTTCACCGGCGCTCAGGCCGTAGCCATCGGCCAGGCGCGTGGCGGCTAGGTTCCGGTACTCGTCACCGATTTCGGCCCAGGTGGCCGGCCAGTCGGCCCAGCCGGTGACACGGGTGCGCACGGTCAGCACGTCGTTGACATCGACGCCGTCGGCGGCTAGGCGCGGAATCCAGTAGTTGAACAGCTCTTCAGTGAACGCCTTATTTTCTACATCGCCGGCCATGGCTGTTTTCTCCCCCAGTGCTGCGCGTTAGATTTTCGCCAATAGTGTCTCATAAAACGGGGGGAGAGCGCGACGTGTCCATAGCAATTATTGGCGGCGGGATTACCGGCCTGACACTGGTGCTCAATCTGCACAAGCGCGGTATCGGCTGCCAAGTCTACGAGGCGGCGCCGGATTTTCCAAGGAAGCGCTGCACCGTCACGCGGGTTTAGTACCCGCCAAGTGACATATGCGCCAATAGCAGTAAGGTAGACCGATGAACCAGTCCCAAAATTTGACCCTCGAGTTCAAGCGCATCGGCGCTAGCCTAGGCGCTGAGGTGAGCGGCATCGATCTAACGTAACCGCTCGACTATGCGATGGTCGCAGCGCTTGCCGAAGCGCATGCCGAGCATGAGGTGCTGATTTTCCGCGACCAGAAAATTACCGCGAACTAGCAAAAAGCGTTCGGGCGGCGGTTTGGCGAACTCACTGTTCACCCCTTCGCGCCGAGCGATGTGGAAACGCCCGAGCTCATTATCTTCGATAACGACGCCGATAACCCGCCTTGGGGAACCGCCCTTGGGAACCATGCTGCGCGTGCTCATCGTTCCGGAAATCGGCGGTAATACCATGTATGCTAGCATGCCGGCGGCCTTCGAGGGTCTCAGCGATCGGATGCAACAGTTTGTCTCCGGGCTTGAGGCGGTGCACGATTTCAAACCGTTCCGGCAATTGTTTTCGAACGATGCCGAAGGCCGCCGGTCGTTGCGGGACTTCGAAGAACGCTACCCGCCGGCCATTCATCCCGTCGTTCGCCAGCATCCGATGACAGACCGCAAGGTTCTGTTCGTCAATCCACAGTTTACAGTTGCAATCAAGGGAATGGCCGAAAGTGAGAGCCACGCTTTGCTCGATCAACTTTACCGTCAGGTATCGGTGCCGGAGTATCAGCTTCACCATCAATGGCAGCCCAACACCCTAGTGTTCTGGGATAACCGTTCGGTCCAGCATTACGCCATCCACGATTTCTATCCCCAGCGCCGCAAGATGGAGCGGGTCACTATCAAGGGCGATAAGCTGGTGGGGGTGGAGGCAGCGCTCAGCGGCGCTTCGGTACAAAGCCAGAAGTCCAACCGCAGTGCCGGAGATAAACCCCGGTTCAGCAAGCATAAGCCGGTCTACGTGAAAGAACAGGAGCGCGCGTAGCGCTGCTTTGCGGTATTTTATTCGGCTAACCCCATATTTTGGGCCTGTTCGGCCGACCATTCGTCGCGCATTTTGAAGCCTTCGGTCTCGCGGCAGCGCGCTTCGGTTATGCCGACGATTTCCTCGTTGGATTGTTCGAAGTCGAGGAACTCACCGAACGGCTGGGGGATGTGGAAGGGTGAGTCCAGGTAGACTTCGATATTGTTGCCCTCGGGATCGTCGAAATAGACCGACCAGGCGTTGCCGTGGTTGCGCGGCAGCAGGTTTTCCACGCCTTCGGCGGTGACGCGATAGTACATGGTGCGTAATTCGCCCAGTGATTCGACCGTGAAGGAAAGCTGGTTGATTGTGCTCGGCCCGTCGTCGGTGCGGCCATCGGCGAACACTATTTGATGGTGGATATCGGGATCGTTCGACAGGAAAGCTATATTCCCGCCGTATCGCGGCACGTGGCCCCGGTCGGTGATCTCGAAACCGAGTACCCGCGTGTAGAATTCGATCATGTTTTCCATGTCACGGACCCACACCCCGGCATGGGTGAGCTGGGGCCGGATTGTCCTGTTAGATTCGCTCATCGTGCTGCTACTCGCTGTGCCGAAATTGTGCGTTGGTAAGCCTACGCGCTGATTATTTTATGGGCAATCTCTGGCTCGTAGCTGCTGAGTGCAAAGTTCCTATCCTTTAGGGAGGGGGTTAGGGTGCGAAGTCCTTCCCCCCCCCCTCAAGGGGGGTAACGTTTATGGAATCCGGAAACACATTACCTTCCCACGAGCGCTACCCGTCGATCAGAATGGCGCGAAAATCGTTGACGTTGGTGTGGGTTGGTCCGGTAATCACCAAATCACCGAGGGCCTCAAAAACCCGGAAGGAATTGTTGATGGTCAGAGAAGTGCGTGGGGTTTCTCCTACCGAGATGGCGCGCGCCAATGTATCGGGCCCGATACGGGCACCGGCATTGTCGGCGCTGCCGTCGATGCCGTCGGTGTCGCAGGCCATGGCATGGACATCGGGGACGCCGTCGAGCGCCAACGCTAGCGCCAGTGCGTATTCCGTGTTAGGCCCGCCACTGCCACTGCCACTGCCACTGCCGGTGACGGTGACTGTTAATTCGCCGCCGGAGAGAATGACCGTACCCGGCGCGGCGCCGATGGCGAGATGGGCGTGTTGCTCGGCGATCGTGCGGGCTTCACCCTCGATGGCGTCGCCCAGTATCTCAACTTGGTAACCTGCTGCGCGGGCAACATCGGCGGCGGCGGCCAGCGCTATCGACGGTGTGGCGATAATCTGCACCGCTGAATTGGAAAAGCACGGATCGCCTGGTTTTGGGTTCTCGTCGGCAGCGGCGGCGAGATGCGCCTGCACTACCGATGGCACCGCGACGTTGTAGCGCTCGATGATGTCGCGTGCGTCGGCGAAGGTCGTCGGATCGGGCACCGTGGGTCCCGAGGCGATGAGCACCGGATCGTCGCCGGGTACGTCGGAGATAAGCAGTGATTCGAGCCGCGCCGGCGCGATGGCGCGGGCCAGCCGGCCACCCTTAATCGCCGAGAGATGCCTGCGCAAACAGTTCATGGCGTCGATCGGCGCGCCCGAATTTAACAGGGTTTTGTTGACCGCTTGTTTTTCGGCCAGCGTTAGCCCCACTGCCGGCAAAGTAAGCAGTGACGAGCCGCCGCCCGAGATAAGCGCGACGACCAGATCGTCGACGCTGAGGCCGGACACCAGACCGAGGATGCGTTGCGCTGCGGTGACGCTAGCTTCGTCCGGTATCGGGTGAGCGGCTTCGACAATTTCGATGTGCTCGCACGGCACGCCATGGCCGTAGCGGGTCACCACCAGACCGCTGAGTGGCCCTTGCCAGCGGGCCTCCAGCGCTTGCGCCATCGCCGCCGATGCCTTGCCGGCGCCGACCACAATGGTGCGGCCTTTTGGTGGGGCAGGTAGATAGGACGGCACGCAAAGATCTGGCTGTGCTGCCGCCACGGTAGCATCGAACATCTGGCGCAACAGGTCGGCTGGAGTCATGGGTCCGTGGGTAATACATCTCACTAGAATTGTCACCTAAACGCCCTTTATCTCGGCTTAACCGGTTGGACGGGTTTGAACGGGTTGAACGCTTAGAGGTTATTGTTATGAAAATATTTGGTGTTAGTACTGTTGTGGCGCTTGCTATTAACCTGTTGGTGATGAGCAGTAACGCGCCGGCGCAAGTGCCGCCTTCATCGGCCGAAGCAGCTACCTTTTTGCGTCTCGCCAAGCGTGTGACGGAACTAGTGGACCATCCGTGGATGCGCCGGCCAGTGATGCCAGCAATAGGGATTAAAATGCGGCGTCGAATCTTCGTACGCATGGTGAATAGTTGTCTGCTCTTCCGTAGCAATCTCCCAAAAAAATGCCGCAACAATATCGAATTTATGGACTAACTGCCCACCATCCCTAGTTGGTGGGCCATCCAGTCGGCGGTCTGCAGCCGGTAACGGTAGGCGCGGTTGTTGGCGACGTGATTGCCGTCTTTGATGACCAACAACTCCACCGGACCAGATGCTTCGGCGGCCAGGCGCTCGGCATCCTTGTACGAAATCAGCCGGTCGAGTTTACCGGCAATGATATAAAGCGGGCAGGTGATCTCCGGCGCCACGCCTTCGAGCGAAACTTTGAGCGCTAGCTCACGCGCTTCCTCCTCGCTCGCTGAGTGAGAGCGCACGCGGAAGGCGTTGCGGGTGAGGTCGGGTAGCGTGTCCCACACAGCGCCCCAGTTGTAGGGTCCCGACAGTGCGATGCACGCCTTGATACGCTTTTCGAACGCCGCCGCGCGCGGCGCGTAATAGCCGCCCAAACTCACACCCCAGAGTCCGGCGCGGCCGGCGTCGACGTCTTTGCGGGATTCCACATAGTCGACGACGGCGCCAACCGGAACTTCGTAATCATGGCGGATACCGAAATCGTATTCTCCTTCGCCCTGGCCGGGTCCGTCGAAGGTCAGGGTCGCCAGGTTGCGGTCGAGGAATAGGCGCTCATAGGTGCCCATTTCTTCCTTCGACGAGTCCAGTCCCATGGCCAAGATCACCACCGGTGGCGCGTCGATATCGGGCGGTTTGCGCAGAATGCCGTAAAGGGACTTGCCCTCGTAGGGAATTTTAACCCGCTCACCCGGTGGGCGCAGATGGGGTAGTGCTAGATTACGGCACTCGACCGCTTTCATGTGGGTGGCGCGCATCTCCTCGACGTCGTTGACAAACAGGAACTTGGCAAAGTGATAGCAAACACCCGCCGTCGTCAAATGTTCGCCAGCGCTCAAGCCGTAGCCGGCGTCGAGCGCCTCGCGGCCCATCGCCTCATGGATGGCGCCGCGCGTCGCCCAGGACGAACACCAATCTTCCCAACGCTCGATCGCGGCGGTTACTTCCTGAAAGTCGGTCAGCGGAATGCCATTGGCGATGAAGCGGGGCGCCCAGTGGTTGAGCGCGGCTTCGACACGTGGGTCCTTAGGCATATTTTCTCCGTTAAAACTGCTCGCTGGTTAATTGGGTTGATGGGTAGAAGTTACTGCGCCGCGGCGGCATCGTGTTGTGGCCATATGGGGTTAGCCCGGTCGATGACGCCGGTCTTGGTGGCGATGATGCGGCCGCGTTCAGTTGCTTCGGCGATCACATCAGCGACGCCGGTGAAGTTTTTATAGTGTCCTTCGGACAGCACAGCTTGTCCGTTGACCAGCACCGTATGGGCGTCGGCGCCGCGCGCGCAGCAGACAAAGTTGGCGATCGGGTTATGGATCACCTGGATATGGGGGCCGCGCAGGTCGAACACGGCGATGTCGGCGCGTTTGCTGGGCTCCAGCGAACCGATCTCGTCTTCCATATTGAGGGCTCTGGCGGCGTTGATCGTCGCCATCTCCAGCGAGCGCTCGAGCGGCATCACCGTGGGGTCGAGGTGGTTGGTGTTTTGCACGAAGGTACAGGCTTTCATCTGTTCGACAATATCGACCGAATAGTCGACCATGGGGCCATCGGTGCCGAGTGCGCAGTTGACGCCGGCCGTGATTAGCCGGACCCACGGCCCAATGCCGCCGCCACGCATCGATTCGGCTGTCGGCGTATAAACCGCGTGGCAACCGGCCTCGGCCATTTGGGCGATGTCGGTGTCGTTGACGTTGATGGCGTGGATCAACAGCCAATGGGAATCGAGGAGGCCCATTTGCACCAGATAGCGCACGTCGGTGCGGCCGGTCTGGCGCAGGAAATGTAAATAGCCGGTCTCCATCGATAGGGTGCCGCCGGCGGTGTGGTTGGTGATCTGCAGGTCCTTGTCGACGGCGAGCCGATAACCGGTCTCGACCAATTCGTCGGAGCTCATACCGGCAGCCAGCCAGTGGGCGTTCGATTCGATGGTCAGCGCCATGTGCACCAGCCCATTGTTGGTGCCTTGCCACTCGTCGACAAGGTCGCCGATATAACCCGCTGCATCGGCGGCGTTGTGGGGGTGCTGAGGATTAGCTGGGGTCTGGCAGCGAAAGTCCTTGGCGAAAACTTGGCGGAAGCCGATCTCGGCCATGGGCTCGATGGTCGCCGCCACTTCCTCAGCCATGGTCGTGGTCACGGAATGGTTGAGGCAGCAGGTGGTGCCAGTGCGCACCATCTCCAGCGCTGCCAGATAGGCTGAGGCGCGCAGGTCGCCGGCGTTGAGTTCTGCGGCGCAGGGTAGCAGCAGCCTGCTAACCCATTCTTCCAACAGCATGCCCGGCGCCAGACCCTTGAACAGATTGTACCAATGGTGCTGGTGCAGATTTATCAGGCCAGGCAACACGATCATGCCGGTTGCATCAAGCCGTTCGT
>PVBE011106229.1_pt1 | contig 13437 bp, 11 predicted proteins | sample 1631181 | NCBI WGS metagenome assembly PVBE01 (sample SAMN08397723, study PRJNA350692) | Marine metagenome, whole genome shotgun sequencing project. | isolation source: water | place: Pacific Ocean | collected 2012-04 | reverse complement strand
TGGCTGGGCCGGCATGCGCCTCCCGGCAGCACCATCGCCACCAACACCGCCGGGACGATCGTCTACTACGCCAAGCTGCGTGCCATCGACATGCTGGGGCTGAACGATCTGCACATCGCTCGGGTCGTGATTTCGGGGATGGGTAGCGGTCACGCCGGTCACGAGAAAGGCGACGGTGACTATGTGTTGGCGCAGAATCCGGAGTTCGTTCAGTTGGGATCCAGCCTGGGTTGGCTGCCGACGCCGCTAGACCCTCTGCCGCCGTTCCTCGGCGATCAGCAGCTGTGGGCGAATCCGAAGTTCCGCAGCGGCTACAAGCTCGTCTACAGCAAGGGCGAGACTCGGTGGCCCGGCGGCAGGCGGTGCGGGTTCTTCGGCTTCTACGTGCGCAACGACCTCTACGATCAGATGCCGAAGGCCAAGTAGCCGGCCCGTCTGGTTCGATTACGGTGTCCGCATGACGAGGCTAGACGTTCCAAGCCGCAATTCCGGCGGCTCCCCCAGCAAGAACCCCGTCATCGCCGCCAGTCACGGCCCTTCGATGATGCGCGACCCGGAGCTACTGAGTAGTCACGTGAGACCGCGAGTCAAGGGCTCCGCTCGACACGATCTCATCCACGAAGCCCCCGAAGTTGGGGCAGACTTTCCCCCCTCGACATCAAGGGCTTCCTGCCGAAGCCGCAATTCGGTTCGCTGATCCTCGGTGTATCGAACACGAAGTGGGGCTTCATCCCGTTGCCGATGTCCCTCGCTGCGATCGGGATGAAGAACTGCAACCTGCTGGTGAGCATCGACACATCCGGGCCTATCGTCACGGACTCAGCGGGGAGCTTCACGACATCGTTCAGGATCCCTTCATCCGTGTCGCTCATCGGAACGACGGTCTATGGGCAGGCGTGGGTTCCAGACCCGAAGTCGAACTACGCGGGCGTCGCGATGACCAACGGTTCCAAGGCGGTCGTGGGGTACTGAGTCGGATTGCGCCGTGGCCCTCGCGGCTGGGTGGGGCACGAGGGCCAGTCCTGCTCATGGATCGATCCAGGCGCGACAGGTACGAGGATTCTCAATAGGAGAAACCATGCAGGAGTGGACCAGCGAGCAGATCAAGTCTCATGAGGTTCGGTTGTTTCCCACGATCCGGATCTCGTCCGAGAGGGCAGCGGAGCTTCGCGCGACTGCTTCACCGAACGATCTACAGGTGGCTGCGACGCCGCTTCGAGATGCGATGAATCCTCTGATAGCACGGACCGATGCCCTATCTCGACGGCTCGGGAGGCCGAAGTCCCTCCAATAGTGTCTTGAGGCCCTCTCTCACCAGAGGAAGGTTGGTGGTCAGACCAGGATTTGAACCAGGGACCCCAGCATTTTCAGTGCTGTGCTCTACCAACTGAGCTATCTGACCACTCGTCCCCGGTCCGAACGGGCTGTGCCCGTTCGGGTCTGGAGGGCCGGGGAACATAGGTTCTGCGCGGGCGTCGATCAAGCACCAACCGGCCCGCGATGCGTCAGGTGCCCAGGACTTGCCGCGCGGCACGGACGTCCTCGGCGATCTGCGCCCGCAGTTCGTCTGCGCCGTCGAACTGGCGCTCGCCGCGGATCCTCTTGACGAACGTGACCTCCAGCGTCGCGCCGTAGAGGTCCAGGTCCTCGCCATCCTCCGTGAAGAAGTGCACCTCCAGCGTCACCGCATCGTCGTCCCCGTCCGCGAACGTCGGTCGGACGCCCAGGTTCGCGACTCCGACGGACTGCTCTCCCTCGTGCAGGATCTCGACGGCGTACACACCTTGTGGCGGCAGGACCTGGCTCTGCGGGCGGATGTTCGCCGTAGGAAACCCCAGGCTCCGTCCGCGGTGCTCGCCGTGCACGACCTCACCGTACGCCGCCGGGCGCCGCCCGAGCAACCTCGCGGCCTGGTCGAGGTCACCGCTCTTGATCGCCTTGCGGATCAGCGTCGAGGACACCGGCGCGCCGTCGATCTGCACGGGCAGGCCCGTGCGCACCGCGAATCCCTTCTCCGCACCGATCTCGGCGAACCGCTCCGGCGTGCCTTCGCGGTCCTTCCCGAACGCCGAGTCGTATCCGAGCAACAGACCGCACGTGTTCAGTCCACTGCTGAGGACCTCACTCGCGAAATACGAAGCAGTCATCGTCTGCACGCCGCTGTCGAACGTCAACAGCAACACGCGCTGCACGCCGGCGCGGCGCATCAGCCGCAGTCGGTGGGGGACGCTGATCAGCGGTTCGGGGGCGCGCCCTGATAGCACTTCGTCTGGGTGATTCGCGAACGTGATCACCGTTGGTGCAGCTTGCAGCTCGGACGCCATCTCCAACAGGTCGTGGATCAGCCGCAGGTGTCCGAGGTGCATGCCGTCGAATACGCCGACCGCGACGACGGAACCCTCGGGTGACGGCAGTTCCAGGTCGGCCAGGGCGTCGAGACCTTCGATGATGCGCATGGCGATGCGAGAAGCTGGGTCAGCGGATCCCGCTGGCTACCGGGCTTCGTATTCCTTCTCCATGTCGAGGAGCTTGCTGCGCACGCGGATGCGTTCGGCAGCGGACAGCCGGTCCACGAACAACACTCCCTGCAGGTGGTCCATCTCGTGCAGGACGATCCGCGCGATAAAGTCCTCGAACCTCACTTCCTGATCGCCGCCGTCGAGGTCGCGATACGCGACGCGAATGACCTTGTGTCGCTCGACCTCCGCGTAGAGGCTCGGGAACGACAGGCACCCCTCCTCGCCGAACTCGAGGGTCTTCCGGCTGATGATCTTCGGGTTGAGCATCACGAGCTCTTCCTCGGGCTTCGCCGGATCGCCCTCCTGGTTGAGCACCAACAGTTTCAAGTCCAACCCCACCTGGGGCGCGGCCAGCCCAACTCCGCGGTAATTGTACATGGTGTGGAGCATGTTCGCGGCGGTCGCGCGGATCGCGTCGTCGACTTCCTGGACGTCTTTCCCCCCGCGTCGCAGGATCGGGTCGGGGTATTTGAGGACTTCGAGGATTTCGGCCATGGGCGTTTCCGGGGCGGCGGCGCTGTCGGCATGGGTGGTCCCGGGCCATTGCGACCCGCGGAGCCGGTGGCTACATTCCTGCCCCCCCTCTCCTGCGTCAAGATCCCTCTCCAGGCCTCGCATAGCGGCCCTCTAGCGCGATCGTTCGCCATCCAACACCCATGGATCTCAGCAAGCACCTCGAGACCGCTGCCGATGCCGTCAAGCGCCGCGCCTACCCCTACGCAGTGAAGCTCTACGGCCAGATCCTCTCGCTGCAGCCCGACAACGGCGACGCCCGGGCCGGTCTGCGCAACGCGCTGTTCAAGAAGGCGGAGGCCAAGCCGCCGTCGAAGCTGTTCGCTCTGCTCGGCGGGGGCGTGCACCTGTTCATCGGCGGCATGTGCCGGATGTTCAAGCAGCACGGCGCCGCTGCGAAGTCCTTCGAACGCTACCTCACCGGGGATCCGATGAGCGCGGGCATCAACATCAAGCTCGGCGACAGCCTGCAGCAGGCCGGCCTGCCCAACAGTGCCCGCGCCGTGTTCCAGTGCTACGCGGACGCGAACCCGCGGAGCCTCGAGGCGTGCCGCCGCGCCGGCGAACTGCTCTACGAGAACGGTGAGATGAACGAGGCGATGCTGATGTACGGGCGCGCCCTGAAGATCGATCCGCGGGATCAGGATTCGCTGAAGGCGCGGAAGAACCTCGCGGCCGAAGGCGCCCTGAAGGCGACCGGGCTCGAGGGTGCGGAGAGCAGTCGCGACCTGATGAAGAACGCCGAACAGGCGCGGCAGCTCGAGCGGGATGACCGTCTGCAGCTCTCCAAGGAGGAGATCGACGCCGAGCTCGACAAGTTGGAGACCCAGCTCCAGGAGGAGCCGGACAACGTCAAGCTGCTCGTCCGCACGGCGGACGTCATGCTGATGGACAATGACCTGAAGGGGGCGCTCGACAGCCTCGAGCAAGCGTGCGCGAAGAACCCGTCGAATTCCGACCTGCAAAACCGCGCCGGCGTCCTGCGGTTGCGGCTCCAGGAGTTGCGGGTCGAAGAGGCCGAGAAGCGCGGCGACGACAGCGCCGCGGAGTTCGCCCGGGAGGCCCTCAAGGAGGCGCGGGCCGGGGAGTACAAGCGCCAGGTCGAGGGCAACCCGACGGATCTGCGGCTGCGGTTCCAGCTGGGGCAGGCCCTGAAGGCCCTCGGTCGCCACGACGAGGCGATCGCCGAGCTGCAGCAATCGGTCAAGGACCCCACGGTGAAGGGGGAGTCCTTCCTGTTCCTCGGGGAGTCCTTCGCCGCGAAGGGCATGAACGACCTGGCGATCGGCCAGCTGGAGAAGGCCCTGGAGGTCCTGGGGACCGGCCCCCGGGCCAAGGACATCCTTTACGCCATGGGGTGCGTCGCACAGGAAATGGGGCAGCTGGAGCCGGCTCTGGCGCACTTCTCCCGGATCCTGGAGCAAGACATCGGCTACCGGGACGTGCAACAGAAGATCGAGGCCTTGAAGTCGACGACCTGAACGTCCACACTCCCCGCCCCATTTGGGGTATCGATCCCTTCCCGGACCTGAATCCCCCAGACTGAACTCACTTACTCAGAATGGCTCACAGCAAACAAGCCCAGAAGCGCGTCCGACAGAACGCCATCCACGCCGAGCGCAACAAGGCCACCGTGTCCGGAATGCGCACGTTCTTCAAGAAGTGCATTGCCGCCGTCGAAGCTGGCGACAAGGCCCAGGCGGAAGCGCTGCTCGTGGTCACGATGCGGCACATCGACAAGGCCGCGAACCAGAACGTCATCCACGCCAACGCCGCGAACAGGAAGAAGCGGCAGGTGATGTCGATGGTCCACAAGATGGCCTAGTCACGCTTCGTGCTCCCACCAACAGGCCCTTCCCGCGCCGCGGCAGGGGCCTGATTGTGTGTACAAGGCTCCTTATCGGATCAGTCGGGTGTAGCGGAAGTGCGCCTCGGTGGTCAGGACCATCAAGGCGGTCGCGTAGACCCGACCGCCGTCCTCGCCCCAGACGCCGACCGGGTCCCATGACCCGTTGAAGTTGTCATCCCGGCGCTGGGTCGCGATGACTGCCGGCGTCAGCGCCCGGTGCCAGTCCCGCCAGCGGTCGCCGCCCATCTGGTACATCGCGTACGTGCCGTAGTATCAGTAGAGGTGATCGATATCGCCGTCCTTAGACCAGACGGGCGGCTTCTTCGCGACCAGATCGGCGGCCTTCTGCATCATCGGTTCCTGGCGAGAGTGCCCGAGGAGGAGTCGCGCCATCATCGACGCCGCGGTCAGCGTCTCGGTTTTGGCGATCGGATATCGGGTCGCGTGGTCTCCCGGGTGCCGCGACGAGGTCTCGCCTCGCTTCGTGTAGCCGCAGTGCCCCGTCTTCGGGTTGATCAGCTGGTCGTAGTACGAGTCGGCGATCTTCAGCGCGTTCGGGTTGACGTCGAGCTTGAAGTCCCTGGCCGCGATGTAGGCGAACACGCACCAGAATGTGACGGACGAGTCATTGTCGTTGTCCCGAGGCTGGTAGCGCCAGCAGGCGTACGGGTTGCGGTGGGACTCGAGGTAGTTGATGCCCTTCTGTGCGTTCTTGCGCAGGGTCTTGTAGTCCGACAGGCCGTAGGCCTCGCACATCGCGTACGTCGCGATCGCGTGGTCGTAGATGAAGTCGTGGGAGGCGTTCGTGCCGAACAGCCCGTTCAGCCCCTGCTGGGAGCGCAGCCACTTCACGGCCTTCTTGACGACATCCGTGTGGGGGCCAGAGCGCAACGTGTTGCCCTTGCCCAGGAACGCCAGGAGCGCGAGGCCGGTCGCCCCGACGTCGTGGACCGGGTTGCCCGCCCCGTCGCACGGCTTGCCCTGTGCGTCGTGCTTCATGAACCCGTCTGCGTCCCACCTGCCGCTCTCGTCCTGGTGGCTCGCGAGCCAATGGAGGCCCCTGTCGACCGACTGGGGGTCACCTGCTGGGGGCGTGGTCGCGCATCCGGGGATGACCATGGACGCGAAGGCGGACCGGACAACGAATGCGGAGCGAACGGTCATGCGGCTTTCCCTCTGTACACAGTGGTTTCGTACGCGAGAGAGCCTCATGACCCCGACAGGGTCATGAGGCTCTTCGCTTATTCCATGATGGCCGCTACGAGATCGGGCTTACCGGACCAGGCGGGTGTAGCGGTAGTAGGCTTCCAGGGTCAGGACGAGGATCGCCGTCGAGTAGACGCGACCGCCGTCTTCGCCCCAGGCACCCGACGGGTTCCAGGAGCCCTTGAAGTTGCCGTCTTCCCGCTGCGTCTTCACGACGGAGGGCGTCAGGCTCTTTTGCCAGTTGTCCCAGTAGGGGGGACCCATCTGGTAGAGCGCGTAGGTCGCGTAGTACCAGTAGTAGTGGTCCTGGCTGCCCGTCTTGTCCCAGACCGGCTTCTTCGCCATCAGCGTGTCCGCGGCGAGCTTCATCACCGGCGTCTTCTTCGGGTCCTGGCCGAGGAAGAAGCGGCAGAAGAGGCCGACAGCCGTGAGCGCCTCGCCCCGGTCGATCGGGAAGCGGGTCGCGTGGTCGCCGGGGTGACGTGAGGACTGCTCGCCCTTCTTCGTGTAGCCGCAGCGACCGCTGGCCTGGTCGGTCAGCTCGTCGAGGAAGTTCTCGCAGATCTTCAGCGCCTGGGCGTTCACGTCCAGCTTGAAGTCCTTGGCGGACTTGTAGGCCATGATGCACCAGCCGGTGACCGAGATGTCATTGTCGTTGTCCCGAGGCTGGTAGCGCCAGCAGGCGTACGGGTTGCGGTGGGACTCGAGGTAGTTGATGCCCTTCTGTGCGTTCTTGCGCAGGGTCTTGTAGTTCGACAGGCCGTAGGCCTCGCACATCGCGTAGGCCGCGATCGCGTGGTCGTAGACGAAGTCGTGGGACGCTGCAGTGCCGAACAGGCCGTTCGGACCCTGCTGCTTGCGGAGCCACTTGACCGACTGCTTGACGACGTCCTTGTAGGGGCCGGAGCGCATCGTGCTGCCGTCGCCGAGGAAGGCGAGGAGCGCGAGGGCGGTGATGCCGACGTCGTGGACCGGGTTGCCTGCGCCGTCACAGATCGGACCGTTCTTGTCGTGCTTCATGAAGCCGTCGCAGTCCCACTTGCCGGTTTCGTCCTGGTGATCCTTCAACCACTTGAGGCCGAGGTCGATCGCGCGAGCCGCGCCACGCTTCTTGCCGCGCAGCCGCTTGCGGCCACCACGGCGACCACCCCACTTGCCACCAGCGCCGCCGCCGAGGCCGACTGCGGTGTTCCACTGGTTGCTGTCGAAGGCGGACTCGACCGTGTCGGTGTCCGCTTCGTCGATGACGTTCTCGGACACTTCCTCGGTCTCGGAGATCTCGGTCTCCTGGACTTCTTCTTCCGGGACGACCTCCTCTTCGACTTCTTCCTCCTCTTCTTCTTCCTCTTCGATCTCGTCTTCCTTCTCTTCGTTTTCCATCTGGATCGACTTCTCGCCCCGCAGGTTGCGCGGGTTGTCGAGGGCGAAGTAGAGGATGAAGCCGCCGATCAGGTGGGCCAGGATGGAGATGGCGAGCCAGGGCGCGTGGCGCAGCTGGTCGGACATCACCTGGGAGAAGTCCTCCTCCTGTTCCCAGATCGGCGGGGTATGGGACTCGATGTGGAGTTTGGTTGGGTCGATCGTCATGTCTTTGCGACTCGATTCTCGGGTTTGCGTTGAGCGGACGGCGGTCGGCCACGTGGCTGGGACGAGGCCGTGGATGGAAGTTCCCAACGGGGGCCGTCAGAGGGGGTTCAGACGAAAGAAAGTTAGCCTCTCGATCAGGGTATGGGAAGGCCTCATCCGGTTGCCGCCCATGGGATTGGGCGATTCCGACCCCGGAGCTGGCCGCTCGGGCCAGGAGGAGCACAAGCGCCGCGGGCGGACCGGTTTGCGGCCCGGGGCTAACGCTGCCGGCGGCCCAGGGGCGGCCAGATCTTCAGGGTCTTCTCCTGGTCCCGCTCGAGTCGGATCAGCATCCGATCGGTCTCCAGCCGCACGAGTTCCTCCCGGAGGAGGTTCTGGACCCGGGGGTCGTTCCAATGGAACTCTTCCGCCGCGGTCTGGCTGACGATCTTGAGGACCCAAAAAGCCTCGTCGTGCAGTGTTGGGGCGCTGACTTCCCCCTCCTTGGCCCCATCGACGAAGGTCTGGATGAAGGGCTGGAGCTTCTTCGCCGAGGCCTTCGTCACCTCCTGGTCGGCCAAGGAGTCGCCACCGAACGCACTCGCGACCTGCTGGCCGGTCTCCGCGGTCGTCTTCCACTTCTTCGAAGCTGAAAGGGCGGTGGCTCTCACCTTCGCTTCATCCTCCGCTCCGATCGAGAACCGCACCAGCGCGAGCAACGTCGTCGAGGCGGTCCGGAGCTCCGGCGCCCGCTGCTGGTAGTGGGCTCGCATCGCCCTCGGCGTGATCATCAGGGCCCGGCGGTCGCGGAACCGCGCGAGGAAGTCCTGTCGCGCGAGATTGAAGAGGATGTCCTCGGTCTCCCTGCGATCGCGGATGAACTGGGAACTGCCCATCCATCCCGAGTCCTGCTCCTGACGCAGAAGGTTGTTCACGCTGCCGAACCGCTTGATCTGCTCCTGCCGCTTGCGCGCCAGCTCGGATTCGACGATCTGTTGGATCCGTTCGGGGGACGCGCCCGGGATCGACCACGCGGACTGGGCCTGGACTGCCGAGCTGAGGAACTTCATCCGCACCTGCTGGAACAGTCTCATCCGCAGCCGCGCGTCGAACTGCATGCCCCCGCGCATGCGGCTCGTGAGTGTCGCGATGTAGGTCTCCTCGACTTCACTCAGCAATATGACCCTGTTGTCGATCGTCATCATCACGCGGTCGAGGAGTCGGGGTTCGTCGTCGCTCCGCGTCGCCTTCTTCGCGGGCGCCGCGCCGATTCCGGCGGGCGGGGCCTTCTTTCTCTCCTTGGGGAGGTCCTGGGCGGCGAGGGTCTGCGGCATCAAAGCCGCTGCACACGCGATGCCGCCACAGATCCGCCTCACGTGGAGGCGGAAGTGGAGTCCTTTCGTCGTCGCCGCTGCTTGCCTGACCATTCCTTTCGCATCATCGGCAATCGGTTCTCGCCCAGCAAGGCTTGAAGGAATAACTGCAACACGCCCGGTCCGGCGATCTCGGTGTGTCCGCGGCACCGTCGGGGGAGGATCAGGTGTGTTTTTCCGGGCTCGACCTGTCGCACGGCGTCGAACGAATCGAGCCACGCGCCGCCGAGCGGATGTCCGGGCGGATGGCGTACGACGACGCGATCCGAGTCGACGAACTGCACGCCGAGGACGCCGTGCCCGAGTAGCAAGTGCTTCAGCAGGAACACGAGCAGGAGCGTCTCCACTGGCTCTGGGAGGCTGCCGAACCGGTCCATGATCGATAGCCCGATCGCGACGGCGGCGTCCGGAGTCTGTGCCGCGTCCATCTCCCGCAGGAGATCGAGCCGCGCCTTGGGTTCGGTCACGAACGTGTCCGGCAGGAACGCCGAGAGCCGCAGATCGACATCGACTTCCCTCACCTCGTAGTGCTGGTAATCCGTCGCGTCCGGGTTCTGCCGCGCGCCGTCCATCGCGACCTTCAGGAGCTGGCAGTACATCTCGTAGCCGACGGCGGCGATGTGCCCCGATTGTTGTGGCCCGAGCAAGTTGCCGGCGCCGCGGATCTCGAGGTCCTTCATCGCGATCGCGAAGCCTGCGCCGAGGCTGGAGAACTCCTCGATCGCTTTCAGCCGCTTCTTCGCTTCTTCGCCGATCGGCATGGTGCGATCCAGGAGCAACAGGCAGTGTGCGCGCGCAGAACTGCGTCCGACCCGACCTCGCAGTTGATGCAGCTCCGCCAGACCGAAGCGATCGGCGCGCTCGATCAACATCGTGTTGGCTCGCGGGATGTCGAGGCCGTTCTCGATGATGGTCGTGCAGACCAGGATGTCTGCTTCGCCGCGAAGGAAGGTGCGCAACGCCTTCTCCATCTGCGATTCCGTCATCTTGCCGTGGCCGACGACGACCGTGGCGTTCGGCGTGAGCTTGCGGATGTCGGTCGCCACGCGCTCGATGGACTCGACGCGGTTGTGCAGGTAGTAGACCTGGCCCTCGCGCGCGAGTTCGCGCTGGATCGTCTGCTGGACGATCACCGGGTCTTGGAATGCCATCCGCGTGTCGACCTCCTGTCGACCCTCCGGTGGCTGCGTCAGGGTCGAGATGTCGCGGATCCCGACCAGCGACGCGTGCATCGTCCGCGGGATGGGTGTCGCACTCAGCGTCAGGACGTCGACCGTCCGCTTGAGGGACTTGATGTGCTCCTTGTGCCGTACGCCGAATCGCTGTTCTTCGTCGACGACGAGCAAGCCCAGCTGTCGGAAGTGCACATCCTCGCTGAGCAGTCTGTGAGTACCGACGAGGACGTCGACGCGACCCGCGGCGGCGGCGGCGATGACGGCCTTGCGTGCCTTCGCGGTGCGGAATCGGGACAGTACTTCGACAACGAGCGTGTGCGGCGTGAATCGCTCGGCGAAGGTCTGGGCGTGTTGCTCGGCGAGGATGGTGGTCGGCACGAGCACGGCTACCTGGCGACCGGTGATCGCGACCTTGAACGCGGCGCGCATCGCGAGCTCCGTCTTGCCGAACCCGACGTCGCCGCACAGCAGCCGGTCCATCGGCGCGGGCTTCTCGAGATCGGCGCGGATCTCCTCCCACGACGTCACCTGGTCGGGGGTGTCCGTGAACGGGAAGCCGTCGAGAAACTCGTCCTCCAGCGGATCCCGGGGATACGGCGGGCGCTCGCTCGTCTGCCGTTCGACCGACAGGTCGAGCAGATCGGAAGCCATGTCGAACAACGACTGCGCGACTTCCTCCTTGCGCTTCGCGAAGCTCTTGCCGCCGAGCTTGTCCAGACGCGGTTTTCCGTCGCCGGCGCCGACGTACTTCTGCACGAGGTGGATCTTCGAGACCGGGACGAGCAGGCGGACTTCGTCGCGAAAGAGCAGGCGGAGGTGGTCCTCGGCGGTGAAGCCGCGCTTCACGAGCTCGATTTCCTCGAACCGCGCGAGCCCGTGCACCGCATGCACGACGACATCTCCCGGGCCGAGTTCGAAGAAGCTCTGCAGCGCGCGGCTCGGCACCGCCATCTTCTCGATGGTTCGGGGCTTGCTGGGAACACCGGCGAACTCGGTGTTCGAGACGATGGTCACGGCGGCGTCGGGGATCCGGAATCCGCGGCTGAGCGTCCCGATGCCGATGCTGATCTGTTCGGCGTCCAGCGCGACTCCCTTGTTCGCGAAGATCTGCCGCAGCCGGTCGCTGTCGGCTTGGGTGCCGCAGACGATGCGGATGCTGCCCTTCAATCCGCGGATCGATCGCAGTCGACCCATCGGGTCCGTCTCGCCTGACCCGACGGCGCTGCCAGCCGACAAGATCTTGAAATCGAGGTCGTGGGTCGGCAGCGACGCGAGATCGAAACACGTCAGCGGCGCGGTCGCCTCGCGAAACCGATCCCACACGCGGTGCGTCGAGTCTCCTGGCGACATGGCTTGCACGACGTGCTCTTCGATCCGCAGCGGTTCGTGGCGCAGGATCAGGAGGTCCTTGCGCAGGACATGGTCGGTCACGTCGCACTCCTCGTCCGCGGTGACTCCGAGCGCGAGCAGGATCTGTTTGCAGACTTCGAGGGAGCGCTGGGATGTCGGGTCGAACTTGCGGATGGACTCGAGCGCGTCGTCGAAGAACTCCAGGCGGAACGCGTCGGGTGACGCCATGGGGTAGACGTCGAGGATGTCGCCGCGCCGGCTGATCTCGCCCGGCGCCAGGACCAGCGGGACGTCGCGCAGCCCGGCGGCCGTCGCTTTGATGAGCAGCTTCTCCGGGTCGAACTTGGACCCGACCTTGAGTTCGACGCGCCCGCGACCGAGGTTTCGCCGACTCGGCGCCGGTTGGGTCAGCGCGTCGACGCTGCCGATCAGCAGGAACCGGTCGTCCTTGTGTAGTTCGCTGAGGACGCGCACGCGCTGGCTGCGGCTGCCCTGATCGATCTGACCGTCGATGTCGTAGAGCTCGGTTACGAGACAGCGGGGCGGCGCCTCCTTCGCCCTCTCCGGACAAAAGCTGTCAATGTCGGCCCCGAGCGCGAGGGAGTCGTCATCGTCGGCGGTGATGACGAGGATCGCGCCCTTCCAGTGCCGTTGCAAGGCGTGGATCAGGAGTCCGGTGCTGGCACCCCAGAGCCCGCCGATCGAGCGGTGGCTCCGCTGATCGAGCGCCGCGAACACGTGTTGCGTCGTGGCCAGCGACTCGAAGCCCCGCAGCACGGACGTCGTCCGCTTCACCGAGCTCGTCGCGACCTCGCGGACCGTTTCTCCACGCTCTGGGCTTCCTCCCAGATGATCTGGATGTCGTCGTCGCTGGAACCCTCAGTCGTCGTCGGTTCGCCTGGGGGCTGGTCGTCGGTGGTGGCGTGCAACTCGGCGAGGCACGCGGCTGCGGCCTCCTGCTCGCCGGTCTGCTTGCTCTTCACTTCGGAGGAACGGCACGTGATGCGGTCGAGGGTGACGGCCACCCGAAACGTGGGAGCGTGGTCGGGACCCGTCGTCTCGATGATCTCGTAGTGGGGGGAGCCGAGGTTCTTCGCCTGGGCCCACTGGTTGAGCCGGGTCTTGGGGTCGGTGATCCCGCGCAGGTCCTCCTGATCGAGTTGGAACCTCTCGATCACGAACACCTGTACGAACCGGCGCGCGGCGCGGATGCCGCCATCGAGGTAGACCGCGGCGAGCACGGCTTCGACAAGATCGGCGAGGATACGCGGCGACCGGATGCTCTCGTCGGTAAGGCCGCGGCCGACGAGGAGATACGTTCCGAGGTTGAGCTCCTCCGCGACCATCGCCAAGGGTCGACGGCTGACCATCAACGATCGCCGACTGGTCAGTTCGCCCTCGGGCACCTCCGGCTTGCGCTTGTAGAGGCACTCCGCGACGAGGAATCCGAGCACCGCGTCGCCGAGGAACTCGAGCCGCTCGTAGTCGGGCAGTCCTTCGTTGCCGAGCGACGAGTGGCTGAGTGCACGGTGGAGCAGGCCCAGGTCCCGGAATTCGTGACCGATGATCCCGCTGACCTCGTGCAGTTTCGCCTCGCGTGACAGATTGATTCGTTTCGGAGACACGGATTCAGGTTCGAAGGGCAGGAACACCGTTCAGCATATCGTGTCGCCCGGTCGATTCACCTCGGCTGATGCGAGGGGGGCCAGTCGCATCACGAACGAGGGGACTCCCCGGCACGCGACTAGGTCTTCGCGCTCTCCCGGGCGTCCCGCTTGCGTTCCTTCTCGTTGAGGGCGCGCTTGCGCAGCCGGATGTTGTTCGGCGTGATTTCGACCAACTCGTCTTCGCCGACGTACTCGAGAGCGTCTTCCAGGCCGATGATG
>PVBE011366422.1_pt1 | contig 13438 bp, 13 predicted proteins | sample 1631181 | NCBI WGS metagenome assembly PVBE01 (sample SAMN08397723, study PRJNA350692) | Marine metagenome, whole genome shotgun sequencing project. | isolation source: water | place: Pacific Ocean | collected 2012-04 | reverse complement strand
CATTAAATTTTCATCAATGAAAGCTATTAAACATAATACGGAAAACACAGCTAAGATTAATTACATAATCTATGAGTTAAATGATACTATACTATTATTAAACTGCAGTGTAAGAAAAAACAATAAAACCTATTTTTCTAACATCCCAATTTCCTTATTAGATTTCTCTCATTTAATGCTAACATTAAATGACCATCAGGTTGTTTTAGACAAAATATCGGAATCATTATTTAATAAAGAGGATTTTATAAACCATGTTTGTCCATCTACCCTCCTTAAAACTGACCTTGTAGTAAGCGTTGATGATCTTTTTTCATTTTCTAATTCAATTAGAATTTCAGCTTAAATAAATTATTATGAGAAATTTAAAAATACATCAACAAAAAGAAAGAAAGTTACCTGCAATGGGAGTTTTAACTCATGTAACTGAGCTGACTCGATATAACTATATTTATATTAATCACCTTTTAAAACTAGATGATGAGTTAGGATTAAAAAGAGATTTTCAAAGGACATGGGACAATGATTCGTTAGCAGTTTATTACAGAGGTTTTAAAATTGGATATTTAGGGCATTCTATAAGCAGGGTTATACACAACCAATTAAAACAACACAAAGAAGTAGAAATAAGAGTTAAAAGCTTAGCTCAAGATTTTAATAGAATAAGTAATGGATTAGATATTTTAATTAAAATTCTTTAACGAGATTTTAACCAATATGATGGGTTTTCTGTTTTCATGCCATTGGAGCTGATTTTCCAGATCTCAAAATGAGCTTCTGACAATTTTCCATTTTCTAAGCTAAGAAGCATTCCTAATTCTTGATTTTTTTTAACCTGATCACCTTTTTTTACATAAACCTCTTTAAGGTTTGCATATACAGATCTATATTCTCCATGACTAATCATAACTACTTTTCCTGCACCTGGAATAATTAGAACACTTGTTACTTTTCCATTAAAAACTGCTTTTATTTTCCCATTATTTTCAGTGCTTATATCAATTCCATTATTTTCTACAATGGCAGTTGAAACTATATCGTGCTTGTGTTTCCCGTACTTTCCAGTCACTACTCCTTTTTCAACAGGCCAAGGTAATTTACCTTTATTGGAAATAAATGATTTTGAAAGTGCAGATCCTTTTGGAGTTAAAGGGAAACTGTTATCAGTTTTTTTTATTGTAGCGGCAATTTCTTGTTCAATGGCTTTTCTAATAGCAGATGCAATTTTCTTTTTTTTCTTTGTTTGGGTAGTTAAAATGGTTTTATACTTAAGTTCTTCAGATTTTAATTTTGAATAATTTTGCTTTTGTAATTCTTTATCTTTTTCAAAATTGATTTTTTCTGTTTTCTGTACTTCAGTAAGCTCACTTTTTCTTTCTATTTTATGTTTCAAAGAGTCAATTTTAATATTTAATTGAGCTTCTTTTAATTTTATTTGTCTTATTTGGTTTTGTCTAAATTTGGCATAATGCTGAATGTAATCCATTCTATGAAAAGCTTCAGAAAAAGTTTTAGCAGAGATAATGTATAGGTAGTTATAATCAGAGTTTCTGTTTTTGAATGCATGAAGTAGCATTTTTTTATATTCCTCTTTTAGGTTACTAATTTTCAATTCAATAAGAGCAGTATCCTTTTTATGCTGCTCAACTTGAGCATCTAATTTTCGTATCTGATAATTGTAATGAGACATTAGCTCTTCACGGTAAGCTATTTGACGCTGAATGATTCCTAGTTCAGTTAATGTTAATTGTTCTGAATTACGAGTAATTTTAATAAGGTTTTTAGTGTTCTCAATTTTATTTTGAATTTCTTTTTCTTTCTTTTTAAGCTGGTCACTTTTTTTATTTTGACCTAATATATTTCCAATAAGTAAAAAGGAAAAAAGATATATTATTATGCGCTTACTCATTTAATTCAAAATTAAACGGAGAATAACTATTGGTAACCCTGAATGGGAAAGAAATTTTATTATTTAGCTTAATGTTAGGGTTATATTGAAGAGTTGCATTGATAGTGTCTAGTTTATTTATATAGGTAAGAGAGGTGTTCATTGGAAGTACAGTGCCTTTATAATCTTTCCAGTTACTATATTTTGCGATAATAGTATTGTCAATATCCAATAAATTAATTTCTATTTTTTCACATTTAAAGTTTTCTGGATTTATCCAGCATCTGTAAAGAAAATGATGTTCAGTAATTTTATTAGATTGAAGAATTTTGTCAATTTTTTTTGACTTAAATGTTGATAATAGGTATGCGTCATCATCTATGCTAGAAACATAATTTTCATTTGTGTCAAGCATCAAAGCGTTTCCAACAATAAAATTTTGAATAAGCATAAAATCTAATTTAACACCAATGATTTTTTCAATATCATTATAAGATCCAAAAAAATACTCCTTTTGACCTATCTTTTTTAAAAACTTTACAGAATCTTTTGAAATAAGACATGTTAAAATCTGAATACTAGATTTAGATAAGTTCATCCAAATTAAACTGTCTTTTCTTAATCTAAGATTTAATTTTATCTGCTTGTTTTCTTTTTCAAATAAAAGATCAGCATTGGCTTTGCTTTTAAGGGAAGAAAAATGAGCAGTGTTGTCAATTAGAGAGTCTATCAATATTTTAGAAGTGTATTTTTTTAATGGAACACCTGTTAATGTTGTTTTCATTAGTGTGCAGGATGTTACAATACACAAAATGAGCAATAATATCAAAAATGGAACTTTATTTAAGGTATTTTTTCTCACTAATTTTTTCTTTTAAGATAGATGAGTTATTGCCATTTTCAAGTGCTTTTTCCCAATACAGAATGGCATCTTTGACTTTTTCAAGGTGAAATAATACATCCCCATAATGCTCTAAAATTATGCCATTTTTTTCTAAAGTTTTATTAAGAGCCTTTTTGATCCAGACTTCTGCATTAACAAAATCATGTTTCATAAATAGGATCCAACCATAAGTATCAAGATAATTCACATTATTAGGTGAAATTTCTAAGGCACGTAAAATCATTTTTTCAGCTATATTTAGCTTTGTTTCTCTAAGTGTAAGGTAGTAGCTATAATTGTTAAGTACATAGGTGTTATTAGGGTTATAGTTAAGAGATTCTTCATAAGAATCGTCTGACAGCAAATCATCATTGTTTTGATGGTAAGCATCACCAAGGTATTGATAGAATTCTGATAGCAAAAAATTGTCATTGATTATATATTGTATGCCATTATTAAAAGCAGAAATAGCATTTTTATAATTTTTTAATTGAAGGTTAGCAAATCCATTAAAGAAATAAAATGTAGGATTTGAAGGAAATAACTCAATGGCTTTTTCTGTATCGATTTCTAATTGATCATAGAGTAATAAATGTGATTCTAATAATATTATCTGGTCCCATACTGAAAAAGTATTGTCATTGAGCTTTGCTGCTAGTTTGAAATTTTTTAATGCACCTTCAAGGTCATATTCTTGCTGAAGAAATTCAGCATAAATAGAGTATGCTTTAGGATTGTTGTTATGGGTTGAAATTAAAATTTCGAAAAGGTCATTAACATAGGTTTTCAATTCAGCATCGATGTTAAAATCAGCCAATACACGGAGTAATAGATTTATTTTTGTATCAATGGATACATCTTTTGAATAAAATGCTTTTTTTAAGCAAGGGAAGGCCTTTTGATCTTCTTTTTTTGATAAATAATATTGAAATAAAGATACCTGAACAATTCCGTTTTCAGGGTCTAAGGAAATTATTTTTTCATATTGCTTAAAGGCACTTTGGTCATCTCCAATAGCTTCATAAAGCTCAGCCATTATTCCATAATATCTAACATCTCCAGGATCAGCAGCAATAAGTTTTTTAATTTCTAATATTGCATTTTCATGTTCGCCAATATTAAGGTATAGATGATGTTTGTATATAATTAAATCCTCATTTAACCCTATTAATTCTTCTAACCTATTTAGTGGCTCTATTGCTTTTTTGATTTCATTAAGCAAATAGTAGCATTCAGATAAAGAATATAGATATTCATATCTTTCAGGGTATTCATCTGATAGTTGCTCAAATAGTTTACTTGCTTCCTTATAGTCATTTAATTCACTATAAAAAAGGGCAAGATTTGCTTTGTACCATTCATTTGAAGGGTCATACTGCATAGCTTTTTTTGCATATTCTATAGATTTGGCAGGATTTTTATTTAACCTGTATATTCCTGAAAGTTCAAAAAACGAAACAGCATTTCTTGAGTCAATTTTTAAACATTCCTTGAATAAGGAATCAGCACCTTCTAAATTGCCTATGATTTTTTCTGTTGTAGCTTCTATCAACAATGAAACTAGTTGGTTTTCTTCATGCTGAGTTAAATTGGTATTTGTTTTACCTTTTTTCTTTTTAAATACATTACATCCCGAACTCCCTAATAGACTAAAGATTATAATTATTTGGACAATGTTTTTCAATTAGTTTAGCATATAAAAGCTTCATAAAATGATTATTTCTAATCTGAAATAGTAGTAAAATCACCAATGCTTAATTCTTTAACTTTTGCATGATATTCTGTGTGATTGCCAACCATCGAATTGGTAAAAACAACATTAGATAATTGACTGTTTTCTTGTATAATAGAATTTTCAAGGTTGCACCTAGTTACTTTAGATTGATTACCTATAGAGACAAAAGGTCCGATTATAGATTCTTTTATTTTAACATTATTTCCAATAAAACAAGGGGGTATGATTGTTGAATTTTCAATAGCTGCAGTTTTTGAAACGTGATGATCATCAGTATTAAGAGTTAAGATCTTTTGATTTGTGTGTACAGTTGCATCCTTGTTTCCACAATCTAACCATTCATCTACTTTACCAGGAACAAATTTTTTCCCTTTTGATTTCATGTTTTCAAGAGCATTGGTTAGCTGATATTCCCCTTTGTCCTTTATGTCATTATCTATTAGATATTGAAGCTCAGACAATAAGTCCTCACCGCTTTTAAATTGATATATCCCAATTATTGCAATATCTGAAATAAAGTCTTTAGGCTTTTCTATAAAATCAGTGATAACATTCTGCTTGTTTATTTTTACTACGCCAAATGCTGAAGGATCTTCTATCTGTTTTACCCATATAGTACCATCAACACTTTCATTAAATTTAAAATCAGCTTTAAATAGAGTATCTGCAAAAGCAACTACTATATTACCTTTTAATGATTCTTTTGCGCAAAGAACAGCATGTGCTGTTCCAAGGGCTTCATCTTGATGATAAATAGAACATTTCGCCCCTAAAGAGTAAGCAATTCCTTCTAATTTCAATTCAATCTCTTGTCCAAAATCACCGATGATAAAGGCGATTTCATCGATTTTATCTTCACATAAATTTGATATACCCTCTACTAATCTTTGAACAATTGGTTTACCCGCTATAGGAATTAAAGGTTTTGGAATTGTTAGTGTATGAGGCCTTAATCTAGAACCTCTTCCTGCCATCGGAACTATTATTTTCATAGATGTTTATTTAATTAAATCCAGTACTACCAAACCCCCCGCTCCCTCTTTCAGATTCATTTAAAATAGTAACTTCTTCTAGGGTGGGTTGCTCTACTTTCGCAATTACCATTTGAGCAACTCGATCACCATGATTTATTGTGTGTTCTTCACTTGATAAGTTAATAAGAATAACGCCAATCTCACCTCTGTAGTCAGCATCAATGGTGCCAGGAGTATTTAGCACAGTTATCCCTTTTTTTAATGCCATACCACTTCGAGGACGTATTTGCGCTTCATATCCACTAGGGATTTCAATATAAAGACCTGTTTTAATAAGTGTTCGCTCAAGTGGCTTTAATACCACTTGTTCTTTAAGGTTTGCTCTTATGTCCATTCCAGCAGAATCTTTAGTGCTGTAAGATGGCATGGGATGATCTGATTGGTTAATTATTTTAATGATAAGCTCTTCCATTTAGTTATTTCGCGAAGTTATCAAATTTTTCCCCTTCATTTCTAAAAAATATACTATTATACCAAAAACTAATAACAAGAGCGTGTTATACAAATAACCCAACCAGTTATAATTATGCATTGGATCAAAAGGCATGCTGATTATGTAAATCAAACCACCAATTACTATGTAGAATAATATTTTTTTTAAATCATACGGAACTGGATAAAATTTTTGCCCAAGTATATAGCTTATGATCATCATAGAACCATAACAGAATAAAGTGGCATAAGCAGACGCTATATATCCATAAGTGGGTATGAATATTAAATTAATGCTAAATGTAATAATAGCTCCAAAACCAGATATATAAGCACCATATTTTGTCAGCTTGGTCAATTTATACCACATCGAAAGAGTAGTATAAATACCTAAGAAAATGTTAGCACATAATAAAATAGGAACTACCTTAAGTCCATCCCAATATATAGGGTTAGGAATAAAGTATTTAAATACATGTAGATAGAGTGTAATCACTAAAAAGATAAAGACAAGTATTATCACAAAGTAATTCATAATGTTAGCGATCACTTCCTTGGAATTTTTTTGAGATTCATTATTAAAGAAAAATGGTTCAGAAGCATATCGGAAAGCTTGAATAAACATTGATATTATCATGGTTATTTTATAGTTTGCTCCATAGATGCCATTTTGTATTTGAGCTTTTGCAACAGCAATTCCTTCATCCATTCCACTGGCAATGTTTTGTTCATATAATATAGACTTAAGCATAGCTCTGTCAAGAGTTTCATTAACAACATATGCTAATCCAACAAACAACATTGGGTAAGAATAGGATAACATATTTTTAAGTAACGACCATTGAAAAACCCCATTAAATTTCATTTCTGGAATCAATAAAAGGAACTTTATAATACTTGAAATAAGATTTGAGATAAAAACATAGCCAACTCCAATTTTATCATTATAAAGATTGTCAATGATCCAATTGGTATTGCCGCTATCATAATTTTCTTTACAATACAATAAAAAGAATAAATTTAAACCTATGTTGACCCCAACATTTGCAAAATTCACCAATGCAAATTTTTTAGCTCTGTATTCAGAACGCAGCTTTGCTAAAGGAATAGATGAAATAGCATCCAACCCAACAATTAAAGCAAACCATATGATATATTCTGAATGATTAGGATATTTTAACCATTCTGCAATTGGTTGAGAAAAATAAGATATTACTAGTATAAAAAAAGCAGAGGTTGTAAAAAGAGAATAAAGAGTGTTGGCATAAACATTTTTCTTATTGTATTTTTCTTCAGATGAAAAACGGAAATAAGAGGTTTCCATCCCATAGGTAAGGAAAATAACTAAAAAAGCAACATAGGCATACATTTCAGTAATAATGCCATATTGCATATTGCTGAATTGGATAGCATATAATGGAGTTAGTAGGAAATTTAAAAAACGACCTATTATGCTACTTGAACCATAAATTGCTGTTTGTCCGGCTAATTTTTTTAATACGCTCAATGTTGGCTTATTTTCTGTAAAAGAACGAAGTAATTAAATAGAATATTTTAATTAAAGTTTATTGTTTCAACAAATTGAATTTAGTTTCCAGAGAAGCTTGCTGGTCTTTTTTCAAGAAAAGCATTGGTGCCCTCTTTGAAGTCTTCAGTCCCAAAACATTTCCCAAACTGTTCAATTTCCGTGTTAAACCCATTTACACCATCTTTATAACCCGCATTTATAGAAATAATGGAACTTTTTAAAGCCATTGGAGAGTTCCGGAGTATTTTTTTAGCAATTTTAAGACAGGTTTCAATTAGATTTTCTTGAGTAACAACATTGTTAACCAATTTTATTCGATAGGCTTCTTCTGCAGAGATCATTCCTGCAGTTAGTATTAATTCCATAGCTTTTCCTTTCCCTGTCAGTTGTGATAGGCGCTGAGTTCCACCATAACCAGGTATTACGCCTAAACTAACTTCAGGTAGCCCAAGTTTTGCATTGTCAGAAGCTATTCTTATATGAGCAGACATGGCCAACTCGAGACCACCACCTAAGGCAAAACCATTAATAGCAGCTATAACAGGAGTATTTAGATTTTCTACTAGATCAAAAAGAGTAGCATGCCCTTTAGAAGAAAGATTTTTGCCTTGCTCAACAGAGAAATTCGCAAATTCCTTTATGTCTGCTCCAGCTATGAATGCTTTGTCTCCGCTTCCTGTTAAGATAATAACTCTAGCTTCAGTGTCTTTTTCTACTTTAGTTAAGCAATCACTTAATTCTTCAATTGTCTTTTTATTTAAAGCATTTAATTGTTTGGGTCTATTAATTGTAATAGTAACAACTTGGTCTTTCTTTGTATATAAAATATTTGAATACTCCATGATAAATTTTTTAGCAAAGAAAAGAGTTTTTTTGAATTTCCAGTTTTTTAGTTATTTCAAATAGCTTAAAGAGTAACTTTGTTTTATGGATTTTGAATTTGAGAAACAATGGAGAGAAGTAACTGGGAAGATCTCAGAAAACTTTGATAATAAAATTGATATTCAATCCATTTTATTTTTGATAGGAGTTCAAGAGCTTAATTTAGGGTATTTAAATTTATCTAAAGATCAAAAAGTTGATGTCCTTCATATAGGAATTTGCACCATTTTTACTCCATATGGTTATTATAAAAAAATTGGTAATGATAGAGATGGTTGGCCTCATTTTGAGACGATAAAAGAATTTCCTGATCTAACAGAAAAAGAACAGGAAAGAATAATCAAAGAAGCAATAATTGATTATTTCAGGGAAAACTAAAGATAAACGGTTTCTTCAGTCATTACTTCTTCTTCAATTTGAATCACATCTACTTTAGTACCATTTAGCAGCACATCCAAAACAGCAAAACCGGCTTGACCAGATTGATAAAGCTCATTAAAATTAAATACAGCTTTTCCTTGGGGATCTGTTGTGGCGGTGACATCAATCCTTGTTGAGTCTGGATTCCCAGCAAGATATAAAAGTCTTACAGAAGCACCTACAACAAGCTCGCTAGTAACACTGTCTTTTACAGTAATAATAACAATTGTATCTTTCTTCTTATAACATGAAGCAATTGAAAAAATCATTATTAGAAATAATATGATTTTATGAAGGGATTTTATTTTTAGGGTCATTTTATAGAGTTTAGTTCTTCAAATTAGGATAGTATTTCCTTAATTTGCATTACTAACAAAGTTACAAAAAATATAAATGATGTCAAGTAGTCCTAAATATCTGGTGTATTCCCTGATGTTCATTCTATTTATCATCTGTAAAAATGCACATAGCGCTTTTATACCTTTATTCAGTAAAAAGGATGTCAAGGTAGAGTTAGTTACATCTAAAGGTAAAATAGTAATTTTGTTACACTCAAAAACCATCAAGCATAGGGATAATTTTATAAAGCTAATTAATAATGGGTTTTATGATGGCGTACTTTTTCATCGGGTAATCAATGGGTTTATGGCACAAGCAGGTGATCCAAACTCTAAAAATCCTGATTTTAAAGGTGATTTAGGGAATCAAAGTGAAGGAAAAACAATCTCTGCAGAATTTTATAAAGAGTATTATCATAAAAAAGGAGCTTTAGCTGCTGCAAGAATGGGAGATCAGGTTAATCCATTAAAAGAATCAAGTGGCAGTCAGTTTTATCTTGTACAAGGGCAAGTTTATTCTTTAGCTCAGCTTCAGCAAATAGAGCTTAAAATAAATTCTCAAAAAGAAAGAGCATTAGTCGGTACATTTTTCAATGACCCTGTGAATAGTAAATATTTACAGAGGTTAGAGTATTGTAAACAAAATAATTTTCAGGATAGTATAAATATCCTCGTTAATGAGATTAAGCCTTTGGTTATGGCGGATCAACCCATTTTTAAATTTTCAGATAAGGCAATTCAAGATTATTCTACAGTTGGCGGAACTCCTTTTTTAGATGGAGGATATACTGTTTTTGGTCTGGTCGTTGAAGGCCTGGATGTAATTGATGAAATTTGTTCTTCACCTACTAGCTCAGGTGACAGACCTAAAGAAGATGTTGTTATAATTTCTTCAAGAATATTAAATAAAATAAAATGCTTAAAAAGGTTGAAGAAATATTAACAGAAGTAAGAGCTTTTAAAGCTTCCAATTTTGATGACATAGAATCATTTAGGATTGCTATGTTAGGTAAAAAAGGTAAGATTACCTTGCTGTTTAATGAGTTTAAAAACGTTCCAGTAGATCAGAAAAAAGAATTTGGAAGGCAGTTAAATATTTTAAAAAAAGAGACTCAGAGTAAGGTAGTTCTTTTAAAAGATTCATTTGCTAATGAAAATAAACCAAAAGAAGAGCAACTAGATCTTACCATTCCAGGTCAGCCTTATAATTTAGGCTCCAGACACCCCATATCTATAATTAAACATGAAATAATTGAAATATTTTCCAGTATTGGCTTTTCTATCTCAGAGGGACCGGAAATTGAGGATGACTGGCATAACTTTTCTGCTTTAAATTTCCCTGAGAATCATCCTGCTAGAGATATGCAGGATACTTTTTTTATTACTGATGATCTTGCCTTAAGAACACATACATCCTCTGTACAGGTGCGTGAAATGGAAAATAAAAAACCACCAATACGTACTATTTCTCCAGGAAGAGTTTATAGAAATGAAGCTATTTCAGCAAGAGCTCATTGTTTTTTTCATCAGGTTGAAGGCTTATACATAGACAAGAATGTATCTTTTGGAGACCTAAAACAAACATTGATCTTTTTTACAAAAGAAATGTTTGGTGATAATGCGAAAATAAGATTAAGACCCTCTTACTTTCCATTTACTGAGCCTTCTGCTGAATTGGATGTTTCCTGTACAATTTGCTCAGGAAAAGGATGTAACGTATGTAAATATTCTGGTTGGTTGGAAATCATGGGGTGTGGAATGGTAGACCCTAATGTGTTAACTAATTGCAAAATAGACCCTGAAAAATATTCTGGTTTTGCTTTTGGAATGGGAATTGAGCGAATAGCACAGTTAAAGTATCAGGTAAATGATTTAAGGCTTTATTCAGAAAATGATCTAAGATTTTTAGAGCAATTTAAAAAAGCAAGCCTTTAAATAGGTGAAATTTAGGTTTAAAGTATAGCTCTTCTAATTGAAATTCCAGTTGTACTTATTAATCTCCTCAAGACATTTATTTAATAATGAAATTGCGTCTTGAATATCTTTTTTATGAGACATTTCAATAACCTGATGAATGTGTCTTGTTGGTATGGATACTGCGCCTGCAATTGAGCCACCAGGAGTCATTCTTTGGATGCCTGCTGTATCTGTGCCACCAGCAGTTAGAATCTCATTTTGCCATTTGATCTTATGCTTGTCAGCAGTTTTTTGCATAAATTTTACCATTCTTGAATCACAAATGGTACTTGCATCCATAATTTTAATGGCTACCCCTTTTCCAAGTTCAGTGATCTTTTCATGAGGAGTTGCTCCAGGAACATCAAATGCAATAGTAGTATCAATTCCAAATCCAAAGTCTGGTTGAATCGTTTGAGCAGCAACATTTGCACCACGAATTCCTACTTCTTCCTGTACAGTAAAAACAGCAAAAATATCATGTGCAGGATTTTTTAAGCACTTAAGAACTTCAAGAAGAATAAAAACGGAAACTCTATTATCTAAACTTTTGCAATTAACACATTCACCCATTTCAATAAGCTCTCTTTCACGAGTAATAGGGTCTCCAATTTTAATGTGCTTTTCAACTTCTTTTTTTGACATACCTAGGTCAATGAAAAAGTCAGTTATTTTTGGTGCAACATTTTTCTCTTCTGGAGTCATTACGTGTATGGGTTTTGACCCCATTACGCCAATTAAATCTTTTGATCCATGTATGATTACCCTTTGAGAAGTAAGAGTTTTAGGATCAAACCCACCAAGAGTATGGAAACGAATAAAACCTTGATCATCTATGTGTTTAACAATAAATCCAATTTCATCCATATGCGCAGCCAGCATTACTTTTTTTGAAGAGTCTTTTCCTTTTACTTTAGCTGTAACATTGCCCATATTATCTATGTCTATTACAGCATTAATGCCTTTTAATTCATCAAGAACTAATGCTCTGATCTTATCTTCAAACCCAGAAGTTCCTGGAACTTCACATATTTTTTTTAATAATTTAATATTCATGACTTTTATTCGATATAACTTAATTTTAACATATTGGTTTTTCCTTTTTCACCTATGGGCATGCTTGCCGTATTTATAATAAGATCTCCTTTTGCTACCAAGCCATTGTTTTTTAAAAACATTTTAATGTCAGATATAGTATCATCAGTACTTATCATTTTGTCGTAATAAAATGTTTCTACACCCCAAACTAAAGAAAGAGAATTTATTAGCTTTTTATTGATTGAGAACACAAAAATGGAAGCTTTTGGTCGCTGACTAGAAATTTTATAGGCTGTGTAGCCAGAATGGGTCATTGTGATAATGCCATTAGCATTAACTCTCTTTGCTAATCTAGTTGCATTAAAGCAGATAGAGTCAGTTATAAATCTATCATGGTTTTTTTGAGGGATGCTTTCTTGAATATATAATCCATTGAAATTGTTTTCTACTTCATTGATTATTCTTGATATGATCTTTATTACCTCAACAGGGTTTTTGCCAACTGAAGTTTCACCACTTAACATTACTGCATCAGCGCTATCCATAACCGCATTGGCAACATCATTAACTTCTGCACGAGTTGGTGTTATATTGGAGATCATGCTTTCCATCATTTGCGTAGCAATGATAACAGGCTTTGCTAGAGTTAAAGCTTTTTCTACGATATTTTTTTGAATGATTGGTACACTTTCTAGAGGCATTTCAACTCCAAGGTCACCTCTAGCGACCATTACCCCATCAGTTATGTTTATAATTTCATCTAAATTGTTAACAGCTTCTGGCTTCTCAATTTTTGCTATAACCTTTGCATATCCTCCTAGGGATTCAATTAGTGTTTTTAATTCAATTATATCATTAGCGGATCTAACAAATGAAAGACCAATCCAATCAACTCTATTTTCTATGGCTACCTTAAGATCCTCTTTATCCTTATTAGTTAGGCTATCAATAGAAATAGCTGTATTAGGTAGATTAACTCCTTTTTTAGAATATAATTTACCACCTTCTATAACTTTAGTTTTTATTGTTGATTTATTATTAGTTGAGATAACTTCTAACATGATTTTACCATCGTCTAATAATATTTTTTCTCCGTTATTTACATCTTTTGGTAATTCTAAATAGGTGATCTGAGCAACATTTTGACTCCCCTTTTCTGCATTTACATCCAATGAAAACTCATCTCCTTTTTTTAACAGCACCCCTTCTTTTGGCATTTCTCCAATTCTAATTTTTGGGCCCTGAAGATCAGCAAGAATTGCAGTATGCGAGCCAAGCTCTTGATCAATTTTTCTAATATTTTT
>PVBE010842384.1_pt1 | contig 13438 bp, 13 predicted proteins | sample 1631181 | NCBI WGS metagenome assembly PVBE01 (sample SAMN08397723, study PRJNA350692) | Marine metagenome, whole genome shotgun sequencing project. | isolation source: water | place: Pacific Ocean | collected 2012-04 | reverse complement strand
TGCACCGTCGGGAATCCGCGGTCATTGCGAACAAGCGCCATGAGCCTGCTCCGCCACACAGGCAGACCACCGGCGGTCTGTGTCCAGTAGTAGGCGGTGAACTTGTAATCGTCAGTCTCGGGCCGATACATCAGCCCGAGTTCATGCTGGCCATTGGGGAACGGACCGACTTCAATGAACGCATCTGGGTCGACGCCAAGCATCGGCGATACCTCGGCCTTGGCTGCCTCGGCAGACGCCTTGGCCGAGCGGCCAGTCGCGATTGCCTTGTCGCCAATCTTGTGAATCCGCTGCCCGAGATGCATCATCCGAACCTGCGGATGGGCATCGCGAAATGCTTTGGACGCTTCAATTTGGGACTGCGTTTGGGAGGCTGCGCCTGCAGATCCAGTCAGGACCGCACCAATGAGACCGCCAGTTGCCAGCAAGGTTGCTCGATAACGAAACATGGACACTTCTCTAACTCCTTTGGACGGCTCCCCTTTCCACAAGGTGCCGTGACCCCTCATCATGGCAGATTTAGGCGGTGAAACAAGGCTTCAACGATCGATTACCTCGCCTTTTCCTCAAACCAATCCGGAAGATTCTGGGCACCCACCCAACTCCAAAAACCAACTCCATCGCCCTGAAACCGGCAATTCAGCGCGCCGCAGCGGCCGATACTTCCAACACCGCCAGCGCCGCATTGCTCAGTGGCAGCCCGGAGAGATCGGCATCTCGAACCCATTTGCGACCGTCCGCATCGGGCATCCGGACACCACTGGCCAAAGCCGCGACGTGAACATGGATATGGACTGTTCGGTGGGTCAAAAGCCGCGTGATCGAGCCGAGCCGAGCAAGCCGCTCCACCGGGAAGCTCAGCCGATCGGCGATTTCACCCCCCGAGAGTTCGCCATCGCCTTCAATTGCCGGAGCTTGCCAAAGCCCGGCCCACAGTCCCGACTCGGGGCGACGCTCTAGCAGCAGTTTACCCCGGCGACGAATGACGACCGAATGATGATGCAGTACCGCGCGCCGAGCGCGTCGCTTGGCAGGCGGAATCTCAGCAACACGCCCCGCAGCCAGCGCCTGACACCGATCATTCAGTGGGCACACATCACACGATGGTGAAGCAGGCGTACAAATCATCGCGCCGAGTTCCATCATGCCTTCGTTCAATCGATCTGGGAATTCACTCTCTTCAACCAAGGATTGCGATCGCGACCACATGCGGTTGACATAATTACGATCTTCTTGAAGTCCATCATCGCAGTACATTCTGGCAAGAAGTCTCGTGACGTTGCCATCGACAATTGCCACGCGTCGGCGGCCCACGATCGACGCAATACTCCCGGCGGTGTACCTACCCACCCCCGGAAGTGTTAGCAAGGCATCGACATCCAGCGGAACCTCGCCGCCGAATTCCGCCACAATCGCCTGGGCCGCGCGGCGGAGGTTTCTCGCCCGCCGGTAGTAACCAAGCCCCTGCCACATCGCGAGCACATCCTGCTCATCAGCAACTGCCAAGGCGTCCGGAGAGGGGAAGCGTTCCAAAAAAGGCTCGAACCGCTCCAACACACGCGCCACCTGCGTCTGCTGCAACATGAACTCACTGACAAGCGATCTCCACGGCGTCCGCGTATGACGCCACGGGAGCGATCTGGCTTCGACGGCGAACCATTGTTCGATCATGCCGCTCATCACCCTGACTTCTACGCTCATACCCTGTAGTGTACGCCCGCAAAGTGGAGGATCAGCCATGCGCCTGAATGTCACAGCACTCGCAGCCGCCACCCTCACTCTCGCTGGCTGCACACTCGACTACAACATTACGATGACCCCGAACGGCGGAACGCTTCACCGCGAGACCACTGTTTCCAGCGAAATCGAACCGCTGGAGATCTCCGAACTGACCGATGCATTCGGATCACCAACCCAGAGCAAATCGCCGCAAGGCGTCAACAGCAGCAAAACCACACTGACCTTCCAAGGGGACGGATTGGGCCATGACTGGGGCAACGGCTTCGGCGGCCGGGGCAATTGGGAGATGATCGATTCGCCAATCGGTACCGCGCATTGCTTTCTCGAGTGCCTCGGCGGCGACACGCACATTGCCGATGATCTGCTTGCGCTTCAGGACGGTATCGATGCAGTGGATTCGCTCATCCGCCGGCAACTGAGGGAGGCATTTCAAGGGGACAAACTGCTTCCAAAGATGCTCACTCTGCTTCGACAACGCATCGTCCCCGATGCAAAGGATCTGGGCATGATGGCGTGGGCGTTGATGTTTGCGCAGCAGGCACTGCCGCCCGAGAGCAGAAAGGGTGGCGACTCCAATCGCATGCAAGAAGAGCTTGAGGAGCGAGTTCGGGAAGGTGCCATCGCCTTTCTCTGGCAACGTGAGTGGATCACAACCGACGAAGCAGCACTCCTGAGCGCGGACCCGGATGCCATGAATGACTTGGCAAACAAGATTCTGGCCAGAGCACTCGGAATGGACATGAAGGGTGATTGGCACAGCCGGTTCAGCGCGTTTCAGGAACAGTTCGACGATGCCTTCCCGAAGGACTTTGACAAGGAAATCATCCGGGCATTCACAAAAGCGGTGGGAGAACACAGTCGCCTTGCTGTCGCCTGGGCGGCAACAACCCAGTTCTTCACCAGCCGCGATGTCAACTTCAGGCTGAACGCCGACAGCAAGCCTGCGATGACCAATGGACGCTGGAATCAATCGCTCAAAGCGGTGGAATGGGAACTGAGTACCGCCCCACTTGCTGTGGGCATCACTGCCCCACCACTATGCTGGTCAGCCATCTGGGCAGAGCCAAACGCCACCGCTCAGGACAGCATTCTTGGACATGTCGGCGTCAAAGGGGAAGACCTCGCGAAGTTCTGCCTCGCATGGAACACTTCTGGACCAAAACAGCGCAAGGCTGTTCAGGATGTCCTCAACTCATTCGCCCGCGCCCGCTCAGGAGCCGACGAGATCAAACCCGAGGCCGCCGACCTGCTCGGCGAGTGCATGAGAATCATGATGCCGTAATGAACTGGGCGAATGGGCATGGGGCTCTCCGGTTTTCATGAGCGTAGGAATCGGCGTTACAACGAGTGCCGCTCGCCCATGCTGGCGACACAGAATCCTGCACGCTCGATCTTCTCCACGATCGCCGAGTCGTGGAGCGCTGGATTCGTGTGGTTCATGTGAATGAACCGAATCACGCCTGGCCGGGCCGCCGCTTGGTCCGCCCACGCGTCCATCGTCTCCACGATGAGCGGATGCGGAATGCCATCAAGATCCCGCCCCGACAATTCGCGCCCGTCGTAGAAGGTCGCATCAACATAGGCGACATCCACATCATCCAACAGATCGGCAAGCAGCCCGTCGTGACGGCCCCATTGATCGACATCGGGCGCCCAAAGAAGCGTTCTTTCTGGTCCACGTAACTTGAATGCGACCGTATCGCTGTGTTCATCACGGTGTGGAACCGCGATGAAATCGACCTCAAGGCCCGGGATCGGCTCACACGACTGCCCAGGATCGACTTCATGTACGTCCACCTGCCCATACGTAACGAGTTGCGCCCACGGTTGATTCGCCCGGAGAAAGTCCGCCATTCGCGGCGTCACGAACAAGGGCAAATGATCGGTTGCCGCCACTTCTTCTCCGAACTGCACCAAGCCGGCATAGTGACCGATGTGCGCGTGCGTGATCAGCACGGCTTCCACTGGTCGGCGAACACATCCCGAGACTCCTGCCAATGCGTGCAGCATGGCCAGTTGCGGCTCGACCGCAGGCGTCGCTTCAATCAGCGCCAACGCCCCGCTCACGCGGTCATGCACACCAAGAGCGCACGGGTATTCCCTCCTGCCCGTTTTTCTCGCCTCGGCGCAGCACGCTTGCATACACCCGACATGCGGCAGGCCGCCGTCCTGTGATCGGCCGAGTAGCCACACGTCGTATCGCGACTCATCCTTCATTAAAGACTCCTGTGGCGGCGGCGCTGCTCAACAGCCTAGCAGACCACATTTCGCACTCCGGGAACCGAGGAAATCGCCGATCGGCAGACCTTCTCTTGCCTCCACCCTGCATGCGGATGTAGGGTGACCACAGGGGAAACGTGGATCGGAGGTGGCCTGTGACAGCACAACACATCTGGGCAGTGTGCCTTCTCGCCATGCTGATCCCGGCGATCGCCAAGGCCGACGGCTTTCCCGATCGCTACGTTGTCACTGTGCTGGAGCATCCGGAAGGCAACGGCACGAAGACGCTTGTCCCATTTGACCTCGACGAGAACAATCGAATCACGGGATTTGCATTCCACGGGTATGGGCTCGACATGACCCGCCAACCGTTCCTGTACTCGGACGGCAACTTGCAAATTGTTCCGGCAAAGTGGGATTACACGGAGGGCCACCAACTCGCAGCCGACGGAACCGCCTTCGGAATTGACGACACGACCGACAGCATCATCCACATTGATCCATCTGGCGCAACCGCCGTTGCAAGCGCAACGTTCGGGGCCTTCACCGGGCTCACGCACGTAACCACCTCCGGCTTTGTTCTGGGCCTGGACTACGACGATGGTTTCGTCTGGCAAGCAGACATCGGCTATGTTCGGCTGAGCACGTTGGAGGGCAGCACTGCTTCGACGTATGCCGCAGACGTCAACGAGTCCGGCATCGTCGTCGGCACCAACAATTTCAACAACGGGTCCGCATCACGCGCATTTTTCTGGGATGGATCGGTGTTGTCCGATCCGGCTCCCGACCTCTCCGGAACGACCCGGTGCGTCGCCGTCGATCAGCAGGATCGCCTCGTCCTGGCGCACGCTCCAGATGGTTTCTGGCCCGGCGGTGGTTTGCACACGATCTATCTCGCCACGCTGGATGACGGAACGCTTACGCTTGACGATCCGGTGGCAAGCATCAGCGCCGCCTACAACTTCGATGTCATCGCCAATGACCACGGCGAGATCGCGATGTCGTGGCACACCAACAACGAAGATCCACATCTGCTCTTGACCGAACCAGGCGGAATCGCGGCCACGTCTCTCACGCTTCCCCCCGACATGATCGCCATCGAACTGACTGGCATCACCGATGCGGGCATGGTCTATGGTCGATTTCTGGATGCCCAGTACACCAGCCACGGCTTCGTCGCGTCGGTCGAAAGCGGCGTCCATCTGATTGGGCACCGACTCATCGGCGCACCTCCCCTCTCACCGTACGGCACGCCCCGAGATGCCAACGCTTCGGGCGCCATGATCATCAGTTGGGGCCACAACTACAACTACGGGCACTGGGCACTGATCGAGCCGGCACTCGGAGGCGACGCCGACGGAACATGGACGATCGACATCAACGATGTGTTGAGTGTGATTGCCGCGTGGGGACCACAGCCTGCGGGATCCATCTGCGGCCCTGACCTCAACATGGATAGCGTTGTCGACGTCAACGACCTTCTCGAAGTACTCGAGCATTTCGATCTCTGAGTTCACGCTCAGATTCGACGATCTGACTGCAGCAACTTCTCAATACGATCGAGGGTCTCGCCAATGTGAACAAGCGTGTCTCTCTGCGGCTCGGCAGCATGCTCACTCATGTGGTGCTGAGATACAAGGCTGTCACGCTGGGCCAGAACGTCATTGCGAAAGGCGATGGTGCCCTCGATGCCAATCAACGAAACGAGCGAGCCGGATGCCGCGCCGCCCGAAGAACCCGCCGTCTCGATGCTGAGAAGATGAAGCCCCATCGCTCGCATGATCGGCCCCTGCTTGATGGCCAGGTCGGTGATCTTCTCCAACGGAATCGTCTTTTCGATCCGGTTGAGCCAGCCCTTCTTGACGACCAGCGTCCGGTCAGTCAACGTGCAGGACATGTGCTCGAGAAATTTTCTGGTCACGATCATCCCGAACAGAAACCACAGTGGCAGAAGTGGAATTGTGATGACGATGACAGTCAATATGATGGCACCGGAGAACAGCCAGTACAGACACACCTTTGGATGAAATACCGCCTCTTGAAGGACTACTGGAGATTTCATGTCATTCACTCCATTTCATCAAGCAATGCCTGAGCAACCGGGACAGTAGCGAGAAACAAGATCCCCTGCGAAGTCGGCTCTAGCACAACGGTCCCTCCGAGTTCATATCCAATCGCAGCCCGAATAATTTCCGTTCCAAGCCCGCCATCAAGCGATTGCGGAACAGGGGCATCGTGCACCTCTTCCCATGAGATCATCAAGGACGATGCCCCTTCATCATCACTCTGGATCTCCCACGCGATCTTGACGACACCCCCTTCATGGTGCAGAGCGCCGTATTTGCTGGCATTGACTGCCAACTCGTTGAACACCATTGTCAGCGTGATTGCAGCCTTGTCTCGCAACCGCAGTTCTGCTCCGTTGATCATCACACTTTCACTGCACGTCTGATATGGCCGAATGCATACCTCGACAAGTTGACGCATCTCCAACCCACATCGCGATTCACTCCCCAGCAGGTCATGGATCTGCGACATGCTCTCGATCCGATGAACAAGCGACTCGATCGCTGCGCCGTCCTCGGACACATCTGAAGCAGCACGCCGGCACAGTGCCACGAGATGCGCAAGCATGTTCTTGACACGATGGTCCAATTCTCGCCGGAGCAGTCGTTCTTGCTCAACGCCCCGCTCAATCGTCGCCTCTGCCTGCTGCCGATTGGTCAGATCCCGTATGGAGGCGGTGAAGTACCCGTCTTCCTGATGCTTGAACGGGACGATCGCCATTTCAATCGAAAATCTTGTCCCGTCTGCGCGAATTGCCGGCGACTCAATTCGCTGCCCAAGATCCGCGACCTCACCGGTCTGTCGGTAACGAAGGAGGCTGTATTCGTGTTCCTCACGCATTTCCGGAGGGATGATCAACTCGGATATGGATTTGCCGATGACATCGTCTCTGGAGAATCCGAACATCTTGACGGCGGCATTGTTGAACTCGACGACCAGTCCTTCCATGTCAATCGTGATCATGGCATCCATCGCACTGTCAAGGATCGACTGACGAAGCAGGGCGGCAGCTTCCAGATCCACGGTTGCCTGCTTCTGCTTGGTCAGATCCCGTATGGAGGCGGTGAAGTACCCGTCATCCTGATGCTTGAATGGGACGATCGCCATTTCAATCGGAAGTCTTGTCCCGTCTGCGTGAAGTGCCGGAAACTCAATTCGCTGCCCAAGTGATTTGCCCTTGCCAGTCCGCCGGTAATGAAGAAGGCCTTGCTTATGTGCCTCACGCATTTCCGGAGGGATAATCGACTCGGATATGGATTTGCCGATGACATCGTCTCTGGAGAATCCGAACATCTTGACGGCGGCATTGTTGAACTCGACGACCAGTCCTTCCATGTCAATCGTGATCATGGCATCCATCGCGCTGTCAAGGATCGACTGCCGAAGCAATCCGCCGGCTTCTAGATCTGCAACGGCATCTACTGCCTGCAGGATGCTGACATCCCGCGCTTGCAGCGCCAACAACAGATCCGGCGTTGAATCGTGCCGAGCGAAGTCCGACAGCGTAATGCCAAACAAGTCGAAATCGTCCGTCTTGCGCAGAACCGGGCTGCCGACGAGTAGAAGATCGTTTCTGGAAGCCTGTACGTGGATCGCCCCCCGCAGGTCAAACTTCATCCCATTGACCCGCCAGATAATCAGTTTGTCATCAAGCGATACCAGGTCATCCCATCGAGAGATCGGCACCGCCGGCCGTTTGAGTTCGAGGTGTTGGTCCGCATGATCTCCAACCGCAAGGGCCAATCCATGCTTCTGCAAACTCGGGCCGATCCACCGAATGCGAAGACTTGAATCGATCTGAATCGCCCATGGCATGAACGAACCAAGGTCATCAATTGCAATCTGCCCTGTTTGGTCAAGACCAGGTGACATAAAACACCGAGTGGGGCGCCCCATCGCCTTTGCATGCACGTTGTTCGATCGTCACATCAACCTGAAAGCGGGTGCCGAGTCCTTTGAGCAGTCCGATGATCAGATCATCCAAACCATCCCGCTCGGAGATGTAGTGCAGATCCATGCTTCCGTCGGTCACATTCTCGCACTTGAACGAAGGAGGGCGGAGTTCTTCATACATCAGCCCGACTCGGGTATGAAGTTCATCAAGGTTCTGCAGCAAGGCCGGAAACGTCGAACCGAAGCCGTCGAGCAACTGGCCGTACCCTTCTTCAACAGTGAACTCTGTCCAATACTGCCCAAAGGCTTGAAGAATGTCGCTGGCCGGGAGATCCAGGACCTCTGAAGCAGCCCCCACAAGCGCGTACGTCACAGCATCGTCATTCTGCCCCATCCGGACAAACGCACTCTCATCCACCTCGGATTTGGCCAATATGGCAGCCCACGCGGCCTGACCGAACTGGGCTATCACAAGATCGCGAACAGCCACGTTGATGAGTCCATACATGCCGACAGGGTAGCCACAGGGGACCGATGTTGGCGATCGAGGGCACCTCAGTGCATGTTCGGGGGCGGTGCCATCTTGCAACGTGCGTTCGCCGGAGTTTCAAGCCGAGGCCACCCGTCGTTCCCCACAGAAATGACAGCGCAAGGCCTGCCTGAGGGGACCCAAACTGAAACACGACGAGTTTTTCAGTCAAAAAGAGGGAAAGCCTGCCTCCTCATTGGAAGCCTCAACGAAACGATCGTTAGGCTGCTTTTCTCTCAGATTGGAAATTGAGATGGAGCAATCATTGATTGAGCGACTCAATGAGGCAGATCCCAAGGCAAGCGGTGCGTGACCAACCATGACCACCCCGCACTCAAACCCGTTGATCCTGATCGTCGAAGACGCCTTTTTGGTCGGTCTGCAGTTGAAGGCCGATCTGGAGTCGGTCGGAGCCGAGGTTGTGGGACCTGCGCCCACAGTAGCAAAAGCATTGGATCTTCTTGAGCGTCATTCCGTCACGTGCGCCATCCTCGATGTCAATCTTGGCCACGAAGATTCCACCCCGATCGGACAGAAGCTGCGAGAGCGGGGCATCCCGTTTCTGTTCATCACTGGATACCGCGCATCAGACATCAATACGAATGAATTCACCGATCCGATTGTTCTCCGCAAGCCTGTCGGGCCCAGTCAGATCCGCGAGGGGCTTGCAAAGATCGGAGCCGAGTTGCCCCCACGCGCCGCTTGAGCAGCACCGGATCTAGTTGCCCGAATCCTCATCGATTTCCTTGTATGCAGCGAGCAGTTCGTCATACGCTCTTTTCTGCGACGCGAGTTCCTCGACGAGCCTTACCTGAATATTCATGCTCAACTCATCGCCTCGCGATGTCATCTGATCGGCAAGTCCATCGATCCGATCTTTCATTCGATGCGCAGCAGTGTTGCCTTCCCATCCGGCGAGTTCAATGTACTGATGGAGTAGCACCCGAGCCGCGGCGATGCGTCTTCTGGATATTGCCGATTGGCACAAGAGCAACAGGCAACGTTCCAACTTCTTCAGAATCCGCTCATTGCCGGGCCATGCCTGCTGCAGTCGCTCAAGGCCGAACCGGCATCTCGTCCCGATGGTCTCATAGACTTCTGCATTGAGGTGTTCATCCACGATTTGCGACTCAAGTTCTTCGAGTTCTTGATCACACTGCGATTCCAGATCCGAGAGTTCGCCGTACTCGAGGAAGTACCGGATGTCTTCAAGCATGGAGATCACTGAGGGATATCGATCATCTGGATCTGCCGCCATGGCGCGGGTGCAGATCTGTTTCAGCGGGGACGGCCACACATCGCTCAAGGACGGCACCGGATACTGCAGCGCCATCTCGAAAACGGCCTGCATTGAATCGCCCATATGCGGTGGATGTCCTGTCATCACGTGATACAGCGTCGCGCCGAGCAGGTAGACATCGCTTCGCACATCGAGTTTCGGAACCCGTGCGAGCATTTCGGGCGCCGCATAGCACGGCGTTCCGGCAAAGCCATTCGCTTCGAAGGCACCCTCCTCGGGAAGTTGGCATGCAATACCCCAATCGATGAGGTACATCTCGCCAAACTCACCGACGACCACATTTTCTGGTTTGACATCGCGGTGGATGATGCCACGACTGTGCGCGAAACCCAGTGCCTCGCCGATACGAATCAAGATCGCCAGATGCTTTCGTGTCGCAGCTGCATCGAGTTGCCCGTCGTCAAAGCCTGCAAATTCTTCTTCAAGCAAAGCACCCCATTCGACACCGGTAATCCGCTTCATGACGAGCAGGTCATTCCCCTCCGGCGTACTCCCGAGCAGATGAACGGGCGGTATGGCCGGGTGCTCCAACTGGCCCATCAAGTAGGCCTCACGGCGAAGGCGCGTATTGGAGTCGGCGCTGCGACGTTCAGGGCGCACGCGTTTGACGGCCACCTTCCGCTGCAGACATGACTGCACAGCGGCATCCACCACCCCGAGTCCACCGGAACCGATCAGGTCCTCGATCACCAGATCGCCATCACTTGCATACCCCTCCTTCTCGGTGACCAGAACTTCAGGCAGTTTCCGCTCCCTCAACTCGACGGTGCCCGATGAGGGCGGCACCGGCATCCAGTTGCTGTCTAGGGGACGCCAGGTCTGGGTCGGCATCATGTCTACAGGAAGCGTGCTGGCCAGACGTTTACCTTCCGCTCCGACGTCGCTCACGCCGCACCTGCCATCAGCGATGTAGACGTTGTCACCAGCGCGAACTCGGGCATCACCACACCGAGGTATGTCTCTCGTTCCGCGTGGTCCATGGAAAGTGCTGCATCACCGAGGATCTGCACGTCATACCCAAGTTGGTATGCCGTACGGCAGGTCGCATCAAGAATGCCACCGATGAGCAGTCCGGCCAGCACAAGGGTTTGGCGTGGCTGCCGGGCCAGTTCATCATCGAGTCGACTTCCACGAAAGGCATTGCGTCCCGGTGCCGCTCGCAGGCAGGTCAGTTCGGTCCCCAACGATGTGATCGCCGAATGGACCTCGCCATTGGGCAAATGGCTTGCCAACAGGCCGTTGGACTGCAGGCATGTCTGCCCACTTCCTGCGTGGTCGGCCACCTCGTCTCCAAGATCGATGCTCACATGAATTGCGGTACCACCTTCATCCATCACTGCTGACGCAAATCGTGTGATGCAAGACCGCACCGCGTCGATCGATTCCGGCGATTCGATCTGCTGCCGCAGGGGGGATGCATCGCCGAAGATCCCTTGCTGAATACCAACCATCACAAACTGTGTTTGCCACAAAGCCATCGATCGAATCGGTTTAGGCCGTTTGCCCAACGAGCCCATTGATCACATCTGCGGAGTTCTGCACAGAGGCATAGGTGGGAAAGATCGTCTCGCAGAAAAAGTCTTGTTCGGCGGCGGTTCTCGCTGCGGTGCAGTCTTCGAGAACGATCACGTTCATGCCGCGTTCATAGGCGGCGCGTGCGGTCGAGTCGATGCAGATCGAGGTGACGGCACCGGCGACGATCACATTCGTAATGCCTCCTTTATGGAGTATCTCTCCGAGGTCTGTACCGGGGAAGGCATTCAGTCCTCGCTTTCCGGGCACTTCAACAATGCGATCTCCGAAGGCCTGGATTTCGGGCACGGTGTCGGCGCCGGTGGATCCAGCCCGAAAGGCGCCGGCGTCTTTGATGGCCGCGAGAATGCCACCAGCCTGCCGAATTTCCGAGTAATCCTCGCTGAAGATGATCGGTGTGGCGATGATGCTGGTTTCGGTCTCTTGCACAGCGTCGATGAGACTGACCGTGCTGGCGAGCACTTCGTCGGTCCGTTCGGGGCTCTCAAGCACTCCACGGAGGATTCCATCTTCGCCGAAGTAATCGTTCTGATAACCGATCAGCAGGAGCGCCGTCGTGCTTGCATTCATCAAAAATCTCCTTTCCCTGTTAGGCCAAACGTAGTATAGGGGGGTCACGGCGGGGCTCTCCTCGGAGGCAGGCAACGCGGCTGCTGACCGCAATCAATGGCGTGTTGCGGCGTGTTGCGGCGGCCATTTCGGGCATTGAGTATCGGCAGCGGCTCGGCGGCCCCGCTCGGCATACTGTCCGGCGTACTGTCCGGCCCCCCTGTCGGTGGACTTCTCTCTTGTGTTACTATTCGCTTCTTGCCGGCCGATTGGCGTTGTGTCCTGCTGGCGACAACTTGGTTCCCCCTGCGGGTGTAGCTCAGTGGTAGAGCGTCACGTTGCCAACGTGAATGTCGACGGTTCGAATCCGTTCACCCGCTTTTTCTGACCGGAGGCACGGTCCAGCACCGAGCCGCATAACCCCGCTTCACGGCGGGGTTTGTCGTTGTTGGAGTGTGAAAAATCTTTCACTTCCGACTCGCAGCCTGAAGCACCAGATTGCACTGTTTCGTGCACCGAGTGGTGCCGGTTCTGGTGACACCTAACATCTCATACCATGGAGGGCCTTTCAGGCCCATGAGGTACACGGACACATGTTTGAGCAGACCTTCAAGAACATCGACGATCGTCCGAAGCAATACGAATGGTTTCAATCCACCCTTCATAAGCTGGCCGACGCAATTCCACCCTTTGTTGGTGGATTGGATGCCGATCCTGCGACTCAATCATCCGAGCATAAAGGGCCATCCTCATGACCACTACCCGCCCCTTCAACATCCACATCTTCGTAGCCGAAGGATTGCCCGACGGCCTTCGTATCGTGACCAAGTCGAATTGGATTGGCCAAGCCTTGGTATGTCCGCGAGGTCGATACCCAAAGGTCAAATCCCGACCCGAATTCAACAACAGCGGTGTCTACATTCTGACCGGGCGAACTGAGCAGGACGACCAGCCACTCCTCTACATCGGCGAGGCTGAGACTGTGCGATCTCGCCTCGACAGTCACTTCGCCTCCAAGGACTTCTGGACACAAGCGATCGTATTTACGACAACTGGCAACCCGCTGAATAAGGCACAAGTGCAATATCTTGAGGCACGGCTCGTGGAGCTCGCGACCGAGTACAAGCGTTGCACGCTCGACAATGCGAACACGCCCAAACGGCCAGGCTTGTCGGAGTCAGAAGAAGCTGAGATTGAAGGGTATCTGGATGAACTCCGAACTCTGCTTCCGGTGCTCGGCATCAACGCGTTTTCGCCGGTCTCTGCGGGCAGGAGTGGCCGGCGGCTGTACTTCCTCAAGAGCAAAGAGTGGGATGCCACTGGCTACGCTACGAATACTGGCTTCGCCGTCCAAAAAGACAGCATTGCCCGACGATCCACCGTGCCTTCAGCGGACACCTATACAAAGGTGCGAGACCAACTGATTGAGGATGGCATCCTCATTGAAGATGTAGCTGGATATCGCCTCGACGTCGATCATGAATTCGCATCGCCATCAGCAGCCGCAACGGTGTTTCAAGGTCGCAACAGCAACGGCCGAACCGATTGGAAAGATGCGAAGGGCGTCACGCTCAAGGAGCATCAGGAACAAGAAGCCAAGTCATGAC
>PVBE012448411.1_pt1 | contig 13442 bp, 12 predicted proteins | sample 1631181 | NCBI WGS metagenome assembly PVBE01 (sample SAMN08397723, study PRJNA350692) | Marine metagenome, whole genome shotgun sequencing project. | isolation source: water | place: Pacific Ocean | collected 2012-04 | reverse complement strand
GGAATGTCGGTATGTCGTTGAGCTCTATGGCGAGCAGGTCCGACAACGCCCGTAGCCGGCCCAGTGCGACGCTGACATCGGGATCGGAGATCAGCTTTATGAGGTCTAATTCCTCGGCCACTTCCATGCCGCTCTGGCCGTAGACCTCGCGCAGCAGCGGCTGGGTAAAGACCTTCATCCGCTTATTCAGCTCGCCCTTCTTCTGGTTCGACAGGCTGAGATAGTCATTGGAGCGAACCGGGATATTTAGCTCGCGCAGGCTCATGCGCAAGCTGTAGACGTCGAACGACTGGAGCCGGCCGAGCTTGGTCAACAGGGTGAAATCGTCGCGCGCCTCCGGGTCAGTCTCGGAAAGTTTTTCGGGTTCGATCTCGTCGAGATAGATGCGCCCCGACCCGGTCTCCTCGTTGGAAAACACCTCGATCGCGGTTTCGAGGCGGGAGTCCTTGATCATCTTGGCGCGACGAAACAGGTTCGATTTCAGCGGCAGCATGCGCAAAGGAAGGATGTAGAGCGAATCCAGGTCGTCTCTGAATTCGTCATCGATCTCCTGCTGGCTATTGATTATGCCACTGTCCATTACCGCCAATATAGTAGATTAGTATTACGATTTTATAACTACTCATGCCGGCGCAAACGCGCCAAGCGCCAAGCACCAGCCGAGCAACCCTGGCGCGGACCGGTGGCCAAATTCACTTCCAAAAAAAAAATCTAAGAAATACGATCTAAGTTGTTGTTTTTATGTTATTATCATCTTCTCAAATCGAACTTCATCGCACTCAAAACGATTCGGCGGGCGGAAATTTCGATACTGAGACAGATCGAGACTTGGGGGTTCCGCCGGGCGCGCCATGGGTTCACGAAACCCACTCTCCCGTCCCTCGTAATGCTCGTACCAGCCGGGCGGGCGTGAGAAACGCGGGCTAACCGCTGCCTCGGTCTTGACGGACGTTCCAGACCGCCTCGCCATAGATGCCGTGGGGGCCTCCCTGAAGCCCGGTGCTGCCTCGTGTCCGAACCGCTTGGGCCCTTTCGAAGGCAAGCGCCAGGCGGTCCTGGCGGCGCCGGTCGTTGCGAACCCGGGCGGTGGCGAACGCGACGCACATCGCGGCGAAGACGACCGCGACGACGCCAAGGATGGCGATCGTGAAATCACTCATGCTGCCTCCCCTGTCGCAAACCCCGTGCGACAGCAAAATGAGCTGCAGATCTATTAGCACCAAAGCAGGATGATAAAAAGCGGCAACCGCGGTGGGCTCGCGGCAAAGTTTCCGACGATTCTATAGATACGGGCGACCGGGATCAGTCGCCGCTCGCGAAAACCTCGACCTTCATGGGCGAGCCCGGAAAATATGGGCAGTTCGATAGCGCGACCAGACAGCCCATCAGCGCCTCGAATTCGATGTAGTCGCCCGCCCGGGAGACACAGTCGCCGATCACCCAGCGCCCCTCGGCGCAGTCGTGGTGATAGTCCATGAACAGGTCCATGCAGTCGGGGATGTCTTCGGGCAGCAGCCCATGCGGCGCGATCGCCGCGGCGATGATCTCCTGGCAGCCATCCTTGGGACCCTGGCCGTAGGCCTCGTAGAGGTGGCGGTTGCACATCCGTCCGTCGACCCCATGGATACCCTTGGGTTCCGGGGTCTCCTCGACGATGCGCATCATCGGCCGGTAGATGGTCGAGCGCAGTACGTCGCCCGCCAGCAACTTGTCGCCGGGAAAGAACGTCTGGCCCTCTTCCGGGCGATAGCGCGAGCGCGAATACGGCAGCGACAGTTTCTCGCGCGGGTTCTCCGCGTTGAACACCACCATGTCGACCACCTGGCCGCCTTCGAGGTCGGTGACGCGAAGCCGGTCGCCGGCCTCGACCGTGAGGGCGATGCCGGTCTCGGGCGCGAGAACGTATTCGGTGATGGTGTGCAAGACCGTCCCCCGTTGGCGGCGCTGAAGGGTTAAGGCTAACATGGCGCAAACATAGGAGGCCAACCCCATGACCCAACGGCTCGGCATCATGTTCGACGGGTTCGACCACGCGACCGAAATGGTCGAGACCGTGCGCCGCGCCGAGGACGTCGGCGCCGACAGCGTCTGGGTCGCGGAACACATGGGCTACCGCGAGGCGGTGGCATGCGCCGCCGCCTTCGCCGCCACCACGTCGCGCATCCGCCTGATCCCGACCGCGATCAGCCCCTACATGTGGCACCCGGTGCCGACGGCCATGGCGCTGGCGACGCTGGCCGAGCTCGCGCCCGGGCGCATCGCCGTCGCGGTCGCCGTGGGCAACCTGCTGAACCTCAAGGAATCGGGCCACGAGCCGATCAAGCCGGTGCGCGCGATCGGCGAGTTCATCGAGGATTTGAGGGCGCTGTGGGCCGGCGAGACCGTCGAGCGCCAAGCGCTCGGCTACACGCTGGCCGGCGCCCGGATGGCGTTCGCGCCGCCGGGGCCGATCCCGGTCTACGTCGCCTCGTCGGGGCCGCGAGTACTGGGCCTCGCCGGGCGCATCGCCGATGGCGTTCTGCTGTCGGCCGGGCTCTGCCTGCCCTACACCGAGCGTTGTCTGGCGTGGGCCGAGGACAGCCTTGGCGCCGCCGGGCGCGAGAGGGATGCGATCTCACGCGCGGGGTTCGTGTTCTGTTCGGTCTCGCCCGACGGCAGCGAGGCGCGGGAGGAGCTCCGGCGCAAGCTCGCCTTTCTGTTCCGCAACGAGCGCCAGGCCGGCAATCTCGCCGATTCGGGCGTCGACATGGATCACGCGGCGATCATCGCGGCCATCGCGCGGCGCGATATGGACCAGGCGACGGCGCTGGTGCCCGACGCGGCGATCGAGGCGTTCGGCGTCGCCGGCACCCCGGCAGAGTGCCGCGACGGGCTCGGGCGCTACCTCGCCGCGGGCCTCGACGAGACCGTCCTGCACATCTCGGGCACGGCCGAGAACCGCGCCCTCGCGCTCGACCTCATCGGCGAATTTACGAAGAATTGACCATACGAAAAGCCGCGGCTCAGATCGTCACCCAGCCTGGCGGCGGCGCCTCCTTGCCCGGGTGCAGCGTGCCGCAGTGGTCGCACGTGCGCGCGGCTTCATCGGTGTAGAACGCCTCGTACAGCGGCGGCAGGTCGGTGACGATGTTGCCGAGCGGCACCTCGATGCGATGGACCAGCTTCTTGCACTCGAAGCAGAACCATTCGAAGCCGTCCAACATGCCATCGACGCGGGGCGATTCGACGACGAGGCCGACCGATCCCGGCATCGGGCGCTGCGGCGAATGGCGAACGTGGCCGGGCAGCATGAACACCTCGCCCTCGTTGATCCGCACGTCATGGATCTCGCTGCCGTCGGCGATCTTCAACACCATGTCGCCCTTCAGCTGATAGAAGAACTCCTCGACCGGATCGTCGTGGAAGTCGACCCGGCTGTTGGGCCCGCCGACCACCATCACGATCATGTCGGCCTCCTCGAACACCAGCTTGTTGCCGACCGGCGGCTTGAGCAAATGCTCGTGTTCGTCGATCCAGGACCGAAAATCGAACGATTTCAAGCTGGGATGCGGAGCCATCAACGTCCTCCTTTGTTGCCTGGGCCAAGTCTAACATGGATTGAACCCGGACGCGGAAGACTCAGATCGTCACCCAGCCGGGCGGTGGGGCCTCTTTACCCGGGTGCAGCGTGCCGCAGTGTTCGCACGTTCGCGCCGCTTCGTCGGCGTAGAACGCCTCGTATAGCGGCGGCAGATCGGCAACGATGTCGACCACCGCCACCTCTATGCGATGGACCAGATTCTTGCACTCGAAGCAGAACCATTCGAAACCGTCCAGCATGCCGTCGACGCGGGGCGATTCGACGACCAGGCCGACCGATCCCGGCACCGGGCGCTGCGGCGAATGGCGTACCCGCCCGGGCAGCATGAACACCTCGCCCTCGTTGATCCGCACGTCGTAGATCTCGCCGCCGTCGGCGATCTTGAGCACCATGTCGCCCCTGAGCTGGTAGAACAGCTCCTCGACCGGATCGTCGTGGAAGTCGACCCGGCTGTTGGGCCCGCCGATCGCCATCACGATCATATCGGCCTCCTCGAACACCAGCTTGGAGCCGAGCGGCGGCTTCAAGAGATGTTCGTTGCGGTCGATCCAAGCGGGGAAATCGAACGGCTTCAGGGAGGGATGCGGGATCATCTGCGTCGTCCTCAATTACCTCGCGCAAAGGTAGCATGAATACCGGTTCCGGATAGGCAGAATCAGGTCAGCAGTCCGGCGCTCCGGTACGCCGTGGCGGCGCCGGGATGCAGGCGCACGCCGCCGATCTCCAACGCCGCCGCGCCAAGGGTGCGAAGCGGCTCGTAGAGCGCGTCGAGCCCGACATAGAGCGGGTTGATGCGCGCGAGCTCGGCCGCGCCGGCCACCATCGCCGCGACCACCCGGCCCACCGTCTTCGGCGCCACGCGCTCATGGGTTACCAGAACGTTGAGCACGCCGACCTGGTCGATCTCGGCCTCGATGCCGCGCAACGCGCCCTTCGCCATCACCACGCGCCGGTAGAACGGAACCGTCTCGATCAGCCTGTCGAGCGCGGCCGGATCATGGCGCAGCACCCTGATGTCGGCGCGCTCGCTGAGGTCGGTCATCACCTGGTTGGGGATCGGACATTGGAACTGGGCGTCGATCTCGCCCGCTTCGAGCGCATCCGCGCCATCAGCGAAGCCGAGATAGACCGGCGTGAAGTCGTCGAACGAGATGCCGAGGATGGCAAACATGGTGTGGACGTGCTGAACCATGCCGCTGTCGGCGGGACCGACCGCGACGCGCCGGCCGGTCAGGTCCGAGACGGTGCGGAGCGGCGTATCGGCGCGCGCGATGAAGAACAGCGGCCCGGCGTTGACCGGGCTCGCCATCCTGAGCGCGACCGGCCGGTCGAACGGCGCCTCCCCGTCCCTGGCGCGGCCGATCCAGTTGGACGCCATGAAGCCGAGCTCGAGCTCACCGGCGTCGAGCCGGCGCGCGTTGCCAACGCTCGCGCTGTCGCTGGTCAGGACCTCGATCGTGTCGGTCACGCCGGCGGCGCGGGCGACCTCGGCGATCGCCTGACCCTGGGTGTGGAACGTGCCGCCGGCCTCGGACGTCCCGATTCGGATGGTTGGTGCCGACATCGACCCGCCGCCCCCTCGATTTTGCGATCACCCTGGCGATAGCGCATGACGGGCGGCATTGGCAAGTGCGGGTCGATCGTCCTCGCGGCCGCTTGGCCGGCGCTGCGTGGCCGCCACGGCCGCGAGGACGTCGAAATCCCGGTACGCAGCACGTCCCCCGACCGGGCACTCCACATCGGGAGGGTGGCCTCCCGGCCAGGATCGTTCGGGCGCATACCAGGCGCGTATCTCGGACGGCGGGACATGGAGGGCGTGAGGGGTCCGCGCAGTCCGCCGCCGAGGTCGCCATCACCATGCAAGTTCCATGCCCTTATTCGATATTATTATATTTCAATATTTTATATTATTTTTCTAATCTATTCTATTAGATATAGGATCATCTCTTCCCGGCACAATTCGCCCGAGTGGGCATCTTTGTCCTGCTCCGAAGTCACCGCATCCGGCGCGATGCGACCGCGATGATCCCGACGCTTGTGACGATCACCGCGCCGAGGCCGAGGAACGCGGCCAGCATGCCGGCGACGCCGATCACGGCGCCCATCGCCAGCGGTACGGCGAACCCGGCCGAGCGGTTGACGGTGGTGCGAATGCCGATGCTCATGCCCTGTTGCTCGGGCCCGACCGCGCGCGCGAGCACATGCAAGATAAGCGGAAACGCGAGCCCGCCGTTGAGGCCCCAGAAACAGGCCAGCGCGAGCAGCGAGGAGAATTGCTCGAACAGCGGTGTCGCCGCGATGCCGATCGCGGCGCCGGCCACGGTCAACAGCAACACCCGACGCGCCGACACGCGGCGCGAGATCGGCCCGACGGCGAGCCCCGACAGGCTGGCGATCAACGAGCCGACGCCGAACAGGATCCCGATCTCGGTGCCGTTGAGGCCGATTACATCGAGATAGACGGTATAGAACGAATGGCGAACGTTGTAGATCGCCGTAGTCAAGAACGAGCACGCGACGACCAGGCCGATCGCCGGCACCATCGTCATGCGAAAGGCCTCGGCGTAATCACGCCCGCGCGGCAGCAGGTCGCGCGGACTGCCGACCGGGTCGTGGCTAGCCTCGGCGCCGCGCGGGAACGCCAGCGCGGCAAGGAACCCGGACGCCGCGGTGAGGCTGATGACCGCGAAGGCGCCGGTGGCGCCGAACAAGTCCCAGGCAGCGCCCGTGGCCGGCGGGCCAATCACGTTGCCCAACGTGGAGACGAAGGTGAAGCGGCCGAGGACCGACGGATCGACCTTGGCGAGCAGCGCGATCCGGGTTTGCGCCGACATCCAGGCGAGCCCCTGGACGAAGCCGAGGATCAATTGAAGACCGATCAGCGCCGCGACTGTCGGCAGTAGCGGATAGAGCGGCGCCGTGATCGTCGCGGTCAGGGCGGCGATGATCGAGATCCGCCGCGTCCCCAGCCGGTCGATCAGCGCGCCGCCGTGGATCGAGAAGAACACCAGCAGAAGTGAGCGCGCGCCGAGCGCGAGCCCCATCAGGACCGGCGGCGTGCCAATGTCGATCGCCCATAGCGGCACCGCCACGCTCGACATCGGCACGATCCCGAGGCTCGAGATCCCGGCGACATAGACCGCATAGCGCCCGCCCGTGCCTGAAGTCGTCTCGGGCCGATCCGCCACCCCTGGTCCTTCCGCCGATTTGATGATGCCCGCGCGAGCCAATATACTCGCCGCCGGACGGCTTGTGTCGAATTGGAAGGATCGGAGCCATGACGATCTCGATCACTCCGTTGTCGGATGCGTGCGGCGCCGAGATCGGCGGCGTCGACCTGACCCAGTCAAGGTGACTCCGAGGTTTCGAATTTCGGCAGACGGTTCGCTGTATCGGCTATCGATTTTTCACCACAAAGACACAAAGGCACGAAGGCATTTTCGAACCTCTTCGTGCCTTTGTGTCTTTGTGGTGAATCTGTTTTTTGCCTTTCGGGGAATGAAACGTCGCAATCGCATCACGAAAAAAATCCTCGCCTTTCACGAAGAAAATTGAGGTTAGTAGTACAGAGGATAAAGAGGAAAACAAAATGAGTTTTTTCTTTCCTCTGTGTCCTCTGTGTCTCTGTGGTGAAATCATACCTTGCCCAGCACGCCGACCTTGGGCGTGAAGCGCACATGGGCCCGGGGATGACGAGCGGAGTGAGTTGAAACAAGCCGTATAAGTGGATCACGCTCTAAGCCTCAAAGCACGCTGCCGTCGTGGCGCTCGATGTCCTCGGGCGCGACGAACGGCTCGTCGAGATCGATGCGCTCGCCGGCGCCGGGATGGTCGAGCAGCATGAGCTGGATCAGCTCGAGGTCGACATCGCCGATGTTCTCGATCCGGTAGCGTGTTTCGCGCGGCACCAAGATGCCGTCGCCGATCGCGAACTCGCCGATCAGCGTGCGACCGGGCCCGAGGAAGCGGGCGCGCCCGGCAAGCACCATCCACAGCTCGTCGACGTCGACGTTGAGATGCAGGTTGTCGACCTCGCCCCGCGCCAGCACGTGGGCGGCGGCACGCACCGCGTCGGTCTCGCACAGCGAGACGATCGCCCACGGCGACGCCTGCTGGTGGGGTTTCTGGTAGCGGAAGGTCCGGATGCGGCGACCGGCGGGCCGAGCCGCCGTGTGGTCTGTCATGTCGTGCCCCCCTCGACCGTTCCGGTGCTATGAATTCGGTATGGCCGGCGCGTCGGCGAGTGTATTCTGTTATGGCGCCCGGGTCGAGAAGATCGCTCGAGAACACCGCCATGGACGTCCGCCAGCTACGCTACTTCGTCGAGGTCGTCGAGGCCAAGAGCTTCACCAAGGCGGCCGAGCGCGTCCACGTCGCCCAGCCGGCGCTCGGCTTCCAGGTCAGGAAGCTCGAGGACGAGCTCGGCGTCGCGCTGCTGCACCGCCATTCGCGCGGCGTCGATCCGACCGAGGCGGGCCAGGCGCTGCTGCGCCACGCCCACGCCGTGTTGCGCCAGATCGAGCTCGCCCGCCAGGAGCTGATGGATCTTTCCGGCCCGCCGCGGGGCGAGATCGCGCTCGGCATCACGCCGACGGCGAGCGCGCTGCTGGCGACGCGCCTCGTCCAGGAGTGCGGCGCGCGGCTTCCCGGCATCACCCTCAAGCTGGTCGAGGGCCTGAGCGAGGACGTCATGCGCTGGCTCGACGAGAGCCGCGTCGATCTCGGCTTCACCTACAACCCGGACGCGGTCAAGGGCATCCCGACCGATCCGCTGCTGCGCGAGGACCTCTATTTCCTCGCCCCGGCGGCGGCGAAAGCCACGGGAATCGGCAAGACCATCACGCTCGCCGCCGCGTGCCGTCAGCCGCTGATCCTGCCGAGCCGGCCGCACGGCGCGCGAATGCTGATCGAGGACGCGGCCGCCGCGCACGGCATCGCGGTCGAGGTCAGCCTGGAGGTCGATTCCGTCGCCACCATCCGCGAGCTGGTCGAGGCCGGTCTCGGGTTCACGGCGCTACCGCTGGGCGCGGTACGCGTCGGCGTCGAGGCCGGGCGCCTGGCGGCGTCGCGCATCACCCGCCCGCGCATCTCGCGCACGCTCCATCTCGGCTTCCGCCCGTCCGGCCCACCCTCGGCGGCGAGCCAGGCGGTCCACCACGTCATCCAGGACGTCGCCGCCGAGCGCATCAAGCAAGGCGGCGGCTTCTGGCGCGCGGCGGAGGAGTGAGGGGAAATTTCTTTCGGCCGCCCCTGCCCTACCCCTTCATCGGCAGCACGTTCCAGTCGATCTTGACCTCGGCGCCGGCGTCCTCGAACAGGCGGCCAACCGGGCAGCGGTCCTCGGATAATGCCTTGAGGCGCTCCAGGCGTTTTTCGGATTCGTCGGTCTCGATGTCGATGACGAGGCCGGCGGCGGTGAACTGCATGACCCCGTTGTTGTTGCCCTCGATGCCGTCGACCATATCGGTCGTCGCCTCGGCATGGATGTTGATGGCGCCGTGGTTGAAGCGCATGGCCTCGGCGACCTTGACGACCTGGACCGTCTGGCACGCCGCCAGCGAGGCGGTGAGCATCTCGAGTGGCGAGGCCGCCGTGTCGGTGCCGCCGCGCGCTTCCGGCTCGTCGGTGGCCATCGCATGCTTGCCCGCCGCGATGTCGATGCGAACACCCGACGCGCACGTCGAATCGACCTCCCGTGTGCGCCGCCCGACGGCTTCCTTCTGTTTCACTTCCACCATGATCCACTCCTTGGTTCGAAATATTTGTTGATTGACCGCACGGTGAGGAAATTAACATGCCCAAGGCGCGCGCACAGCGCCCGAATTTCAACCCTCCGCCGCGCGCAGCCGCGCGACCGGCGCATCGGCGATCGGCCAGTGCAGCGCGGCCGCGATTACGCCGAGCGCGATCGAGGCGATCCATACCGTGTCGTAGGACCCGGTGGCATCGTAGACCCGCCCGCCCAGCCAGGCGCCGAGGAAGCTTCCGAACTGATGGCTCATGAACACGATGCCGGCCAGCGTCGACAGGTATTTGAGGCCGAACACCTGGGCAACCAGGCTGTTGGTCAGGGGCACCGTGCCGAGCCACAGGAAGCCGATCGCGGCACCGAGGACGATCGCCGTGGTCTCGGTCATCGGCAATATGAGGAACAGCGCGAACACGACCGCGCGCGCGAGGTAAATCACGCTCAGCACGTACTTCTTGCGAAACCGGTCGCCCATGGCGCCGAAGAAGACCGCGCCCACGATGTTGACCAATCCGATCATGGCAAACGCCGTCGCCGCGGCACCGGGCGCGATCTCGGCGTCCTGGAAGTAGGCCGGGAGGTGCGTGCCGATGAACGCGACGTGGAACCCGCAGACGAAGAAACCCATCGTAAGAAGCCAGAAACCGCGATGGCCGCCGGCCTCGCGCAGCGCCTCGCCGATGGTCTGGGAATCGCTCGTGCCATGCCCGGCGGCGGCCTCGGCGGGCCGCAAACCGAAACCGAAGCCGCACATCAGCAGCGCGACGGCGGCGAGGACGTAAAGCGCACCGGTCCAGCCGAGCCCCGAAAGCAGCCATTGGGAGATGGGAACGAACGCGAACATGCCGAACGAGGCGGCCGCGGTGGCGACGCCGCCGGCGAAGCCGCGGCGCTCTGGCGGGAAAGCGCGCGCGATGCCCGCCAGCACGATGGTAAAGGTGGTCATCGCCATGGCGAGGCCGATGAGCACGCCGAGAGACACGTAAAGCCCGAGCGCGCCGCCCGCGAGCGTCGTCGTCGCGAGCCCCGTTGCGTAGATCAAGCCGCCGGCGAACACCACTTTGTCGGGGCCGAACTTGTCGGCGACCAAGCCGATGAACGGCTGGGCCAGGCCGAAGGCCAGGAACCCGAGCGCGATGGCGAAGCCGAACACCTCGCGCCCGACCGACAAATCGGCGGGATGGGCAGCTGGAACAGCCCGCTGGCCTGACGGATGCCCATGCTGATCCCGACCACTGCGGCGCCGCAGATGAGGAGTATCAGGGTTCGATGCTTGGTCATGGCGCCGGCGAAGCAGGTGTCAACGAACACCGAGCGCCTCGCAATGGCGGCGCCCGGCCGAACGTCAGCTTGACGCCAAATCCGGTCGAGTCAAGCGACCGAGTTGCCGAACGTGTCGGCCGCCGGCTAGAAGCAAGGGGTGCCGGGCGACTACTCGGCGGGCGCCGGTTCGCTCGCTTGACCACTCCCGCCCCCGGCACCGGCACCGCCGCTGGTGCCGCCGCCGGCCGCGCCGGACGTCGCTCCGCCCGAGCGCTCCTCGGGGCGGCTGCTGGTCTGATCGCCGCCGCTCGAAAGCAACCGGCGAAACAGCTGCAACGAGACGTCGTCGAGCGCCATCCCGCCTTCATCGACGATCTTTTCGCCCAGCACGCGGACCGTCTCGACGGTCACCTCGACGGCGCCACGCCGCGCCCGTGTCTCGTCCAGCCCGGCCCGGATGCTGTCGGCGTTGTCGATGGCGGCGGCAATCCGCGTCCCGGCGCCCCGCACCGCCGCCTGAATCGTATCGAGCTGGCCGATCGCCGCATCGACGTTGGTAACCGTCGAAGCCGCGCCCGCGACCGAGGCCAAGGTGTCGGTCGCCAGACCGGCCGACAGGTCGGAGGTGGCGGCCGGGCCGATCGAAACGTCGATACCGTCGTTTGAAGCCGTGCCGCTGCCGACCCGGAAGGTCAGCTGAAGCGCGCCGCCGCCGTCGCCGAGCAGTATCGTGGCGCCGTCGAACTCGGTCGTCTGCGCGATCAGATCGATCTCCGAGCGCAGCTCGGCGAATTCCGTGTCGAGCCTCGCGCGATCACTGAACGAGGTCGCGCCGCCGTCGGCGGATGTCGACGCGGTGGTCGGCGAGATGGTTTCCGCAAGCTCCTTGATGCGGTCGAGCTTGTCGGCGATCGAGGCGTGCCCCACCGCCGCCGCCTGCAGAAACGACGACGCATAACGCGCGTTCGACTGCGCGCTCGCGAGCGCCCCCGCCTCGTTCGCCAGACCGGTGCCGGAAATGGTCAGGATCCTGTCGTTCACCGCGCTCACCCCGCCGTTTTGGAATGCGACAACCCGTCCCGCGGCAGACTGCCGCGCCAACGCCGCGATCGATTCGCCCTCGGACGTCCGCGCCTGCGCCAGACTGTGTAAAAACGCTTGCTGTTTTTCCGGTGTAAGCGACATCGGGTTTAGGCAGCCCGCCGAGGTGAGTTTTCCGGTTTTGGGGATTTGTGCTGGTGGCGCGGGCTTATGGGACGGATTTTGGGCTCTGTACGGCGGCTGGGGCGGATGTCGGCGCAAATTGATGTCGACGAGCGCCTATGCGGCCCTCATCGCGGCGATCAGCGGGCCGATGCCGAGGATGTTCATGACGCGCTTGAGATTGTAGGCCAGCACGTGCAAGGCCATCTCGGTGGCGACCTTCTTGAGGGTGCGCATCTGGAAGTGGGTCGCCCCCATCCAGGACTTGATGGTGCCGAAGGGATGCTCGACGGTCTCGCGCCGCGTGCGCATCATCTGCGGGTGCTCATCGAGCCGTCGCTCGACGGCTTCGAGAACATGTTCGTGTTCCCAGCGGGTAATCCGCCTCTCCTTGCCCGTGGTGCAGCGATCCTTGATGGCGCATCCCTGGCATGCCCCCAGTCCATTGGCGGTCCAGTAGCGCCGCAGGGTCAGTCCCTTTTCCACGTTCGTGTAGTGGTAGACCAAGCACTCGCCGGCGGGACAGATGTAGACATCGTCCTGCCTCACATAGCGAAAGTCCTGCTTTCCAAATCGGCCCTTGGCCTTGCTGCCCGAGGTCAGAGGCTTGGGAAGGGTGACCGTGATCTCGGCCTCGGCGCACGCCAGGATCTCCTTGCCGTTGAAGTAGCCGCGGTCGGCGACGACTTCCAGCGCGTCGGTCTCCAGAGCGGTCTTCGTCTTCTCGGCCATGGTCGACAATTGCGAGCGGTCGGTGCCCACATTGGTGACGTCGTGGGCGACGATCAGATGATGCTTGGTGTCCACCGCCGCCTGCACATTGTAGCCGACCATGCCTGAGCCCCGGCCGCTCGTCGCCATGGACCGCGCGTCGGGATCGGTCAGCGAGATCTGTTTGTCCGGCGTCGCAAGCATTCGGGCTTCAAGCCTCTCCAGGCGCTTCATCTCCTCCTTGAGCGTGGCGATCTTGTCGTTCAGGCGAGCCGTCTTGGTCGTCCGCGCAAGCGACGGCTCCTGCCGGTCGGCGCTGTCGAGTTGGTGCAGATAGCGCTCGACACTGTCGTCGATCTGCTTCAGACGCCGCGTCATCTTCGCCCGCGTGAAGTTCTTGTCCCGGGTATTGACCGCCTTGAACTTGCTGCCATCGATCGCCACGCAGGCCTCGGCGAACAGGTTCAGCTGGCGACACAGCGCGACGAACTGGGCGCAGACTTTGCGGATCGCTCGGCCGTTGTGTTTACGAAAGTCGGCGATCGTCTTGTGATCCGGAGCCAGGCGGCCGGTCAGCCACATCACTTCCACGTTGCGACCCGCCTCCCGTTCCAGACGCCGGCTCGACTGAACCCGGTTGAGGTAGCCGTAGATGTAGAGCTTCAGCATGACCGCCGGATGATACGCCGGCCGACCCGTCCGCTTCGGCGCCACCCGATCGAAACCAAGATCGCACAGGTCGAGCTCGTCGACAAAGACATCGATCACCCGAACCGGGTTGTCCTCGTCGATCCAGTCCTCCAGATACTCCGGAAACAGCGTCGCCTGTTGGCGGTCCAAACCTTCGACAAAGCGCTTCATCCGATCCCCCAATCCAACAACGGAGGAATCACATCAGACATCGAGATTCAAGAACCACGTTTTCACACAGTCTGG
>PVBE010794951.1_pt1 | contig 13445 bp, 12 predicted proteins | sample 1631181 | NCBI WGS metagenome assembly PVBE01 (sample SAMN08397723, study PRJNA350692) | Marine metagenome, whole genome shotgun sequencing project. | isolation source: water | place: Pacific Ocean | collected 2012-04 | reverse complement strand
GGTGTTATACGGTATGTTGGTCGGGTGGACGTGGGACCAACATGGGGTCAAGGAGGCCCTCTTGCGTCGTAGAGTATGGAACATCCCGTGGGCGATGGTGCCCAAACGGAGTGCGCTGGTTGGAAGATTCGGCCATTGCCATGGTAACACACCGTTCCCGAGGGCATCGCCCACCCACGTGTGCAACCTGCTCGTTCGCGATGACTGAACCGTCCAGCGTAATAAGAGATTTGATTATTCTGTGCTTGGCCCTCGCCTGATCGCAAATGGATTCACCCGGGACGCCGTGGCAACGCGAAAAGCGAATACACCCGGATATGCGGGGATCAATGCGCATGCATTTGATTGCCCCGCGAGTCTGCCACGGTCTCGAGACCACCGATGGAGAATGACTGTCTCCCCGAATCTGCTCCACGGACTTGGCGACTCGTACTGGAAGGCCTCCCTCCGGCCTGCTCCACTACGACGGTATGAAACCTGCCTGCTTTCTCGACCGGGACGGCGTCATCGTGGAGGACGTCGGCTACCTGTCGGATCCGGACGATCTCCAGTTGATCGACGGCGCGGCAAACGCGATCAGGCGATTGAACAAAGCCGAGGTCCCGGTCGTCGTCGTCACGAATCAGGCCGGTGTGGCCAGGGGACTCTTCGTGAAATCCCGGATCGCCGTGGTGCACGAGAGGCTCGAACAGATGCTCTCCGGGTTCGACGCTCGAATCGACGCGATCTACTACTGCCCCCATCATCCGACGGCGGGGCAGGGCGAGTACGGCATCGAGTGCGAGTGTCGCAAACCCAAACCCGGGATGCTGCAGCGCGCGGCGGCGGACCACGGCCTCGATCTCCCGCGCTCCTTCCTGGTGGGCGACAAGGTGAGCGACCTCGGTGCCGGTCAGAATGCGGGATGCGAGACCATTCTGGTGCGAACCGGCTACGGCAGTGAAGTCGACGATGCGGCGCTCGCGAAAGACGGCTACCGTCCGTCGTTCATGGCCAGGGACATCTCCGAGGCGGTGGACTTCTGTCTTCCCGCGTTGACGAGGCCGGGCACACTCTAGACGCGTACAAACCTTCACCGATCTCTACAAGTTCAGGTTCGTGTTGACGAGCCTGGTCAGCAAGAACCTGAAGGTCTTGTACCGGAACGCGGCGCTGGGCTTGCTCTGGTCGCTGCAAAATCCGCTCGTGATGATCGTCACGCTCAGCGTCGTGTGGAAGTACATGTTCAACGCGGACGAGAACTTCACCGCGATGGTCCTCGTCGCGCTCGTGCCCTACAATTTCGTCGTCTACTGCCTGACCGGGTGCGACGATCGCGGATTCGGCCCTGGAACACGGCGGGAAGGTAATCGGCGTGCTGCCCGAGTTCATGGACGAACTCGAGTGGGGTCACGGGGTCGCTCACCGGGCTGCAATTGGTGCCAGACATGCACCAACGCAAACAGAAGATGATCGACCTTTCCGACGCCAACCGACCACCCAAGCACAAGCCCGACCGCTGGCAGCCGAAGTGGATCCGCGAGAAGTCCTTCGGCGACGGCAAGTAGCGACGAGAGGGTCAGCGGAGGTCGACGAGGGTCTTCTGGGCGACGCGGACGACGTACTTGTTCTTGTCCTTCGTGGCGGCTCGGATTTCCGGCTTCAGGTCGGTCGCGCGCTTGTCGAGACGGTCGATCACGTTGATCGCGCGCAGCCTGGCCCACTCGCTCTTGTCCGCGAGCGCGGCACGTAGCACCGGCAGCGCGACGTCCATCGCGTTCAGACCGCACAGAGCCTCCGCGGCAGCGATGCGCACGTCCGGGCTCCCGTCCGAAAGCGCCTTCACCAACGGGGCCTTGGCGGGCGCTGCCTTTTCACCGAGGGCCGCGCATGCGACCGCTGCCCAATAGCGCACCGCGGGCTCCTTCGCCCGCAGCCTCTTGATCACCCGCGGCAATTCCGCGACGTCGCGACGGTTCGCGATCTCCGCGGCGAGCATGATGCGCTCGAACGGGTAGGAATCCGGTCGTGCCCGAACCGCGTCGTACTGCGACACATCCCCGAAGCGAGACCTCATCTCCGCCTCCGGCAACAACCCCAGGTCGCGAATATCGAACATCCAGGTCTCGAGTTGCCCCCGCATACGCTCGAGAGTCGCCTTGTGCTTCGCGTCCCCAGCGAGGTTCTTGATCTCGTGCGGATCCGCCTTCGTGTCGTAGAGCTCTTCGAAGGGCTTGGGCTCGAAGAACGCCTTCTGCTCTTCACTCAACTTCCCATCGTCGTACATCCGTTGCCAGACACGCATCGTCGGCATCTGGTACATGTAGTCCAGATACTGCGCGTAGACGCGATGCGGCATGAAGTTCCGGATGTACTTGAACCGCTTGTCCCGCACGCAACGGATCATGTCGTAGCGCTCATCCATCCGCCCGCGGAAGCCGTACACTCGCTGCCGAGGGGGCGCAGCCTTCGCACCAAGGAACGCCTTGCCCTGCATGTACGCGGGAATCGAAACGCCCGCGAGACTCAACACCGTCGGCGCGAAATCTACAAAGCTCACCAACCGATCCGTGCGCGTACCGGGCTTGCCCGCCTTGTCCGGCGACAACGCCCGATACTTCTCTGGAAACCGCGCGATCATCGGCACGCGAAGACTCGAGTCGTAGAGCCAACGCTTGCTGCGGGGCATCCCGGCGCCGTGGTCCGAGAAGAAGATCACGACTGTGTCCTCTTCCAATCCGTCTTCCTTCAACTCCCGCAAGATCCGCGCGACCTGCTTGTCCATCAGCGTAATGACGTCCGCGTAGCGCGCCCAGTCCCGCCGCACCTCCGACGTGTTTGGATGGTAGGGAGGCGGCACAGCCTTCTCGGGGTCATGCCGCTCCGCCGCCGTGAAGTCCCTCGTCCGACTCGCATACTGCTTCTCCGGCATGCGAATCTTGCTCTCGTGGCACACCGTCAGGTTAAACACCGCGAAGAACGGTTGCCCGGCCTTCCGTCCACGCCAGTGCGCCGTGCGATTCGAGCGATCCCAGGTCTTCTTCGGCGCCCGCAGGTTGTAGTCCGTCTTCGAGTTGTTCGTGCAGTAGTAGCCAGCCTTGCGCAACAGTTCGGGGAAGCAACGCACGCCTTTCGGCAACCGCCCCGTGCACCGCATGTGTTGCGAACCGATCGACGGGGGGTACATCCCGGTGATGATCGTCGAACGGGCCGGCGCGCACACGCCAATCGTCGCAAACGCGTTTTCGTAGAGGACACCCTGCTTCGCCAACGCATCGATGTTCGGAGTCACCGCGTACGAATCACCATAACAACCGACGTGCGGACTGATGTCCTCGCACGAAATCCAGAGGATGTTCGGTCGCTTGGGCAACGCGAGTTCGAGGTTCTTCTGCTTGCCGATCCCCTGCACGACCAACTTGTCTGCGCGAACCTCCACGACGCTGTAGGCGTTCTTCTTCGGCGCCTCAACCATGCCCGCGAACGTCACGTGATGGATGCCATTGTGCGCCGCGTACCCCCCACCGTGATCGTGCCCGTTGAACCACGCCGTCACGCAAGGGAATCCCTCGATGAGTTCGAGCACCTCCGCATGGTTCCACAACAGGTGGTGTTCGCTGCTCGCCTCGAGAAGGATCGGGAAGTGGCAGTTCAACACGACCTGCTGCCCCTTCTTCGTGGCATCCGCGAGCGTCGAACGCAACCACGCGAGCTGGTCCTTGCCGACGCCGCCGTTCCACGTCTGGGCGTTCTTGACTCCCTTGTCGCGAAGCGCGGCGAGCATCTTCGTCGCCTCCTTGCGCTTGGCGTGCCCCCTGGGATAGCCGTGCAAGCTGACGTCCATGCCGTCGATCACCACGAACCGCCAGCCCTTGACCTCGAAGTCGTAATAACCGTTTTTCAGCCCCAGGACATCGAGCGTGCGCTCGCGGAGAAACGGCAAGTCGTGATTGCCGATCACGTTCTTGCGCGGCGCCCGGAGCCCGCGCCACAGCGGCAGCACCGCGTCAAAACTGTCCTTCCCCTTGTCGATGAAGTCGCCGAGCTGCACGACGAACGAGAGGTCACGCCGATTCAGGTCGGAGACGCACTTCTCGAGCCGCCCCAGCGAGGACTTGTAGTGCCGCTTCCCGGAGTCTGGCTGGTCGGCGTACTGGACGTCCGCGACGACGCCGAACGAGAAAACCGCCTCCGCCGGCTTCTGAGCGGTGGCGGACGGACAGAACAGCGCGAGAATAACGAGGGCTCTGGAGACGTTCACGTCTCCAGTATCGCCAACCCGACGCGGCGCGCTACTTCTTCTTGTCCTTCGGCTTGCCCGGGACGATGAGCCAGTCAGCCTTGTCGCCGGGGAACAGACCCTTCTTGGTGTCGAGGCGAAGGTCAGCCTCCGCCTCGTCGGCCCCGGGGCATTCGACGCAGCGCGACACTAAGATCGGCGCGATTTCCTTGACGAAGTCGACTTTCTGCGCGGTGGCAGTAGAGCTGAAGAAACCGAGCGTAGAGATCAGGGCGATTGAGAAGTTGTGCATAGAATGAGGATTGGAGCCAGCCAGAGGCAGGGCGCTCGACGCCGCGAGGGCGGGTGTCAAGGCGGCTCGCACCGTGTGGCGGGCAAGACACTGTATGGGGCGAATCAGCGCGACCTGTACGCGTTGACCGCAGCCGCGTGGATTTGAGCCAATTCAACCAGACGGGCCGCCTTCGAGACGTCGCCGGCCTCGCGATACGTCACGGCTACTTCCTTGAACATGAGACTGCAAGCCTGCGACCACTCGGCATCATGGATGTCTTTTGGCACGTGACCGGGCGTGATCTCCATTACCGAGGCCGGAATGAGGGCAAGGAACTCGTCGTACTTCGCCATGGCCGCGGGCGTCGGGCCGAGGGCTTTGACCTTCGGTCGGTAGTACAGGGTCCACCCATTCTGATGATCGGTCGGGGTGATCACGGCCCGCGGGAGACCGCGGTTCACGAACATGAACATCGCGGCGAACACTGCGACCGAGATGCCGGCCTTCACCCAGCGACCGTTGCGGAACCAATTGACCAGGCTCACGATCCCCAGCGCTGCGAACGGCATCAATGCGATCATCATCGGCGCACGGAAACGCGACAGCGTGTAGAAGACGACCAACGGGCCGATGCTGCAGACCAGGAACCACCACCACGAGCGAACCCCAGATCGACGACCTGACGCCGCGAGTCCGATCAAGGCCATCGGCATGACCCACACCGCACCGACCAGGTATCGGGACGCCGTGAAGATCGTGGAATGCAAACTGATGTAATAGAAGTTCGTGTTGTTCGGCAGTTCGTACCAGTGCCAGATCGCCAGGAACTTCCGCACTAGCAAACCGAGGTAGCTCGAGAATCCGTCGTGGCGCGCGAGGGTCTCACTCACAGCTGCCCCGAACTGCCCCTTGCTCGTGTGCATGATCTCGCTCAGGTTGACCCCCTCCAGGTACGGGAACCAACCCTTGAACGGATCGAAGCTCGGCAGGTTTGTCGCCGCGAACGTGATCGCAGCCACACTGGTCATGCTGAACAGCGGCGCTCCGACCTCGGCGTTCCGGACGAATATCGGGAGCAGCGGAATCAGCACTCCGAGGGCGATCCATCCCACGTCTCGCATGAGCGCCGCCCTGTCGCCGCGCCGATTCCACATCAGCGCGATCACGAGCCCGATGCCGAACAACAAAAACGTCGTCTTCGTGGCCGCCGCCAACCCGACCAGAACTCCGTACCAGATGTAGCTCTTTCGCGACCGCTGCTTGCCGTCGGGCAGCACGGTCCCCATGCGCTGGGTCGCGTACAACAGAGCGACGCCGAAGAACGTGATGAACGTCGTCCGGAGCAGCACCAATTCGTAGTGCATCTGCGGACCCCAACACACGATCAATAATCCGGTGAGCGCCCCTACGAGCGGGCCGAACAGGCGGCGCGTCATCCCCATCATCAACGCGATCGTCAGCACACCGACCAGCATCTGCAGCGCGAAGATCGCCGGCACGTTCTCGCCGGTCCACATGTACACGAAGGCGATGAAGTACGCGTAGAACGGTTCCTGGTGGTAGCGGAGTTGACCGTACCACTCCTGCCAGAGCGACCACACGAACTGGCTCTTTGCGTCGCGCGGGAGACTACTGAAGGACTTGCCGGCATAGGGACCCTTCAGATGCTCGGGGTGCGCCTCGAAGAACGCCTCGCCGACGAACCTGTGCCAGCGATGCAGCGGGTGGATCGGTCGATTCTTGCAGATCGCGTCGCGTTCCGTGATGTACAACGCCGTCTGGTTGAAGAACCTCGTGTCCATCTGATCGTGCAGATGGCCGGTGAACGCCGGGCCGTCCCACAACTCCGCCACGAGCAGGATGCGAAGCAGAATGGCGAGTCCGAGAATCGCACCCAGTACGGCCTTCCAACGCGACACGAGCCACTTGTCAGCTGGCGGAATAGTCGAGGGGATCGCGTGGTAACCCATATCCTGCCCCAGAGCTGTACGCCGTCGCCCCCGTGGTGGCTACTTCTTTCTCGATCCCGCCATCCGGGCGCTCAGTGTACCGTGGAGGATCGGCAGCAGCCGGCGGTTTCAAGAGTTGCTGATACCTCGCCGCGCGTTGGTTCGCAACTTTCACATCGTTTCGATCCATCGCTTCCAGCGTCGCCAGCGCTTCGCAGCACGCGGCGTTGGCTCCCGTCTTTCGCGCCCGATCGATGACAGGCACGGCATCTTTCGACCCGGTCGAACCGGAAGCGGATCCTGTTTGGGATCCGAATCCTCGCACGAGATCACGGGAAAGAGGAACAGACCGACGAGCGAAATGACGAGCCATCGCGTGGCTTCGTCAAACTCGACTGCGTGTGGCGCAACCTGATCTGGTGCATCGTCACGGCGGATCGCTCCTGATCCAGTCGCGAAATCCGACGGGAGGCGGTAGCCTGCGGGCGTGGAACGAGCGGTATTCCTGTGTTTCGTCAGTCTCTGTCCCGTCGGCGTGGCGCAGGACCTTCCTCAACTGAAGGTCGGCGAACACACCTTCCACCGCCGGCAACTCGAGAATGGGCTGCGCGCCGTCGCGGTCCGTGACACGGGAGAAAGAGTCTCCATTTTCATGGTCGTGAACGCGGGCAAGCGGCACGAGACACCGATGACGACTGGCCTCGCGCATCTGACCGAGCACGCGATGTACGCTGGCACCGCGAAGACTCCGCTCGGGAAGCACGACCGAATGGTCCACGCCATGGGCGGCGAGTCGAACGCGTTCACGCGCGAAGACTACACGCTGTTCTACGACCACTCCATCCCGTCTGCGCAGCTCGGGCGCGTGCTCGCCATGGAAGCCGACCGGTTGCGGGGACTCACACTCGAGAAGAAACCCGTGTTCTTCGAGCGAGAACGGTTGCGCCGCGAGGAAGCACGCACGTGGAACCCGAAGGACGCGCGGCGGGAGCTTCTCGAGTCCCTCTTCTTCCAGGTGCACAACTACGGCGCGGGCGTCGTCACCAACAAAGGCCACACCAAGGCGCCGGGTCTCGACATCCCGACCATTCGGAAGTTCTACGACCGCTACTACCAGCCCAACCGCACGGCGGTCGTCGTCTTGGGCAATCTTGATCCGAAGGTCGCGCTCGACGCGATCGCGAAGGCGTTCGGTGGGCTAAAGCGGGGACCCGCCGACGAACCGCTCGCCGTGGAGCCGCAACTGACCAAAGCGCGCAAGAAAGTAATCAAGGTCGACCTGGCGAGGGACCGGTGCAACTTCGTGTGGCTCGTACCCGCGCTCGGCCATCCCGACCGTCCGGCGCTCGCGGTATTGGCGCGGCTCTTGTCCCGCGCGACTTCGAAGGACGGGTCCCCCATCGATGCGGAAATGGGCACTCGGGTCGACCAGGACCTCTTCCAGATCGCCGCGACCGGGCCTGGGTCACGCGAGAAGCTCTCGAGATTGGCCAAGAAGATGCGTGGCGACTTGTTCGACGCGACTGAAGTCGCCGAAGTCGTGAAGCTGCTCGCGGGGAAGTTCACGTCCTTGCCGCTGCGGAGCCGACCATATTTCTCTCTCGGAGGGACGTTTTGTGTGTACGAAGTACTCGGCCACGCCGAACATGTCTCGAAGTACGGCGACGCGATTCGTGCCGTCGACAGCGAGACCGTCCGCGCGGTTGCGCAGCGTTATCTGGTTCCGAAACGCCAGCTCACGCTGACGTTCGAGAGTACTGGAGTCGCGACCAAGCCACTGCCAACCGATCTCAGCCAGCTATCGCGCGCGGCCCAGGAAGCGGAAGCCGCCGGCGATCTCGACCGGGCGATCCTTGCCTACACGCGCTTGCTCGAGGCCGGGCCCAACAAGATGTTCACCATGATCTATCGCGCGGACAGGGGGCAGCTCTACGTGAAGAAGAAGGATTACGACGGGGCGATTCGAGACTACGAAGCGGCGCTGCGCGTGATGGAATACCCGGCTGTTCGGAAGCTGCTTGATGAGGCGAAGGTGCTGCGCGGGACGGGGAAGTAGCTCGGTCGGCCTCGGCGAGGGGCCGAGTAAGCACCACCAACCTACACCACCTCAGAATCAACCTGCAACCTATCGAGTTGCTCCGCCTCGAACTCCTCAACCTGCGACTGCTCAGGTTGCGTCCGGTAGCGATCATGCACCCAGAGGTACTGCTCCGGATAGGCAAGGATCGCCTTCTCGATAGCCCGGTTGATCCGAATCACCAACCGCCGGACCTCCGGTGCGATGTCCTGCTTGTCCGTCGGCACTTCCATCTGAATGACCTCATGGATCACCGCACGGAACCGGAACCCCCACCCGACCCGGGCAAAGGTGCAAATCGCGACGGGGTAGCCGCGGCGAACGGCCAGCGTCGCCGCCGCGCGTTCGGTACTCGCGATCTTTCCGAAGAACGGCACGAACAGCCCCCGCAACCGCTGATTCTGGTCGACGGCATGCACAGCGACCGCTCCGTTCTTCAGCGCGGTCGCGAGCGGGCGGAATCCCCCTCGCCTCGGGTGAAGGTGCATACCCGCGGCGAGACGACTGTTCTCGATGAACCGCTGCACGAGTGGATTCTTGAAGTGACGCACGATCATGTGCGCCTCATCCCGCGCCAACGCGAGAGCGATCGCCCCGGCCTCCCAGGATCCCAGGTGCCCTGACAGGACCAGCATCGGCCCCTTGCCGAGGTGCTCGCGAAACCCGTCCATGCCTTCGACGTACTGCTCGAAGGTCCCGTTCCGTAGGAACCGGTGGATGCGCAACATGTCGAGCATGACCTTCCCGAAGTTGCCCGTCGCGCGACGCGCCAACGAGAGGAGTTCACGGTCCGTCTTACCCTCGGGATACGCCTGCCGCAGAAACTTCAAGGCGTAGCCCTGGCGGCGCTTCGAGCAGAGGAACCACAGCTGACCCAGCGCGGAGATGCCGCGGTAGGCCAATGATTCGGGAAGGAACCGGACACCGAGTATCACGGAGCGGGCAACCGCATATTCCAGGCGATGCTTGATCGTGATCTTCAAACCGATTCAGTAGTGCACGGGTGCGGGAGATCCTGTTCGGATACTCCTCTTAGCTTCCCCCAGCGGAACCCGACCGTCAAAAGGTCTGTCGGCAATTGATTGGAAGTTTGAACGCTCCACAGAATGTCGAACCCCCGCGGCGACACCCATGGCCCCATCGGGTGCTGGGTTTCGCTCTCCGGGCGCAAATAAGGCTACTCCGGCTCGCACCGGCGTGGCTTGCCTACGGAATTGCCGACCTCCTCACCCTGGTCCTGGTCATCATTACCGTCGCGACCCGAAAGCGCGCCACCCGGAAGAAGCGGGGGTTCTACCGCAACGTCCGGGTCGTCTTTCGAGACGATTTGCCGCCCAGACTGCGCCGGCGCCTCCTCTGGCGCTGGGCTCGGCACATGACCCACTCCAGCGTGGACCTGATCAAGATGCCGGAGATCACGACCGAGAACATCGAGCGGTACTGTGACGTGTCCGACATGGCGAAGGTCCGGGGGCTGTTCGACCGCGGGGGGGGCGTGATCGGGGTGACGGGTCACGTTGGGGTCTTCGAATACTCAGCCCACCTCATGGCCCTCTACGGCATGAACCCGGTCACGGTGTTCAAGGAGAGTCCGATTCCGATCGTAACCGAGATCATCAACGAACTCCGCCGCACCGGAGGGCCGGTGATGATCGAGCGGACCGGTGCGGTGCGACGGATGATGCGCGAACTCCGCAATGGTGCGGTCGTGGGCATTCTCGCCGACGTCAGCTCCAAGGCGAGCGAGGTCTTCGCCCCCTTCCTCGGCACGATCGCCGCCACGAACAACTCGGCCGACATCCTGCACGTACGGACGAAATCTCCGATCTTGGTCATCACGACGCAGCGGACGAGCCGGCGGAGGTACAAGGTGCACGTCTGGGATATTATCGATCAGAACACACCGATCGACAGAGAGGCCGACTCGGCGACCGTGTCCCGACGCATCAACGATGCTCTCAGCCTGGCGATCACATCGTATCCGGAGCAGTGGTTCTGGGACTCGCGACGGTACCGAACTCGGCCGGACGGCGAAGTGCAAGATGACGAAGACCTTCCGCCGAGGACCGACGACGAACCGGCGAAGACCATCCTGGAAAAACTCTCCCGATGAAGGAGACTACGCCGTCAGTTCCATGAGCGACGAAATCACGATCTACACCGATGGGGCGTGCAGCGGCAACCCGGGGCCCGGTGGCTGGGGTTTCGTCCTCGAGAGCGGCGGCAACGTGAAGGAGCTGTCGGGAGGCGAGCCCGAGACGACGAACAACCGCATGGAGTTGATGGCGGCGATCCGTGCGCTAGGCGCCTTGACCCGGCGCTCCCGCGTCAAGCTCTACACGGACAGCACGTACGTCCGCAACGGCATCACGACCTGGATCCACAACTGGAAGAAGCGCGGCTGGAAGACCTCGAGCAAGAAGCCCGTGAAGAACGAGGACCTCTGGCGCGAGCTGGATGCAGCGGCTCAGGAACAGGACATCGAGTGGGTCTGGGTGAAGGCCCACACCGGGAACCCGGGAAACGAGAGGGCGGACGAGTTGGCGCGGCAGGGAATCGACGAGGTCCGGTAGGACCGGCTACTTCACCGGCAGGGTCCTTCGTGCGCGTCCGGCGGATCATGAGATCGGTGGCGGACGGGCACTTTCCACTACCGCTGACCACGAGGCCCCGGGACTACTTCAAGGCAGAGGTCGACATCCTGAACGAGATGGTCGCGGGCGAATCGAACCGCACCGCCAACCTCAAGCGCGCCTCGGGAGAGGTCCAGCACGCCGTCGCCATCTGCTCGGAGAGCCTTCCCGAGAATGTCGATCACGATCTACGCGACGCCGTCATCCGGGTCGCCGAGAAGACGGTGGTCATCGAGGCGATTCTGGACGAATTCAGCTGGCAGGAAAGGACCAGACCCGAAGGGCAAGAGCCAGCCGTGCCGGATGTGGGCTCCGCGCCCCCGACGGAACCGACGCCGGACCTCGCTTTGTAGGCAGTCGGGTCCCCTGTCTCGGGCTACGCTGCAAGAGTCATGGACTTCACGAGACCGACGCAAGAAGACCTCGATACGGTCACCCGGCAATTGGGCCGCAAGCCGGCCCGCGTCGTCGGAGTCGCGGCGCGATGCCCCGCCGGTCATCCCAGCGTCGTCGTGAACTACCCCGTCCATCGGAAGGAAAAACGACTGCTGCCGTTTCCGACTCTGTTCTGGCTTACGTGTCCCGAGTTGATCCGAGCCATCTCGCGGCTCGAGATGCGCGGACTGATCCGCGAACTCGACGAGCGTCTCGAACGCGACGACGAGTTCGCAACAAGTCTGTGGAACGATCACGAGGCGTACATTCGCGAACGCTGGGGCCTTCTCTCTCCAGCGGATCAAACAGCGATCGAAACCGGAGGCATGAAGGACGTGTTCCTCGAACGAGGCATCGGCGGTCTCGGACACATGCGCAGCGTGAAATGCCTGCACCTGCATTTCGCCCACCACCTGGCCACCTCGAACGTGATTGGCGCGCTTCTCGAGGATGACCACGCCGTGCATCCTTGTGTTGGACCTTCGACGGATTGACTCGCGCGCGAGAGTTTATCAGCGACGACGACGACGCTTGGCGCTCTCCTTCTCTGGAGTGCGGCCCTGGTCCTTGCTGGATTCGATCCAATTCTCCAGTGTGGTGCGCAGGCGGGCGACGGTCTTCGCATGTTCGGGGGCGGCGGCGAGATTCTTCGTCTCCCACGGGTCGACGTCGATGTCGTAGAGTTCCTCCTTCGGACGCTTCTTTGCCAACAGCACGCTCGGCAACGGCGCGAGTTCGCCCTTGGCGTGCAACTCACGCATCAACTTGATCATCGGATACTGCCGCTCCTTGTACCGGTTGATCTGGAGAAATGGACGTTCGGGCATGAAGTTGCGGATGTAGCGGTAGAGCGCGTCGCGCACGGTGCGAATGCGGAACACGGTCTCATCGCAGCGGTCTCGCGTGCCGAACACGTAGCGCCGGTCGGAATCGGCAGCATCACCGAGGAATACACGACCCTCCATGCCCTGCGGCTTGTCGACACCAGCGAGTGCGAGCGTGGTCGCCGCGAGGTCGATCGAAGCGATGATCCTCCCATCGACCTTCCCCTTCTCGATCTGCTTCGGAGCCTTCATGCCCTTGGGCCACCGGATCACGAGCGGGACGTGCAGTCCGCTGTCGTAGCACCACTGCTTGCCGCGCACCATCGCCCGGCCATGGTCGCCGAAGAACATGACGATCGTGTTATCGGCGAGGCCGTCCTCTTCGAGCTTCTTCAACACGTAGCCGACCTTCTTGTCCAACGCCATCGCCGTGTTGAGGTACTGCGCCCAGTCCTTTCGCGCCGTCGGGTGATCCGGATAGTACGGCGGCAGCTCGACCTTCGAAGGGTCCGCGGTCTTCTCGATGTTCTTGTGCGCGTTGTTCCAAGCCGCTCCTCGGTGCGTCTCCGAGAAGTTGATCTGCGCGTAGAACGGCTGGTGACCCTTGAGATCCGCCCACTTCGCAGAGTCGAACGGCTTGCCGGCGCCGTATCGGAAGTTCCAGTCGGTCTTCCCCGTGCCCCTGTAGAAACCGCCCTTCGCCTTGCCGGCGAGGTTGCGGACGTTGGCCGTGAAGTAGCCGGCCTTGCGTAGCCGATCCGTGATCACCTTGACGCCCTTGGGAAGCGTATAGCCGTCCTTCCTGTGCGACCTGTGGTTGTGCACGCCGATCGTCGTCGCGTACATCCCAGTCATGAACGCCGAGCGACTCGTCGAGCAAACCGGCGTAACGGTGAACGCCCTCGTGTAGCGAACTCCATCCCGCGCGAGGCCGTCGATGTTCGGCGTCCAGACCTGCTTGGTGCCGTAGCAAGACAACTCCGGCCCGAAGTCCTCGGCGATGATCCACAAGATGTTGGGCTTCGCTTTGAGTT